>Ga0105046_10008375_pt1 | contig 16253 bp, 11 predicted proteins | sample MAT03_FD_78385 | JGI IMG/M metagenome (GOLD analysis project Ga0105046, IMG submission 78385) | Freshwater microbial communities from Lake Fryxell liftoff mats and glacier meltwater in Antarctica - MAT-03 (megahit assembly) | ecosystem: Environmental > Aquatic > Freshwater > Ice > Liftoff...
AATCGCGCTAATCGCTTTGGGCGTGCCACACGGCGGTCTGGCCTGGTAGTCTTCTGGGTTGCCCGGGGGTGCGCCGCTTGGCGGCGCACCCCCGGCTACCATCTGTAATCCCTATCGGGATAGAAGCGTAGGGTTATACGACCAAGAACGGTTTTTCCAGACGTGCTGATTCGGGGGTCACAACGGCTATTTCGTATCCAGCATCCGTACCCGCGCTCCCCCAACGCCCTTGCTTGTCGATCGCTAAGAAGTTGATGTGCAGTTCAGCAGCCTTCTTCTTTTCCGTTTTGGCGATGCGTTCGATGGCTGCTCGACAGGCTGCGGTCGGATCCATGCCGGAACGCATGAATTCAACGATGAGAAACGAACCGCAATGGCGCATGACGTTTTCGCCAATGCCCGTCGCGCCTGCTGCTCCCACTTCACCGTCAACGTAAAGCCCACTACCAAGGATTGGGCTGTCCCCAACCCGACCTGGCAATTTGTAGGCCAAGCCGCTGGTAGAACAACCACCTGCAATGTGCCCATTCGCATCCATCCCTACTAAAGCGATCGTGTCGTGGTTGGGGGGAGTCGCGTTCCCACCTTTTGTTCCATTCGATTTGGCCTGTTGGGCTTTCCAGTCTTGCCATTTCTTTTTCTGCTTATCGGTTAGCAAGTCCTTTGTTTCAAACCCTTGCTCCGTCGCGAATTCTGCGGCACCGGCTCCCACCAAAAGTACATGCTTGGTCTTTTCCATAACTCGCCGTGCGACAGAAATAGGGTGCGGAAAATTCTCTAGCGCTGCCACCGAACCGGCCTTGTGCGTTTCGCCATCCATAAAGCACGCATCCAATTGGACGATTCCGTTTGCATTGGGGGCTCCTCCAACCCCAACAGAATCGACGTTCGTGTCCGCTTCCGCAACACGAATCCCCATTTCAATCGCATCCAGAATGGACTGCGTTTTGTTCAACGTTTCCAACGACTGTTGGCAAGCTGGCAAACCGAACTTCCAAGTTGCCACAAACAAGGGTTGTTGGCTCGTCACGTTTGTGTGACCTTGGCTCGAAAGCCCGGCCAATGAAGCCATCGCACTCAAGTAACTTCCGAACTGCCGACGATCGATTTGCATAGGTGTCTTTTTCCTTAACGTGATGGTCTTCTTATCAATGGGCGAGTCAACTCGCCGTGACGGGGATCACTTCGAAGAAGGTCTCGCAGATCGCATCGCCAGCTAGATTCAACTTGACTTGGAAATTGTCGATGAATTCATGCAGTCCAAGATCCATAACATCATCTATATGCAGAAAATCGAACTCGGCTCTGAGACGCCCTAAGTACTGCTCCGGCTTGTTGGAGAAATGGCCCGTCGTTCCACCAGTGATGGCCAGAAGCGATTGTTCGGCCCTCGAAACGCAAAACCGAATGGCTCGCGGAAAATCCCGATCCAACAACATGAACGCTGCAACTTGTTTCGGGGATAACCGTCCATGACGACGGCGATACATTTCCAAAGCGCTAGTACTTTTGAGCAACATACCCCATTGGCTAATGTCGATCGGAGTTCCCACATCGCTAACGTCAGGTAATAGCAAGTAATACTTCACGTCCAGGATGCGGGATGTCTTGTCGGCTCGTTCGAGCAGCGCGCCGAGTCGTCCGAAGTTCCAAGCTTCGCCATGCGACATCGTGCTGTACGTCACCCCTTCGAGTAGATAACCAGCTTGACGAATACGCCCGAAAAACTCAAACGGAGAATCGACGGCCGCGGAATCATGGCGATTGTCGCGTACGAAAAGATAGAACTTGTTGAGCTCTTCCCACATTTGGCTGCTGAGCATCTCGCGACTCACACGAGCATTCTCCCTGGCCATTTTCAGGCACGACAAAATGGAATTGGGATTCCGTTCATCAAACGTCAAGAAACGAATCACATTCGCTTGACTCACGACGTCGTAGTGCTCGTGAAATAAATCGTTGTCGCCCGTGGTATAGATCAAAGGCTCCCACTGCTGATAGTGATCGACACCGATACCCAGGGTCAGGTTGAGCGTCACATCGATGAATCGGGCAACATTCTCAGCCCGTTCAATGTACCGCCGCATCCAAAAAATCGAATCCGCTACACGAGATAACATTCAACTATCCAATCCTCTTTCAAACACCATTTGATTCGTTTCTCAATACCCATGTGTCTTTGCTCCCACCCCCCTGAGATGAGTTTACAATGAGGGAATCCTTAACGAGCGCGACCCGGGTTAGTCCACCTGGTACGATGTAGATGTCTTCCCCAAATAAGATATAGGGACGCAGGTCGACGTGTCTGCCTTCTAACGAATCTCCGCACAACGTTGGGACAGTAGACAGGTCCAACATCGGTTGAGCTACATAGTTTCTAGGGTTGTTCAAAATCAGTTCTTTGTACGTTGCTAACTGCTCTTTGGTCGCCTTCGGGCCGAGCAAGATTCCGTAGCCGCCCGATTCGTTGGCTGGTTTAATGACCAGTTTGTGTATATTCTCGAGCACGTACTTGCGCTCCGATTCGTCGGCGCACATGTAAGTTGGAACATTGGGAAGGATCATGTCTTCGTTCAAGTAGTATTTGATCATCTTTGGCACATAAGCGTAAATCGCTTTGTCGTCAGCGACTCCCGTTCCCGGAGCATTCACCAATGCCACTTTGCCAGCCCGGTATACCTGCATCAAACCCTTGACGCCTAACGTGGAATCCGGACGAAGGCACTCGGGGTCGAGGAAATCGTCGTCGATTCTTCGATAGATGACGTCAACTCGCTTGAGGCCTCGCGTGGTTCGCATAAAAACGAAACCGTCCTTGACTAGCAAGTCGGATCCTTGAACGAGCTCAACGCCCATTTGCTGAGCTAGGAAGCAATGCTCAAAGTAAGCCGAATTGTGGATGCCAGGTGTGAGTACCACGACTGTCGGTTCGTTCGAAGACGATGGGGAGACGTATTGCAGCATTTTGAGCAACTGTTCAGGATATGTCTCCACCGGCAGTATGTTCCGACCTTCGAAAAGCTGCGGAAACGTCCGCTTCATGACCTCGCGATTCTCAATCACGTACGAGACGCCCGATGGGCAACGAAGATTGTCCTCCAATACGTAAATCTGCCCGTCTCCCGCGCGTACTAAATCTGTTCCAGTGATGTGGCACCAAATCCCTCGTGGCGGCTTCATCCCGTGTATCTGTTTCAAAAAGCCTTTGCTCGACTGGATCATGTACTCAGGCAGGATTCCATCGCGAACGATCTTTTGGTCGTGATAGAGGTCGTCGATAAACATGTTCAACGCTCGAATTCGCTGCTTAAGACCCCGTTCGACGTAGAGCCATTCCTCCTCTTGAATCACGCGTGGAATGAGATCAAAGGGCCATACTTTTTCCGTTCCTGCGGAGTGCCCATAAACATTGAAGGTGATTCCCATGTTGAGAAGCTCGTGGTCAGCGGAACGCTGCCGGCGCTGAAGTTCCCCGGGCGGCAGCGCCATCAGTTTTTCGACCAGAAATTCCACTCCCGGTCGAGCAACGCCTGCCTCATTAAACATTTCGTCAAAAAAGCCGCGCGTATCGTACTTCGAAATCTTGAGTGGATCGTTGGAAAGGAAGCTCGTATTAACTTGTTCCATAATCGTCCGATCAAATTGGCTCTGCTGATTCGTCAAGGGTTAAATCGATCTTTCTAGAATTCTACAAACTCGGACCGTTCACAGCAGCGCTAACTTGCTCAAAAAGCCAACTGTCGCGTGATAAACCTGCCCAAATCACTAGCAGCTCGCACTCCGATACCGGGCGCAGAGCAACAATTCATTGAGGTTTTAGGCAAACATATCGAACCCAGCTCTCGGTAGCAAATTGGAAGCCATGGAACTAGCTATAATGCAGAAAGCTCAAGATAGAGTGAAAGAAAGAAGGCGAGAGACCTCGAAAGCCGCTCACAATGCAACAACAGGAAACCCCAACGAAACTCAAAGGTAGGGGGTATTGGAGTTTCTTGAACGGGTTCCTCCCGATGATTCTCCATCTTTTCGGTTTTTCTGGTTCGCTGCTCTTGGCCCAGTCGCCCGCTTCGGCACTGACCGAACCTAAGCAACCCTTTCTCCGGTTTGAGCTGTCCGTGCCATCGATGGGATCGCATGTCGACTTTGTGGTATATGCTCATTCTGAGTCGCAAGCAAAACTCGTTATCGATGCTGGTTTGGGCGAGATCGAAAGGCTGTCAGCTCTGCTTAGCAACTACGATTCTAGTAGCGAGATTTCGAAGCTCTGCTTAGCTCCGACGAACCATTGGACTCCGGTTAGTCGCGATCTTTCAACGGTGCTGATGCACAGTCGCCGTTGGTTCCAACTGAGCGACGGCAAATTTGATATCACGGTCGGACCGTTGACGGAGCTGTGGCGAACGGGGCGGCAACGCAAGCAGTTACCTGCTCAAGCGGAAATCGCTGATGCGAAACAACGTTGCGGTTGGGCATTCGTCGGTTTGGATTCAGGCATGATCGGTGCGGAATCGAATCAACCCACGGTCGTCTCGTTGCTCAAGCCGAAGATGAAGTTGGATTTGTCCGGGCTTGCGGTCGGCTACATTGTCGATAGTGTCTTTGAGAAAATGACGGCCGGTGGTTCGCGGTCCATACTGGTGAACGCAGGTGGCGACATTCGGGTTGGTGATCCTCCGCCCGAGATGGACGGTTGGCGAATCACGATCGCCGGATTAGGCAAAGGATCGCCACCGCTGGCGATGCTTCGGGTGAAGAACTGCGCGGTTACGACCTCGGGTGACCTCAATCAATTCGTGGAAATCGAAGGCCACCGATACAGCCACTTTATTGATCCTGAATCCGGCGTTCCAATCGAGCGCCGGCAGAGCGTTACAACGATCGCGGCAACGACTTTGGACGCAGATGCAGGGGCGACTGCATTGGCCGTGCTAGGAATGAATCGAGCATCGTCGCTATTTGAAAACTTACCGCTGTCCGAAGCGATTTTCGTCGAAGCGGGGCCAGGCGACTCGATGCCAATGCGAATGCGATGGCTGACGAAAGACTAATTTGTGGCCTTAGGCGAACGGCAAGCTGAAAACTACCAGTGTGATGCAACCCCTCTCCGGCCTTTCAGGCCGACTCTCCCAGAGGGAGAGTGACTTCACCCTCCCTCCGCGAGGGTCGAGCGAAGCGAGGGGAGGGTATGACTCATTCTGCCGCTCGCCTCAGGGCGTTTTGGGCTTTGCCCCATCCACTTTATTGAGCAACAAGATCGTCGGTGAGTCGACGCGCTCTTCCAAGGGCTGAACGAACACTTCTGGTTGGCGGCGAGTGGAAACGTCCATCGTCTGAGCATTGGGCTTGGCGGAAAGGATCAGGACCTGCTGCGGGTCGTTCGATTTGTCGGAAATGGTTTTGTTCCCTCCCTTTCCAGGCGCCGAAATGCTACTTCGTTGAGCGACCGAATTGGTGGTTGCAATGAACTGATCGCGAATGTTTGGATCAATCTTAGTCAGTCGCTTGGCAAGCTGTTGAATGCCATAGGGATTGTTTTCTGCGGTCTGCGAGATTTGCGAAAAGAAGGAAGCGCACTCGGTGAAGTTGTAATCTGCGGTCTTACCCATTAGTGGTCCGAGCGTTTTGACCACCAGATCAGCGCCTAGATTGTCAAGTTTCATGAAGACATCCATCGACGCAACGATACCTTGTTTGCCATTCGGGAGAGGCCCTGGACGATTGTGCAGAATGACGACGCACTTCCCGTTGAGTTCTCTTGCCCAAAGGCTTCCTTGGTACGAGCCACTTGCAAAGTAGATATGCATGGATTCATTGCCGAACACGAGATCCATCTTGCTAGATGTCCCCGCTCCGTCGCTTCCGTGGAGCTGGTACAAACCACTTCGTTGGAGCGAAACTTTCGTTACTTCCATGACTTCCCAGATATTCACTATGACTTCCGGATGGCGGACCAAGAACGAGAACATCTCAGGGTCGCAATCGACCGTTTCGGACGGCATGCTTCGGAAATAACTTGAGCTTGTAACTACGGTTTTTAGTCGCGTACTTGCTTCCGGGGTCAGTTGCTGGAATGGAATGCGCTGAATGGCGGCGTCGCGGGCTTCTCGTGTCGAAGTCCCCTCGCCCCTGCCTGGGACACGGCGAGCAAGGAGTTGCTCGCCGACCGCAGACTGTTGGGCCAATGCATTGGATGCTTGGAAAGATCCCGATCCGATCAAAACGGCAGCCAGGAGTACGAGGCGCCCGCGGTTTTTGCGAAGCCTGGTAAATTTGGTTGCGGTGTTTCGCATGGGCAGATTGACCTGTGAGGAAACTGATTCGGCTCATCTGTTCTGTCGGCTGTCTCCCCTTAAAAAGAACAGCAGAACAGTTCGAAATTGTTCTGCTAGCGTTCGCAAGGTTCTATTCCTCCGAAATTTGGTTCCACTTTAACTTTTCTCAAACATCAGCAGGAAAAATGGAACAATCTTCCTAGAATACGTTCAATGGAGAGCGGCGCACGGCAGCCACTCGCCTTCTGACTTTTTTTGACACCTTCTTGCATAAGGATTCAAGACCAATCGAAACACACCCAGTGAATTCCGACGCGTCGGATGAATTCGAACAGGACGGCTACTCAGTGGAACCCGAATTCGACTCGCTGTCGATTGCGGATCCGATCGTCACGATCGACCGAAAACGAGTTGTGCGTGGTTCCTTCGTAGCCATTACTGTGTTGGGGTTCGTCGTCCTGGCAGGCTCAATAACTTTGTTTGGAGACAGAGCTGGGCGGGATTTAAATAACCTCATGTTGCTGCTTTTCGGCGTCACGATTGCATGCATTTGTGCAGTTGTTGCGATTTGGATTCGCGCGCGATGGATTTGCGTCGCCGTCTTGGATGAGACCGGGGTGATCGCGAGCACCTTGGAACGCAAATACGATTTGCCATGGGGGGAACTCGTTGGGGCAAGAACTTATACCAAGGAACCTAAAGACGCAAAGTCGGTCCAAGTCCGTGTACTTCTCTTGCTCGAGGATGGTCGCTGTCTAGAAGGCCCGGTTGGACAGGTTCAAATGAACCAGTTGTTTCGACTGATGTTCTCAGCAAAATTTAGACCCGACAGTGACGGCCAGCGATTGGGTTCGGTGAAGGGCTTAACCTTGATCGTTCTGGGAATCGTTTCGGTGATCCTGGGATTATGGTGGGCCGGGCACGTCGTAGATCAATTTAACAATGGGGTACTTTTTCAAGGCAACGTCCGGGCAATCGTGCTCAAGCTGGCGGCTGCGATTGCTGGCCCAGTTGGCGGATTGTGCTCCATTGCCTGGGGGCTTTACCACACCATCGCTCGACCGATTCTGTATACACCGGGGTATCTGAGTGGGAGTTCATGAAGCGAGTAAGGCGAGGCGCGGACTGAAAACTACCGAGAAAAGGACACTTCGCGGCTAACGCCACCAGTAAAGATTCTCGTTCCCGGGCTCTGCCTGGGAACGAACTGCTCCGGAGGCTCTGCCTGGGCTGTGCGACAAATAGCAGTTTACGAAAAATGCGTTGATGCGAGTTTTGTTCCGTTTTGCGATCTGGCCTTTCAGGTTGGTCGGGGGCTCGTCCCCTACCAACCTTGTTTTGGCGTACTAACGGCCGGCACTCGCGAATCGACCCGTTCCCCTCGTCTTTGCCCGCCTCCGGCGGGCAAAGACGAGGGGAACGGAAGTTGGGACGCCCAATTTAGTACGCCAAAACGCATCCGACGGGGCCAAGCCCCGAACGGATGGGCTAGCGATCTTGTCTAACTCTATTAGGTTTCTCTTTTTCGTTTAACGATTTATTCAATTGGGACATTTATTGATCGATCGGTCCTAACCACGAATGTCGTAGCAAAGAATCTTGTCTTGCTCGCGGATGTACAGTTTTCCTTCGAGAATCACGGGATGGGACCAGCTCGGTCGATCTCCACTTCCAGGAATTTTGAATGAACCGACTTCCTTATATTCTGTTGGGTTGACCTCAGCTAAAGCCATGACTCCATTCTGAAAACGGATGTAGAGTCGGTCACCGCCAGCGATCACTACAGCTGATCCTTGGCCAGACCCTCGAGTCTTCCATTTCTCTTCTCCGGTCATAAAGTCTGCACAAAAGGGGATGCCTTTGTCTTCGGAATCGCCATACAGATGTTGTCCGACCAAGACCATGCCACCGTGTTTGTTCGACAACTTGTTATTCAAACCATAGATCTCTTTAATGGTAACGCCGCCGTCGGCTGACGTCACTTGTTTGACCAACGCTCCTCCACGGTTATAACCCGCCACGAAAAAGACAAGATCATCACGCACAATCGGTGTCGGGATAATCGCAGTTGTCTTGTCGACAGGGTAGGTCCACAACAAGCTTCCGCTCTCGGAGAAACCCATTAGGCCACTACCGGTCGATTGTACATAGACCTTTTGGTTGCCGACCTTAGAGATGACGATGGAGGCATGACCTGCGCCACGATCATCTGGGTTCTTGCAAGTCCAAATCGTTTCGCCAGTCTTCTTATCCAAGGCCACCACGGTTGAAGTAGCTCCGCCTGGAGTGCAAATCACTTTGTTGCCGTCCACGAGAACGGATTCACTGTAGCCCCAACTGTCTGCTTTTTTTCCGCCGAAGTCATTTGCAAATTGCTTCTTCCAAACCAGCTTGCCATCGGATGCGTTGCAGCACACGAGTTGTCCTTCTGGAGTCACGACATAGACCAGTCCGCCATCGACTGTGGGAGTGCTACGCGAGCTCCCCCATTTTGCATCGCGCTTGTCATTCAATGCATCACCCGTTTTGGTTGCCCAAAGCTGCTTGCCGGTAGTTTTATCAAAGCAACTCAAATATTCGTCGGCATCTTTTTGTGTCGATAGACCGTCCCCTAACGTGTAGATTTTGTTATCGACGATAGCTAGGCTCGAGTAGCCTCGCCCGGCGCCAGAACCTTCCCAAAGGAGTTTTGGGCCTTCGGCTGGCCAGGACTTCAGTAGGTTCGAATCGTTGACAACGCTCGTTCGGTTGGGGCCACGAAATGTTGGCCAATCTTCGCCGAGGACCGTCGTGGCGTGCGAAAAAGTTAGTCCAAGTCCAATGCAAAGAGCGAATTTACGTGATAGGCGGGATCGAATCATTATTTCTTTCCTAAGGGTGACTGACGGTGGCGAGGACGCATTTCATTCTTTCGTCCGCAATATTCTACGATTTGGAAGCTTCCAGATATAGGGCCTATTCCAGAATACAAGGATATAGCGACCGCCTTGCCACCATTCTCAGGGCTCTCAATTTGCACTCTGATTTGGTACGCTAGCGTGAAAGAAGCCCCGCACCTTTTGCCCCGTTTAGGTTGAGTTTATGAAGTCCTATAAGTTTGTCGGCTATGCATGGGATGATACGAAAGCAGCCAACTGCGATCCAGTTGGCCGATTGATTTATCGTTCCAACCTCCTGGGTTCCGATCAACGCATTACCAATACGGGCGGCGGAAATACCTCGGCCAAGATCATGGAAAAGGACCCGCTCAATGGCAGTGCGACCGAAGTGCTTTGGGTCAAAGGGTCCGGCGGCGATCTTCGAACTTCCACTCGCGAAAATTTTTCCTCGCTCTATCAACAAAAGCTGCTCGACATGCAGTTGCTGTACGCAAGCCGGCCTGATAAGGGCTACAAAGGTCAAGCCGAGGACGATATGGTCGGAATGTACACACACACCACGTTCAATCTCAATCCGCGGGCTTCGTCGATCGATACGCCATTGCACAGTTTCTTGCCTGGCAAGCATGTCGACCACATGCACCCCAACGCGATCATTTCCATCGCTGCCAGCCACCGTTGCCAAGACCTCACTCAGGAAATATTCAGCGGAGCAATGGCTTATGTCCCGTGGATGCGCCCAGGTTTTGAACTGGGGTTGGCCATGCAGGAAATCTCAAAAAAGAATCTAAAACTGCAAGCTATCATGATGGGGCAGCATGGGTTTATCTCTTGGGCCGATGACGAAAAGGATTGTTACACGCTGACCTTAGACTTGATCGAAAAGGCAGCCGCCTATATCGATGCTAAGTATCAAGCCAAGGGGGGCGACAAAACCGTCTTCGGTGGATTGAAGTACCAAACACTCGATCAAGAAGTCCGACACGCGACGCTAGCCGGCATCTTGCCATGGCTGCGCGGACAAGTGAGCGCGAAGCGTCGATTCGTCGGGACGATCCAAGACGATGCTACCATCATGCGATTCGTAAACTCCCATGACGCGCCTCGTTTAGCAGAGCTTGGCACAAGTTGCCCCGATCACTTCCTCCGAACCAAAATCAAACCGCTTTACGTCGACTGGAATCCGCAAACGGAAACAGCCGCGTCCCTCAAAGCCAAGCTTACCCTGGGACTGGAAAAGTACCGTCAAGACTATGAATCGTATTACGAAACGTGTAAGCGACCTAACTCGCCCGCCATGCGTGATCCAAATCCGACCGTCATGCTCATCCCCGGTCTTGGCATGGTCGCGTGGGGCAAAGACAAGTCGGAATCGCGAGTCACGGCAGAATTCTACAACTGTGCTGTCGAAGTCATGCGAGGAGCCGAAGCGATCGATCATTACATTGCACTTCCATTACAAGAAGCCTTCGATATCGAGTATTGGTTGCTTGAAGAAGCGAAACTAAAACGCATGCCGGTCGAAAAAGAACTGGCACGTCAAGTGATCATCGTCATCGGTGCAGGATCTGGCATTGGTAAAGAGACCGCTCATCGATTGGTGCGCGAGGGTGCTCATATCGTTTGCGTCGATTTGAACGCAGAATCGGCTATGGCTACGGCGAAAGAAATCACCGACAAACACGGGCTGGGGATTGGCGTGGCTGGTAGCGGAATTTCCGGCTGTGGACCAGCCGTCGGAATCGCATGCGATATTACCAAGCGATACAGTATTCGAGCGATGTTGGACCAAGTGAGTTTGGCCTACGGCGGGTTCGACTCGATCTGCGTAACGGCTGGTATCTTCGTTCCTTCGGATACCACAGGACATATTCCCGACGAGAAGTGGGCTTTGACATTCGCGATCAACGTGACCGGCAGTTACTTGGTCGCAGACGAAGCGGGTAAGAATTGGCTTGAACAAGGATTGACGGGTAATCTAGTTCTCACGACCAGCGCCAACGCCGCCGTCGCAAAGAAAGGCAGCGTTGCTTACGACACAAGTAAGGCAGCCGCCAATCACTTGGTTCGTGAACTCGCAATCGAACTTGCACCGTTAGTTCGAGTCAATGGTGTCGCGCCTGCAACCGTGGTACAAGGAAGCGCCATGTTTCCGCGGGACCGCGTCATTGGCTCTCTTGCTAAATATCGCATCGACTATACGGAAGATGAGCCAACGGAATCGCTTGTCTCGAAACTGGCTCAGTTCTATGCAGACCGAACGCTGACCAAATCCCCGATTACACCTGCAGACCAAGCGGAAGCGTATTTCCTGCTGGTCAGTCAACGCTTGAGCAAGACCACGGGCCAGCTCATCTCAGTGGATGGTGGTCTTTACGAAGCCTTCTTGCGGTAGGGCATTGCCATGCCGTCGGCTTTATGCCGAGGGTTTTGACCTTTTGCTCTAGAGATATGGTAAACATCCCCCGAGTAAACTCGGGGGCATTGGCGTGTCACCAAACTCAAAAAACCTGATCAAATCGTGTGAAGTCGGCGTCTTCCGCGTTGTAGACGAACCGATGTTCCATATATCATGGAGAAGTGGAATTACGGGGATGCCACTTCCCCGTATCGCCTCCCGCCTGTTTTCCCCCTCCCTGCACCGCGGCACTATGCAATCTCTTGCTCCAACATCGCTATCGCTTCTGGTCGTTGCCTTGTTTTGGCAACGCCCGATCCTCGCCGACGAACCTGATTTCTATCTCAAATCTGTTAAACCCCTATTTCAATCGCGTTGTTACGCCTGTCATGGAGCTCTCAAGCAAGAAGCAAACTTGCGGTTGGATACAGTTGCTTCGATGTCGGCAGGGGGCGAAAACGGACGAGCCATACAATCTGGTGACGCTACTAATAGTTTGCTGGTGCATCGCATTACGGCCCATGAAGAATCGATGCGCATGCCACCCGAGGGTGAGCCTCTATCGTCTGCACAAATCGATGCGATCAAGTCGTGGCTGAATAACGGTGCCAAGTACCCACCCGACGAGAAAGCCGAACGGGACCCCAAGGAGCATTGGGCATTTCGCGCTCCCGTACGCCCGGCTTTGCCAACCATCGGGCCATCGAATGGAATCTTGAATCCAATCGATGCCTTCCTGGCCGAACAGCATGGAATAAAAGGGCTAGTGCCTCACTCCACCGCCGAGCCAATGGTCTGGCTGCGGAGAGTTTCGCTGGACCTCGTCGGCCTACCTCCAGCCAAAGCGCAACTCGATGCGTTCGTCGCGAATCCTTCGGAAGACTCTCGAAATCAAGTCATCGACGAGCTCTTGAATAGCAGCCAATACGGAGAACGGTGGGGACGCCATTGGATGGACATTTGGCGATACAGCGATTGGTGGGGTTTGGGCGAGGAGGTTCGCAATTCGCAAAAGCACATGTGGCATTGGCGAGATTGGATTGTCGAGTCACTCAATCAAGATGCAGGCTATGACACGATGCTTCAAGACATGCTTGCGGTGGACGAACTGTACCCAAATGACATGAGCCGCCTACGCGCGTCAGGCTTCTTGGCTCGACAGTATTTTAAATTCAATCGAACCAGTTGGCTCGACGAAACAGTGGAACATACCGCCAAGGCAATGCTTGGACTGACGTTCAATTGCTGCAAATGCCACGACCACAAGTATGACCCAATCACACAAGAAGATTACTATCGATTCCGGGCTGTATTCGAACCGTATCAAATTCGAACGGAGATGGTGCCGGGCGTCGTGGACTTTCAAAAAGATGGAATCCCGCGAGCGTTCGACTGCAATCTCGATCTTCCAACCTATGTTCATATCCGCGGTGACGATCGCAATCCAAATACGTCCCAGGTGATGAAGCCCTCTGTGCCGGAACTTCTTCGATGGGAGCCATTCCAAATCGAACCTGTTTCATTGCCTCGCGAAGCCTACGAACCGGCCCTTCGAGCATATGTAGCCGACACTTACGTCAGCGATCTACAAGCCAAAGTACTCAGCGCCAAACAAGCCATGACCCAGGCTAAGAGCCAACTAACAGCGGCCGACTCGCCAGCCGAACCTAGCTCCGGGCCTGAGAAAACGAAAACCAGAGTGCCCGTAGAACAGGCGTCGCTTGAGCTTGTCATCGCGGAAAAGTCGCTGCGAAAATGGGAGTTGGAATTAGAAGCTGTGCCCTTACGCTTCGCCGCGGACCGAGCTAAAGCGAGTGGGGACTCGCCGGATGAAATCAAGCGACTCCTAGAGCTCGCGGCCCTTGGTGATCGAAACGCCGCGCTGGGCAAGGCCGACGAGGAACTGAGTCGAGCCGAGTTGGCGTTGGCAAAGTCTAAGCCTGAAACCAAGGAGGCGATGGAAAAGAAACTTGGCGCCGCCCGCATTGCATTCGAAAACGCAAAGAAGCAATCTTCGGATCCAGGTGTGGTTTACGTTTCGATGCGAGGTGCCGAGAAGTCGGCCGAATCGAATTTGGAAACCGATGAATCGAGAAAGAAGCCCTTTCCTAATACCAGCACAGGCCGCCGCAGCGCCTTGGCACTCTGGCTAACCGACGGCCGCAATCCGCTGACCGCTCGCGTTGCCATCAATCATATTTGGACGCGACATTTTGGTAGTCCCATTGTTCCGACAGTCTTCGACTTTGGTCGCAAAGGCACAGCACCCTCAAACCAAAAGCTACTCGATTGGCTGGCTGTCGAACTAATAGAAAATCAGTGGAGCATGAAACACATTCACCGGATCATTGTTACCTCGGACGCATATCGACGAACATCTTCCAATGCTGGGGCATCCGACAATCTGGCGATCGATCCTGAAAACCAATTCTATTGGCGAATGAATTCCACTCGCATGGAATCGCAAATGATTCGAGATAGTTTGATCTCGCTGGCAGGCGAACTCGATCTCCAAGTCGGTGGCCCTTCGATTCCAGCTTCCGATGAGAAGTCGCGTCGACGCAGCCTTTACTTCGTCCATTCCCACAACGAGCATCACAAACTCCTCACCGCTTTTGACGACGCAAATGTGCTGGACTGTTATCGACGCGGGGAGAGCATCGTCCCGCAACAGGCGTTAGCCTTGGAGAACAGCAAACTTGCAATGGAAATGGTGGACCGCATTGTGATTCGACTTCAAGCGATGAGCCCAAATGCCAGCGATCGTGAATTTGGACGCCTTGCGTTCGTTGCGATCTTAGCCGACCAACCGTCCGAAGCCGAACAATCGTGGATCGAAGTCATGATGTCCAAGATCCGAGAATTGGCAGCAGATGCGAATTCCGTTCAAGCATCCGACCAAGCCCGGAAAGGCTTGGTCCGCGGACTAATTAACCACAACGATTTTATCACGATTCGATAGGATTTGAGTTCAATATGGAATTTCAACCACCCAAACATCGAAACAAATGCGGTTGCACTCGAAGAGCGTTCTTGAACGATTTTGGAAACGGTTTCGCCGGATTGGCTTTGGGGGCGATGCTCGCGCGGGACGGAGTGCTGCGAGCGAGTGACGGTACCCAATGGCAACCGCCCAATGGTGAGCCTCACTTTCCACCGAAGGCTAATAGCGTGGTATGGCTTTTCATGAATGGGGGCGTCTCCCAAGCGGAATCATTTGATCCGAAGCCAGAGCTGACGAAGTATGCGGGCAAGTCCATTAGCGAGACCCCTTTTGCAGACGTTCAAAACCCCGAGAAGCTCAAGCTAGCCCGCGTCACGGTTATTAATGATGCCAATGGCCAACAACGCAACAAGCTCTTTCCGTTGCAGGTTGGTTATCGCAAATACGGACAATCTGGGATCGAGATGAGCGACTGGGTACCCCATATCGGAAGCTGTGTGGATGACATTGCAGTCGTTCGTTCGATGTGGACAACAGATGATAATCATGGCGCGCAGACTCAATTCCACTCAGGCAGGCACATGCTCGATGGGGAGTACCCCACTCTTGGCGCTTGGGTGCACTATGGACTCGGCTCGTTGAACGATAATTTGCCTCAATTTATTTCGATGGGCAAACGAGAATATTGGAACATAAAGGATGGTCACTATTTGGGGCCAGCCCACGACGCCGTTCCGATCCGCGTGGATCCGGAAAATCCGCTCGACTTCGGTAAGCCTGCGATCGCTATGAACGGAAGGGAACAGAAGCTTGGTTTTGAGCTGGTCGATGGACTGAATCGTTTGAGAGCGAATGCGTATCCAAATGATCGTGCCATGGAAGCTCGGATCAAAGCGTATGAGTTGGCCTTTCGAATGCAAGCGTCTGTCCCGGACTCGCTCGATTTCAAATCCGAGTCGGACTCAACTCATGAAATGTATGGCTTGAACGAGCCAGAGACAAAAGAATTTGGCATGCAAATGTTGGCGACGCGTCGGCTGGTAGAACGAGGCGTTCGATTCATCCAAGTACAACACGGTGCTGGGGGTGCTGGGGCGTGGGATGCACACAGCGGCCTCAAGGCAAATCACGAAAAAAACTTTAGGGCAGTCGACAAGCCGATTGCGGGCCTGCTCAGGGATCTCAAGCAGCGAGGATTACTAGACACGACGTTGGTTGTCTTTGCGAGTGAGTTCGGTAGAACGCCAGGGACTCAAGGATCCGATGGCCGCGACCATCATATTTATGGCTTCTCGGTTTGGATGGCAGGCGGAGGGGTCCAAGGGGGCGTCGTTCACGGGGCCACGGACGAAATCGGATTCCACGCAGTTGAAAACCGGCATTATGTAACGGACATTCATGCGACGATCCTTAAACAGTTGGGGTTGGATTCACGTAAGCTCGAGATCCCCGGTCGAAAGCGACTAGACATCGATCACGGAAAATCCATCGATGAAATCTTGATCTAGGGCCGAAAGTCAGCACCCGCGACGTAAAGCCGACGGCATGGCGACGGCATGGCGACGGGCAGTTTGAAATCTACCTATAAACTGGGTGGCACGCTCTGAGGTACGAAGGGCGTGGTGAATCGCTAGGGTCATTTGCCACACTTCCCACGCCCATCGCTAATCGCTTTGGGCGTGCCACACTTCCCACGCTCATCGCCCATCGCGCTAATCGCTTTGGGCGTGCCACACTTCCCACGCCCATCGCCCATCGCT
>Ga0105046_10008376_pt1 | contig 16253 bp, 27 predicted proteins | sample MAT03_FD_78385 | JGI IMG/M metagenome (GOLD analysis project Ga0105046, IMG submission 78385) | Freshwater microbial communities from Lake Fryxell liftoff mats and glacier meltwater in Antarctica - MAT-03 (megahit assembly) | ecosystem: Environmental > Aquatic > Freshwater > Ice > Liftoff...
AATTCGTTAAACGCGGCGGCGCTTGGGCGGGCGGCACCCGTTGTGCGCCTGCGGTGTTACGTCGTTGATCGAGCCGACCTCGAGGCCAGCGGCCTGGAGTGAGCGGATCGCGGTCTCGCGGCCCGAACCCGGTCCCTTGACGAAGACGTCGACCTTCTTCAGTCCGTGCTCCTGCGCCTGGCGAGCTGCGGACTCCGCAGAAAGCTGGGCCGCGAACGGGGTCGACTTACGCGAACCCTTGAAGCCCACCGTGCCAGACGATGCCCAGCTGATGACCGCTCCGCTCGGGTCGGTGATCGTCACGATCGTGTTGTTGAACGTCGACTTGATATGGGCCTGGCCCAGTGCGATGTTCTTCTTTTCCTTCTTGCGCGGCTTACGAACGGCCGATTTTGGTGCTGCCATTGTTTTCTCCTAAAACCTGTATGGCGACGCCGATGGGGTGAACCCAGCGACTATCGGGCCTTCTTCTTGCCGGCAACGGTGCGCTTCGGGCCCTTGCGGGTACGAGCGTTGGTCTTGGTGCGCTGTCCGTGAACGGGCAGGCCCTTGCGGTGGCGGATTCCCTGGTATGAACCGATTTCGACCTTGCGGCGGATGTCGGCGGCGACCTCACGACGCAGGTCACCTTCTACCTTGAAGTTGACCTCGACGTAGTCGCGCAGTGCGATCAACTGGTCGTCGGTCAGATCCTTGACGCGGATTTCTCCGCTGATCCCGGTGTCGGCGAGGGTCTTGAGCGCCCTCGTACGGCCAACACCGTAGATGTAAGTCAGTGCGACCTCTACGCGCTTGTCGCGCGGGATGTCGACGCCGGCTAGACGTGCCATGGTGGCTTCTCCTGTGAGTGAGTGAAGGTAATGGACAGCACCGGTGCCTGGGCCTTCAACCCTGGGTGTCCTTCGTTCAACTCGTTGATCGAGCCTGACGAGATCCTGGTGCTGCTCTGTATCTATATTCAGTTGTGTGTGTCTCGACTAGCTCGACAACCGACCCGGTGATCGGGCGAAGTCGAGGTCTCGACAGGCTCGACCAACGAAGTCTCTAGCCCTGGCGCTGCTTGTGGCGCGGGTTTGACTTGCAGATCACCATGACGTTTCCGTTGCGACGGATAACGCGGCAGTGATCGCAGATCGGCTTGACGCTGGGGTTGACCTTCATTGTGATTCCTTCTTTTCGCTGTCTTCGCTGATGTGGCGAACCACAGAGCGTTACTTCTCAGCGAACTAACTGTTACTTGTAGCGGTAAGTGATCCGGCCACGGGTCAGGTCATACGGGCTGAGTTCGACAACGACCCGGTCCTCAGGAAGGATCCGGATGTAGTTCTGTCGCATTTTGCCCGAGATGTGAGCCAGAACGCGGTGGCCGTTGGTCAGCTCAACGCGAAACATTGCGTTGGGCAGAGCTTCGACTACTGCGCCTTCGATCTCGATGACACCGTCTTTTTTGGCCATAGCCTCTTCGTCGCTAAAAGTTGTTGAGTTCGCTGGTCTGCGTGGATTCGGTATCTCTAGATAGGCACGACAAAATCGGCCGGAAACACCAAAGATCAAGCTTAGGTCATTCCCGGGCGTTTCGCCACCACCGTGCTATGAGGCGGATGCGCTGCGGGCGAACGGCTAGGCGATGGCAACAGGGGTAACGCCGTAGTGCGCAAGCCCCGCAACTCCGCCGTCCTGCGCGGTGAGCACCCAGATACCGCCGGCGTGCACGGCTACGGAGTGCTCCCAGTGCGCGGCATCCTGACCGTCGTCTGTTGCAACTGTCCAGTCGTCGTCGAGAACGTGCGTGTCAATAGACCCGCCGACGACCATCGGCTCTATGGCAATCACGAGGCCCGGCTTAACCACAGGTCCGCCGCCGCGAACACGGTAGTTGAACACCGGAGGCTCTTCGTGCAGTGAGCGACCGATGCCGTGGCCGATATAGTCCTCGAGAATACCGAACGGTCCCCTGCTCTCGACGGCGTCTTCGATGGCGCCGCCGATGTCGTTGAGGTGGCGTGCCCGAGCCAGCGCGGCGATGCCGGCCCACAGGGCGTGCTCTGTGGCATCCGAAATCGCCTGCCGATGAGCCACCAGATCGGGTCGGGCCGGATCGGGAACCACCACGCTGAATGCGGCGTCGCCGTTCCAGCCTCCGAGCTCTGCACCACAGTCGACCGAAACCAGGTCGCCGGACTGCAGCACGCGGTCGCCGGGCACACCGTGCACGACCTCGTCATTCACTGACACGCAGAGGGTGTGCCGGTAGCCGGGCTCCTTCATGAAGTTCGGCACGGCGCCCGCGGCACGGATTGTCGCCTCGGCTAGCGCATCGAGTTCACCGGTAGTAATGCCCGCACGAATGGCGGCGCGCACCGCGGCGAGGGAGGCCGCCGTCACCAAACCCGGCTCGACCATCAGCCGCAACTCGGCCGGCGTCTTGTAGATGTTCTTGCCGAAAGCCACCGGATGCTACGCCGAAGCTGCGTCGGGAAGTGAAATGCCGCGCTGGGCCAAAGCCCCCGTGATGCGCTCGGTCACGTCGTCAACCGAGCCGATGGCGTCGATCTTCACGAGAACCCCACGCGAGTCGTAGATGTCGATGAGTGGCTCGGTCTGCTCGCGGTAGACGTCGAGGCGGTGACGAACGACTGCCTCGTCGTCATCACTACGACCCTGTTCAGAGGCGCGCTTGCGAAGCCGGGCAACCACTACGTCAGGATCGGCAACGAGTTCGATCACCGCGTCGAGCGCGGTGCCGTGACCCACGAGAAACTCGTCGAGCTCCCGCACCTGGTCGGTCGTGCGCGGGTAGCCGTCGAGCAGAAAGCCACCCTCGGCATCGGGCTCCGCGAGACGGTCGCGGATCAGCGCGTTGGTGAGGGAATCGGGCACATTGTCGCCGGCATCCATGAATGCTTTCGCTTTCGCGCCCAGCTCGGTCTGGCTCTTCACATTGCTGCGGAAGATATCGCCGGTCGAGATTGCAGGGATCAGGTATGTCTCAGAGAGACGAACCGCCTGCGTTCCCTTACCTGCGCCTGGTGGTCCGATCAGGAGCAGCCGGCTCAACGGAGCAGGCCCTCGTAGTGACGCTGCTGCAGCTGGGAATCGATCTGCTTAACCGTTTCGAGTCCAACGCCGACGATGATCAGGATGCTCGCGCCACCGAACGGGAAGTTCGTATTAGCACCGACAAGCACCAGTGCTATCAGCGGTATGAGCGCTATAGCCCCAAGGTATAGCGAGCCCGGAAGCGTGACACGGGTGAGCACGTAATCGAGGTATTCCGCGGTGGGGCGACCCGCACGGATACCCGGGATGAAGCCGCCGTACTTCTTCATGTTGTCGGCGACCTCTTCTGGATTGAAGGTGATCGCGACGTAGAAGTACGTGAAGCCGACGATGAGCAGGAAGTACAGCAGCATGTACAGCGGGTGGTCACCCTTGGTCAGGTAGTTCTGGATCCACGTGACCCACTCGGCTGGAGCCTCGCCAGCGGGCGCCTGGTTGAACTGCGCGATGAGTGCGGGCAGGTACAGCAGCGACGACGCGAAGATGACGGGCACGACGCCGGCCATGTTGACCTTGATCGGAATGTAGGTGTTGTTGCCGCCGAAGGTGCGCCTGCCCACCATGCGTTTGGCGTACTGCACCGGAACCCGCCGCTGCGACTGCTCGACGAACACGACGGCTGCGACGATGATGATGCCGACGCCGATCACGAGGAGGAAGACCTCGAAGCCCTTCGCCTGCTGGATCGACCAGAGCGAGTTGGGAAACTGTGCGGAGATCGACGTGAAGATCAGCAGCGACATGCCGTTGCCGATCCCGCGCTCGGTGATGAGCTCACCCATCCACATGATGAGACCGGTGCCGGCGGTCATGGTGATGACCATGAGCATGATCGCGTACCACGCGTCATTGGTGATCAGCTGACTGCACTCCGCAACGCCCGAGTTAGAAGGGAAGAGGGCGCCGCTGCGAGCAACCGTGATGAGCGTCGTGGACTGCAGAACACCCAGCGCGATCGTGAGGTAGCGCGTGTACTGCGTGAGGCGGGACTGGCCGGCCTGACCCTCTTTGTAGAGAGTCTCGAAGTGTGGGATGACCACGCGAAGCAACTGCACGATGATCGACGCCGTGATGTACGGCATGATGCCGAGCGCGAAGATCGACAGCTGCAGCAGTGCGCCGCCACTGAAGAGGTTTACAAGGTCGTAGAGGCCCGAGGTGCCCGCGTTGCTCGCGAGACAGATCTGCACGTTGCCGAAGTCAACGAACGGCGCGGGGATGAACGAACCGAGACGGAACAGCGCAACGATGCCGAGCGTGAACCCGATCTTCCTGCGAAGGTCAGGCGTGCGGAATATCCGCGCGACAGCTCTAAACACAAGGCCTCCGATGTTGCTAGATTATGCAGCTCTAATTTTAATGCAGTCAGGTGGGGCTCCGTCAGGACGCCCCACCCGAGTAGACCCGAGGGTTGGTTACTTGACCGAACCGCCAGCGGCAACGATCTTCTGCTCGGCGGAGCCGGAGACCTTGTCAACTGCAACGTTCAGCTTAACCGCAATATCACCGTCACCAAGAACCTTGACCTTTTCGTTCTTGCGCACGGCACCCTTGGCGACGAGATCACCAATGGTGACGTCACCGCCCTTGGGGTACAGCTCGGCAAGCTTTTCGAGGTTAACGACCTGGTATTCGACGCGGAACGGGTTCTTAAACCCGCGCAGCTTCGGGGAACGCATGACGAAGTTCAGGTTGCCACCCTCGAAGCCCGGGCGAACCGAGTAACGAGCCTTGGTTCCCTTGGTGCCGCGACCCGCAGTCTTACCCTTGGAACCTTCACCGCGTCCGACGCGGGTCTTGTCCTTCTTGGCACCTGCGGCGGGACGGAGGTGGTGAACCTTGAGCACCTGGGGGCGTGACGGAACGTCTGCTGCGGGAGCCTTCTTAGCCGGCGCCTTGGCCGCCGGGGCCTTGGTCACAGCGGCGGTAGCCTTCGCAGCAGCAGCCTTGGGGGCGGCAGCCTTCGCCGGCGCCTTCGCGGCAGCGGGCTTGTCAGCCGCGGCCTTGGGGGCTGCGGCCTTTGTGGGGGCCTTGGTGGGGGCCTTTACTTCGGCAGGCTCAGCACGACGCTTGGCGGCCTCTTTTTCTTCAGCCATTAGTCAATCTCCTCGACCTTGACAAGGTGAGCAACCGTGCGTACGTAGCCACGGTTCTGCGAGTTGTCCTCGCGCACAACCACGTCACCGATGCGGTGCAGCCCAAGGCTGCGCAGGGTGTCGCGCTGGTTCTGCTTCTCACTGATTTTGGACTTGATCTGGGTTACCTTCAGGCGCGCAGCCATCAGACACCTGCCTTAGCTTCGGCCTCTGCACGCAGCAGGCGGGCCGGGACGACGTGCTCGACGTCGAGACCGCGACGCGCGGCGACCGCACGAGGCTCCTCGAGCTGCTTAAGAGCAGCAACCGTCGCGTGCACGATGTTGATCGTGTTCGACGATCCGAGCGACTTGCTCAGAACGTCGTGGATGCCAGCGCACTCGAGAACGGCACGCACCGGGCCACCGGCGATAACACCGGTACCAGCGGATGCCGGACGCAGCAGCACGACACCGGCTGCGGCCTCGCCCTGCACGGGGTGCGGGATAGTCGCTCCGACGCGGGGAACACGGAAGAAGTTCTTCTTCGCTTCCTCGACGCCCTTGGAGATCGCTGTCGGCACCTCGCGAGCCTTGCCGTAGCCGACGCCCACCAGTCCGTTGCCGTCACCGACGACAACGAGCGCGGTGAAACTGAAACGACGACCACCCTTGACCACCTTTGACACGCGGTTGATGGTCACAACGCGCTCCAGAAACTGGCTCTTCTCCGCGTCGCGGCTGTTGCCACGATCACGGTTCGGGTTGCGCTCGCGGCCGCCACGGCGGGCCTCGCGGGGTTCGTTGGCGACGTCGGTCGCCGGAGCGTCCACGACTACACCAGCTGCAACAGCCTCGGTGGTGACTGCCGCGGCAGCCTCGGTTGGCTCAACAGCCACGTCCTGCTCCTTGTTCGTGTTTGATTCGGCGCCCGTGGGCGCGCTCGACGACTCGGTGCTCACAGGTTCAGACCACCTTCGCGGGCTCCGTCGGCGATCGCGGCGACACGACCGGCGTAGCGGCTGCCTCCACGGTCGAAGACAACTGCGTCGACGCCGGCGTTCTTGGCACGCTCTGCGATGAGTTCGCCGACCTTGCGGGCCTTGGCGGTCTTGTCACCATCGAAGGCGCGAAGGTCAGTCTCGAGCGTCGAAGCCGACGCCAGGGTGTGACCCTTCGAGTCATCGACGACCTGCACGAAGACGTGACGGGCCGAACGTGTGACGACGAGACGGGGGCGCTCTTCAGTGCCCACGACCTTCTTGCGAAGACGGGCGTGACGACGCGCCTTGGCTGCCGACTTGCTCTTACCTCTGGTTCCGAGAGCCATGTCTACTTACCACTCTTTCCGGCCTTGCGGCGGACGACTTCGCCCGCGTAACGCACACCCTTGCCCTTGTAAGGCTCAGGCTTACGCAACTTGCGAATGTTGGCCGCGACCTCGCCGACGGCCTGCTTGTCGATACCGCTCACGGTGAGCTTGTTGTTGCCCTCCACCGTGAAGCTGATGCCCTGGGGCGGGTCGACTGTGATGGAGTGCGAGTAACCGAGCGCGAACTCCACGGAGTCGCCCTTGGCCTGCACGCGGTACCCGGTACCGACAACCTCGAGGCCCTTCGTGTACCCGTCGGTAACTCCGATGATCTGGTTCGCGATGAGGGTGCGGGTCAGGCCGTGCAGTGAACGGGACGCGCGCTCGTCGTCGGGACGGGTGACCAGCACCTGGCCGTCTTCGAGTGCCACCTCAATCGGGGTCTTGACGGTAAGCGAGAGCTCACCCTTCGGGCCCTTGACCGCGACATCCTGGCCGTCGATCTTCACCTCGACGCCCGCGGGCACCGTGATGGGAAGTCTTCCAATACGTGACATGACGAGTTACCACACGTAGGCGAGGACCTCCCCACCCACGCCCTTCGAAGAAGCCTGGCGGTCGGTGAGCAGACCGGAGGAGGTGGACAGGATGGCGACGCCGAGTCCGCCGAGAACCCGGGGGATCTCGGTCGACTTCGCATAAACGCGAAGACCGGGCTTGGATACGCGCTTGATGCCCACGATGGAGCGCTCACGGTTAGGGCCGTACTTGAGGTCGATCGTGAGGGTCTGGCCCACACGAGCGTCCTCAATCTTCCAGCCGGCAATGTAGCCCTCGGTCTTGAGGATCTCGGCGACGTGCGACTTGAGCTTGCTGCTGGGCAGCGAGACCGAGTCGTGGTACGCCGAGTTGGCGTTGCGCAGTCTGGTCAGCAGGTCTGCGACCGGATCTGTCATTGTCATGATGTTGTTTGCCTATCTCGCCCGGTTTCGGCATCCGTTACGCGAATGCCGACCTGGTCGATCGGTGTGCCAAGCGGCACGGGTTGGTTACGGGGTGTTCTCGGCGCTACGGAACGGGAAGCCCAGCGCCTTGAGCAGCGCGCGACCCTCGTCGTCGTTCTTGGCCGTGGTGACGACAGTGATGTCGAAACCGCGAACACGGTCGATTCGGTCCTGGTCGATCTCGTGAAACATTGACTGCTCCGTGAGGCCGAAGGTGTAGTTGCCGTGGCCGTCGAACTGCTTGTCTGAGAGGCCACGGAAGTCGCGGATACGGGGAAGGGCGAGCGTCACGAGACGGTCGAGGAATTCCCACGCGCGGTCACCGCGAAGCGTCACGTGTGCACCAATCGGCTGTCCTTCGCGCAGCTTGAACTGCGCGATTGACTTACGAGCGTTGGTGACCTGCGGCTTCTGGCCGGTGATAGCCGTGAGGTCTTTCACCGCGCCGTCGATGATCTTGCCATCGCGTGCAGCCTCGCCAACACCCGTGTTCACGACGACCTTCACGAGCCCGGGCACCTGGTGCACGTTCGTGAAGCCAAAGTCCTTCTTCAGCTGCGCAGCGATCTCGTTGCGGTACTTCTGCTTGAGCCGCGGCTGGCTAGCTTTGATGGGCGCAGCGCCCTTAGCGGCGCCAGCCTTCGCGGCAGTAGCGGTGTCAGTCATTAGTCAGCGTCCTTCTCGGTTGCCACGGCCTCGTCGACCGGGGCATCCTTCTTGGCAGTCTTGGCAGTCTTGGGAGCAGCCTTGGCAGGCTTCTCTTCGGCCTTGTCGTCGCCGGCATCTCCCTTGAGAGCCTTCGACTTCTTGGTCTCTACGCGGCGCGACTTCTTGAAGAAGCGCACGCGAGTGGTCTTGCCACGCTCATCCGTCTCTTCCTTGAAGCCCACGCGGGCGGGGAGCTTGGTCTCGGGATCGACGAGCGCAACGTTGGACACGTGAATGGGTGCCTCCATCGTCTCGATGCCACCGGTCTTGGTGCCGCGCTGGGTCTGGCCAACGCGAACGTGCTTGGTGACGAAGTTGACACCCTCCACGACGACGCGGTTCTTCTCAGCCATGACCGAGATGACACGACCCTGCTTGCCGCGGTCTCCACCACGGTCCTGGGTCGGTCCGCTGATGACCTGCACGAGGTCGCCTTTGCGAATGTTTGCCATGAGTTACAGCACCTCCGGTGCGAGCGAGATGATCTTCATGAACTTCTTGTCACGAAGCTCACGACCGACCGGCCCGAAGATGCGGGTACCACGGGGGTCACCGTCACCCTTCAGGATCACGGCAGCGTTCTCGTCGAACTTGATGTACGAGCCGTCGGGACGACGGGTCTGCTTGATGACGCGAACGATGACCGCCTTGACGACGTCACCCTTCTTGACGTTTCCGCCAGGAATTGCGTCTTTGACTGTGGCGACAATGACGTCGCCGAGGCCCGCATAGCGACGGCCGGAGCCACCGAGAACACGGATCGTGAGGAGTTCTTTGGCGCCGGTGTTATCGGCGACCTTGACTCGGGATTCCTGCTGCAGCATGAGTTACTTCGCCTTTTCGAGGATCTCGACCAGGCGCCAGCGCTTGGTGGCGCTGAGCGGACGGGTCTCGCTGATGAGAACGAGGTCGCCGACCCCGGCTCCGTTGGCCTCGTCGTGCGCCTTCACCTTGGAGGTGCGGCGAATGACCTTGCCATACAGGGGGTGCTTCACGCGGTCCTCGACCTCGACAACGATGGTCTTATCCATCTTGTCGCTGGTCACGTAACCGCGGCGCGTCTTGCGGTAACCGCGAGCGAGCTCGGCGGTAGCCGTCTCGTTTGCTGAGCTTGTCGAAGCATCGACCTTAGCCATGACTACGCCTCCTTCGTCTTTGCGTCGACGTCAGCCGCAACTTCAGTTGCGACATCCGTCTTCTTGGTCTTCTTCGTTGCCTTGGCGGGTGCCTCGACAGCGACGGGGGTTGCCCGGATGCCCAGCTCGCGCTCACGGATAACCGTGTAGATGCGAGCGATGTCGCGCTTGACAGCGCGAATGCGTCCGTGGCTCTCGAGCTGGCCGGTCGCGGACTGGAAGCGAAGGTTAAAGAGTTCTTCCTTCGCCTTCTTCAGTTCTTCGACGAGACGCTCGTCTTCAAAGGTGTCGAGCTCGACGGGGGCGAGCTCCTTGGATCCGATCGCCATTATGCGTCGCCCTCCTCGCGCTTGATGATGCGTGCCTTGAGGGGCAGCTTGTGAATTGCACGGGTCATGGCCTCGCGAGCAACGGTCTCACTGACGCCGCTGAGCTCGAAGAGCACGCGACCCGGCTTGACGTTGGCGATCCACCACTCGGGCGAACCCTTACCGGAACCCATGCGGGTTTCGGCAGGCTTCTTGGTGAGCGGGCGGTCGGGGTAGATGTTGATCCACACCTTTCCACCACGCTTGATGTGACGGGTCATCGCGATACGAGCTGCCTCGATCTGGCGGTTGGTCACATATGCGGGCGTGAGCGCCTGGATGCCGTACTCACCAAACGAGACGACGGTGCCACCAGTTGCCTGGCCGCTGCGTCCCGGGTGGTGCTGCTTGCGGTGCTTGACCTTACGTGGGATCAACATTGTTACGCCTCAACTCCTGCTGCGACCGGTGAATCTGCCTTGGGAGCAGACGTGCGCGGGGGACGGCTGTCGCGGCGGTCGCCGCCACGGTCGTCACGACGCTCCGGACGGGATGACTTCTGGTTGGCCTGCTCGCGAGCAAGCTCCTTGTTGGTGATGTCGCCCTTGTAGATCCAGACCTTCACACCGATGCGGCCGAACGTCGTCTTGGCCTCGTAGAAGCCGTAGTCGATGTTGGCGCGCAGCGTGTGCAGCGGAACGCGACCCTCACGGTAGAACTCGGAGCGGCTCATTTCTGCGCCACCGAGACGACCCGACACCTGGATGCGAACACCCTTGGCGCCGGCGCGCTGAGCACCCTGCAAGCCCTTACGCATCGCGCGGCGGAAAGCCACACGTGCAGAGAGCTGCTCGGCGATGCCCTGGGCAACAAGCTGGGCCTCAGCCTCGGGGTTCTTCACCTCGAGGATGTTCAGTTGAATCTGCTTGCCCGAGAGCTTCTCGAGGTCGGCGCGGATGCGCTCAGCCTCGGCTCCACGGCGACCGATGACGATTCCGGGCCGAGCCGTGTGGATGTCGACGCGAACGCGGTCACGAGTGCGCTCGATCTCGATACGGGCGACGCCGGCGCGGTCAAGTGAGGTCTTGAGCAGGTTGCGGATCTTGATGTCCTCAGCAACGTAGTCGCTGTACTTCTGCCCGCTCTTGGTGCTGTCAGAGAACCAACGCGACACATGGTCGGTGGTGATTCCCAGACGGAAACCGTAGGGGTTTACCTTCTGTCCCATTACTTCTTCCCTGCCTTTGCGGCCTTGGCTGTGGTCGAGCGTGTCGAGGCCTCATTGACGAGATGGTCCGGCGTGGCCAGCACGATCGTGATGTGGCTGGTGCGCTTGAGGATCTGGAAAGCGCGGCCCTGTGCACGCGGCTGGAACCGCTTCAAGGTCGTGCCCTCGTCAACGAACGCCGCCGAGACGAACAGGTCTTGTTCGTCGAGGAAGCTGTTCGAGGCATCCGCCTTGACGCGAGCATTGGCGATCGCCGACGCGACGAGCTTGTATACCGGCTCGCTCGCACCCTGGGGGGCGAACTTCAGGATGGCGAGAGCCTCCTGTGCCTGCTTGCCGCGGATCAGGTTGACAACACGACGAGCCTTCGTGGGGGTGACGCGAATGTGCTTCACGCGAGCGATGGATTCAACCATTTCTCTGTTCCTCCTTGCGTCCCCGCGCTAGCGGCGACGACCCTTCTTGTCGTCCTTCTCGTGCCCACGGAAGGTGCGGGTGGGCGAAAACTCTCCGAGCTTGTGCCCAACCATGGTCTCGGTGACGAACACCGGGATGTGCTTGCGACCGTCGTGCACCGCGATGGTGTGTCCCAGCATTGCGGGGATGATCATCGAGCGGCGCGACCAGGTCTTGATCACGTTTTTGCTACCGGCCTCATTCGCCTTGACGACCTTCTGCAGCAGGTGGTCGTCGACGAAGGGGCCCTTCTTCAGACTGCGTGGCATCTTCTCGATCTCCTACTTGCGCTTCTTGCCGACATTGCGGCGACGAACGATGAGCGAATCACTGGGCAGCTTGCGCTTGCGCGTGCGGCCTTCCTTCTGGCCCCAGGGGGTAACGGGGTGGCGTCCACCGGACGTCTTACCCTCACCACCACCGTGGGGGTGGTCTACCGGGTTCATAGCGACACCACGCACGGTCGGGCGGACGCCCTTCCAGCGCATGCGGCCGGCCTTACCCCAGTTGATGTTGGACTGCTCGGCGTTGCCGACCTCGCCGATGGTGGCGCGGCAGCGAACATCCACGTTGCGGATCTCGCCCGAGGGCAGACGCAACTGGGCGTAGGGGCCATCCTTGGCCACGAGGCGAACCGAAGCACCGGCGGAGCGGGCCATCTTGGCACCACCACCCGGACGCAGCTCGATCGCGTGGATGACGGTACCCACCGGGATGTTGCGCAGCGGCAGGTTGTTGCCGGGCTTGATGTCAGCCGAGGGACCCGACTCGATGATGTCGCCCTGGTTCAGCTTGTTCGGAGCGATGATGTAGCGCTTCGAACCATCAAGGAAGTGCAGCAGTGCGATGCGCGCCGTGCGGTTGGGGTCGTACTCGATCTCGGCAACGCGGGCGTTGACGCCATCTTTGTCGTTGCGCTTGAAGTCGATCACGCGGTACTGGCGCTTGTGGCCACCACCGATGTGACGGGTCGTGATGCGACCCGCGTTGTTACGACCACCGGTTTTCGGCAGCGGACGCAGCAGCGACTTCTCCGGAGTCGAGCGGGTGATCTCGGCGAAGTCTGCCACCGAGGAACCGCGACGACCAGGAGTCGTGGGCTTGTACTTGCGAATAGCCATGAGTTTCTCCCTTGTCCCTAGCCGACAGCCGTGAAGATGTCGATGGAACCGGACTTGAGCGTAACGATCGCACGCTTCGTGTCTTTGCGCTTGCCGAGTCCGAACTTGGTGCGACGGGTCTTGCCCGTGCGGTTCAGGGTGTTCACCGAGCCGACCTTCACGTTGAAGATCTTTTCGATGGCGAGCTTGATCTCCGTCTTGTTCGCACGGGGGTCAACCTCGAACGTGTACTTGCCGTCGTCGATCAGGCTGTAGCTCTTCTCGGAGACGACCGGAGCGATGATGACGTCGCGGGGGTCTTTGTAGGTGAGGGCGGTCATGCGCTGACCTCTTCCTTGCTCTTGGTGTTGAAGGCCACGAACTCGTCGAACGCGCCCTTGGTGAACACGATGTCGTCGCTCACCAGAACGTCGTACGCGTTCAGCTGGTCGTACGGAAGCACGTGAACGGTCGACAGGTTGCGAACGCTCTTGTAGCTGATCTCGTCGTCACGCTGCAGAACGATCAGCACGTTCTTCGATGGCGCGATGCCTGCGAGCAGGTTGGCCACAGCCTTGGTCGAAGGAACGTTGCCGACAGACAGCGAGTCGATGATGTGAAGACGCTCGCCACGGGCGCGGTCGGAAAGTGCTCCGCGCAGCGCAGCAGCAATCATCTTCTTGGGGGTGCGCTGCGAGTAGTCGCGGGGGTGCGGACCGTGCACGATGCCACCACCCTTCATCTGAGGGGCGCGGATCGAGCCTTGACGAGCGCGGCCGGTTCCCTTCTGCTTGAAGGGCTTGCGGCCGGCACCCGACACCTCGCCGCGACGCAGCGTGTTGTGCGTTCCCTGGCGAGCGGCGGCCCGCTGGGCCACGACGACCTGGTGAATGAGCGGAACATTGGTCTGCACGTCGAAGACCTCGGCGGGCAGGTCGACAGAGCCGACCTTCTTGCCTGAGGTATCCGTCACGTCGATGGCCTTGGTCTGCGTCGAACTTGAATCTGCCATTGTTACTACGCCCCCTTCACTGCGTTGCGGACGAAGACGATGCGACCACGAGCACCGGGAACGGCGCCCTTGACGAGCACGATGCCCTTCTCGAGGTCGACCGAGTGGACGGTCAGGTTGAGCACGGTGACGCGGTCGCCACCCATTCGGCCCGCCATGCGCATGCCCTTGAAGACACGGCTGGGGGTCGAAGAGGCACCGATCGAGCCGGGCTTGCGGTGGTTGCGGTGCGAACCGTGGCTCGACGAAACACCCTTGAAGTTGTGACGCTTCATAACACCGGCGAAACCCTTGCCCTTGCTGGTGCCGACGACGTCGACCTTCTGGCCGGGCTCGAAGATGTCGACCGTGAGTTCTTGGCCGAGGCTGTAGTCAGACGTGTCGTCTGTGCGCAGCTCGGTGAGGTGACGGCGAGGCGTAACGCCTGCCTTGTCAAAGTGGCCGGTGAGGGGCTTGGTGACCTTGCGGGGATCGATCTGGCCATAGGCGATCTGAACGGCGGTGTAGCCATCGATCTCCTGCGTGCGCAGCTGCGTCACGACATTCGGCGTGATCTCGACGACGGTTACGGGAACGAGCTTGTTGTTCGCGTCCCAAACCTGCGTCATGCCGAGCTTCTTGCCCAGCAGACCCTTGGTCGACTTGATGTTAGACATGGGATTCCTAATCGGCTCTGTACTAAAGCTTGATCTCGATGTTGACGTCGGCTGGCAGGTCGAGACGCATAAGCGAGTCGACAGCCTTCGGCGTCGGGTCGATGATGTCGATGAGCCGCTTGTGGGTGCGCTTCTCGAAGTGTTCGCGGCTGTCCTTGTACTTGTGAGGAGAGCGGATCACGGCGATCACGTTCTTCTCGGTCGGCAGCGGCACGGGGCCAACAACCGTTGCACCCGCGCGGGTGACCGTGTCCACGATCTTGCGCGCCGAAGAGTCGATGACCTCGTGGTCGTACGACTTAAGTCGAATGCGGATCTTCTGTCCCGCCATGGTGGACTCTCTCTCTTTGGTAAGGACTGCCCAGTAGGGCGCGGCGCTTGTCACGGCTCCGCGCCGGCATGCTCAGCACTTCTGCTTTCGCACCACTGTTTATCTGTCAATTTTTTGCGTTCACCGACCCACGCCATCCGCGCGGACGCGATGCGCTCGGCATGCCGGGCAAACCACACCCATGCCAAATGCCAGGAGTCGATTGAGCTGTGGTTCTGCTCCCCGCGGCCTAGCCTCACACTCTTCTGAGTCGGACTATGCACTGCCTGGAAGTGATCCGCACACTACGAGAGCGGCGAAATGTTGAACTAGACGAGTTTGCCACACTGTGGCATTTGCTGCAACCCGGGCGTGTCGCAATTCTCGCCACGATGGTCTGAGAGGGCGAGGGGCCGTGGCGCACAGTGCGCGACGGCCCCTCGCTGTTCTCTCTAGTCGGCTCTCGCTGCGTGATCGTGCCTAGTCGCGGAGGGGCCGGCGGCGCGCGAACATCAGTCCGGCACCAGTCAGGAGCAGAACCATCGACGCGAGGCTGGCCGAGACCAGGACGTCGAGACCCGTGTGCGCGAGACTGGTTGGGGCAGAAGCCAGCGGCAAGATATCGGCCGGCTGCGGCGGGAAGACCACGGCGGAGCGAACAAACCCGAAGTCGAGGGTGTGGTCGTTTGCGCCATTGACCGTGAGGTCGGTCGATTCCGCGGTCCAGGTCGAGGAGTCCTTGGCAGCGTTCGAGCCTGCCGCGGGAATCGTCGGCGTGAGGCCCTCGAGTGCAGTGGCCGAGGCCACCTTGTCGATCGACACCGTGTAACGCTGACCCGCCGGCAACACCGGGAGTCCGGCGAAGCCATACAGGCCCTCGCTATCAGTGGTCTGCGGGCCCACTAGCGCGCCGAACACATCGGTCACAGGCTTGCCATCCGGACCGGTCAGCACGAGCACGACGCCCGGGATGGGTTCTTCGCCTGAGTCCTGAATGCCGTCACGGTTGGCATCAAGCCACACATAGTCGCCAACGAAGACCTGGGCGACCGGAGGGTCGGTGACGACGGAGCGAACAAACCCGAAGTCGAGCGTGGGGTCGTGTGCACCATTGTGTGTGAGGTCGGTCGATTCTGCGGTCCAGTTCGAGGAGTCCTGGCCGGTGTTGGAGCCTGCCGCGGGAAGCGTCGGCGTGAGCCCTTCAAGTGCAGTCGCCGAGGCCACCTTGTCGATCGACACGGTGTAGTGCTGACCCGCCGGCAACTCGGGCAGTCCAACGAAGCCGTACAGGCCCTTGCCATCAGTGGTCTGCGGGGGCACTGGCTTGCCGTTCACATCGGTGACGGGCTTGCCACCCGGACCGGTCAGCACTAGCACGACGCCCGGGATGGGTTCTTCGCCTGAGTCCTGAATGCCGTCACGGTTGGCATCAAGCCACACGTAGTCGCCAACGGAGACCTGAGCGACACCGGAGCCGTCTCCACCAGCATCCGACTTCTCCACCCTCGCACCGAACAGTTTCTCTAGGCCCGGCGCTGTGATTGACGCAGCGTTCGAGTACGAGGCCAGGCCCTTGGTGACGACGGTGCCGTCGTACCAGATGTTGATAAACTCGTTGGGCAAGATGGCGTCAAACGTGACCGTGAATCCGGTCGGCGTGCAGTCCACCGTGATGCGTGGCGAACCCAAGATGTCGGTGTACGGGTTCGTGCTGAGTAAGCCGGCGCGGGATTCGACTTCAAACGATGCACAGTCAACGCCGGTACCAGCACCGGGGGTGTCGGTCACGACGACCGGCCCTGGGATGCCGGTGGGGTTGCCCGGCAATTCGATAAGCCAATCCAGGGCACTCTTGGGGTTCTGATCCTCGTGATCGTTGTCCCACCAGC
>Ga0105046_10008378_pt1 | contig 16250 bp, 9 predicted proteins | sample MAT03_FD_78385 | JGI IMG/M metagenome (GOLD analysis project Ga0105046, IMG submission 78385) | Freshwater microbial communities from Lake Fryxell liftoff mats and glacier meltwater in Antarctica - MAT-03 (megahit assembly) | ecosystem: Environmental > Aquatic > Freshwater > Ice > Liftoff...
AGAACTTCATATCGAACAAGGCCCGCTTCTAGAAACCACTGGAGTCCAAATCGGGATCGTTACGGCGATCGCAGCCCCATCCTCTTTGCGTGTCAAATACGAAGGTCCTGGCGGGCATGCCGGTGCGGTACTGATGAAAGATCGTAGCGACCCTTTGATTCCCGCCGCCAAATTGATCCTAGAAATTCAAGATGCTGCCCTCGAACTTGGTGGCGATGATACGGTCGCAACCACAGGTGTTATCAAAGTTCACCCTGGAGCTATTAACAGCATTCCGAGAGAAGTCGTCCTTGAAATTGATATTCGCGACATCGATTTGGAGCGGCGTGGTAGAGTGCTGGCTCGCGTCCAAGAAAAAGCTCGGGCCTTCGGAGATGCAGCCAAAACCCCAGCTCACATCGAATGGATCAACGCCGATCCACCCGCGACATGCGATTCTAAAATCTTGGATACCATCCAAAAAGTATGCGATAAGTTTGAACTCACTTCACAGAAGATGATTAGCCGAGCCTATCATGATTCACTCTTTATGGCTCAAATCTGCCCGACTGCTATGATTTTTATTCCCTGTCGAAACGGGATAAGTCATCGACCTGAAGAATATGCCTCCCCAGAATCAATCGAGGTCGGTGTGAGGACGCTAGCGGCAACCCTCTTGGATCTAGCACAAGCTCATTAACAACCGTCTTCCTTCATACAACGTATTCAATATGTCAGTCCAAATTATTCGTCAAGCTTACGGCAAGTCACGTGTCCGCTTAACCAGAGTCCGTCGATTGATAAACTACCACGAGATTAGCGAGTTCACAGTTGAGATCTTGTTAGATGGAGACTTTGAAACGGCTTACACACACAGCGATAACTCGATGGTGATTCCAACCGATACGGTTAAGAACACGGTGTTCGCCCTAGGAAGAGAATGGGAGGGTGACCAGTGCGAGGAATTTGCATTGATGCTTGCCAACCATTTAATTGAACGATATCCCCATGTTCATACAACGCATGTCCGAATCGTCGAACATCTTCTACAGCGAATCGAACAAGATGGCCAACCACATCCTTATGCGTTCGTCGGTGGCTCGAAGGAGGCGAGGACTTGCGAGGTGACGAAGAGTCGAAATAAAGAACCCTCGTTGGTGATTGAAAGTGGTATCGATTCTTTATTCATTTTGAAGACGACAGAGTCTGGATTTTCTGACTTCCACCACGATGAATTCACCACTCTCAAGAATACTGAAGATCGAATTTTTGCAACGACCCTTTCAGCTTCTTGGATTTACGATTCTTCTGAGGTCGATTTTGGCGAAGGCTATATTGCCTGCCGCTCGATATTGATTCGCGAATCAGTTGCTCGCTTTAGCCCATCCGTTCAAGCCACACTGTTTGAGATGGCGACTGCCGTTTTGGTGGAAATTCCATCGATTAAATCCATCTCCTTGAGAATGCCTAATCAACATCGATTGCTCGTTGACCTTTCGCCATTCCAACTTGACAATCCCAATCTCGTTTTTGTGGCAACCGATGAACCCCATGGAACCATTTCGGCTACGATGTGTCGCGAGGGAGTTGCCCTTTAAGGGTAGTTCTATGAATATCTGTTCTATAGTCGGCTTTCGCTCCACGAAAAAGCGCCACTTTCGCGGAGCGAAAGGCGACACTAAGTAGCTTTGAAGAGGAAAAATAATGGCTGAAACAGATGTTACCGCTCCGTTCTTCCTTCGATCTACCAATATCGTAACTCCCGACGGAATTTACGACGGTGCCATTGAAATCGCAGGCGAAAAAATCGTTCAAATCATCGACGCTGCAACACTCGGTCCACGCAGCACATTGAAATCCAGAATCATCGATTATGGCAACCTCTATTTGTTACCTGGAGTGATCGACGGACACGTACACGTCAATCAACCAGGAAGGACTGAATGGGAGGGAAGCGAAACGGCAACTGCTTCAGCTGCCGCAGGTGGCATTACGACTATCGTTGACATGCCGCTGAATAGCTCGCCTGTAACGGTCAATCTGACAGCGTTTCAGGCGAAGATCCGATCGATTGTGAAACCTCCTTATGTTGATATGGGATTTCATGGCGGTGCGATCGGAGCGCTTCGAGGAAATGAAGCTTTATCGGAATCAGCAATAGCTTCTCAAGTTGAAGAACTTGTCGCCGCTGGCGTGCTTGGCGTCAAAGTTTTCCTTTGTGATTCTGGACTCGATGAATTCCCTGCAATCACGGAACGCGAGCTTCGAATTGTGATGCCTATTCTGGCAAAGCATGGAATTCGCTTATGGGTCCACGCAGAATTGGTTCCAATGAGTTGGGTATCTCCTGAGTCGATCCATCAATATCGACAATGGTCGTCAAGTCGCAGCAAATCGATCGAGCTAAACGCGATCGAATGGATGATCGAGCTGAGCCGTCAGACCGGTTGCTCAGTCCATATCGTACATCTAGCGAATGCAGACGCACTTAGCAGAATTCACCGAGCGAAGACCGAAGGCCTGCCACTCACCATTGAAACTTGCCCTCACTATTTATATTTCTGTGACGAACAAATCCCTGACGACGATCCGCGTTATAAATGTTGCCCACCGATTCGCGACAAAGTGAATCGTGAACTCCTTTGGCAAGGCCTCGAACTGGGCGAGATCGACACGCTAGGCTCCGACCATTCGCCGTGTCCTCCTGAGATGAAACACTTAATCTCTAAGAATTTTGCGGCTGCATGGGGAGGAATCTCCTCGCTTCAATTGATGCTTCCCATCGTATGGCATTCCGCGATGATTCGAGACTTTAGCCTTTCGCGATTAGTTGAATGCATGTCTTTGACACCTGCAAAAGTTCTGGGGCTTTCGAAATTCAAAGGTGCAATCGAAGCAGGACTGGATGCTGATATTGTTGCGTTCGATCCAGATGCAGAATGGACAGTCGACGGAAACTTGCTCTTTCATCGCCACAAAGTTACCCCGTATGACGGATTGAAGTTGCAAGGCAAGGTTTTCGAAACGTGGGTTCGCGGCAAATCGGCTTTTCGCGACGGCAAACTAGCCACAGCGCCCGTCGGGAAATTGTTATTGCGAAGTTGATAACAGGAAATTGTTATTAAGGGAAGTTTTTAAACGGGACCAATAGCTGACTTGATGAACGATGATCTTACTACAGTTTTGAAAGATCGCTTTGGCTTAGAGGAGTTCCGATTGGGCCAGCGACAAGTGGTTGAAGCCATTTTGTCTGGCCGTAATGCTGTCGCGATTTTTCCAACCGGTGGCGGTAAATCGCTCTGTTATCAACTTCCAGCTCTGCTGCTTCCAGGACTGACTATTGTTGTCAGTCCTCTCATGGCTCTGATGAAGGATCAGGTTGACAAGCTTCAACAACGCGGGATCAATGCCGTGCGATTGGATTCCAGTTTAGATCAAGATGATGTCAATGATTCGATCAAACAAATTGACCTCGGCAAGGCCAAGCTGCTTTACGTTTCACCGGAACGATTCTTCAATGAAACTTTCAGGAGACAAGTTTCGCGGTGGCCAATCTCGCTGTTTGCAATCGACGAGGCACATTGCATTAGTGAATGGGGGCATGCATTCCGGCCCGATTACCTAAAGCTGGCAAGCATTGCGACCGAACTCAAGGCGCGATCGATTCTCGCGCTCACAGCAACTGCTACGATCGAGGTGGAAACCGATATTAGAACACAATTTCGTGTCGAAGCGGCGGATTCAGTTCGAACACCATTCTTTCGTTCAAACCTACAGCTCCACTTTATGCGTAGCGACAGCGAAAGGGAACGAGATCGCCAACTACTCGAATCCCTAGTGCGGGATTCGTATGGCGCACGCATTATCTATGTAACCTTTCAAAAAACTGCTGAGACTTTAGCGGAGTCCCTCGCGGCCCAAGGATTCCAAGTTGTCGCCTATCACGCCGGCTTGGACAACGATCAACGCGTAGAGATTCAGCAAAGATTTATGGAAGGTTTGATTGCAATCGTAGTTGCCACCATTGCGTTTGGAATGGGGATCGACAAATCCAATATTCGTTATGTCACTCACTACAATCCATCGAAATCCTTAGAGTCCTATGCGCAAGAGATCGGCCGAGCTGGTCGCGATGGTGAGCTCGCAACCTGCGAGACGTTCTTGTACGAGCCGGATCGAATCTCGCTCGAGAACTTCGCCTATGGCGACACACCTTCAAAAGAAGATTTAGTGGGGATCGTCGATTTGCTAGCGCATCAGCCTGACTTATTCTATATTAGCTATTATAGTATCGCCTATCAATTCGATGTCCGCGAGATTGTCATTCGAACAGTCCTGACCTATCTAGAGCTAGAAGGTTATCTTGAGTCGACGACATCGCGGTACGATTCCTTTGAATTTAAATCGCTGGTAAGTCAAGAAACGATCCTAGAGGGTACACCTCCCGAGGATCGTCGTTTCGTTATTGAGCTTTTGTCGATGGCCGTCAAAAAAAAGATATGGAGCGGCATTAAGGTCACTCCCGCCATGATGCGATTGCGTTGTGATCGTAGCTCTATCGTCGATATGATCGATCGATTTTCCCGGAATGGATGGTGGGAGGTGAAATCTAGCGGACTTTTACATGGCTTCAGGCATTTACTACCAATCGTTGAACCCAAAGCGATTGCGAAAGATTTATATAAGCGTTTTCAGAAGCGCGAGTTGCAAGAAACGAGACGTGTTCAACGAATCTTCGACTTAGCTACATCGAAGACCTGTCAGTATAGAGTTTTGTCAAAGTACTTCGGGGATAAGAAGATTTTTCGCTGCGGCCAGTGTAGTGCTTGCCTTAAGCGATACGTCTCCGAAAACGAGGCATTACCACCCGTCGATCTTGGCGATTCAGCAGTTCGCTATTTAGACCTCGCGGTGTCAAAGAAGCCCGATCGGTTTCGTAGCTCCAGGCAGCAAACTCGTTTCTTATGCGGAATTTCATCACCGGGATTTATCATCGGGAGAATTTCGAAAATGGATGGTTACGGGTGTTGCAGCGAACTCCCGTTCCCATTCGTGTTGGCGGCGATCAAATCTCGAAATAGAAAATGAAGTCGATAAATGGTAATCACTTTGGCGATCTTTCTTTTTGCAATTTGCCTTAACGTAGGTATAAAGTCTTCATAGTTTTCTTTCTACTAAATAGTCAAGGTTTTTCCGCGTGTTCAAATCCCGGCAACTTACAATTGCAGTCATCGCTTTGATAGGAGTCAATGCGATTTGGGGGCTGTCGTTCCCAATCATGAAATTTCTCAACCTGCAAATTGATACTCATTTTTCTGTAATAGATCATGAGGCAAGTTTTGGTCTTCGACTGGCATCCGTAGCCTGGATGATCTCAATTCGATTTGGTCTGGCCTTGGCGTTGTTGACTGTTTGTTTTCGCGACCTGATGCGAAATGCATCTCGCACAGAATGGAAAGCCGGAGCATGCATAGGCGTCTGCTTTTACTTTGGACTTATTTGCCAAGTCGCTGGTTTGGCGACCATACCGGCGTCACGGAGTGGCTTTCTTACAAGTCTTACTGCTGTGTTCGTCCCGCTTTCGACATTTATCCTAATAAAGCGCGCACCTGACTTTTTGGTTGGTTGTGGAATAGTAGTCGCTTTGTTGGGCGTTGCAGTACTTACGGAGATAGTTGAGATTACCACCTACGGATTGAACTTCGCGCCACAAGTACTCCAGTTATGGACACTCGGAGACACTCTCACAACCGTTGGAGCAATATGCTTTACAGGGCAGATTCTCCTGATCGATGTGTTTAGCAAACGAATGAATTCGGCGGGTTTTACACCTGGAATGTTTACCGCGGTAGTTGGCCTAGCTCTGTTGACATTTATAATTGCCAAGCCGTTTGCCGCGGAATGCCGGAACGCCAGTTGGACAAGCTTAGCGATTAAGCCAACCTTCCTTCCTCTACTAGGGATTCTAGGATCTGTTTGTTCATTGATCGCATTTGTTGGGATGAACAAGTATCAACCTTACGTTACAGCAACCCAAGCTTCGATAATCTACTCCTTAGAGCCCGTTTTTGCGTCTGGTTGGGCACTGGTGCTTCCTGGATGGCTCAGCACATTGACGGGCATAGCTTACGCAAACGAGAAATGGACTATTCCCCTGGGTTTAGGAGGCACTCTTATTTTATTGGCGAACGTGATTGTGTTATGGCCCTCAGGATGTAAATCGCAGGGAACGGAGCGCTCTCCTTGATCGCCAGAATTGTAACCCTTCCGACAAAGTCGGGCGGGTTACATCTGTCTATTGAGGTGGCGTTGAGCGAGAAGTCTCGAAATAATTTCCGTAATTCATCATAGAATGGACTGGAAGTCCATCCTGCATTTTGCAAAACCGCATATTATTTCGGGACAATTACTAAGCCGTTTGAAGAAACACCTAGACCAAGTGGGCGAGTAGTTCATCGATTGAGACGGTTGCAAACGAACTTGCGTAGTCGCTCATGGCGTAAGGAATAACTAGCCGATCCCCGTGCACCAGTCCGCCGCAGCTATAGACGACGTTAGGAACGTATCCTTCGCGTTCATTTTGATCGGGGCTAAGTATAGGTTCACGCGTTCTCCCTAGTACTTTAGTGGGGTCGTTTAGGTCTAACAAGAACGCGCCCAGCGAGTACTTTCGCATCGGGCCGACGCCGTGACTGATTACCAACCAGCCCGCATGGGTTTCAATAGGCGAGCCACAATTTCCGAGTTGCACGAACTCCCACGGAAAGGTTGGTTGCAGCAATCGGATCTTTTCATTCCAGAAGTGAAGCGAGTTGCTAAACATGATAAAGATGTTCTCGCCATCCTGACGACCCAGCATGACATATTGGTTATTGATCTGACGAGGAAAAAGTGCGAAACCCTTGTTTTGGACGGCGGCTCCATTCAATGTGTTGACGCTAAATGACTCAAAATCTTTAGTCTCAATTAATTGTGGTAGAACGATCTGCCCGTCGTATGCACTATAGGTCGCGAGATATTTAGAGGACGATCCTTCATGAAACTCAACAAATCTCGCATCTTCGATCCCATTACTTTCACTAGGTGAAGTTGGCATCATGACTCGTTCGCTAAGCTTTTGATCCTTATCAAATTGAATTGAATAATTGGAAGCGATAAGAGTTCGCATCGCTCTCAGATGTGAGTCGATTTCATTAGGATCGAAGTTAGCTTGAGTTGTATGCCACTCGATCGCTTGCTCTAGCTCCGAAGCCGTAAATCTCGCATTGCATTCACTTAATACGGAATCGACAAAATCGCTCTTCACGCCGACTTCCTGAAGTTTCCTTCGAAATAGCTCTACCTCATAAGCAGCGTCAGGTACTAATTCTGGGGCAGCGACGTATTGGGAAACGGGGTCCATACCGATGTTGTAGTTCTCATCTATCACTCCACTTCTGAAGGTGATGCTCGATAGGTGTCCTTCGCCGGTGGCTCGCATGGAAATAATGAATCGCCGGTCTTTGTTGGTTAAACCCGATTGATTAGGATGCCAAACCATCGAGGGATTGAAGAGTGCTGCACATTCAAGCGAATACTCCATGGTGAAATATGCCCCTATCAGAAGGCAACGTGACTCAGAAGGTTCTGAATCGGTTAAGAGGTATTCACGAACCTGCTCGAATCGCCTCAAGAAATATCGATGTGCGTTTAGATGCCGACCGTGAAACTCTCGCATCACGCCCTCCAATTCAACGTCCACCTGCATTGTGTCGAGTGCCATGATGCGTGCGATAATCTTGACGATCCGAATTGGTTCCATCTTAAATGGACGGAATACGACACGCCTCGGATCGGGAGACAGAACAATCCCAGTTCTCTTTACTGTCACACTCAAACGTTTACCCTCCTGTAGGCTGTTTTGATCGCGGATCGATTGCTATGACACGCTTCGCATTCACATCGGAGGAGCCAAACGCGAGTCGTATTTCTACGTCTGCGAGTAGCCAAGCGAGAGTTGATTCGGCTCCTTGATTAAGGTTGACACGATCACTATGTAAACCGTCAAAACATCCGCCAGTTGATCGATCAATAACGACGCAGCCTCGGGTATTGCGTCCCAAAAACCAGTCATATGCCTTCTTTGCCTCAACCAGCCACTTTGGATCACCGGTAACCTTGTAGGCATAAGCGCAAGCGGACGTAGTCGCCCATGCTTCGATTGGCTGTTGATCGAACATGGATCGCTCACCGCCTCGAACATAAAAACCGTTACTACCGATCGGTAGAAAAACACCGGTGGAACTTGTTTGGGTCTCGCAAAGCCATTCCAGGGCCCTTAACGCGTCCGAAAACTCTTCGGCCTTGTTAAAGCTAGTTGCTCCTGCCAACATCGCATGAGGTAGCTTGGCATTATCGTAAGTCAACCGGTCTTCATACCAAGGCCAGTTGTCTGCTACCGATTCCTTTTTGCGAAACGCTATACGGGCTAACAAATCTAGTCCTAGATCGTTGATTTCTGAGTTATGCAAATCATGCATTCGGTACTCGCAGATTCCGAGCAATCCAAAACACCAAGCTCGCAAAGATCCTGTAGCAGCCACATGCCTAATAACAGGCAAATACATGCGATTAGCCCACAAGCGAATACCTCGTTGAATTGTTCTACCGACGCAAGCACCTAGGACCCATGAAGTTCGCCCTATACTGTCGTCCGCGCCGACAGTCTCTAACCACGTTCTTGAGTAAGACATAAAGTTTCGGACGCGACCACTCTCCTCGTCGATCGCATGATTTACGAATTCTGCATATCGTGATTGGACAGAACCTATATTCGGATTCTCTGCCCCGAATTGGTCCAGCATAAGGGTCAGGAGTAAAGCACGGGCATTGTCATCGACGCAATATCCCTCATGGCGATTGGGCAATGCGCACGTCGCATGCTGAATAACTCCAGTATCGTCGGTTAGTCTAAATAGATGCCGTAGATCGCTATGCCCAGACGGAATCGGGACCATCGGAAGAACAGGCTTTCGTATCATCGCTCCCGATTTAGCGCATGTGTGAAGCAATCGTCCAAGTTTTTTTCCAACTGCCGGCCAGATCATCGATCGACCGTGTTGATAAGAGTTCTCCGCGAGCGTTAAACGCCGACTGTCGTCATCTAGTAGCAAGTTCACTTGATCAGCGATTGCTTTACCATTGCGAAACGGTACCAAGCATCCGCGACCGTCTGCTAGTAAATCTCTAGCATGCCAATAGGGAGTCGAAACCACGGGAGTCCCACATCCGTAAGCATAAGATAAGGTTCCCGAAGTAATCTGAGCTTCGTTAAGATAGGGGGTCAAGTACACGTCAGCCGCGCCGATCCATTGCGTTAGCTCGAGTAGTTCAACGAAGCGGTTCTCAAAACGTAAATGTTCACTAACATTCAAACGCTCGGCTTGAAGTCGTAACTCGTTGCGATAACTTTCTCCTTGTTCTTTCACAAGATTGGGGTGCGTCGCTCCGAGAAGAACATAGACAAAGCTTGGGTGGCGAGCGACGATTTCTGGTATTGCATCGATCGCATACTCCAATCCCTTACCTGGACCAATCAGTCCAAATGTAAGTGCAACCAAATTTTGGCTTAAACCAAATCGCTCCTTGTTAAGAAGTAGATTGCGGGGACCTGTGTTCGGAATGCCGTGTGGAATCACGCAGATACGATCTTCATTCACCTCATATATTTTAGTAAGAAATTCTTTTCCCCGTTCGCTCATCGTAACCATCGCCTGGGATCGCGCGCTTAATCGTTTTAGCACTCGTGCTTGATCAGCAGTCGGTTCCTTCAGAACCGTATGCAACATCGTCACAACAGGGACATGAATGTGATCCAGAAGTTCAAAGAGCATATCGCCGGATACACCACCAAACAGTCCGAACTCGTGCTGCACAAAGACGATATCGTAATTACCTTGGTTTATTATCTTCGCCGACCAGCAGTAGCTCTCCAATGTTTGACTAATTTCGCAAACAACTTCTATCGGATAATCATACTTGTCACCGTCACCCATCGCGAAAACATCGACTTGCGAAATGGATACCAATTCGTCCAGTGATCGGAAAACATCCTGAGTGAATGTTGCGATGCCACACTTGCGTGGGACATAAGAGCCGATCAGCGCAACCCGGAGCGGTTTTGCCGGCGTTTGAAATGGAGGGAGCGACCTTGACGACTGCTCTAAAGCGATGCGAGCAACGGTCTGTTTAGGATCGCTCGACTGCGTCGAATGGATATTTAGCCTTTGAAGACCTGCGTTTGGCGGTTTAACGATCATTTCAATTCTCTTTCGTTTGAGGCTCGAATTCCGCAGCATAGAGGAATACTCCCGTTCAATCTTGAAAATCCTCGAATTTAGAGCGGTTTAACGCAATGAGAGCAATAAACATACCGTTGTAACGACGCGGGTCGTCCACCACGGCATAGTTGCCGGATAATTGGGGCTCCGTTTCAGACCGAAAGTTGCCTTTTTCGCTGATCGTCAAGGTTCGGTTCCGCTAACTTCCTAAGATTCGGGTTCTCAGATGCTCATTCTTCCGATCGCCTAACTACCGACACAATACAATTTGCTATCGGATCGGATGTAAATCATCCCGTCAATAACAGCAGGAGTTCCATTGAAGGGACCGGGATCGTCTGAAAAACTACTATCGGAAATAGGCTTGTAGCTCTTTTCTGAGCTCCACATTTGAGCTTGTCCGGAACGTGAAACAACTAAGACATTGCTCCCTATTGCAATCGCGGACGCGTAGTCTCCGGTGGGTCCACGCCCGCCGGACTCTTTACCCGAATCGTTAGGTCGCTTGAATCGTTCCTTAAAAATTTCACTGCCCGTTCCACAATCGGCGCAGTTGGCAAGCTGCGATGAGCTCCAGTAAAGACGTCTGTCAATAATGACAGGTGTTCCAGTACCAGAACGGAGTGACTTCTGCCAAACTGTATTGGTCTTGGAGACATCTCCAGTACCTCCACAACGAATCGCTATCGCAGAACCTTGACGGCCGCCCATCAGATAAACGACTCCATCGAGATGGTTAAGGCTACCAGATACCGCTTCTTTGATAGGCGAGTTTGCACGCCAAAACTCTTTTCCAGATTTGGGATCGAGAGCAAAAATTCGACCGGGCGTCGCGAAGACTAGCTCCTTGCGTCCACTGGCTTCTACTATGATGGGCGTGGACCAACAATTTGTAAACGAATCATCCGAAACTCGCCAAACTTCTTCGCCAGTTGATTTGTTAAAAGCAATCATCGCGTGGTCTGTAATACCCGCATTCACAATCAGTAGATCATCGTAGAGCATCGGGCTTGCACCGCTGCCCCATTGATTGGGGTCTGACAACTGGCCTAGCTTTCGACGCCACACTTCTTTGCCAGTTAAGTCAAACGCAAAGACTCCCGACTTACCAAATATTACATACAAATGAGTCCCATCCGAGGCAGGAGTGCTGCTTGCATAGCCATGTTGATTGATGAATCCAGTATAAGGGTCTTCTGCCCCATCGGAATCTATCGTCGTGTTCCATAGCAGTTCGCCCGAGCCACGATTGAATGCCAACAGATGTCGCTTCAAATCCTTAAGCTCGCCAGGAGCTGTTTGATCGACTCCATAGCCGGTGTAGCATGTCAAAAAAAGCTGGTCATCAACTACGATCGGACTAGATGCTCCAGGGCCGGGTAGCGAAATACTCCACTTTAAGTTTTCAGTGCTGCTCCAAGTCATCGGAACCTTTGCGCTATCGCAAATTCCCGCTCCATTTTCACCGCGAAACCGAAGCCAATTCTCGGCGTTTACTTGGGAATTGCTGACACTAGCCAATGTCCAAATGGACAGCATCGCAACAAAAACAACAAATCGGCTCATTCCTAGCGTCTCCTAAGGGCGTCGGTGAAAGCATCTAACTTTCGAAAAAGTCTTTTCGAACGCGATCATTGTACCATTGGCGTAAAGCCAACGGTTTTTAATGCACAGTAACCAATCTTATTTATCGGCTCGTTTCAATCGATCTCTCAAGTTGGTTAGGACTGACGCCTCTCCTTTTGCATCTTGAGCTACTTCCCAAAACATTACACCAGCCAGGCCTGAATTGGCTGCATGGTCGCATTTTTTCTGAATCGTCTTTAGTCCATTAAAGTAATATCCACCGACTTCATCAATCTCGGGCTTTACTGAATAGAGACTAACTATCTCCTGATAAGTCTTGCTATCGTCACGGTTCTTGATGCTTCGTCCATATAACGGTATTCCAAGGATTGTTTTTGACTTGGGAACCCCCAGGGCAGCAACCCGCTCGAGATCTTGAATCGCTTCCTCAAGGGTCGAGTGGCGGCCGTCGTGATCGTAGGCCATGACCTGAACAAAATCGGTCGAGGCAATCGCTTCCTTAGGAATCGACTGCCACGCAGCTATGGTAATGCTAAGCTGAAGCGAATGCGGCTTGAATGCCTCGCTGAGGTCTTTTAGTAGCAATCCATAGTTGGTTTCTTCATTCTTGCTTTTCGGATGCTCCCAATCCAAGTCGATGCCATCGAGACCCATCTTGAGGCAGGTCTCTAAAATGGATTTAACAAGAGTCGATCGCGAACTTGATTCGGATGTAACAGACGCAAAGTGCTCGGATCTCCCCCAGCCACCAATACACAAGATAATTCTCGTGGAATTTGGTTTTGCAAGTTTCACTATTCGTTCGATCGGTAACTTAGAAACACGAATTAGATCTAACGTCCCATCCGATTTTACTTCAGCTGAAAAAAGCATTAAATCTGTTAATTCTTGAAACCAAACCTCGCGAATGTCTTCGGATCGGTATTCCGGAAGGTACCCGACGATTCGCCGTTCCTCACCGTATAAGTTCATGGCAAAGACAAGAAACAAGACAATAGAAAAAATTGCACGATTCTAATTGGTCATCAGCAATACTCAGCACAGGAGGGAAATGAAAAAACTGGTGGACGCTTAGGCATCCACCAGTTTATTAAGTTTAGGATGGGATCAATACTGACGATAAGCGAAAGGCTTAAGTGGCAGCCGGTACTTCCTCAACGGCTGGTTTCACGCCGCGCGTTTCACCTTGGAAGTCGAGGCGAGTAATTTTACCATCGTCTCCTTTGATCGCCGCGACAACAATCGTGTCCTTGCCTTCGAAGGCGCCTCGCAAGAGTTCTTCCGATAGTGGATCCTCAATCCTTTGCTCGATCGAACGTCGGAGTGGTCGTGCACCGTAGTCGAGGTTAGCACCTTTGTTGATGATAAATTCCTTGGCTTCATCGGTGAGGACGAGTTCCAAACCTCGCTCGCGAAGTCGTTCCATTACCTTGGACATTTCGAAGTCGATGACCTTCTTGAGATCTTCTTTGGTTAGGTGACGGAAAATGATCGTGTCATCAAGCCGATTGAGGAATTCAGGCCGGAACACACGTTCAATTTGATCCATCACTCGAGACTTCATGCTCTCGTAGGACGCGTCTTCATCTGGCTTTTGGAAGCCGAACGCTGACTCGTTCTTGATCGCCTCTGCACCCGCGTTGGTTGTCAAAATGAGAATCGTGTTTCGGAAGTCGACGTTTCTGCCGAAGCTGTCCGTTAAGCGACCTTCTTCCATGACTTGTAGTAACATGTTGAAGACGTCAGGGTGAGCCTTTTCGATTTCGTCCAGGAGCACTACTGCATAAGGACGACGACGGATTTTCTCGGTCAGCTGTCCTCCCTCTTCGTAGCCAACATATCCTGGAGGTGCACCGATCAATCGACTGACGTTGTGCTTTTCCATGTACTCGGACATGTCGATGTGAACGAGTGCGTCAGTATCGCCAAACAACGATTCTGCGAGCGCCTTGGCCAACAATGTCTTGCCAACTCCGGTTGGACCAGCAAAGACAAAGCAACCGGTCGGACGCTTTGGATCCTTTAACCCGCTTCGACTGCGTCGCACGGCTTTCGCGACTGCAGTTACAGCTTGTTCTTGGCTAACAACTCGCTTGTGAAGATCGGCTTCCATGTTCATCAATCGCAACGAATCCTCGGTTGAGAGTCGAGTCAACGGGATGCCGGTCATTTTGCTGACGACTTCCGCGATGACTTCTTCATCGACAACACCGTCAGTCTCACGACTCTTTTCGCGCCAATCGCGAGTGATTTGCTCTTTCTTCTTTCGGAGCTTATCAGCCGAATCGCGAAGATTAGCAGCTTTTTCAAAGTCTTGGTTCGCAACCGCTTCTTCCTTCTCTTTGTTGAGGCGTTCGACTTCTTCGTCGATTTCCTTCAGATCAGGTGGCTTGCTCATGCTACGGAGCCTAATTCTTGCCCCGGATTCGTCGATCACGTCAATAGCCTTATCAGGCAAGCAACGAGCCGTTATGTATCGCTCGCTCATTTCAACAGCGGCGACAATTGCATCATCAGTAATCTGGACGCGATGGTGTTCTTCGTATCGAGGCCTCAATCCCTTAAGGATTTCAATGGTTTCTTCTTTATTGGTAGGTTCAACGGTAATTTCTTGGAACCGTCGAGCGAGGGCATTATCCTTCTCAATGTACTTACGATACTCGTCAAGTGTGGTTGCTCCAATGCACTGGATTTCACCACGCGACAGAGCAGGCTTCAAAACGTTAGCTGCATCGATGGCGCCTTCTGCTCCACCAGCTCCAACGAGGGTGTGAAGTTCATCGATAAACAAAATCGTATTGCGAGCCCTGCGGACTTCGTTCATAACGGCTTTAATACGTTCTTCGAACTGGCCGCGATACTTTGTACCCGCAACCATCATTGCTAAGTCAAGGACTACGATTCGCTTGTCGGCAAGGATATCTGGGACTTCGCCATTGATAACACGTTGTGCAAAGCCTTCTACGATCGCAGTTTTCCCAACGCCTGCTTCGCCAAGCAGAACAGGGTTGTTTTTAGAGCGGCGGCATAAGATTTGGATGGCTCGTTCGATTTCTCGTTGTCGGCCAATAACCGGATCTAGCTTTCCTTGACGAGCCAATTCGGTTAGATCTCGACCAAAGCTGTCCAGTGCAGGCGTTTTGCTCTTGCTTCCTTTGGAGGATGCTCCCCCCTCGCTGCTGCTGGCGCTGGCACCGGTCCCTTCACGTCCGCCTCGCTCGCTAGTACCTGCTTCGCTACCTTCCATGCCATGTCCGAGTAAGTTCAGGACCTCTTCTCGGACATCTTCCAGCTTGAGACCAAGGTTCATCAAAACTTGGGCGGCGACACCCTCTTGTTCACGAAGAAGCCCGAGCAAAATATGTTCGGTCCCGACGTAGTTGTGATTCAAGTTACGGGCTTCCTCCATCGAGTACTCGATAACTTTTTTGGCTCGCGGCGTTTGAGGAAGTTTACCAATCGTGACCATCTCGGGCCCGCTCTGAACTAGTTTCTCGACTTCCAGACGAATCTTTCGCAAATCCACATCCAAATTCTTAAGAACGTTAGCAGCCACGCCGCTACCTTCTTTGACTAAACCGAGAAGGATATGCTCGGTGCCGATGTATTCGTGATTGAACCGCTGAGCCTCTTGATTGGCAAGCTGCATCACTTTGCGAGCACGATCTGTAAAACGTTCGTACATTGTTCTGACCTCGTTGGTTAAATCTTAAAATATATCGCTAGCTCGACGAAATTGGTCGAGCATTCAATGTATCAAATCAGCCTATAAACAATTCACCCCAGACACTGTACGCAAACCGCATTCCAAACGGTTACGTTGTCAATTTGGCACGCATTCTTTTTCTCTATCAATTTTCTCTATCAATTTTCTCTATCAATTTTCTCTATCTTGCGGTTTTACCGATTGTTGAGAAAGACTCAATAGTAGTACCGCCCCAAACTAAATTTGAGATTATAAGTCTAGCACTAGAAATTATGGGATACTCGTCAAGTCCTTTGTCTCCATGAGTTCTAAATTGCGTGATTTTTCTTTTTCGATCTCGACGAACCACTTTCGAGAGTGATCCAGACGCTCAAGTTTTGATAAACATGATAGCGCTTGCCTATATCTAAATGTTCTTCGAAAAACCGAGGCAAGCAGCAGAGCTGCCTCAACATCTTCGTGACCGCCGGAAAGAATTTTGTGCAGCGAAGCTTCTGCTTCAAGGTATTGCCCTTTCAAGTAATCTGTATGAGCCAATCGTAAAAGATCCTCGCATTCTTTTGTTGGTTTCAAGAACCCAGTTGAAACTGGCCTAAAGATGCTTTGAATACACGACCAAGCCACCACTATGGCCATTGCTCCCCAAATGCATCGAACGA
>Ga0105046_10008379_pt1 | contig 16250 bp, 15 predicted proteins | sample MAT03_FD_78385 | JGI IMG/M metagenome (GOLD analysis project Ga0105046, IMG submission 78385) | Freshwater microbial communities from Lake Fryxell liftoff mats and glacier meltwater in Antarctica - MAT-03 (megahit assembly) | ecosystem: Environmental > Aquatic > Freshwater > Ice > Liftoff...
TCGCCCCAGGCGTTGAAGCGGAAGTCGATCCCGGCGCGCTCGCCCCGGTCGTCGGACAGGATGATCGGACCGGAATCGCGAAGCCACGAGTCGTCAATCGGCAGCTCAAGGACTTCGACGTTCTCGGTGGGAACCCGGCTGCGTGCATCGGCGGACTGTGAAGGGTCGGCGACGAGCAGTACCGGTTCGAATGCCGCGATCGCCGCGACAACCTCGGCGTGAGTGTTTCGGGCCGCCTCGATCGTCGTGCCTCGCCAGGCATCCTCGCGCTGGGGCCAGGCAACCAGGGTCAGTTCGTGAGGCTCCCATTCGGCCGGCATGCGGAAGCCGGCCCGGGTCTTGCCGGTCTGCGCATCTTCAGAAGAATTCATTGAGGCGATGTTACCCACCGCCCGTAGACGGATCTTTGAGGGGACGCCTACGCGCCTGATTCGAGTGGAGCCGAGGGGGATCGAACCCCTGACCTCCGCCATGCCATGGCGGCGCTCTTCCAGCTGAGCTACGGCCCCGAATCGTGAAGCGACGGCCATTTTACAGCGATTCGCCCGTGACCCCTTCCCGGAGGTCTCGAAGACGGACTCAGGCGGCGGAGACCGACTCCTGATCCGCCCCAGCGGACGGGCTCAACTCGAGCTCGAGTCGGGGTGCTTCATGCCAGAGATCCTCGAGGTCGTACTTCTCGCGGGCCTCGGCGGTGAAGACATGAAAGACGCAGTCGAGGTAGTCGAGAACGCGCCAGCCGACGTTGTCGGAGCGGTCGGGGTTCGAGGGCAGCATCGAGTGTTCGCGCTTCATACCGATGTGGACCTCGTCGGCAATCGCCTCGGCCTGCCGGTCGTTGCGAGCGGTGCAGATCACCAGGTAGTCGGTGTAGGTGACGAGGTCGCGCATGTCGAGCGCGACGATGTCCGTTGCCAGCTTGGCGTCGGCCAGCTCAACGATCGTTGTTGTCAGTTCTTCACTGGTCAGAGCCATATACCCCTTCATTGTCAATCATTTCCAGTACAGCTGCGGGCACCATGTCCGAAACGGTGCTGCCGGACGCCAATCTTTCGCGAACGTCGCTCGACGACAGGTCAACCACGGGCATCTCGACGAATCTGACCCGGTCGCCACCGCCGAGGGTCTCGAAGACCCCCCGGACTGCCTCACGGTCACCATCCGTGCGCGAAGCAACTGCGACCCGTGCCAGCTCGAGGATCCGTTCCGGCCGCTTCCACCCACCGAATCCCCGGGCCGCGTCGGCGCCCATGATCAGGTGGATCTCGCTTTCCGGGTATTGCGCAGCAATCTCCTCAAGGGTGACATATGTGTAAGACGGGCCGATGCGGTCAACCTCGGTCGCCGAAACGTCAACCCGGTCGAGATCCGCGAAAGCGGCTTGCGCCATCGCCAGTCGCAGCGCCGAACCGGGGTCCGAGGGCGTGTCCTTGTGGTAGGCATCGCCGGTGGGAACGACTACGACCCGGTCGAGCCCGAACTGCTCGCGGGCTGCCTCAGTCAGCGCCAGATGAGCGTTCTGAGGCGGATTGAAAGCGGAGCCGAAAACCCCGATGCGGTTTCGCTCGCCGGATGCCTCAGGCACGTATCTGGCCGTTACCACGGCCGATGTACTTGAAGGTCGTCAGTTCGCGTAACCCGATCGGTCCGCGCGCGTGGAGCTTCTGGGTCGAGTTGCCGATTTCCGCCCCCATCCCGTACTCGAAGCCGTCGGTGAACCTGGTCGAGGCGTTGACGTAGAGCGCGGCGGCGTCGACCTCTGTGGTGAAACGGTCGGCAACCTCTTCCGAGTTGGTCACGATCGCCTCGGAGTGGCCGCTGCCGTGACGGTTGACGTGCTCGATTGCCGCGTCGAGGCCGTCAACCACGCCCACGGCGAGTTTCAGGTCCAGGTACTCGGTGTCCCAGTCCTCCTCGGTGGCCGCCGCCACGCCGAGCCCGTCTGAGGCGGCGACTGTGCGCTCGTCACCGACCAGTTCGACTCCGGCGTCGATCAGCTCGCCAAGGGCTTCGATCATGAACTCGGCGGCGATCGCCTGATCGACCAGCAATGTCTCGGCCGCGTTACAGACGCCGGGCCGGCTCGTTTTCGCGTTGACGATGATCGCCCGGGCCATGTCGAGGTCCGCGGTCCGGTCGACGTAGACGTGGCAGTTGCCCGAGGCCGCGTACATCACCGGCACCGTCGCAACGTCCTTGAGAGCGTTCTTCAGGCCCTCTCCACCACGCGGAATCAGCAGGTCGATCACGCCCTCCTGGGTGGCCAGCTCGGCCAGTGCCTCGCGCCCGCCACCGGTCGAGAGGACTACCGAGTCGGGAGGAAGGCCGGCCTCGGCCAGGCCCTCGCGCACGACCTCGGCCAGTGCGGTGTTGGTGCGCTCGGCGTAGCTGGAGCCGCGCAGGAGGATCGCGTTGCCGCTCTTGATGGTCAGCACGGCGCAGTCGATGGTCACGTTCGGGCGGGCCTCGTAGACCACGGCGATCACGCCCAGCGGCACCCTGACCTTGCTCAGCTCGATCCCGCTGTCGAGGCTGCGAGTCTCCAGCAGCTCACCGACCGGGTCCTCGAGCGCGGCCACGGCGCGGACGCCTTCCGCCATCGCTTCGATTCGTCCGCGGTCCAGCCGGAGCCGGTCAATCAGAGCTTCGGAGAGGCCCTGTGCGCGTTCGTCGGCCAGGTCCTCGGCGTTGGCGGCGAGGATCGAGTCCATCCGGCTGACCAGCCCGGAGGCGATCGAGACCAGAGCCAGATCCTTCGTTTCGGTGTCCGCCGCCGCCAGGGTTCGCGAGGCGCGCTGCGCGGCGGCACAGTCTGCGGTGATGCCGGAATCGGTTTGCTGAGGATCGGTTTGCTGAGGATCGGTGGCCATCGGTCAATCGTAACGCGACGCCGCCGGGCGGTTCAGCTCAGCACGAAGTAGTCACGGTGGATGATCTCTTCCGAGGCCTGCGGCATCAGCTCGAGAACTTCGCGGCTTTTCATGCCCTTGATCCGGTCGACTTCATCGGCCGAGTAGCTGGCGATGCCCTTCCCGACCACCCCGGCGGAGCCGATCACCTCAACCGAGTCTCCGGCTTCGAACGGGCCTTCGACCGCGATCACACCGACCGGCAAAAGGCTTGATCCGCGCTGGCTGAGCACCCTCGCGGCACCGTCGTCAACCACGATTCGCCCGCTGGTCGGCTTGGCGTGTTTGAGCCAAAGCTTGAAACCGGAGGCCGAAGAGCCCTGAGCCGCGAAGGCGGTACCGGCGGGCTCACCCCCGGCTGCGGCCAGCAGGGTGCCGTCGACCGTGCCGTTGCAGATCCTTACTTCGGTGCCCGAGGTCGAGGCCATTTCGGCCGCCGCGACCTTGCTGCGCATACCGCCGCTGCCGAAGACCGAAGTGCGGTCGCCGATCTCCATCGAGGAAAGTTCGCCGAAGTCGTCAACCCGCTCAATCATTTCGGCGTCGGGGTCGGAACCGGGGTCGGCGGTGTAGACACCGTCGGTGTTGGTCAGCAGCACCAGCAATCTTGCGTCGAGCATGATCGCGACCTGGGCGGCGAGAAAGTCGTTGTCACCGAAAGTGATCTCGTCGGTGGCGGTGGTGTCGTTCTCGTTGATCACGGGAACGATGCCCCACTCGAGCAGCCTTCTCAGGGTCTGGCGCGCGTAGAGATAGCTGGTCCGGCTGGCCACGTCGGAGGCGGTCAGCAGGACCTGGGCTGCGACCGCCTGGCCCTTCTCCAGTCTGGTCTCGTACTCCCTGAATAGCGCGCCCTGGCCGACCGCAGAAGCTGCCTGCAGCTCGTCGATCGCCCTGGGCCGCGCCTCCAGGCCGAGGATCCTGATGCCGCGGGCGATCGAGCCGGAAGTGACCATGACCAGCGGCTCGCCGGCTCTGCGCAGGGCCGAGGCCTGGGCGCAGACCGAATCGAGCACGCCGACGCGAAGGCTGCCGTCGTCGGCGGCCACGATCGAGGATCCGAGTTTCACCACGAGAGTCATCGGTCAGTCAGCCTAGATCAGTCTGCGCCGTCGGCCCTAGTAGAGCTCGAACTCGCTGTCTCCGACGCGGATCTCGTCGCCCGACAGGAATCCGGCCCGCTTCAGTTCCGCCATGACGCCCATCTCGGTCAACCGCTTCTCGAGGTAGCCGAGGGCTTCGTCGTTGCCAAGGTCGAAGCGGTCAAAAAGGACCGCCACCCCCCGCCCGTGGATCCGGAATACGCCGTCACCCTCGGTCTCGACCGAGTAGCCGCCTTCACCCTTCGGACGGTAGGTCAGGTGCTCGGCCTCGAAATCGACTTCGGCGGGACCGGACGTCGCGGTCGGAAGCTCGGCTTCCTCGGGAACGAAGCGGACGATCGACTCGGTCAGGCGGTCGAGGCCGGCTCCGGTCGCCGAGGAGACGGCGAGCACGCCGAGCACCGAGTCGCCGAGTCGCTGCTTCCAGTCGGCCACCTGATCAGCGGTGTCGGCCTCGGTCCACAGGTCGGCCTTCGACAGCGCGACCAGCTCGGGGAGCTCGTCGAGCCCGGCGCCGCGGGCGGCCAGCTCGGCTCGGACCGCGACGTAGTTCTCGTAGGGCTCCCCGGAACTCGGCGCGAGTTCGACCACGTGTACGAGCATTGCGCAGCGCTCGACGTGGGCGAGAAACTCGTGACCGAGCCCCGCGCCTTCGGCCGCCCCTTCGATCAGGCCCGGAATGTCGGCGAGCACGACCTGGCGGTCGGCGGTCTCGATCGTGCCGAGCACCGGCTCGAGCGTGGTGAACGGGTAGTCGGCGACCTTCGGGTCGGCCCGGGTCATCCGGCTGAGCAGCGACGACTTGCCGGCGTTCGGCAGTCCGATCAGGCCGACGTCGGCAAGCAGCTTGAGTCGCAGGTCGACCCAGCCGGATTCGCCGGCGGTGCCGTTCTCGGCGAAGCGGGGCGCTTGCCGGACCGAGGTCGAAAACCGCTTGTTGCCGTGACCGCCACGACCGCCCCGCGCCAACACTGCGGTCTGCCCCGACTCGGTCAAGTCGATCACGGCACCGCTGACCGAAACCGCCTGGGTGCCGGGCGGCACCGGAATGACCAGGTCTTCGCCACGGGCACCCTGCTTGGTGGCGCCTTCGCCGTGGCGCCCCCGGTCAGCCCGGAAGTGCTTGGAGCGAAGCGCGCCGAGGTCACGCCGCGAAAGGTTGCACTCCAGCACTACTGAGCCGCCATGGCCACCGTCCCCGCCATCCGGACCGCCACGCGGCACGTGCGCTTCCCGCCGGAACGAGATAGAGCCGTTGCCGCCGCCGCCGGCCTCGACGTAGATATTGGCCTTGTCATAGAGCACGCCGCAAGCGTACGACCTGACCGCGACAGCCGCCGATCAGACCTGGCATCGCGGGTCAGCGCCGCGCTGCAGCGAAGCCCGAAAACACGAAAGGCCCGCTTGGCGGGCCTTTCGGAAACGTTGTGGCTCGTGGGCCGGTGCTACTCGACCGGTTCGACCGAGATCACGCGGCCACGGCGGCCGGGTCTGAAGTCAACCGTTCCGGGCCGGGTGGCGAAGATCGTGTGGTCCTTACCGAGACCGGTGCCGTCTCCGGGCCAGAACTGGGTACCGCGCTGGCGGACGAGGATCTCGCCGCCGTTTACGGTCTGTCCGGCAAAGATCTTCACGCCGAGCATTTTCGGGTTTGAATCGCGGCCGTTCCTCGAGGAACCGAGGCCTTTCTTATGCGCCATCAGAGTCCTCCTTCGGAGTCTTGTCTTCGGTCTTGTCTGCAGCCGGCTTCTTTTCGGCAGCCGGCTTCTTTTCGGCAGCCGGCTTCTTTTCGGCAGCAGCCTTCTTCGCAGCGGGCTTCTTTTCAGCGGGCTTCTTTTTGGCAGCCGGCTTCTTTTCGGCAGCAGGCTTCTTCGCGGCAGGCTTCTTGGCCGGGGCCTTCTTCTCCACCGTCTCCGTGGCTGCGGCTTCGGCCTTGGGCGCCTCTGCCTTCGGCTCTTCGGTCTTGGCTGCGGCCTTCTTCGGCGCTGCCTTCTTCTTCGAGCCGGCGCCCAGCGAGGTCACCTCCAGCCTGGTCAACTCGGCCCGGTGGCCGGCCCGACGGCTGTAGCCCTTCTTGGCCTTGTACTTGAAGACCTTGATCTTGTCGCCACGCTCGTGACCGGCGACGGTCGCTTCGATCTTGACCTTCTCAAGCTCATCGGCTTTGACCAGGAACTTGTCACCGCTGACCAGAACCGGCCTCAGCGCAACCTTGTCGCCCGCCTCGGCTTCGAGGCGATCAACGACCAGCACCGTGCCTTCTTCGACCCGGTACTGCTTTCCACCACTTTCGACTACGGCATACATAATTGGCTCTCAAATCCTTGTCTGTTCAGTCAGCTTCCGGCGTTTGAATCGGGACCACGTTCACGCCTGCGTCGTCCGCGCCTGAGGCCGAACCGGCGGGAGTTTACCGACTTGTCACCTTCAGGCTGTTCAGGCGGTTTCGCCCCGGCCTCAGCGCTCTCGTCAGACGGCTCGTGAGTAACGGCAGGCTCAGGCGCAGATGCGCCGACTGAGCCGGAGGTCGACTCGGTCTCCCGGTCGGCAGCGGCACCGTCGGGGTCCGCCTTCTCGCCACCGTCGTCGCCGCCTGCGGAAGCCTTTGCCGCGGGCTTGCGCTTGCGCGATCGGCTGCGCGACCCGCCGCGTCCTCCGGTCTGTCCGGCGCGGCCGTTGCCGGCATCTTCCTTTTTCGGCTGGCTGCGCTCGGGCTGCTCCGAGTCGGGCAGGAGCGAAGCCACGGCCGCCGCGCGCTCGACCGACTCGATCTTCACCATGCGGCGTTCACCAACCCAGTCGGCGGCTCCGGTCACGCTGATGATGTAGGAGTCGATCCGTGCGATCGCGTCGTCGGCGTTGTACATGTGAGGCTCCTCGATCGTGACCAGGACCTCCTCTTCCGGCCGGAACGGCAGAGCGCGCTCCTCGACCGACTGGCGGGTTCCCGACTCGATCAGCTCGAAGTTGCTCAGTGAAAGCGCCTCTCCGCCCTCGAAGTGGAACTGCTTGCCGGTCTCTTCCTCGAGTTCGATCAGGCCGCTGTCGGCGTGGTTGAGCAGCGCGGCGACCTTCGGGTTGACCCGGACCAGGAAGGCTTCGTTATCGGGGTCGTCGGCGGCGATCTCGCGCATCTTGCGCAGGCCCTCCAGCGCAACCGTCTGAGCCGAGAGCACGACGCCCTCGCCCTCACAGGTCGGGCACTTGACGGTCAGGATCTCCCGGACGCCGTCGGTGATGTTCTGACGGGTCATCTCGACCAGGCCGAGGGGTGAGATCTCGACCAGGTAGCTCTTTGACTTGTCGGCGTCGAGTGCGCTTCGCAGCGTGCCGAGGACCTTGTCGCGATTCTTGCCCCGGGCCATGTCGATGAAGTCGATGACGATGATGCCGCCGATGTCGCGCAGCCTGAGCTGGCGCACGACCTCGGCCGCGGCCTCGGTGTTGACCCTGGTGATCGTCTCCTCCAGACCGCCCTTTCCTCTTCCGGTGAAAGAGCCCGAGTTGACGTCGATCACGGTCAGTGCCTCGGTGTAATCGATGATCAGGTATCCGCCGGAGGGCAGATCGATCCGGGCACCGAGGGTCGACTGAATCGCCTTCTCGATTTCCCACTTCTCAAACAGTGGCTTGCTGCCCTTGTAGAGCTCGACGCCCTCGACCAGTTCAGGCGCGGTGCGCTGGAAGAAGCTGGTGACACGCTCGAACTGCTTCTCGTCGTCGATCACCGCCTTGTCGAACTCGTTGAGGAAGACGTCGCGCAGAACGCGGACCGGCAGGTCCTGCTCCTGGAACACCAGCGACGGCGCCTTGACCCCCTCCTTGCGCTTGTCGAGCACGTTACCTAGTCGGTGCAGATAGGCGATCTCGCGGACGAAGTCGGCTTTCTTGGCGCCGTGGGCGGCGGTGCGGACGATCAATCCGCCCGGGCCGTCGTAGGTCCGGGCGACCATGCGGCGCAGCCGTTCGCGTTCCTTGTCGGCCAGCCGACGACTGACCCCGACCCCGCTGCCGTTGGGCGCGTAGACGAGGTAACGGCCGGCGATCGTCACGTTCATCGACAGTCGCGCGCCCTTGCTCTTGATCGGGTCCTTGATCACCTGGACCAGAATCTCCTGCTTGGGCTTAATCAGCTCATCGATCCGGCGGCCCTGGCCGCGGCCGCGGCGCGGCGCCTGCTGTCCGTCGGGGAGCAGGATTTCGTCGACGTGGAGAAAGCCGTTTCGCTCGAGGCCGATATCGACGAAAGCGGCCTCCATGCCCGGCAGGACGTTGTCGACCTTGCCGAGGTAGATGTTTCCGACCAATGACCGGCCGCCGCGCCGTTCGATGTAGACCTCGGCGACCTCACGGTTGGACTTGACTGTTTTTGCTTCGAGAACGGCGACGCGGGTTTCGCCGCGGTCAGCCGATACAACGATTGTTTTTTTCATTCGGTGTGTTTCCGTTCAGATTGGTTGCCCGGCAGCCATCACTGGCTCCACGGACCTCTCTGACCGGCACGCGACTCGATGTGAATGCTCTGCAGGACCCCGATCATCAGGAAGGTGGCGATGATCGCCGAACCTCCGTAGCTCATCAGCGGCAAGGGTATGCCGGTGATCGGCATGATGCCGAGGTTCATTCCCACGTTTACGAAGACCTGGAACATGATCGATCCGGCGATTCCCGCCGCGACCAGGGTTCCGTAGAGGTTCTTCGAGAGCGTCATCAGACGCAGTGCCCGCCAGAAGAGCAGGGCAAAAAGGGATAAGACAAGTGCGGCCCCGACAAATCCGTACCGCTCCGCGACCACGGCAAAAATGAAGTCCGTGTGTCGCTCCGGTACGAAGCCGAGTTCCGACTGTGTGGCCTGGTCGCCGCGACCGGTTGTTCCACCGGATCCCGCGGCCACCTTGGCCTGGTTCTGCTGATAACCCGCACCACCAATGTCGGCAGTCGGGGAAAGAAAAGAGGTGAGGCGCTCCTGCTGGTAATCCTTCAGAACCGGCGCACCGGCCATCGGCATCAGCACGAGCACGAAGGCGATGAACGCGACCGCACCGGTCCCGACCACAGCCAGATGCGACCAGCGAACGCCGGCCGCGACCATGATCGCGAGCGTGATCGCCGCGAAGACCAGGGATGTACCGAGGTCCTGCAGCAGCACCATCCCGGTCGGAGCAAGGCCCAGTGCCAGATAGCGCACCGTTCGCTGCTTCTCCGATCCGCGCCTGGCCCCGTCGATGACGAAGCCCGCCAGTGAAAGGACCAACAGCAACTTGCCGAGCTCGGCCGGCTGGAACGAGAAGAACGGCAGGTCGAGGGACTGGGTCGAGCCCCTTGAGGTAACGCCGAAGGCGAAGATGGTCAGGATCGATGCGCATAGGAATGTGTAGATGCCGACCCGCAGCTCGCGAAAGCGCGAATAATCGACGCGGGCGATAGCAATCATCGCCACAATACCCATGAGACCGTACACGGCTTGTCGCTGCGTGTAGTACGCGGGTGCCCCCGGGATCACCTGGCCGGAAGTCTGGTGGAGCGTATAGATCGAGCAGAGGATCAAGCCCAGAGCCGAGAAGGCCAGCCAGCCGTCCATGTGCCGCAGGCCGGCCCGGTCGAGCAGGCCGAGGCGGGTTGCGCGGCGACCGGGGCGGGTCCGGGGCAGGCGTGAAGACTCCATCACTCGACGTTCCCGCCGCCGCCTGAAACCGTGGTGGCCTCACGGTCGAAGTAGGCCGAAAGGATCTGGAGTGCCACCGGGGCGGCCGCCTCCGCACCGAAGCCGCCCTCCTCGACGGTTACGGCAGTGACGATCTTCGGATTCGGATACGGCGCCAGGACCACGTACCAGGACTGGTCGCCTTTGGGGGGGCGCTCGGCGGTGCCGGTCTTGCCCGCAACCTTGACGGGGAACCCGCCGAAAACACCGTAGGAGGTGCCCAAGGGGGCCTGTGCGGCGTCGTTGAGCCCGGCCATGATCGCCTCCCGCGCCACCGGGTCGATCTCGATCGTCCGGTTGACCTCTGGTTGCTTCTCTTCGATCACCCGGCCGGCCGCGTCCTCGGACTGGAGCAGGGTGTGCGGCTTGACCATTCTGCCGCCGTTGCCGAGGGCCGCATAGGCGACCGCCATCTGGAGCGGGTCGGCCTGGAGGTCACCCTGCCCGATCGCCAGCTGGACGTTGTCGCCGATCGCCCAGGGACGGTCGGTGCCGCCCTCGGCGAACAGCTCGTTGCGCCACTCGGGGGTCGGCAGCAGACCGACCGCTTCACCCGGGAGGTCGATCCCGGTCGGCACGCCGATCCCGAACCGGCGCGACCACTGCTGGAGCTGGAGAGACCCGTTCATCTCCGCTCCCAGCTTGTAGAAGTAGACATCGGAGGAGACCTCCATCGCCTTGCGCAGGTCCACCGGGCCCTTTGGCTCGCTGCCGGCGTTGGTGAAGATCTGGTCGGCGATCTCGATCAGACCGGCGTCCTGGACCACGGTCGAAGGAGTGAAGATGCCGGCGTCGAGGCCGGCCAGCGCGGTGATCGGCTTGTAGACCGAACCGACCGGGTAGGAGGCGCTGATCGCCCGGTTGAAAAGCGGCGCGTCGGTCTCCTCGCTGTAGAGGTCGTCGACCTGGGGCTGGGTCAGCGGCCGAGTGAAGATCGCCGGGTCGAAGGTCGGATTCGAGCCCATACCGATCACCTCGCCTGTATCGATGTCAAGGGTCACGAACGCGCCCGGCAGGCCGATGCCAGAAAGCGCGGCTTCGCCGGCCGCCTGCACGTCGGAGTCGATAGTGAGACGGACCGAATCGCCCGGTTCGGGATTGATCGCCCTGAGCTGACCAGTGACCCGTCCGGCCGAATCGACCTGGAGGCGGGTCGTACCGCGCTGGCCGCGCAGGATCTCGTCGTAGCTCTGCTCGATACCCGCCCGGCCGATCGTGTCGCCGGCCTCGAGGTCGGCGTTGGCCGGATCTTCAAGATCTTCGGCGGTGACCTCGCCGACGCTGCCGAGCACGTGGGCGGCGAGTATTCCCTGCTGGTAGCGACGTACGAACACCCGGTTGATCTGGACCTCGGGAAAGTCCGCCTGGTTCTCCTGGACGTAGTAGACGATGTCGTCGTCGACGTCCCGGGCGATGGTCGCCGGACTGCCGGGCGGGCTGTTTTCGATCTCGCTCCGGTAGCGCCGCTGGACCCACTTCAGGTCTTTGCCCATGACGTCCCCGAGCGAGGTGAAAAGCTTCCGGCGCTCGGCGCCGTCCTCCGGTATCTCAAGCGGATCGAGCTGGATCGCCATGCTGGTGCGGTTGTCGACCAGCACCTCGCCGTCCCGGTCGAGGATGCGCCCGCGCGGTGCGAGCACGGTGACCTCCCGGATCCGGTTGTCGTTAGCCTCGGCCAGGTATCTGTCCCCGGTGACGACCTGCAGGGACCAGAGGCGGAAGAACAGGATCGAGAAAAGGGCGATGCCGAGACCGGCGAGCACGACGTAGCGCAGCGCAGCGCCACGGCGGGACTTCGGTTTGCTGAATCTGGTTTCGATGCTCATATCGTGACCGGCGAACCCTTCAGGAGCCTAAAGCCGCCGGGGCGGCGCGGCGACTTGTTCTCTCGTCGATCAGAGCGGGCCTGAGGACGCGCCTGACGAGCATGAACATCGGGATCGACAGCAGCAGAGCATAGAGGCCCTGCAGGACCAGGTCAGGGATTGCCGAGGCGCTCAGGTAGCCATCGAATCCGAGCAGCAAAGTCAGCAGGCCGAGCGCGGCGTTGGCCGCGTAGGTCGCCGCCGCCGACAGCAGAGCGGCGGTCGCCAGACCGGGGATCTCCCCCCGTTCTCGGTAGATCCCACACAGGTAGCCGATGCCCATGAAGACGAGGCAGGAAGTGCCGAGCGGCCCGGCGCTGAGGCCGTCGGAGAGCAGCCCGATCGCAAAGCCGAGGGTCGCTCCGACCAGGCTCCCCCCGAGCAGGCCGAAAATCGCCACCGCAGCGGGCAGGATCCAGACCGAAGCGCCGAGCAGCTCGACCATCGAGAAGAAAGTCGTCTGAAGCAGCACGAAGACGAGGACGAGCACGGCGATCCGGACCGCGATCTTGAAAGTGATGATCATCCGCGGTTTCCTCCGGTCAGCACCTGGACGATGTCGAGGTTGCGGAAGTCCGGGAACGGGGTCAGCTCAACCGTCTGAATCGCCTCGCGCTCGTCAATCGGGGCGCTCTTGACCTCTCCGATCGGCAGGTTCGGCGGAAACAGCGACGAGAGATCACCGTCGCGCCAGCCCGACGTAACCACGCTCTGCCCACGGCCGATGTCTCTGGTCTGGTCGAGGAACTCGAGTACGAGCTCGCCCGGGGCGCCGATCTTCGCGGTGACCACTCCCTGCGAGCCGCCCGGCACGATCTTCGCGGTGATCCGGCTGGTGCTGTCGGTGACCAGGGTGACCTCGGCGGTACCGGGGCTGACTGAGCTGATTCGACCGATCAGACCGTCACCGCTGACCACCGGATCGTCGACCTCGATCCCGTCGCCGGACCCCCGGTCGATGCCGACGGTCGAGTACCAGATGGTCGGCGAGCGGGTGATGACCGAGCCGGTGACCAGCGTGTAGACATCCGGGATCCGGCCCCGGTTCCTGAGCTGGACCAGCTTGCGAAGCTGCTCGTTCTCCTGGACTGCGACCTGGCCGGCAACCGCCCTGGCGCGGGCCTCCTCGAGCTGTCGGGTGATCCGCTCGCGATCACCGCGGGCGTCCATTGTCTCGTCGAACCAGTTGACCAGGTCCCTGCCCGGCTTGAGCGCGCCGCTCGCAACCTTCTCGAACGGACCGAAAACGGTGCCCAGGCCACTGCCGACCGGCCCGGACCCACTGCCAAAAGTGAAGGTGAGCAGCAGGAAGGCGAGCACGACCAGTCCGATCAGGACGGCTCGACGGCGGCGTACTTGCTTGCGATACATGGTCTCTTCGGTCTGTTTCTGGGTTTCGGGTGGGCTGTGCAGCCTTGATACGGGCGTCAGCTGAGGCACTTCGGCCGGCGCACGCCCGCAAACTGAGCCAGGGTCCACAAACCGCTGCCCGCCTGACTTTCTCAGTTACCAGGCGAAGTCGCGGCCGCAGACCCCTGGTGCCTGCATAGTTGCAGCCGAGGGGTTCATCGGGACGGTGCTGAATACAGATCCTACCGAGGACGAAATGGTGCTCAGAGGGGCGAGTCGAGTTCTGGCGCAAGTTCGAGCAGGAGGCCGACCGGCAGGCCGATCACGTTGGCGATGTCCCCCTCCACCGAGGCGATCAGTGAAGACCCGCGGCCCTGCACCGCGTAGCCACCAGCCCGGCCCTGCCACTCGCCGCTGGCCAGGTAGCGGTCGATCTCACGGCTCTCAAGCGGCCGGAAAGTAACCAGGGACGCGACCACACCGGTGCGCGCCTGATCGGCCTCAGGCCCGAGCACGGCCAGACCGCTGAGAACGCGGTGGGTCCGCCCCGAAAGCTGGGCCAGGTACTCGCGCGCCCTGACTTCGTCCTCCGGCTTGCCGATCAGGTGATCCTCGATCACCACATCCGTGTCACATCCGATCACGATCTCACCGGCCCCGGCAACCGACCGCGCCTTCAGCAACGCATTGGCCAGCACAACCTCGGCCGGATCACCGTGGACGATTTCCTCCACCCCCGAAACCCGAACCTCGAACTCAACCCCGATCCGATCCAGCATCTCCTTCCGCTGAGCAGAAGCCGAAGCAAGAATCACCGGAAAGAAAGCGCTCACAGCAAGAACCATAGTCATGCTTTCTCCCGACGCTCACCAAAGCGCAGCATCAACCCCAACCCGAGTTAGCCCCGGCGAAGCCGGCTAACGAGCGTCCCGGCACCAGTCCCCGAGACTCGGCCGTCCCCCGCAGCGGGTGGTTTCCGGGGGCCGTCCAGGGCGTGCATGGCAAGGAGTAAAGCGAGGGCACGAAGCGATTTGCCTTTCGGCAATGAGCGAGTTGCCCGAGCGTCGACGCAGCCAGGCGCGCCCTGGTGGCCTCCGGGGGCCACCCGCCCCCTCAGCCAAACAGAAAGCGCCCCCGAAACGGGGGCGCTTTCGTAAACGCAGCGGCTTCAGCCCAAAGGCAGCAGCCCTAAATCCCCTCGGGGAACCAGATCGCGATCTCGCGCGCCGCCGACTCCTCCGAGTCCGATCCATGCACCATGTTGAAGGTGACCTCGAGAGCGAAGTCACCGCGGATCGAGCCGGGCGCGGCTTCGACCGGGTTGGTTGCGCCGATCAGCTGGCGGGCGGCCGGAACGGCCTCGGGACCTTCTAGCACAGCGGCTACGAGCGGTCCGCCGGTGATGAACTCGACCAGCTCGCCGAAGAACGGCTTTTCGCTGTGCTCGGCGTAATGCTCGTGGGCGATCTGCTCAGAGGCGGTCAGCTTCTTGAGGGCGACGATGCGCAGGCCCTTGCGCTCGAACCGGGCGAGGACTTCGCCGGTCAGAGAGCGTTTGAAGGCGTCAGGCTTGACGAGAATGAGTGTCTGGGACATGGCTTATCGGTACTCCGTATCGGGGGTTCGTGGGTTCGGTAAGGCTTTGCGGGATCCGACCTTCACGGGCGGATGGGCACGGCGGTCGATCAGCCCGGTTTGGGCTTGCTGCCCCTGGCCGACCCGTCGCCACCGTTGATCGGACTGCGGGCGATTTCGGTGTCGTCCTCGCTGACCGTGATCCGGCGCCGTTTGGCACCGCTCGAGCTGTCGCTGGAGGTCGTCTTTTCCCTGATGGGAGAGCTGCCGGCGCTTCGTCCCGGGCGGGAAGAACCGCTACCCGGGGAATCGTTGGTGGAGGTGTCCTGGCGGGTGACGCGGCGGCTGCGACGCGGCTGCTCCGGACTGGCCGGCGCTTTCGCCGCGGAGGAGGACTTGGCAGAGCTGCTCGAACCACCCGAGCGGGGCTTGGCCTTCGCCCCGGAACCCTTGCGGGGCTCGGCGGCCTTCGCTGCCGGTTCGTCCCCGCCGTTATCGGCACCCGTTGGGGGTCGGTCTCTCCGGGAGCGTTTCGAGGCGATCAGTGTGTGCTCGCAGTACGGGCATACTTTCCACCTGAGACCGACTGGACGGGCGCATGACGGGCAGGGCTCCTTGAGCCTGGTGCGGCAGCCGGGGCAGCGCACGAAGTCCGGCTCGGTCGGAAAGCCGCACTTGTGGCAGGAACCGGCTTCGAGGTGGCGGAGTTCAGTCTCGGAGGACTTCATCTCGATGTCGCGCTCACGCACGTCTTCGAGGAATTCGGCCGGTCTGACGATCGTGTAGACGACCGTTCCGACAAAGGGGAACAGTGACGCTGCAGTCGCGCAACCGATCAGGAACGGGTCCGAGATCCGGCGACGGGCGTCGATGAAGGTGAAGACGACCAGAGCCACCCAGACCGCCGCCAGCGACAGGATGGCAAAGGTAGCGACGAGGCTGAGGGCTGTGTTTTCGATTCCGAAGATGGCGAGTGGCATGAGGGGCTAAAGGAACATCCTTCCGAATAGGTACCCGACACCGAAGAAGACAAGGATCACTATGGCCACCACAGCGGCAACCAGAGCCATCATCGACAGCAGTTGAGAGCCGGACTGGCGATTCACTCGGCAATGGTCGCATAATGCGCCCGACACGGTAAGTCTCGGGCGTTGTCTGGACGGCTACTGCCAGATTTCTTCCAGCGCGGCGAGCAGAAAATGGGAGCCCGCGATCAGAACGACCCCGTCCCCCTGCGCGGCCAGCTCCTTCGCCCGGGCCAGTCCAGACGAGGCATCGGTGGCGACCCGGGCGGCCAGGCCAAGCCGGTTGGCGATCGCCTCGAGCTCGTCGGCGGACCGGGTACTGGCCCCGGGTCGGCCGGCGTTGGCGAGCGCCGCGGGCGGCAGTGAGGTGAAGATCACAGAGTCGAGGGCCGGCGCGAGCTCGGCCAGTATTCCGTCGGAGTCCTTGTCGGTGAGCAGAGCGATCAGCGCCGTCACCGGCCGATCGCCGGCGACTTCGGGCAGGGCGGCTGCGAGAGCCGCGGCACCCTGCCGGTTGTGGGCGACGTCGACGAAGAGAGGCGGATCAGTGCCGAGCTGCTCGAGCCTCCCGGGAACCCTCACCGCCAGGGCGGCGCGCCGCACCTCGGCAGCGTCGAGCCGATCGGAGTCAACCCCGGTGGAATCGAGGTAGCTCTCAACCGCCGCGACGGCAACGGCGAAGTTCATGCGCTGGAAGCCGCCGCGGACCGCCAGCTCCA
>Ga0105046_10008380_pt1 | contig 16250 bp, 14 predicted proteins | sample MAT03_FD_78385 | JGI IMG/M metagenome (GOLD analysis project Ga0105046, IMG submission 78385) | Freshwater microbial communities from Lake Fryxell liftoff mats and glacier meltwater in Antarctica - MAT-03 (megahit assembly) | ecosystem: Environmental > Aquatic > Freshwater > Ice > Liftoff...
CCCGACGTTGCGTGCAACGAGCAGCGAAAGGCCTCCCAATACCAGGAGGCCGATCGCCACGGCCGCTATTTGACGACGTCGACGGGGACGCAAAGTGATACCGCATCCAGAGCGAAGGTTCCCAGCAGGTGCCGGAACGTCTGGCTGAAGAATAGGAAGCGAACGCGCGCTGCGACTGAAAGCGAGCCGCTCATGGCCGACAAGTTGGTCCGTGCCCCAAAACCGCCGTCAGCAGTCCATTGGGTCACCTGGTCCAGGGTAATGCCCGGAGCTCCCAGGATGGCTGCCCCTGCAAACTCGCTCGCGGCCCTATTTCTCGAGTCGACCAAGGTGGCGCGCCGCAGCTTTGCACTGGTGCCGACCGGAAACTGCAGTTCCATGAGGTCGAGCAGGCCTTCGGTTCCAAAGGTGACCGCGCCGATACCCACGTCGACGCCCGTCTCAATTCGGTCATCAGTTTGACACGCAGAACCGTTCAGCGACTCAGCCCGACCTTACGCCGCGCGTCCAAGCAGTTCTGACTGCCGCGCGTGAAGTCGCGGCAGGTCTGAGGACGTGTTTCGTAGATCGAACAAGTGAACGGCGTGTCGTCGGGAACGAAGCGAGGCAAGCTGCGTGGCCGATTGAACTCTGTTGGCGCGTCCAAACGAGTGATGGCCGGCACGTGGGGTTCGAGCTCGGTGCCGCCGCTGAGCGCCACACAGCGACCATCGGTGCGAACCAAGTCGAAGCCGCTGCTCGTTGGCACGAGCATCTCGCGGTGCAGCCGGGCCGCTGGATCGCTCTTTTTCACGACCACCACGTCGTAGGCTTCGCGACAGCAGGCGCCGCAACTCAGGCAAGCAAGCTCGGCTTCGAAGCGCTCGCAAGCCGGTTCGTTTGCGCTTATTTTTGTCTGAGCAATGCTTTTTGTCTGAGCAATGCGACAGCGCAGTTGCTCGGATTTGCTCTGAAAAGCCCAGGCGCAGCTGCCGCAGTTCTTGTCGGCAGAGGGCGCGGGATGTAGCGCAAAGCCCGAGCGGTGGAGCGCGGTAGGGGGTCGAGCCGCGCCCAGCAGGGTATTGTCCGTTGCAAACTCGCGCGCTGCGGCGACGACGGTCGAGGTCGCGCGGAGGGCATCGCCCAGATGCGGACCCCACGGGCGCTCGACGCGTCGCGCAAAGGCCGCGCGAGCGCGGACGATGCTTTCGCGTTCGCTGGGTTCGCGCTCCTCGAACGGGTCCGCCGGCAGCGCGTCGTAGAAGGCACGAAAGTCGGTGGTGGGCGCCAACACTTGCCGCAAACCGAGCGGCTCGAGCAGAGCGGCCTGGAGCCGCAAACACGCCTGTTCCAGCACGTCGTCGCGGTTGCCTTCGTTGTCGAGGCCCCAGTCGATCCACTGAAAGCTGTGCGCGCCTTGAATGAGCGAGTGACAGAGCTCGTGCAGGATCATCTGCGCGAGTGAGTCGTCGGCGTCGAGACCGGCGGCGTCCGACAAGACCAACTTGCCGCGTCCGTCGGTCGAAGCGTAAGCGTCCGGCGCGCGCTCGACTTCCAGGCCCACGCGCCGCGCGCACTCGAGCCACAAGCTGTCGAGCGGATCCTGGTACTGGCGGGTCACGGGGCGGGACACCGTCCGGCTTTGTCGAAAAATCGTCCTGTGGGCAAGGTCATTCTAGTGCGACTGGATGCCGCAGGCGCTTTTGACGCGCCCCTACCGGTTGCGCTCGCTACACTAGAGGATCATGCGCTTCTCCCCGGCCGACGTTCTCGTTTTCTCTGCCTTCGCGCTTTGCCTTGCGGGTTGCGCTTCCAAGCAGTTGGCCGTGCCGAAAGAGAACCAGAAGACTGCGCACGAGCGCTACGGCGAGCAGCAGCAGATGATGAACGGCCTCAGTCAGACACCGTCGGAACAAGCCGGCGCGCGCCACGAGAATGCGACGGTGCCCGTCGAACGACCCCGCAGCGAAAAGCAGCCGCCGCGCAAATGAAGACGAGCGAGCTCCCGAGCCCCGAAGAGGCCCGTGCCGCTCTGGGGCGTCGTGAATTTCCGTGGACGCCCCGCACGCTGTTTGCCCCGATGGAAGGCGTGAGCCATCCCATCCTGCGCGAGCTGGTTTCGAGTCGCGGCGGAGTCGGTATCGTCTGCACTGAATTCGTACGCGTCACCGCCAACCCGTTGAGCGACAAGACGTTGCGCAAGCACGTCGTCCGCCCGCCCGAAGGCGCGCTCAGCGTGCAGGTCATGGGCAACGACCTGCGGCAAATGGCCGAAGCGACCGAGATGGTGACGCGCGCAGGCGCTGACATCGTCGACATCAACCTCGGTTGCCCGGCGCCAAAAGCAGTCCGCAAAGGCGTCGGCTCGGCCATGCTCAAGGACCGCGCGTTGCTCGGCAAAGTGCTCCGCGCCATGCGCGAGCGCACCCACTTGCCTCTCTCTGCCAAGATGCGCGCCGGCTACGACGATCAGAGCGGGGTGCTCGACATCGCGCGCACCATCGAGGACGCGGGCGTCGATTTCTTGACGGTTCACCCGCGGCGGCGCGTCGATTTCTACGACGGGGTTGCGGACTGGCGGATCATCGCGCGCTTGGTCGAGACCTTGACGATCCCCGTAGTCGGCAATGGCGACATTTGGACGGCCGACGACGCCCTGCGGATCCGCCGCGAAACCGGCTGCCACGCGGTGATGATCGGTCGACCTCTGCTGCGCAATCCCTGGATCTTCCGCCAGCTCGCCGCGCTCGAACGCGGCGCGGACGCCGAGAGGCCGAGTGGCGCCGACGTCGTCGAATACTATCGCCAGCTAACGGCGCGCCTATCCGCTGGCTACGAAACGCGGGGGGTGACGGGCCTGCTCAAAGAGCAGCTGCGCTATTTGGGACGGGCCGTGCCCGATGGTGGGGTGTTCCTCAAGGCTGCCTGCCGAGCGGCGGATCCGCAGGCGATTCTCGCCTGTATCGAAGGGACGCTGGCCCAGCTCTCGCCATCGCAAATCGACTTGGGTCCGAGCAGCCGTGGCATTGAGCCACAGGGCAGTGCGACCGAGGGCAGTGCGACCGAGCGCAGTGCGACCTGCGCCTCTGCCATGCGCCCGGTCCTTGCACCTGCCGCTCCTCTCCTGCTTTAGTCTCGGGGTTGCGAGCGAGAGCGACTGTTCGATCGGTTCTAGCGTTCGGGGTGGCAATGCTCCCCGGCGTGGCTTTCGCACAAGCCAACTATGACGGCGTCATCCTGGGCGGGCGCACTGCCATGATGGGCGGCGCGGCCGTGGCCAAAGGCTCCGACGGCGCGACGGCGTTCGTGAACCCAGCTGGGCTCATCCGCATTCCCGGTGAGTCGTTCGCGTTCTCGACCGTGGCCATGCAGGCGACCTCGCGCACGGTGAATAGCCGGCTGGATCCGACGGGCGCGCTCGGCCTCGATCCCCAGCCGACGCAGGAGTTCAACCTGCGCATCCTGCCCAACACCTTCTGTCTGTTTCTCGACGGTCCGCCCAAGGACGACTACTCGGGTCGCAGTCGTCACAAGTACGGCTTGTGTGTCGCCAACACCGAGAACCAGGACTTTACGCTGAGCAACAACCTGCAAGGCGCACCGTTGGCCAACGCCAACACGGCAGCGGCGGTGTCCACGCAGATGCTCTTCAACCGCACCAGCGTCGCTTTCGCTTGGGGCTTCGAGTTGTTCGAGGGCACCAGCATCGGCGTTACGGCGCGCGTCGACCATTCGAGCTTGTTCGACCAGACTGCGTCCAACGTGTTCGCGCGTTTCGGTACCCAGGCGGGCATGCACAGCATGACGCATATTCGCCAAGGTACGAGTTGGGATTCGAGCGTCACGGTTGGCTTGACCCAAGAGATATCGCGCGTCGTCACGCTCGGCGTTTCGCTGGCGACCCCGACCCTGCACTTGCTCGGTGGCTACAGGGGCTCGGATGTGCTGGCCGCCACGGCGGGTGACGCTTCGTCGCTGGTGCAGGACACAGGCGACTTTCGCTACAACCAACCTTCGACCTTGCGCATGGGGTTGGCGTTCGCTTGGCCCATGCTGAACTTCGAGGTGAACGGCAACTTCTACGGCGCTCAAGAAGTGTTGGCCCGCGCAAAGTTCGATCGCGTGCGGACGTTGACGCAAGAAGGCGCGCTGCTCGGCCAGACCGACCAGCAAGGCGCACTCACCGAGCGCTCGCGCCCGGTCGTCAATCTGGCCGCGGGTCTCGAGGCGTTCTTGGAACCGGACTTTTCGGTCATCGGCGGCATTCAGACGGATTTTTCGGGACTCGAAGCGCGGCGCGAGGCGCGGGCCGATCAGACGCTGTTCCGCCAACGCATGGATACGATTCACGGCGCGGTCGGCGTCGTCTCCTACGGCTCGGCGGGCAGCTTGCTGCTCGGCTTCCGCGGCTTCTACTCGCATGGCGACATTCTCTTGCCGGACGCCACGCGCGAAGTGGGCTACTTCGTGCCTGTCGGTCAATCGCAGTTCGGTCTCAGCTTCGTGATTTCCGGTCAGATCAGCTTCGAAGCCGTGCGCGATACGGCTGTGCGAGCCGCCAAGCCGCTCGTCAAAAAGAAGCGCGGCGACAACGAAGACGAAGCAACCGACGGAGAGGAGGCCCAGCCGTGAGGGTCTTCGCTCGCATCCTTCCGGTCCTGGCCGTCGTCTTCTGCGCTCAGGTTGCGTCCGTGCACGCCCAAGACGCCAAGAACGACGAGACACCGGCCCAGGAGGCCCTACGCGCTTCGGATTCGGCAGCCGTGCGAGCCGAGGCCGAGCCCCTCACTCCCGAGCAGGCCGAGGCGACGCGAACGGCCCTCGAGTCCAAGACGCCCGACGAACTCGATGAGATGGCCCAGCAGGCCAAGCGCAGCAAGTGCCCCGAGGTCTGCAGGCAAGACGAAGCGTGCGTGCATGGTCGGTGCCTGCGCGCCTGCACGCCCGAGTGTCGACCGGGCACGACATGCAAGCCGAACGGCAGCTGCATCGCGCCGCCGGTCGAGAGCGATTTTCGTACCGAAGACGAGCTGGCTCGGATCTCCGGCGCCGAATCGGCCGATGCGAAACAAGCGTTCATCCTCGACCCCGGCGGCATATTCTTCTTGGGCGCCAACGTTGCTTACGAGCGCGGAGCGCGCAGCGCTTGGATCGGTCGCCTGCAGCTCATGAACACCGGTCTGATGAGCTACACACTCGAACCGCAGAACGAGTTCGAGCGCTTCGAGTTCGGCTTCGGTGCTTCGTTCGGTTACCGCCGCTACGAGACCAACTTCGGCAACTTGCGTGGCTTTTTCTATGGTGGAGGCCTTTTGGGGCAAGCGGTCCAAGTCGTCGACGACGACCGCAATCGCTTTGCGCGCACGACGGTAATGGTGGGCACGTATGGCGAGTTCGGTTACCGCTGGGTGTTCGGCAATCTGCTGTTCGGCTTTGGCCCCAACCTTTCCATCCGGTTTCCGGTGGGCAACGGCTTCTCAGCCCGCGGCAGGAACAGCTGCGTCGAAGACGATACGTGTCCGACTCCCGGAGCGGCCCGCTTCGAGGGCACGCTCGCCCTCGAAATCGGTTGGCTGCAGTGAGCCCGCGTGCTGCCGCCATGGAAGCGGCGCAGCAGGCTCGACTTCTGTTCAGCAGCCCGCAGCCTTCCGGCACGGCTGGAGCGCAGTTCGCGGGCTCGATTTGGGACTCGAACCCCTGCGCGATTGTTGGTAATTGTCGTCCTCCCCCCGTGGCGGCGGCCTTTTGGGCCCGCTCTGGGCTTCTCGGCGCTGTGCGCCTTCGCACTGCCCATCCCACACAGCCATCTACTCACCGCCACCCCAGCCCATAAAGAGACACGCTATGTCCAAGATCAACGTCAAGCCCGGCATCGTTACCGGTAAGGCTCTGCAGGAACTCTTCCAGCAAATGAAGGGTGCCCAGGCAGCACTTCCGGCCGTGAACGTCATCGGCTCGCACACCGCTAACGCCGCGCTCCAGGCCGCCAAAGAGGCCAAGTGCCCGATCGTCATCCAGCTGTCGAACGGCGGCGCTCACTTCTACGCCGGCAAGGGACTGTCGAACGAGGGCGAGAAGGCGGCCATCGCAGGCGGCATCGCCGGTGCTCAGCACGTGCGCGCCCTCGCTGAGGCCTATGGCGTTCCGGTCATCCTCCACACCGACCATGCAGCCAAAAAGCTCCTGCCCTGGATCGACGGCCTGCTCACCGCTGGTGAAGCCTACTTCGAGAAGCATGGCGAGCCCCTGTTCAGCTCGCACATGCTCGATCTGTCGGAGGAGCCGCTGCACGAGAACCTCGAGATCTGTCAGAAGTACCTGACGCGCATGGCCAAGATCGGCATGACGCTCGAGATCGAACTCGGCGTGACCGGTGGCGAAGAGGACGGCGTCGACAACAGCGATATCGACGACTCGAAGCTCTACACCCAGCCCAGCGAAGTCCTCGCATCCTACGACGCGCTGAACGAGATCGGCCACTTCACCTGCGCCGCTGCCTTTGGCAACACGCACGGCGTCTACAGGCCCGGCAACGTCAAGCTGACCCCCAAGATCCTCCTGAACAGCCAGGTCGAGATCAAGAAGCAGCGCGCGACCGGTGAGAACCCCGTCGACTTCGTCTTCCACGGTGGTTCGGGATCGAGCCGTGAAGAAATCCGCGAGGCGGTTTCTTACGGCGTCATCAAGATGAACATCGACACCGACACGCAGTGGGCGTTCACGCAGCCGATCAAGAAGTACATGGACGACAAGAGCGCGTACCTCCAGGGTCAGCTCGGCAATCCCGAGGGCGACGACAAGCCCAACAAGAAGCAGATCGATCCGCGCAGCTGGCTGTACAACGGCGAAAAGGGCATGTCCGCCCGCCTGGTCCAAGCCTTCGACGACCTCGGTGCCGCGGGCAAGTTCGAAATCGGCTGAAAGCCGATTTCGAACCAATCAGCAGAGCGAAATCGACTGCAGGCACGACGAAGCTCGACCGAGCTTCGTAGGAAGAGAGGAGCATCCCTCGGAGTCCTCCTTTTTTCGCCGTGCTAGGCTCGCGCCATGAAGCTGTTTCGCTTTGGTCCTAGCGGTCAGGAACGCCCCGGCGTCGTTCAACCGAACGGCGCCCATCGCGAGCGTCCCAGCAACTTCGCGCCACTCGGCCCTTATTTGGTTCCGCAGGCCCAGATCGATCCGGCGAAGCTTCGCCTGTGGCTCTCGGTCGACGGCGAGCTGCGTCGAGATTCGACGACCGCCGACATGGTGTTCGATGTGCGCGCCATCGTCAGCTCGATCAGCCAGTACATGACTCTGCTGCTGGGCGACGTGATCAGCACGGGTACGCCTTCGGGTGTCGGTGCAGGCTTTTCGCCGCCGCGCTACCTGCGAGAGGGCGACATCGTGCGCTACGGCATCGAGGGCATTGGCGAGGCGGTGCAGTCGATCCAGGCCTTTGGCCGTGACGCACGAGATCTGTACTTGATTGCGGCTCTGCCGGCGACGCAGAAAACTCGAGCATGAAGATCGTCCACGCAGCGGATCTGCACCTGGATAGCCCCCTTCGCGGTCTGCCAGCCTACGAAGGCGCTCCGGTCGCCGAGGTGCGTGGGGCCACGCGGCGTGCGCTCGTGAGCTTGATCGATCTGTGCTTCGAGCAAGAGGCCAGCCTGCTCCTCTTGGCTGGCGATTTGTACGACGGCGACTTCAAAGACTATTCGACGGCGCTCTTTTTGGTCGAGCAGCTGTCGCGCCTCGCCGATCTGGGTTGTCGAGTGGTTTGGCTACGAGGCAACCACGACGCGCAAAGCCAGATCACCCGACACTTGCGGTTGCCCGAGCTTTCGCACGAGCTTTCGACCAACGAGCCCGAAACGAAGGTATTGGAACAGCTCGGTGTGGCTGTGCATGGGCAGGGCTACGTCACTCGCGATTTGCGCGAGAATCTGGCGCTTCGTTACCCCCAAGCGCACGCCGGACTGTTCAACATCGGGCTCTTGCACACGGCGCTCGACGGCCGCCAGGGGCATGCGCTCTACGCGCCCTGCAGTGCATCGGAGCTGTGGGCGCGCGGCTACGACTATTGGGCGCTCGGCCACGTGCATGCGCGCGAAGTGATCGAAGGCGCCGCCCCGTTGGTCTTTCCAGGTAACCTGCAGGGGCGGCACGTCAAAGAGACGGGGCCCAAGGGGGCTACGGTGCTCACGCTCGAGAACGGCCGTTTGAGCGCACTCGAGCATCACAGCGTCGACGTCGTGCGCTGGGCCGAGCTCGAGGTCGACGCGCGAGCCTTCGTGGGGTTCGGTGACGCCGTCGATGCGGCGAGCCGAGCGCTGGACGATGCCAAGAACGGCGCAGACGGACGAATTTTGGCTTGCCGCATCCGCTTTTTGGGTCGAACGCGCGCCCACGCCGAGCTGGGTGCGCGCCAAGAAGAGCTGCTAGCCGAGTTGCGGCGTTCTTCGATCGAGAGCGGGGCCTATCTGGAGCGGGTCCAGCACAAGACCGAGGGCGAACTCTTGCTCGAGACCCTCGCAGCGCGCGGTGACGCCCTCGCGGGTCTGTTTCAGCGCACGCAGCAATTGCTCGACGACGGAGAAGCGCTCGAAGCACTCAAGAGCGCCCTGCTCGAACCGCTCGGCAGTCTGTCGACAGAGCTGCTCCGCGAAGAGCTGGCTGATTTTCGTGAGCTGGTCGAGGAAGCCCAGCAGCTGCTCGAAGGGCGTTTGCTGGAGCCCGAGGCCGCAGACTGATGCGTTTCGAAAGTCTCGAACTCACCGCTTTTGGGCCGTTCAGTGGAGAAAAGCTCAACCTTTCCGGGGGCGCTCCGGGCGGACTCCACGTCGTGTTCGGTCCCAACGAAGCGGGCAAGAGCACTTCGCTCCGTGCGGTACGCGGCCTGCTCTACGGCATCGATTTGCGCAGTCGTGATGCCCATCTGCATCCGTTGCCCAAGTTGGAGGTCGGCGCCGAAATTTCTCACGATGGCGTCCACTACTCGTTGCGTCGCCTCAAGCGGCGCAAGGACACGTTGGTCGATCGGGAAGGCAACCCGGTCAGTGAGGCGCTACTGCAACAACTGCTCGGCTACATCGACGAGCGGACGTTCGCCTCGCGTCTCGGGCTCGATCAGGTCGAGCTGGAGAAGGGCGCCGAGGCCCTGCTCGGCGGCAGCGAGCAGGGGTTGTTCGCTGCCGGCACAGCCGGGGCCGACGTGCGCCGTGTGCTTGCTCAGCTCGAGAAAGAATGCGCTGAGCTGTTCTTGCAAAAAGGCAAGAACCCTCGGCTCAATCAGGCACTGGGACGTTTCAGCGAGGCGCAGCGCTTCGCGCTCGAAAAGGTGAGCCCGCCCGAAAAGTGGCTGGAGCAAAAGCGAGCGCTAGACCAGAGCGAGGCGCGGGCCCAGTTGCTCAAAGCCCAGCGGCGTGAACTGAAAGAAGAGCTCGGGCGCAAGGCGCGACTGTTGTCGCTCTTGAGCGAACTCTCGCGGTTGGTCGAGGTCGAAAAGCGACTCGACGAATTGGGTGACGGGGTCTTGCTCGACGAAGACGCGAGCGCCCGGCGCTTGACTGCCGAGCGTGAAAAGCGCGACGCCGACATCGAGTTGGGGCAGGGCGAAAAAGAGCTGTCCGAGCTCGAGGCTGCGTTGATCGCTCTGGGGCCGCGCGCGAGTTGGGCCGACGTCGACGATGAGGGTCTGAAGCTCGGAGAGCGGCTGGGAGCTGGTCAGAAGGCGCGTGCCGATTTGCCCAAGCGTAAGGCAGAACTCGATCTTTCTCTTGGGACCCTGGTGCAGCTCGGCAGACCGCTTGGCATCAATCTCGAGCCGGCGACGGTCATGGGCCGGCTCGAGGCACTCTTGCCGACGCCCAGTGTCGTTCGCCGCGCCAACCTGCTGATTGCGCGCGAGGGGAAGCTGCGAGCCGAGCTGGAGCGCGCGCGTGACAAGCTCGTCGATCTCGAGCAAGAACTCGCACGCGACGCGGGACAAGACGATGCGTCCCAGCTCGATCTCGAGCGCCTCGCTCGGGCATTGGTCGACGGTCGCGAAGCGCGCAGCGAGGTCGCTCGCTACCGTGATTGGGGCGAGCAGCTCGATCGAGAGCGAAAGCGCGTGAGCTGGCTCGAACGCGAGCTTTTGCTCGCCGCGGAATTCGTCCAGCCTACGCGTGTCCAGCCCCTGGACCGCAGTTTGATCGCGCGGGCCGAACGCGCCGAGGCGCAGGCCGAGCGTCTGTCCAGCGAGCAAGTGCAGCTCGAAAGAGCCCAGGATGACATCGAATCCGAGGACAGTGAGTTGGCTCTGCGCCTCGGGCAGCTCGAGCGAGGCGAGGAGTTGCCTAGCCTCGGCAAGCTGGGCCAAGTTCGAGCGCGTCGCGACGAAGCGCTGCTGGCCCTTTCGTCGGCCCAGGAGCCGCCCCAGCGGGCGCTGGAAGAATTGGTCACGTGGATCGTCGAAGCAGATCGGCTTGCCGATCGACTGCGCGAGGACTCGAGTCGCGTTGCCCAAGCCGAGGAACTCGTGCGCGAACGGCAGCGGCTCGCGGTCAAGCGCGAGGCGCACGCGCGACGCCTCGAGAAGGTCGAGGCGGAGCAGATTGCGCTCGGGCAGGCGTGGACTCGCGAGTTCTCGACGCTCGGAATCGTCGCAGCCGCCGGCGACTGGGTCCGAAGCGCTCGGGCTCTCGTCGAACTCGAGGAGGCGCGCCAGAGGTGCAAAGGGCTCGAAGAGCAGCGCGAAGTGCTCGGCGCGCGTCTCCGTGAAGTGCGCATCGAACTAGGCGGGGCGCTCGGGCAAGCCCCGGCCGACCAAGAAGTGACGCTAGGGCTCGGCGGTTGGGTCGAGCAAGCCGAAGCGCGTCTTGGCCAGTTGCGTCGGCGCGACGAACAGCGCCGGGCGTTCGAGGCGCGCCGCCTCGAACGCCAAAGTGCACGCGGCTCAGCCGAGCTGGCAGAACGAAACGCGGCCAACGCCCTGTCGACTTGGGAGCAGGAATGGCGCGCTTTGCTCGATTCGCTCGGTCAGCCGGAGACGACGACCACCGAGGCACTGGCCGAGGTCCTCTTGGGCTTTGCCGAGCTTTCGCGTGTGCTCGGCGAAGCGCGCAGCTTGGGCGGGCGCATTGCGGGCATCGAGCGCGATTCTCGGAGTTTTACGAGCGACCTGGCTCGCATTGCCGAGCGCCACGCACCCGATCTGGTGGGGCGCGATCATTTGGAAGTTGCGGAGGAGCTGAAGGGCCGACTTGCTCGCTCGCGGATCGTGGAGCAAGAACGACTCCGCCTGACGGAAGAGATTCGTAGGCGCCGCGACAGGAGTGCCGAAGCTCAACGCAAGCAAGCCTCGGCAGGCGCGGAACTGGAAGCCCTCGTGCGAGCAGCAGGGGCCGTTTCGCTCGAAGTCCTCCCCGAACTCGAAACCCAGAGCCGTCTGCGCCGCGAACTGGGAAGCACGCGTGCAGAACTCCGTCGGGTCCTGCTCGACAAATCGGGCGGCGAAGGCATCGAGAGTCTGCTGGGCGAGGCCCGCGCGGTCGAGCACAAAAAGCTGTTCGCGTCGGTCGAGGACCTCGACGAACGACTCGAAGAAGTCGAAGCCGAACTGCGCCAGGCCGAGGCGGACGCGGCAGCCAATGCGCTCGGTCTCGATCGTTTCGGCTCGGAAGTGGCTGCGGACGCCCGCCAAGCCGTCGTGACGCGGGGCGCCGAGGCGCGCGAACTGCTCCGCCACTACCTTGTTCAGAAGACCGCACAAACCCTGCTCGAACGGGAGATGTCGAGCTACGCCGAGCGCTACGCTGGACCGCTCGCCAAGCGAGCCGCCGAGCTGCTCGACACGCTGACGCTAGGTGCCTACCGCTCTTTGCGGGTGTCGAGCTTCGACAAGACCATCGGTGTGGTTTCGACCAAGACCGGGCAAGAGGTGGAAATCGAGCACCTGAGCCGCGGCACGCGCGCCCAGCTCTACTTCGCGCTGCGTGTCGCCAGTCTCGAAGCCCACTTCGACGAGCGCCCCCCGGTGCCGCTCTTGCTCGATGATCTGTTCGTCGATTTCGACGACGACCGCACCTCGGCTGCTTTCGAAATTCTCGGAAAGCTCGCGCAAAAAGTGCAAATCTTGTACTTTTCGCACCTGGCGCGCGACGTGGCCCTGGCGCACGACGCCGTACCGCGGGGCCTCTGCTTCGAGCACACGCTGGGCGGCGGATGAAGCCGCATTCACGCTTACTCGAGCTTTCGCTCTTGGCCAATTTCGTCATTCACGGTGTCGCGCTGCTCAGCATGGCGGTGCTGCTCTTGCCGAGTCTGCCCGGTAGAACGGCGCCGAGCGACACGGCGCGCGTTCTGCACATTGCGGAGGCGCCGTGGCTGTTTCGGCTGGGCTGGCTGCCGTGGCAGCTGTGCGCGGCCGCGGACATCGGGCTGGCAGTGGCTCTGTTGCGAACTGCCTGGATTTCTCGGGCCGGGGCCAGCGTCGTCGCCGCATTCACACTTTTGGCCGTCGTGCCTGATCAGGACGCGCAGTTCGTCCGGGTCACGCGCGGCGTGGCTCGTGATGAGCGTCGCCGTCGTTTCTCCTCTCTTGCCGGCCGACATGCGCTCGAGTGCTGCCTTCGTCTCCACGGCCAACGGCCTTGGCTTCGCGCAGCTGCAGCTGTGGCTCGGGCTCGTGACCTGGGAAGTGCGTCGGCGCCGAAGCGACCAATCTTTTCGAGACGAAACAGCGGTGTGATAGGGTCGCGCGCGGATGAGGACCACGACCGTGCGCGCGATCCGGATGAGGCTCGGTCAAGGCGTGGCCTTCGGGTTCGCCGCCGCCACCACGTTGTCGGCGCGCCCCGCGCAGGCGGGCAACATGGACGCCTTCTACCTGAGTGGTGATGCCGCGCTCCAAGGCGGCGCCATCGTGGCCGACTCTCGCGGAGGTGGAGCCGCTTGGTACAATCCAGCCGGTTTGGCCGAGCTGCGCGGCATGCGCATCGACGTCTCGGTGAACGGCTACAGCGTGCGCTTTGGCGGACACGCCGATTTCGATTCACCGAATCCGAGCGCCGAGGTGACGCGGCTGACCACCCTCGACCTGAACGTCGTGCCCACGGCCCTCACCTTCACCAAGAGCTTCGGGGACGTCGGTTTTGCGTTCGGCATCTTCGTGCCGACACAGTCGCTCAGTGCGTTGCGCACTCGGCTCAAAGTGGACGGGGCGAGCCGCGTCGATTTCGCCTACGACCACTACAACCGCTCCCAAGATTACCACGTCGGCCCGTCCCTGGGCTGGAAGCCGACGCCAAAGCTCAGCCTGGGCGCGTCTTTACTGGTCAACTACCGTACTTCGGTCAGCATTTCCGATCTGTTCTTGTCAGTCGGCGTCGCCAACAATTCGGCCGTGATCGCCACGCACAACGTCGTCGACTGGATCCAAGTCGGCGCCGAGTTCGTGCTTGGCGCGCAGTGGAACTTCGCGCCCGACTGGCGTCTTGGCGCCGTGGTGCGCACACCGGCGCTTCGCCTCGGCCAAAATCTGCAAACGATCGAGTCGACCGTGGCCGCGGGTCGAAACGTCGTGCCTCAGGTCGACATCGAGTTCGCCGAAAACTTCGGCCTGGGTGCCACCTTCATCGCTCCGGCGCGCGCGCACCTCGGGCTCTCGCACGACATCGGCGACGTGCGCGTGGCGGCCGAGGCCAGCATGCAGATGGCGCTCTACGGCGACGGCCTGAACCTGCACCTTCGGCCGACGCCCAACGCGCGTCTCGGCTTCCGACGCCGTTTTTCGCCTGTTTTTTCTTACGGCGGCGGCGTTTTCACCGACCGCAGTCCCTACGGAGTGCCAAGCGAGTTCGGCGAGAGCCGCATCGACTACTACGGCCTCACCGGCGCCGTCTCGTTCGCGACGCCTTACGGCATCATCCAAAAAGGCGACGTCACCTTCAGCCAGCCGCGCACGATGCTGTTCGAGACGACCGTCGCTTTTTCTTACGCCACCGGCATCGGTACGGTCATGCGAGCGCGCGTCGACGCCGATCAATCCGACGGTATCCGCTACGAGAACGATCTGGCCAATGTGTTCGCCCACGAGTTTTCGGTGCACCTCGGCACCACGGTCATGGAGTGACCAGGACTTCGTCTCAAAATCGACCAGCCAAATCGACGCCGCCGAGGCCAGCAGACAGGCGGAAGTCGAACGTCCGCGTGGCGGCCGACTTCGCGCTCGGCTTGCCCGCCTCGTACTGATCGAACGCCACTTCTGCGGGGCTACGCAGCACGAAGCCGCCCACGCCGGCCACGACAAGTCCTGCGCCTGCGCCCAAGGCAATACTGCCCCAAATTTCGCGCTCGTTCTGCGTCAGGTCACCCACGCCAGTCAGCAGAGCAGCCCCGACGCCCACGCCGCCCGCTCCCAGGATTAACGCGTTGACGCCTGAAATCTTGCGTTGCCCACGCGCCTTTTGCGCCAGGAGCAGCCAGGCGTGCTCGAGAGCCCGAGCCTCGCTCGGCGTGTGCCCCGAAACCGCCGCGCCGTGGCTGTCTGCCAGGCGTTGGGCCGGACCGGGAAGCAGCAAGCCGACCGCTCCTGCGCCGACGGCCATGCCGCCGACGATGAGCCAAGGCGTCGGGCTTTGATTCGCGTTGTTGGCCAGCGCCGAGCCGATGGCCATCGTAGCGCCGCCGAGCACCATGCTGCCGACGCTCCCCACCATACGCTCACGCTGCTCTTGCTCGACGTAGACGGCAAACGCGCGAAACACGGCGTCGGAGTCCTGGGTGCTGGGGCGTGTGCTCGAGCGCCTCGAGACAGCGACAGCAGGGCCCACCGGTGCGCTCGGCTCGACGACCACGCTGGGCTGCTCCTCGACCGTCGCCGCGGTCGATTCTGGGAATGCTACCGATGGTGGGTCTGCAGCGTGCGCAGGCGGCGCTACGAAGGCCAAGACCGAGCTCAACAACCCACCCGAAATCGAGACACTCAGTTTCATTCTCGGCGGAGGCTAGCAGGTTGGGCGGTGGCGCGGCACTCGGGCCGATTGAACGCCACTCGCACCGTGCCCTGCTGCCTGGCCCGGTGGTAGGTCACGTCCGGAACGAAGCTGCGTTCACGAGTGAGGCGGCGACGCGGGTTCTCGCGGTCCATGCAAGCTGACTGGCTTGGATTGCCCCTTGCGTACGCGGAGATTGATGAACTCGACCCCGAGCGAGAACGCCATGGCGACGTAGATGTAGGCCTTGGAAACGTGCTGCCCCATGCCTTCGGCGACCAGCATCACGCCGATCAGGATCAAGAACGACAAAGCCAGGATCTTCACTGTTGGGTGCCGATCTACGAAGGTAGCGATGGGATCTGCAAAGGCGAACATGACGACCACGGCAATGACCATGGCCACGACCATGATACTGATCGAGGGTGCCATCCCGACCGCCGTAATGACCGAGTCTAGAGAAAAAACCAGGTCTACCAGCAGGATCTGGATGATGACCGAGGCGAAGCTGGGTGCCTTCCGAGCAGCGCCCTTGTCTACATCCGTACCCTCTAACTTGTCGTGGATTTCGTAGGTCGCTTTGCCGATGAGGAAGAAGCCACCCAGCAGCAAGATCAAGTCGCGGCCCGAGAACTCCGTTGAGCCGATGGCGAAGAGCGGCGCCGTCAGCTGCATCATCCAGGAAATGGCAAACAAGAGCGCTAGCCTCATCAGCATGGCAGCCAGCAGGCCGATGCGGCGGGCCTTCGCTTGCTGGTCCAAGGCCAGCTTGCCCGAGAGGATCGCAATGAAGATCACGTTGTCGATACCGAGCACGATTTCCATCGCGCTCAGAGAAAGGAGGCTCACCCAACCCTCGGTGGTCGAGAACACTTCGAACATGTCGCACCAGTAGCTTGGACTTCGAGCTTCGGCCAGAGCCAGAAGGCAGAAGGCCCCGGGCTGCGGGTTGTGGGTTGTGGTCGTTCTACCCCAAGGACCCGCCCCGAGTGAGCGGCCAGGGAAGGCGTGCCCGCTGGTAGCCTGCACGAGCAAGAGCGGCGCTTCGATATCCGGGTGCTGCAGCCTCCAGCCGAACCCACGGCGGCCGCGATCGGCGATTCGTTCGTATTGACGGAGCGCGGGCTCAGCGTCCCCATGCGCGGGGTGGTCACGCTGTCAGAAGGCGAGGGTCCGACCTCGGTGCGTCGTCAAGACCGCAAGCGCGCCATCCTGCGCGGCATGCCGTTCAGTTTGCCTGCAGCTGTCGGCTTCATCGCTTTGGGCGGGATTGGAGTCTTGAACGGCGTCATCATCGCGACCGAGGTGCGG
>Ga0105046_10008383_pt1 | contig 16248 bp, 14 predicted proteins | sample MAT03_FD_78385 | JGI IMG/M metagenome (GOLD analysis project Ga0105046, IMG submission 78385) | Freshwater microbial communities from Lake Fryxell liftoff mats and glacier meltwater in Antarctica - MAT-03 (megahit assembly) | ecosystem: Environmental > Aquatic > Freshwater > Ice > Liftoff...
GCAGATGCAATGGAAAGTGCGGGTCGGTTCAGCCCCTTTTCGAGGCGCCGTTTGGCCCGTGCCCAGGCTAGATTGCTCGCTCCATTCTCAAGGGTCAGGTGAAGCAGGCATGTCAAGCCACCGTTCGAGCCGCTGTTCCAGCCGCCGTTGTGACCCCCTCCGTGCATCCATGGCACGGCTTCTGAGCTGGATCGCCATCGCCTGGGCTGTCGCTCTGCCGCTGAAGGGCGCAGCCGCTGGCTGCCACGATCCCACATTTGTGGACCAGATCGCGGAATCAGCCTGGGTCAATCTGGACGTGGTGCCAGCGCAAGGCACTGCCGGGATAAGGAACGCACTTCGCGCCGCGCAAAGCCAGCATGCGACGCAACCGGTTCGCATACGCCTCGCTCCAGGCCACTACGCAGACAATCTGGGCAGTGAGGTCTATGCCCAGGCACTGTGGCGAACCGCTGCCACGCCGATCTGGCTGCGCGCCACCGACCCCCGACCCAATGCCACGGTGCTGGGCCACGGCATCAACCTGCTGGCCGTTGCCTATGTGGCGATCGATGGCGTGACCATCGGGCCAGCACGGGTCGGGCCGTGGGACGGCACCCGCCATGCGGCGCCTGGTCCCTTGCAAGCCGCTGCGGGCATCCATGTTGCAGGGGTGGCGCTGGATGGCACGCGGTCTGCGGCCAGTGGCTCCACACTCAATCTCCAGATCTATGGCCGCTTTCAAGCTTCGCACCATGTGTTGGTGCGCCGGGTGACGGTGCAAAACCTGTTTGGCGCCGACGAGCGTGATGCCGAGACTGCCGAAGGCCACAGCATGGACGGCATGAAGTTCAACCAGGTACAGGACCTGTGGGTGCTGGACAGCCGGGTGCATCAGACCTCTCGCCATGGCATCGACAACGTGGGCGTGCACCGCGCAGCTTTCTGCCGCAACCTGGTGGCACGCACGGGCGGCGGCATGGGCATCGAAGCCAAGGGCGGATCGGTGGACGTGCTCTACGACAGCAACACCTTTTACCGGGTGCGCAGGGTCGAACTGGGGGGCGAGGAAACCGACGCGGTGTACTACTTCTCGCTCGACGGCCGCTGGGACTACGAGGCGCTGCGCACGGTCGCGCGCAACAACCTGATCGTCGATGCGCGCGAGTCGGCGCTGGATTTTTCGGGCTGCAGCGATTGCAGTGCGGTGGGCAACACGGTGTTCTTCTCGGCCAGCTACACGCCGCCGGGGCCGGCCACGGAGCCACGCGGCGGCGACGCTGTGCGCGCCCATGACAGCCGCCTGCTGGGCGCGGCAGATGGTGCCGGCAACGATTGCCAGAGCTGGGACGCGGCGCGCGCCGACTTCGTGACCGTGAACCCTTGCTGGGGCGTGGGGTCGCGAGCCCCGGCCCCAGTGAACAAGGTGCTGCTCAACCAGCGGCTGGTGGTGGCCAACAACGTGTTCTTCAGCGAACGGCCGCTGTGGGGCCGAGGCGGCGGCGCTGTGGTGCCCTGCCCGTTGAACGTCAACGGGCCAATGCCACAGATCAGCTGGAACGGCAACCACTGGTGGAACGGCGGCGCCGCCTTGCCTCAGCTGGGTTGCAGCGCCTTGGCTGAGGGCAGCGGCTCGCGCTTGCCGCAGGCCGGCCAGGGCACGGCGCCCTTGCGCGGCGGAACCTTCGACAGCAGCAGCCTGGAGCGGATGAGCAGCAGCTTGCTGGACATCACGCGCCCGGTCCTCGATGGGGCGCTTCGGCACGCGGTCACCGCGCAGGCGATGGCTGCGTACGACCACCAAGGGGCGCCTCGCGGCACCGCTGCTGGCGCGCTGGGGCTGGTTGTCGGGGCCTGGGGCGGCGCTGGCCAATCGGCCGATCGGATCTTCAACTGGGCCGAGCGGCTGTACCCATCGCTGTTCCCGACTGCAGCCCTCAGCCAGACCTTGGGTGCCTACTACGCGCGGCACTACCCTCAAACCCAAACCTATGTCGGCGCGTGGAACGGGAAGATCTATGGGTTGGGCCCGGCATTCGGCCCCGATATCGTCGAGTTGGGCAGCGTGGCGAACTTCCTGGAAGCCGCTATCCAGGCCGGCCACTGAGCGGGCCGTTCGCAGGGCTGGGCTGGCGCCCGTCCAGGCTGAGGGCTCTCGCTGCCTTCAACGCCAGAGCGCACCGACTCAATGGTCAGCGGCTCGATCGCAGAGCCTCAAATCGCCGTTCGACAGATCCAGTTGCAACTGGCGCCCGGCACTGCGCTGCCACAAGTAGCGGCCGTCTTCGCTCAACTCGGGCTCGCCGGTGCACCACAGGCCGCGGTCGGCAACAGCCATCACCTCCGGGACGCTGGCACCGAGCAGCTGCACGATCTGCTCTGCGCCGTAACACGCCACGATCTCGCCGCGCAGATCCAGCAGGCTCAAGGCCAGCAAAGAGGGCCGGCGTATCCAGTCGTCCAGCAGCACCACGGCGCCGCTGCTCGCTACAACTGCCGTCCTGGGGCCCCACTCGTGCGGCAACAGACGCAGCCAGGCTGCGGGCTCTCCATGGCTGGCCTGCTGGTCGACCCACTCCGCCTCGACACGCACAGGGCGCTCGGCGGCCAACAGGCGCAGGTCCAGCTTGTAGCGGCCATCGGCTGAATAGACCTGCCTGCGCTCAGGCGGGCGGGTCGTCAGATCGCGCGCCCTGGGCGCCAGATGCTGCACGCGCGTATCCATCACAAGCCAGGCTCCGGTTGAAGGACTTGTTGCTGAAAATGGTGCTGCATGCAGCTCACGCAGCAAAGTCCATGCCATCAACCACAGGTAGTCTGGACGAGGGGCCACCCCGGCGCCGGAGTGGCAAAACCAAGCCTGCGCCTGCCCTGGCGTGGCGCGATGCCGAAGCGGCGTCGCCGAAGCCACGGCGTCTGCGGCCCCGGCCGCGAAGGTTTTTGCGAGCAGAATCAAGCGCTTAGACAAGCGCGCCGAATCGGGCGCCCGCTGCCGCCGACAGGCGCTCAACACCCGCATTACATTTTGTCGATATTTCTTACATTTGAACTCGAGCCCGCCCCGGGCAGCCTGGCCAACAACGCGCTCTGGGCGCCTGTGGCAGGTCCGGAATGGGTTCGCCCTTGAACCGCATCCCCACCTGGGCCTGGTTCAGCCTGGCCGCCAGCACCAGCCTGATCGGCGTTTACGTCGGCCTGTCGAAGCTGTTGGTGGCGGTTTTTCCGGTGCTGCTGCTGGCCTGGCTGCGTTTTGGCATTGCTGCAGTGGCGATGCTGCACTGGGTGCGACGGGTGCCAGGCGAAGCCAAGTTGTCCCCACGCGACCGCAAATTGCTTTTTCTCGAAAGCTTTCTGGGCAACTTCCTGTTCAGCATCTGCATGCTCTACGGCGTGGCCTTGACCTCAGCGCTGGCAGCGGGCATCACCTTGGCCGCGATCCCTGCTGCCGTAGCACTGCTGTCGATGCTGTTTCTGGGCGAGAAGGTGCGGCCACGGGTCGCCATGGCGATTGGCTGCGCAATGGCCGGCATTGCATTGCTGGCCTGGGCGCGCCAGTCGGCAGGCGACACCTCGGTCGCGTCCACCTGGGGCTATGTGCTGCTGGTCGGTGCGGTGATCTGCGAGGCATGCTACGTGGTCATCGGCAAGATGCTGACGGGCCAGGTCTCGCCGCGCCGCATCAGCGCGCTGATCAACTTGTGGGGCTTGGCGTTGGTCACGCCTTTCGGGCTGTGGCAGGCCTGGCAGTTCGACTTTTCGCAGGTCAGCGCGCCCACCTGGGGCCTGCTGGTGTTTTATGCCCTGGCCGCCAGCATGGTCAGCGTGTGGCTGTGGATGCAGGGGCTGCGCCACATTCCGTCGTCACGCGCCGGCGTCTTCATGGTGCTGCTGCCGGTCAGCGCGGCGCTGGTCGGAGTGGTGGTTCTGCACGAGCCGTTCACGGCTGCGCACGGCGGCGCACTGGCGCTGGCGATGCTGGGGCTGCTGCTGGCCACCTGGCCAGATCGCGACGCGAAATGACAAAATCAGGACTGGTCATACTCTAGAGAAAATGTCATGACCACAGCAAAAGTGTCAGAAGGGGGTCGAGTGGTCATCCCGGCGGAGCTGCGCGCCAAGCATGGCATTGCCGTGGGCGACACCATGCAGTGGATCGACGATGAGCAAGGGCTCAGGCTGGTCTCGCCCAAGACTGCGCTGCGCCGCGCACAGGCCATTGCAGCCCTGTACAAACGACCTGGCCTGGACGAGGTCGAGGCATTTCTTGCCGACAAGCGCGAAGAGGCCAGCCGCGAATGAAGGTCTTCGACGCTTCGGCGGTCCTGGCATTGATCTTCGCCGAAACCGGAGCGCATCGGGCCGAGCAGTTGATCGACGAAGGTCACGCGGTCATCAGCAGCGTCAACCACGCGGAAGTGGTGGCCAGGTTGCTGGACCGGGGGATGCGCAGCTCCGAAGTCAAACAGGTGTGCGAGGCGTTGCGGCTGCAGGTGATGCCGTTCACGGCACAACAGGCCGTGGCGTCGGGGTACCTGCGGCCCATCACCAAGCCCTTGGGCCTGTCGCTGGGCGATCGGTGTTGCCTGGCGCTGGCGCTCGAGCAGCCCGGCGCCACGGTCGTCACCGCCGACCACGCCTGGCAGGGCTTGGAAAGCTTCGATGTGCAGCTCATCCGCTAGTGGTCCATTCCGCCAGACCGATGACATGAAATCGCGCATTCGCCCGCCATGCGTCGTTGCAAATCCGCTCCGTAGCTGCAGCTATGGCTGTGGTTTGCGCCCAGCCTGACGATCGAATGCGTCAATTTCATTGGTAACCTCATTGACGGAACGGACCACCAGGGCCTGGTTTTCAAGAAGTCAAAGCTTCCAGTACCGTTGACCCATGACCGACACCAGCCCCAACAAATCGACCCCGGGTGACGCGACCGCGGCGCATGCCGCCCCGTCGGCCCAGCCACGCCCCAGGCTGGCGCCGCTGGCCGGCCGCAGCGCGCCGCTGCGCAAACGCCGGCGCGGCTGGTGGCCGTGGCTGCTGGCCGCCTTGCTGCTGGGCGCAGCGGCCTTCTACTTTTTGGGCACACGCAAGGTCGAAGTGCAGTCCAGTGCGGTGATGTCGGCCTTTCCTTCGGCCCAGTACGCCAAGCTCACAGCCTCGGGCTATGTGGTCGCGCAGCGCCGCGCTGCGGTCTCCAGCAAAGCCACTGGCAGGCTGGTGGATCTGCGTGTGCGCGAAGGCAGCGTGGTCAAGGCCGGCGAGTTGATCGGACGGCTGGACGACAGCGATGTGCAGGCGGCCATGCAAGCGGCCAGGGCCAACGTCGGCATGGCCGAGGCAGGCATCGGCCAGGCAGTTGCCGGGCAAAGCCAGGCTGCTGTCGAACTGGGCAATGCCGAGGCTGAACTGCGGCGACTGGCCAGCCTGGAGCAACAAGGTTTCATCTCGCCGCTGGCGCTGGACAGCGCTCGGCGGCGCGTCGATGCTGCACGCGCCGCGGTGGCCTCGGCGCAGGCCGGGCGCGCCTCTGCGCAAGGCTCCGTGGCCATGGCCAAGGCGCAAGTGCAGGTACAGGAGGTGAACCGCGCCAACACCGAGATCCGCGCGCCATTTGACGGCGTGGTGCTGGTCAAGAACGCCAATGTGGGCGACATGATCACGCCGTTCTCCAGCGCCGCCGGATCGCAAGGTGCCGTGGTGACGGTGGCCGACATGGGCACGCTGGAGGTCGAGGCCGATGTGTCGGAGAGCAACGTCGGCCAGGTGCGCATCGACATGCCGGTAGAGATCGTGCTGGACGCCCTGCCCGGCAAGCGCTTCAGAGGCAGCGTGGTGCGCATCGTGCCCACGGTGGACCGCGCCAAGGCCACCGTGATGACCAAGGTGCGCTTTGAGCAGCTGACGCCGGAAATCCTGCCCGAGATGAGTGCCAAGGTGGTGTTCATGACGCAGCGCCCCACCGATGTCGACTTCCAGCCGGTGGTGGCCGTCAACCCCAAGACCGTGGTGCAGCGCGACGGCAGTGCACAAGTCTGGCGCATCGTGGGCGCGGGTGAAGCCTTGACGGTGCAGCCCTTGACCGTCAGCACGGGCCGCACGCTGGGTGATGCGCTGGAGATCACCGGCGGCGGCCTGAAGGCCGGCGAGCGCCTGGTGCTGGAGCCAGACGTCAAGCTGCAGCCAGGTGCTGCCGTCAAAGTGGCGGGCCGCTGATGCCAAGCCCAGCGTTGATCGACATCCGCGGTCTGTACAAGGCCTACCAGCGCGGTGAGCAGGAGATCCCGGTGCTGCAGGGCATCGAGCTGCAGGTGTACCCGGGCGAATTTGTGGCGCTGATGGGCCCCAGTGGCTCGGGCAAGAGCACGCTGCTGAACCTGATCGCCGGCATCGACCAGCCCACTGCAGGCACCATCACGATCGGCGGCGTGGACATCGCCACGCTCAGCGAAACCGAACTGGCCGATTGGCGCGCTGCCAACGTCGGCTTCATCTTCCAGTTCTACAACCTGATGCCGGTGCTGACCGCCTTTGAAAACGTCGAACTGCCGCTGTTGCTCAGCAGCCTGTCGAGTCGCCAGCGCAAAGAGCGGGTGGCGCAGGTGCTGTCGATGGTGCAGCTGGACGACCGCGCGGATCACTATCCCAATGAACTCTCGGGTGGCCAGCAGCAGCGCGTGGCCATCGCGCGCGCATTGGTCTCCGACCCGCTGATGATCGTCGCCGACGAGCCCACAGGCGACCTGGACCGCACCACCGGCGAAGAAGTGTTGGGGCTGCTGGACGCACTGGTGGCAGACCTGGGCAAGACGATCGTGATGGTCACCCACGACCCCAAGGCCGCCGCCCATGCACAGCGCCTGGTGCACCTGGAAAAGGGTGTGCTGGTCGATGATGCAGCAGCGACGATGCAGCTCACACCAGCGGCCCTGGCCGACTGAGTACCGGCGGGCCGGCCATGTTCATCTGGAAGCTGCTGCTCAAGAACGCGCTGCGCCACCGCGTGCGAACGCTGCTGACTTTGCTCGGCCTGATGGTGGCGGTCTGCGCCTTCGGCTTCCTGCGCACCGTCGTCGATGCCTGGTATGCCGGCGTCGAGGCCAGCTCCAGCACGCGGCTGATCGTGCGCAGCGCCACCTCGCTGACGGTGCCGCTGCCGCTGGCCTATGCAGAGCGGCTGCGCGCGGTGGACGGGCTGACCACGGTGAGCTGGAGCAACTGGTTTGGCGGCATCTACCAGAACGAGCGCAATTTCTTCCCGCAGTTTGCGGTCGACCCGGTCAGTTATCTGGCGCTGTACCCCGAATACAAGGTCAGCGAGGCGGACCGCATCGCCTGGCAGCGCGACCGCAGGGGCGTGATCGTCGGCCGCAAGCTGGCCACCAAGTTCGGCTGGTCGGTAGGCGACACCATCGCGCTGCGCGGCACGATCTACAGCGGCACCTGGAGCTTCACGCTGCGTGGCATCTACGAGGGCGCGCAAGCCAATGTCGATGAAAACCAGATGCTGATGCAGTGGGCCTATATCAACGAGAGCGCCAAGGCGCGCAACGCCAGACGGGGCGACTTTGTCGGCGTCTACGTGGTCGGCATCAACGACCCCAACAACGCGGCTGTGATCTCGCAGCGCATCGACGCGCAATTCAAGAACTCGCTGGCCGAGACGCTGACCGAGACCGAGAAGGCCTTTCAACTGGGCTTCGTGGCCATGAGCGAGGCCATCCTGGTGGCCTTGCAGGCTGTCAGCGGCATCGTGATCCTGATCATCATGGCGGTGATGGCCAACACGATGACGATGACGGCACGCGAGCGCCTGGCCGAGTACGCCACGCTCAAGGCTTTGGGCTTTTCGCCCGGCTTCGTCGTGCGGCTGCTGTTTGGCGAAAGCCTGCTGATCGCGCTGGCCGGTGGGCTGTTGGCGGTGGCCATCACAGTGCCGCTGGCTGCCGCCTTTCAGCAGTTTGCCGGCTCCTTGTTCCCGTCGTTTCGGGTCACCGAGGAGACGATGCTGCTGCAACTCGCCGCAGCGCTGGTGATCGGTATGGTGGCCGCTGCATGGCCGGCCTGGAAGATGAGTCGCATCGACATCGTCAGCGGCCTGCGCCACGTGGCTTGAGCTGCGTCAGCCGCACTGAACCCCGCTCGCCAAATACTGCAGGCCCATCACCCCAGACATGCACGCCGTCCCACTGACCTACATCGCCCGCAATCTGTGGGTGCGCCGCGTGACCACGGCGCTGACGGCCGCCGGCATGGCGTTGGTGGTCTATGTCTTTGCCACCGTGCTGATGATGAGCGAGGGCATCCGCAGCACGCTGGTGGCCACTGGCCAGGCCGACAACGTGATGGTGCTGCGCAAAGGCGCTGGTGCAGAGATCAACAGCGGCATCAGCCGCGATCAGGCCGCCGTGTTGCAGACCCTGCCCGGCCTGGCTCTGGGCGCCACCGGCCAGCCGCAGCTGAGCAAGGAACCGGTGGTGCTGAACAACCTGCCCAAACGCAGCAACGGCAAAGCCAGCAACGTCACGATGCGTGGCACCTCTGACACCGGCCTGGCGCTGCGGCCGCAAGTGCGCATCAGTCAGGGTCGCATGTTCAGGCCCGGCAGCAGCGAAGTGATTGCGGGTGGCGCCATCGCACGCGGTTTTGAGGGTGTGCAGCTTGGCGCAAGCTTGCGGTTTGGCGGCCGCGACTGGCAGGTGGTGGGCATCTTCGACGCCGGCGGCAGTGGCTTCGATTCAGAGATCTGGGCCGACAGTGAGCAACTGATGGCCGCCTTCAGGCGCAGCAACTACTCGAGCGTGGTGATGAAGTTGGCCGACAGCGACAGCTTCGACACACTCAACAAGCTGATCGACCAGGACCCGCGCCTGCTGCTGGAAGCCAAACGCGAACAGCGCTTTTACGCCGAGCAAAGCGAAGCCTTGGCTAACTTCATCAGCATCCTGGGCACGGCGCTGGCGGTGATTTTTTCGATCGGTGCAGTGGTGGGGGCCACGATCACGATGTTCGGCTCGGTGGCTTCGCGCATCGGCGAGATCGGCACTTTGCGGGCTTTGGGCTTCAGGCGCGGCGCGGTGTTGATCGCCTTCCTGGGCGAAGCGCTGTTGCTGTCGCTGGTGGGCGGGGTGCTGGGCCTGCTGGCGGCCACCGTGATGCAAAAGGTCAACGTCTCGACCACCAACTTCGCAACCTTTTCTGAGCTGGCCTTTCAGTTCACGCTGACCCCAAGCATCGTCGGGCAATCGTTGCTGTTTGCGCTGGGCATGGGCGTGGTCGGTGGTTTCATCCCTGCCTGGCGCGCATCCAGAATGCAGATCGTCGACTGCCTGCGCGCAGCTTGAATCGAGACCGAGGCAAACCAAAGGACGGCATGCGGGCAGCTGAATTTGATCTGGTGGTTTTTGGTGCGTCGGGATTTACCGGGCGTCTGGTGGCCGAATACCTGCAAAGCCATGCGCCGCCCGATCTGCGCTGGGCCCTGGCTGGGCGCACCAAAAGCAAGCTCGCTGAGGTGCGGCAGCGCATCGGCGCAGTCGGCTCACTGCCTCTGATCAAGGCCGACGCTGCCGACCCATCCAGCCTGACAGAACTGGCGCGGCGCAGCCGCGTCGTCATCACAACGGTAGGCCCGTACCAGAAGTACGGCGAGCCTTTGCTGCAGGCCTGCGCAGAACAAGGCTGCGATTACGTGGACCTGTGCGGTGAGCCGGCATGGATGGCGCAGATGATCCAGCGCCATCAGGCTGCGGCCCAGGCCAGCGGCGCGCGCATCGTCTTTTCTTGCGGCTTTGACTCGGTGCCCTTTGACATGGGCGTGTTCTATCTGCAAGAGGCGGCACGCCAGCGCTTCGGGCAGCCGCTGCAACGTGTGCAGGGCCAGGTGCTGGTCATGAAAGGCGGCTTCTCGGGCGGTACGGCCGCCAGCCTCATCGCCACGCTGCAAGCAGTCGCCAAGGACAAAGCCGTCGCCCAGTCGATGGCCGACCCCTTTGCGCTGACGCCTGGCTTCACCGGGCCGCCGCAGCCCGACAACCTGCAAGCGCAATACGAGGCCGAAGCCGATTGCTGGAGCGCCCCATTTGTGATGGCGCCCATCAACACCAAGAACGTGCACCGCAGCAACCTGCTGCTGGGCCACGCCTGGGGCACCGACTTTGTCTACGAAGAACGCCAGTTGATGGGCGAACTCGGCAGCGGCAACGCGGGCGAGTTGCGCGCCCGCGGTGCCGCGCGCACGGCCCTTTGGCAAAGCAAGGCACTGGCCTTTGCCCCCAGCCGGGCACTGATCCAGCGCTTTGTGCTGCCCAAGCCCGGCGAAGGGCCCAACGCGGCAGAGCGCGAGAGCGGGCGCTATGTGCTGCGCTTTGCAGGCACCACTGCCGACGGGCAAAGCCTGTCTGCCACTGTCAAGGGCGACCGCGACCCGGGCTATGGCTCGACCAGCAAGATCATCAGCGAATGCGCGCAGTGCCTGTTGGGAGAAGTCAGCACTGAGGTCAAGCCGGGCGGCATCTGGACGCCGGCTGCAGCTCTGGGCAAGCGCCTGCTGGCGCGCCTGCAGCGCAAAGCGGGTTTGAGCTTCGAGTTGAATGCCTGAATACCCTGTTCGGGCGCTGGGTCTGAAGGCTTTGCAAACGCAGCGACGACCTGAAATTCCTTCCACAACATCACCAAGCTTTACTGCATGAACCTCAGCGACATCGAAATCGCGCAAAGCGCACAACTTCGCCGCATCAGCGTCCTGGCACGCGAACGGCTGGGCATCCCGGACGAGCACCTGGTGCCTTATGGTCACTACAAGGCCAAGCTCACGTTGCCCTACATCGACAGCCTGCGCGACCGACCCGACGGCAAGCTGATCCTGGTCACGGCCATCAGCCCCACGCCCGCGGGCGAAGGCAAGACCACCACCACCGTGGGTCTGGGTGATGCGCTCAACCACATCGGCAGGAAAGCCATGGTGGCACTGCGCGAGCCATCGCTCGGCCCCGTGTTCGGCATGAAGGGCGGCGCAGCGGGGGGTGGCTATGCGCAGGTGGTGCCGATGGAAGACATCAACCTGCACTTCACGGGCGACTTCAACGCCGTCGCACTGGCCAACAACCTGCTGGCTGCAGCCATCGACAACCATGTGCACCATGGCAACGCGCTGGACATCGACGTGCGGCGCATCAGCTTCAAGCGCGTGATGGACATGAACGACCGCGCGCTGCGCCATATCGCAGTCGGCCTGGGCGGGCCAGGCAACGGCTATCCGCGCGAAGATGGTTTTGACATCGTCGTGGCCTCTGAAGTGATGGCTATCCTGTGCCTTGCCTCGTCGCTGGCCGACCTCAAAGAGCGCCTGGGCCGCATCGTGGTGGCCGAGACCCGCGACCGCCGCCCGGTGCGTGCATCCGACCTCAAGGTGCACGGTGCGATGACCGTGTTGCTCAAAGACGCACTGGCCCCCAACCTCGTGCAGACGCTGGAAAATAACCCCGCCATTCTTCACGGTGGCCCTTTTGCCAACATCGCGCACGGCTGCAACAGCGTCATCGCCACACGCGCGGCGCTGAAGCTGGCCGACTACGTGGTCACCGAAGCCGGCTTTGGCGCCGACCTGGGTGCAGAAAAGTTCATCGACATCAAATGCCGCAAGTCGGGCCTGCGGCCATCGGCTGTCGTGGTCGTGGCGACCGTGCGCGCGCTGAAATACCACGGCGGCGTGGAGCTCGCCGACCTGGGGCGCGAGGACCTGGGCGCGCTGGAGCGCGGTCTGGCCAACCTGCAGCGCCATGTGGGCAATCTGCGCGATGTCTTCGGCTTGCCTTGCGTGGTATCGATCAACCACTTCAACGCCGACACCGAAGCCGAACACGCGCTGCTGCGCGAGCGCATCGGCGCCCAAGGCGTCCCGGTGCTGACCGCCAGACACTGGGCCGAGGGCGGCAAAGGTGCGGCCGACGTCGCGCTTGAAGTCGTCAAGCAATGTGAAGAGGTCAGCACGATCCGCTTCGCCTACGAAGACGCCGATCCCTTGTGGACCAAGATGCAGAAACTGGCCCAGCGCATCTATGGCGCAGCAGACATCGGGGCTTCGGCGGCGGTCAAGGCGCAGGTGCAGAAACTGCAGGACGAAGGCTATGGCCACTTCCCGGTCTGCGTGGCCAAGACGCAGTACAGCTTCTCAACCGACCCCAAGCAGCGCGGCGCGCCCGAAGGCCATGTGGTGCAGGTGCGCGAAGTGAGGCTGGCAGCGGGCGCCGAGTTTGTGGTGATGCTGTGCGGCGACATCATGACGATGCCCGGGTTGCCGAAAGTGCCGTCGGCTGAGCGGATCGATATTGACGACCAGGGACGGGTGGTGGGGCTGTTTTGAGGCACACGGGAGTCGCAACAGGCCTGCGCCGCCCCAGCACCCACGGTTTGCATCAGACCCGCCGTGGCTGGCCGTAGGCCTTGAACTTCTCGATCACCTCGGCCATCTGCGCCTGGTTCAACAGTTGCGGCTCGCCCACCGCAAGCGCCTTCAGGTACACCTCGCACAGCGATTCAACTTCCAGCACCACTTTCATCGCTTTGGACAAGGTGGGACCGGCGGCGACCAACCCGTGGTTGGCCAGCAGGCATGCGTCGCGTTGCTGCATCGCCCCTGCCACCGCCTCGCTGAGCGCCTGGGTGCCAAAGAGGTGATAGGGCACCAGCGGCACATCGTCACCCCCTGCGATCGCCACCATGTAGTGGAAGGCCGGCAAAGGCCGCCGCAGGCAAGCCAGTGCGGCCGCGTGCGTGGAGTGGGTGTGGACGACAGCCTGCAGATCTGGCCGCGCCAGATAGATCGCCTGATGGAAGTGCCACTCAGACGAAGGCCGCCAGCGGCCATGTACCGTGCCTTGAAAGCCGAGCCACACCAGGTCGCTGGCGCTCAGGGCCTCGGCCCCCATGCCAGTGGGCGTGATCCACATGCCGTCTTCGCCATCGCGCGCCTGGCGCACGCTGAGGTTGCCGGTGCTGCCGCGGTTCAGGCCCAGCTGGTCCAGCCGCTGGCAGGCGGCCACGGCAGCCTCGCGCAATTGCTGTCCTGCGGTTTGTTGCTGCGCGCTCAGCACCTGCGCGTTCTCGCTCAGTCGTGGCATTGTTTGTCGCTGCGCAGGCCTGGCTTCAGGATGCAGCCGACCCCGCCAGACTGGCCGGCGTGGGCTTCAACTGGCGCAAAGCGGCTTCTTCAGGCAGCACCACACCGTGCTCGGTGATGAAGGCCGTCACCAGCCGGGCCGGCGTCACATCGAAAGCCGGGTTGGCTGCGGCGCAACCGTCGGCTGTCAACTGCACTTCCACCACCTGCCCTGCCGCCGTGCGCCCGCTGATGTGTGTGACTTCGCGCGCGCTGCGCTCTTCGATCGGCACGTCTTGCAAGCCGTTGCGCAAGGACAGGTCCAGCGTGGGCGTGGGCATGGCCACATAAAACGGCACACCGTTGTCCTTTGCCGCCAAGGCTTTGAGGTAGGTGCCGATCTTGTTGCAGGTGTCGCCCTGCGCGGTGACGCGGTCGCAGCCGACGATGCACAGGTCCACCTGGCCGTGCTGCATCAAATGGCCGCCTGCGTTGTCGGCCACCAAAGTGTGCGGTACACCAGCCTGCGCCAGCTCCCACGCAGTCAGGCTCGCGCCCTGGTTGCGGGGGCGCGTTTCGTCGACCCACACGTGCACTGGCAGGCCAGCGGCGTGGGCCTGATAGATCGGCGAGGTGGCAGTGCCCCAATCCACGGTGGCCAGCCAACCGGCGTTGCAGTGGGTCAGGATCTGCAGCGGTCGCTGCGCGCTCACGACAACGCCCTGCTCCTTCAACCCTGCAGCGATGCCGCGCAACAAGAGCAGGCCATGCTGGCCGATCGCATGGTTGATGCGCACATCGTCTTCGGCCAGCGCATCGGCCGCAGCCCAGGCCGCCTCGGCGCGCTGGGCCACCGGCAATGGCTGCAAGCAGGCCTGCATCCGCGCCAACGCCCAGGCCAGGTTGACGGCGGTGGGGCGCGCACCTCGCAGCAGTTGTGCCGCATTGGCCAAAGCTTCGTCGCTGGCGTCGCGCCGGGCCTGCATCGCCAGCCCGTAGGCGGCCACGGCGCCAATCAGCGGTGCGCCTCGCACCCACATCTCGCGGATCGCGACAAAGGCGTCGCGGGCCGAGCCCAGCGGCCGCCATTGCAACTGATGCGGCAGCGCCCGCTGGTCGATCACCTGCAGCGTGCCGCGCTGTGCGTCGCCCTTCAGCGGTCGTGTGGCTTGGCCGTTGACGTTCATGGTTTGCTCCAGGTGCCGCGACTTGGGCTATGGCGCGCATTTGCAACGAAGAGCGGGTGTGTTTTGGAGTGACGAGCGGGCATGATCGAAAGACTCTCAGCCTCTCACTCAGCAGCAGGCAATACACGGCCAATGATGGGCCGCAGCTTTTCAACCACCCCCGGGTCGCGTGCTTCGGGCGCCGTGATCAACGCAAACTGCAAAGCCTGCCTGCAGGCGCAACTCTGGGCCTGGCTGTCGGAGGTGATCACCCCCGCCAGACCGCTGACCAGCGTGCGCGCGGCTTGGGCGTTGGACAGCAGCACCTTGATCACTGCGTCCACCGTCACCGCATCGTGCGCCGGGTGCCAGCAATCAAAGTCGGTGACCATGCTGACCGAGGCGTAACAAAGCTCGGCCTCGCGCGCCAGTTTGGCTTCGGGCATGTTGGTCATGCCGATGACGCTGCAGTTCATGCTGCGGTACAGCGCACTCTCGGCGCGGGTGCTGAATTGCGGGCCTTCCATCGCCAGATAACACCCACCACGGCGGTGCGGCACGCCTTGCTGCACCAACGCTGCCTGCACATGGGCGCCCAGCCGGCTGCACACCGGGTCGGCCATCGACACATGCCCTACCAGCCCGGTCTCGAAAAACGACTTGGGCCTGGCAAAGGTGCGGTCGATGAACTGATCGACGATGACAAAGGTACCCGGCAGCAAGTCGGCGCGCAGGCCACCGACAGCGGACAGCGACAGCACATCGGTGGCGCCGATCTGCTTCAGCGCTGCGATATTGGCACGGTAGTTGACCTCTGAAGGCGGGATGCGGTGCCCACGCCCGTGGCGCGGCAAGAAGGCCAGCCGTGCACCGTGCAGCGTGCCCATGAAGATCTGATCCGAAGGCGCACCCCAGGCCGTCTCCACGCTCACCCAATGGGTCTCGCTCAAGCCAGGCAAATCGTACAAACCACTGCCACCGATGATGGCCAACAAGGCTGGGCTCACGATCATCCTCTCAGTTCAACTACACGATGTCCGATTCGACCACAGCCGCCGCCTGGCCGACGGGCGCCAGGCCCTGGCGCGCCAGGGCCGATACCTCTGCGGGCGGCAGATGCTTCAAGCGATGGTCTGACCACACCTGGCGCCACTTGCGAGCCCCCGGCAGGCCGTTGTGCAGGCCCAGCATGTGCCGCGCCGCATGGGCCCAGGGTGTGCCTTCGTCGACCAGCCGCTGCATGTAGACCACCATCGCGGCTTCGACATCGGCACGCGTCAAAGTACTGGCTTCCGCACCAAAAAAGCGCTCGTCCCACGCAGCCAGGGCCCAGGGTTCGTGATAGGCACGACGCCCCACCATCACCCCATCCACATGCTGCAGCTGTGTGCCGATCTGCTCGTCTTCATTCAAGCCGCCATTGATGACGATCGTCAGCGCCGGGAAGTCTGCCTTCAACCGATGCACCAGCGCCGGCCGCAGAGGGGGCACTTCGCGGTTCTGCTTGGGCGACAGGCCCTCCAGCCAGGCATTGCGGGCGTGCACGATGAACACCTGGCAACCGGCACGGTGTGACAGCGCGCCGACAAAGTCACGCACAAAACCATAGTCTTCCTGCCGATCGATGCCGATGCGGTGCTTCACCGTCACCGGCAAAGCGCAAGCATCCTGCATCGCCTTCAAGCCATCGGCCACCAGCTCGGGCTCTGCCATCAGGCAGGCACCGAAAGCGCCACGTTGCACCCGATCGCTGGGGCAGCCACAGTTCAGGTTGACCTCGTCGTAGCCCCAGTCTTCAGCCAGCCTGGCGCAGGCGGCCAGATCGGCCGGCTCACTGCCGCCCAACTGCAGCGCCAGCGGGTGTTCTTCTTCATTGAAGCGCAAGTGCCGAGGGACAACCCCATGCAGCAGCGCGCCTGTGGTCACCATTTCGGTGTACAGACGGGTGTGGTTGCTGAGCAGCCGATGAAAGTAGCGACAGTGACGGTCGGTCCAGTCCATCATCGGGGC
>Ga0105046_10008385_pt1 | contig 16246 bp, 14 predicted proteins | sample MAT03_FD_78385 | JGI IMG/M metagenome (GOLD analysis project Ga0105046, IMG submission 78385) | Freshwater microbial communities from Lake Fryxell liftoff mats and glacier meltwater in Antarctica - MAT-03 (megahit assembly) | ecosystem: Environmental > Aquatic > Freshwater > Ice > Liftoff...
CGCATCGACCGCTGGCAGCCGGCTTTTGATATTTCGGCCCGCCTGCGCATTCTGCACCAGGACAACAACCTGAACGACCGCACCGCCGACGAGGCGTTCAAGCCGCTGGCCGAAGTGATGGCGGGAGAAAACAATAAAGCGAAGTGGCGCGACCACCTGGCCGCTGCCCGAGCCGACTACAACCGCCGCGTGCAGGACTTCCTGGTCCACAACATGATCGCCACCAGTTCGACGCGCATCATGGAATGGATCAACCTCGACCCCAATGACCCGATTCGACCGACCGACTTGTTCAATCACATCGACGAGGACGCCGTCCGCAAGGAACTCGGCAAGTCGCACGAGGAGTGGGCGAAGATGTCGCGCGAGGTCGCCAAGAACTTCGCCGACCTGGCGCGGCTGCAACTGCTGTACAGCCTCCGCGAGGTCGCCATTGTGGATCAGGCCGCGGTGCGCGCCCTGTACCAGCACATCGGCGCCCGCAACGCCGGGGGTGTCCAGGGGCTGATCCGCTTCCAGTCGCTATTCAAAGAAGCGCAGAGCCCGATCACCTTTGGCATAAGGCGATTGCTGGAAGCACCGCGCTCGTACTCCGAGATCGTCGGCAAGCGGGCCGTGGTCCGAACCGGCGCCTTCTTCCGCGACTACGTCGTCCTGCAAAGCGGGTGGAAAGACGGCGCGCCGACGCACTTCTTCTCGAAGTTCGGCGGCGCCGAACTGGATGTGCGCGTCAACGATTACTTCGCCAAGTGCGGGGTCCGCCGCTTCATCCGCAACGGCGTGATCGACTACGGCAACATCCTGGGCATCGCCAACATCGCCCGCGTCTACTCGGAGAGCGGCGGCGACATCGATGTGACGCAGCAGGTCATGGAAAAAGAGCTGATCTGCGCTATTCCGGTGATCGGCCAAGTCGTGTCGCTGGGCGAGGCGGATGGATTCACCGGCAAGGGCCTGATCCTTCTGTGCATGAATTTCCCGCAGCTCGGCATGGCGGTCATGGCGTACAGCCTCGCCGAATCGGGATTCGACCTGTACGAGTCGGAATTCGCCCGCCCGCTGGCCAACGCCTCCGCCGACGCTGTCTATCGCGGCTACGTCGGCCCGTCGCTCTACTCGTTCGAGAAAGCGCCACCCAAATTCACCACCGAGGACAGCGCCCTGCTGGACCGCGTCCAGGGGACGATCGAAACCGTTAAGGATAAGGGCGACGGCTTCCAGGAGCAGTTGCGCGAACTGCTACAGCGTGAAAAGGCGCTGAGTCGCAAGCGCGACGCCTGGCAGTCGTTCCTGGCGGAGCAGGCGCGGCACGAGGGTGGGGCGTTACTTAACGCGATCGCCGACGCCGTGCCCGCCCTGGAAGGCCGCATCCGCAACGGCCACCCGAAGCAAAAACTACTCGAACTGGGCGACGCCTCCCAAGGCGATCCGCTGCTGAAGGACACGCCTCTGTATCGTGCCGGCCCGCTCCTCGCTCAAATCGAACCGGTCGTCTTCTATTCGCCGGGCCGGAAAATGGTCGAATTGGAAGACCGCAGCGGCAAGATGGTGAAATTCCCGGTGGCGTTCGGCCCCGTGGACTTCTCGCTTCTGCCGCTGACGGCTGTTCAGACGGCGCGCCTGATGGCCCTGCCAAATCTAATCGCCGCCGAAACCGACCCCGAACGACTCAGCGCCCTGGAGGCAGAGCAGGACCAACTGCAAGAACACAAGGAGGCGGCCAGGAGGGCCGGCGATTATCGGGAGCACGCCAAAAAGAATCCGGAACTGATGCACCAGATCCGCCTGGACAGCCTGTACCCATACCTGCTGCAAAACAAGATCGACATCAAGAACTTCCGCGAGAAGTTCGTGTACGACTGGTTGGTCGCCCGCCGCGACATTCTACTGCCGGCGCCGAAGGCGATCGGCGTGGACGCGGGGGCGCGATACCCAGACGCCGCCCGCGACGAGATGGCGGCCCGTTTGGTGGAAGACCTGCTGCGAAGCCGCGCTCTGTGGTTGGCGTATCAGGAGAACAAGCAGCGCGAGGCGGCGGCGGAGGAAGAGAGCCGGGCCCAGCGACGGGTGGCCGAGCTCGTTCAGAAGCTGATGACCATCGGGGCCGACCCGGGCATCGACTTCACCGTCTTGGCCCGCGCCATCGAGCAACGGCACGTGCCGTACGCCGCGCCGCGAATCCGCATCTCCACCCGCAAGGTCCAGACCGACCGGCCCGGAGTCGTCGAATACCACCCTGATGTTCGCGTGTCGGCGGACCCCGAGATTTTCGTCCCGCCGTACTCGTCGACGACCTTCGCGCTGTCGCCGGCGCTGGCCCAGGCCGCCGCGGCCAGCCGTTCGATCCGGGGCATCCCCATCCACGACGATGCCCTGATCATGCGGTTGGCTCAGTTCGGCCGCAGCAAACTCAAAGCGGGCGATCCGGCCCTGGTGACATTTGTGTTCTGCAAGGATTTCAAGATCCCCGCCCGCGTCGTGCCGGAGACCACCGCGGACCTGCCGCGGTTGGGCAAGGAGGTTCACCCGGTGACCGGCGAGACGGTATATCTGTTCAGCGGCGGCGGGCAGACGCCGACAGTGGAGGATACGGCGACGATCGTGGTCAAGGGTAAGGAAGTCGGAAAGGACACGATCGAGGCGGGATCCGACGGAACCTGGATGCGCTTTCAAATCGCACTGCAGGCGAAGGGCGTGAGCCTCCCGCCGGAGACGCCGTTCCACTTGCTCGTCACGAGCGGCGGTTACAGGGAGCACGTTTGGGCATTTGCGGAGAAAGGCTTCGGCGGCCCCCTGACTCAATGGTGGACGATCAGGCTGCCATTCCGCGAGGCCGGCCACAACGTTACGATCTTGGCCGAGGGAGCGGGCCTGACAGCGCGGCGGACCATTCGCCTCGTCATCGACGATAACACGAAAAAATATGTCGATTCACTCGAGAAGAGCTACACCGAAGCGGGCCGGCGCGAGGCCGAAGAGAAAACGAAACAAGCCGAGGGGCATGAGAAGCATGCCAAAGAAGTAGCCGTCAGGATCGCCGCCTTCGAGAAGGAGAAGGTGTCCCCGGAGGAACGCGCTCGCGGACTCGCGTCCATGATCTACGAGGGCGAACTCGCGCAGATGGTGGCAGACTCACTCGTCCAGTATGAAGCTCCACGAATCATCACCGACAAGGCCATTATGCTGGCCCGCGGCCGCGGCGAATGGGAGCGGCTGCCGGGCCTGCATGACGAAGTGTTCCGCCTCGAGTTGCACGAGCGCGGCCTGCGCATCCGGTTCGCCACCTTCAACCTTCAGGCCCAGGAAGCTGCCTGGGCGGCGTCGGCCGAGAGCAAGACACCGGGTGCGCCGTCTCCGCTCGAGCGATACACGAAAGAACTTCGGGACATGGAAAAGAGCCGCGAGGTGTTGATTCAGTCGCAAGCCGAGCTGCTACGTGATCTGGAAAACGAACTCGCCGTCATGCAAGGCAATTGGGGTCGCGCCGCTGCCTTCTTCGCGGCGAAGACCGGCGCCGATCACGCGATGATTGATGCGCTAATCGCGGGCAATCGCACCAAGGAAGCGTCAGCAATCTTCCTGCGGCGACAGGAGGCCAGCATCGATCTCTTACCACCCAAGAATCGCGCTGAGGCCCGCCGCCTTGCGTTGAAACATCGTCCCGCCTGGTGGCCCGAGGAAAAGAAGGAATAGCCGGGGGGAACGAAAAAGGGGCGCATCTCTTTTTTCTTGACGGTCCAAGAAAAGCCGAACGAACCGGATCCGGCCTTAAAAAAGCTGCGTCCCCTTTTATTCCCAAGGCAAGATCGACGCACTTAGTATAGAGGCCGGCGCCTGTTGCCAGGCATTCTCCGAAGTGGATGACCGGAGGTTCTGGCCAGTCGTCGCGGCTCATCGAAACGACTTTCGATCCATCGTTGCCAGGTGGGGGATAGGCTATAGGATTGTCTGAGTCACGCAGCGATTGCCTACTCGGAGAGTTTGAACACCATGAAATCACCTCATCTCTTGGCCCTCATCGTATTGGCAGGAATGGTAACTGGCGCGCGAGCCGATGTCGCGCTCCCTTCCGTTTTCTCCGATCACATGGTCCTGCAAGCCGACATGAAGGCGCCGGTGTTCGGGACCGCGGCGGCGGATGAGGAAGTGACAGTTAAATTCGAGGGGCAGAAGAAAAGCACCAAAGCCGGCGCTGACGGGAAGTGGCTCGTGCGGCTCGATCCGGTCAAAGCCGGTGGGCCGTTCGAAATGAACGTCGCCGGCAAGAATGCGCTGACCGTCAAGGACGTGCTCGTTGGCGAGGTCTGGATCGCGGGCGGTCAGTCGAACATGCGTTTCCCCCTTTCCAAGGCCGACAACGGCATGGACGACTCGGCCGCGGCCAAGCGTCCCCAATTGCGATTTTTGAAGGTCGGTGGGCCGTGGCAAGTGTGCAGCCCGCGGACGGCGCCGGCGTTTTCCGCAGTCGGTTACCACTTCGCGGTCGCCCTCGAACAAGCGCGTAAAGTCCCGGTCGGCATCATTGACAACTCGATCAACGGCGAGCTAGCCCAGAACTTCACCAGCCCGGCGGCCTTCAAGGCGGATGCCGAACTTTCCAAACTCGTCCAGCGCCAAACGAAGGAAACAAGCACCAAATGGACGTCCAACGTCGCGGCGGTCGTCCCCTATGGCATTCGCGGCGTCCTCTGGGCTCAGGGGGAAGGCAATCGTGACTACCCCGTCACCTACCTCCGGCTTCTGCCCGCCTTGATTGCCGACTGGCGATCGCACTGGGGCCAGGGCGATTTCCCCTTCCTTGTCGTGCAACTGGCGAACTACCAGGACCGCAAGGACGAGCCGTGGGAGGGTAAGGATTGCGGCCTGCGCGATGCGCAACTGAAGGCCGTTCAGGCAACCCCCAACACCGCGCTGGTGGTAACGATCGACCTCGGCATCGCCAAGGATGTTCACTTCCCCAACAAGAAACCCGTCGGTGAACGGCTGGCGCTGGCGGCACGAGCACTGGCCTATCAGGAAAAAATTGTCTCGTCCGGGCCGATCTTCGAATCGGCTAAATTCGGCGGCGGCAAAGCGGTTGTCTCATTCAGCCCTGTCGGCGGCGGGCTGATCGCCAAAGGCGAGAAGAACAACCTGCGCGGGTTCCTGCTATGCGGACCAGATAAAAAGTTCCACCGGGCGGAAGCCCTCATCGACGGCGACAAAGTCGTCGTGACGTGTCCTCAAGTGCCCGCGCCAATCGCCGTCCGCTACGCCTGGGAACGCAACCCGGACTGCAACCTGTCCAACCGCGAAGGACTTCCCGCCTCCCCCTTTCGCAGCGACGACTTCGCCGGCTATTTCACGAAGGATTTGGGCGATTGATGTATGAGACCGGCACCTTGATCATGAGATCGAAGAGATGTCTTGAACCGATTTGCGATGGCATCAGCATCAATTCTGAGAGATAAACACTCGCATGGTGTCGAATGGTTCGTTCCGTTCCTTTAATCCACCGAGTGGCATGGTCCGATTCATTCTTTTCACCGTTCCTATCTTCCTGTTCCCCGGTTTCTCGGCCTCCGTCGAGCCAACCGATTTGCTCGACACTAAGCCGATCTTGGAAACTCCGTCGGTGGCCCGCGTTTTGAGCAAAGGGAGCGGTGTGCCCGGCTACCTCGGCGGAGCGGTGTTTTCTCCCAAGGGCACGCACTACGTCAGTCTGGTGAACCCGTATGGCCTGCTGCTTTACGAAGCGGACGGAAAGTACCTCGGCCGACTTGATTTGGCCTTGCATAACTCCGGGAGCAGTTTCTTCGCCATTTCGCACGATGGCAAGTCGATGGCGGTATTCCAACCGACTTGTCGGCGTCGTGGTAGTTGAAATTCCGTCCTTCAAGAAAATCAGTCTGATCGACGAACCGGGCAGGACGCCAAACTTGATCTGCCAGGGCATGAAATATTCGGCCGACGATTCAACGCTGGCCTGTTCCTTCACCGAAGGGGCCAAGGCGACTTTGCGGATATACGACGTCAAGACCGGCAAACTTCAGCGCGAAATATTGATGACCGAACTCACGGGGCCGAGACGCTTTTCCCTGTCGCCCGACGGCGGCAAGATGGCAGTACTTGCCGATGAAAAACAGCTTTCGATGTACGATACCCGCAATGGCAAGCCCGCTCGTCTGATCCCGCTCGAATTCCCGAACTCCATTGACGCCGTCTTCACCCTAGACGCTAAATCGCTGGTCGTGTCGGGAGTCGGCAATATCGTCGCGATCATCGACGCTGAGAGCGGCAAAGAGATAAAGCGACTTCCCGCTCGTGCCGGCATCTTCAAACTCCTGTTCGCCACCGACGGCGATTCCCTGATCGGCGCCGGCGATGCTGCCCGCGACGGCGTGTTGGAGGAACCGCCACAGGGTGCGGGTGGTCAGACTCAGCCGTCGGATTTTGTCGGCAATCCAGACGCTGAAGGTCCGTCCGCAGCCGGGCCGCCGCTGGCGGTTGCTGCAAAAGATCCGCCGAGCGCGGACCGTTTTTCGCTGGGGGCTGGTGTCGTCAAACCCGTACAGGAAGCCATGCCGAATAAGCGTGCCGGTGGCCTTGCAGTGCGGGCACGCGGTCAACTTGAGCCGCTCGGCAAACGCAGCCCACTCGTGCTCGCCGTCAAAGAACCATCGTTCGTCGCCCACGTTCGCCCGCCGCCCCCAGGAGATTCCCCGAAGGTATCGCGACTCGGGCAAGCGGGGAAGAGCGGGGTCCGATAAATATGATTGAAACGAAAAAGCGAGGTCACCCATCGAGAGCGGCCGTCATAACCGGAACGAACGTTTGCCGAATTCGCGGTGTCGAACACGTTTCCGATTCGGACGACAATTCGGCTAGATTCTCGCTATAGTGCGATCAGAGTGCGGTGAGGGACACCAAGCAAGAGATACCCGGCAGGTGACCATCACATCAACGTGAAGCGATTGAACGAGCAATTCACGCGAGAGGTAAAAAAGCTCGGCATGCTCGTGGGCCGCCAGAACGGGTTCGTGATCCATAGTCTGCGGCACTTCTTTGAGACGTTCACGGTCAACGCCGGCATCCCGCAGCGGGTCATCGACACATGGCTTGGCCATCGCTCTGACAAGAGCATGGCCGCTGTTTACTACCGATTGCGCGATGAAGAGTCGCAGATGTTCATGACCAAGGTCCCGTTCGGGACGGGCGCCACGGCCGCCGATGCCGCCAAGGAGATTTCGCGATGAAAATGCCAAACGTGATGACGATCGTGGCCGGCACGATACTGGCCCTGCTATCCGATCCAATTCAGGCCGAAGAAGGAAACCTGGACAAAACCGGGACAGCAGGGTGCGAATACGGGCATGTCGGTCAGCAAACCGCGGAAAAACAAGAGCCGGCGAATGCCGGCTCTTTTGATACGGAGAGGGAGGGATTCGAACCCTCGGTAGACTTTCGCCTACACAGCATTTCCAGTGCTGCACAATCGACCACTCTGCCACCTCTCCAGCGATCAAGACGCAAGAAACGCCGGCCGTTCGTCCCGGCCCGCGTCTCTAGCATCCGACCAGTTTACAGAGATGGGCTACGATCGTGAAGGTTCACGGTTGGCTCATTTGCTCGGGAAGGTCGTTTCTTGCGCCGGATGATCGTTATCCCAGCACCCACGGCTCTCGGTAGGGGCGGGTGAGCATGGCCGCGGCTTCTTTGTCATTTGGGCAGGTTTCTTTGACCGGGTCCCAGGGAATCTTGCGTCCCAAGCGGCAGGCGATGTTGCCCAGATGGCAGATCGTGGCTGAGCGATGGCCAATCTCGGCATCGCAGATGGGCAACTTGCCGCTGGCGATGCATTCAAGCCAATTCTTGTGGTGACCGCTGCTGATCGTGAGATGGACGTCTTTTTCCACCAGTTTGGTCTTGATCAGGTCGACGGGGTCTGAGGTAAGGACGCCGCGATTGACGTGGATCGTGCCCTTATCGCCGATGAAGGTGGTGCCGAGTTTCTCGCCCATGCCGCAGGTCATCCTCACACCGTTGGCGTAGGTGTAGACGATCGTCTGCTTCTCGGGCGTTTCGTACCACATGTCTTTATGGAAGTTCGCCTTGCCCTCGACGCTGATCGGCCCGGATTCGTCCATGCCGAGGCCCCACTGGGCGATGTCAAGATGATGAGCGCCCCAGTTGGTCATTTGCCCGCCTGAATAATCCCAGAAGAAGCGGAAGAGGTAGTGGACGCGTTTCTCGTTGTATGGCCGTTTCGGTGCCGGCCCGAGCCAGAGATCATAGTCGAGTTCCGCGGGCGCCATGGCGTCAGCGACCGGCGGGCCTTTGAAATTCGGGCCGGGGATGCCGACCTTCACTTCCTTGACCGTGCCGATGTAGCCCGACCGAACCAATTCGCTGGCCTGCCGGAAGTTGGCGGATGAACGTTGCTGGCTTCCGGTCTGCACGATCCGTTTGTTCTTGCGGGCGGCGTTGACGATCGCCCGACCCTCGGCGACGAAGAGAGTCAGCGGCTTTTCGCAGTAGACGTGTTTGCCAGCGTTGCAGGCGTCAATTGTAATCTTGGCGTGCCAGTGATCGGGCGTGCTGACGACGACGGCGTCGATGTCTTTGCTGTCGAGCAACTTGCGATAGTCGGCAAATGCCGCACATTTGCCGTTCGCTTTCTCCACTTTCGCTTGAGCCGTCGCCAACCGCTTCGAATCGACATCGCAGACGGCGACGACGTTCTTCATAAAGGCTGTCAGATTGCCGTTCCCTTGGCCGCCAATGCCGATCGACGCGATGCGTAGTTTGTCGGAAGCCGGCGCATCAACGGCGGTTGACCATTGAGGCAAGAACCACGTGGTCGTGCCGGCACTCACGGCAGCGGTATGCAGAAAATCACGGCGAGTCAGTGTCATGGTCGGCTCCGGGAGGTGAGAGTGGGTCGTCTGGAAGTCGTTATATTCCCCGATTACCCGCCGAGAGAAATCTCTGAAGAATCCAATCAAAATCGGCCGATACTTTCAGAAGAACCACCCATCTCGAACAAGGCGAGGTTGCGCATGGCCGTCCTGGAAGTCAGTGGCTACACAGGCACGAGTGGATGGGGACGCGGTGAAGACGCGGCCGAGCAGGCTCGGAACTGCTGCGCAGAACTCGAAGCGGGCGCCATCTTTTTCTTCCCCAGTGTTCCGTTTGAGCTTCCCGAGTCAGATCGCAGCAGTCTACTTGCCCGCAAACAGAGCGGCCTGCGCTACCACAAAAATATCTCGTATCGTCCTAAGACCGGCGAACTCCGCGGCTTCTCGTCAACTGCGCCGGATGACACGGCCGAGTTGACGCGCATCATGCAGAATTACTCGCGGGAATCGGTTCGCTTCGTCGAGCGATTCCTGTCGCCTTACATCGGCCGGTATTCTCTCGATTGCGCCAGTTACCGCCCAATCGAAGAGGCGGGCCGCGATCTCAGCCTTCACAAACGGAATGACCTGCTCCACGTCGACGCTTTCCCGACCCGGCCGACCGGCGGCGATCGAATCTTACGCGTCTTCACGAACATCAATCCGTTGCGGGCGCGCTCGTGGATCGTGGGCGATGGCTTTGATTTGCTCGCACCCCGGCATGCGCGCGAGGCGGGACTCGAACGCGTCATGCGCCGACATCAGTCGCTTACGGCCCGGCTCTGGCGGCGCGGCGGCCAGATCTTGCGAATGGCCGGTGGCGGAAACGAACGCACCGCTTACGATGCGTTCATGCTGCACTTTCATGTTTGGTTGAAAGAGAACGAGGCGTTCCAGCGGAATTGCACGAAGCTGGCGATCGACTTCCCGCCCGGCAGCACGTGGCTGGTCTATACCGACTATGTTCCCCATGCCGTGCTCACCGGCCAGTTCGCGCTCGAGCAGACGTTCATTGTTCATCAGCAAGGCATGGTCACGCCGGAGAAGGCGCCGATCCGTATCCTGGAAGCCCTGCAACGGCGACGCCTCGCGGCGTGAGGCTACTGCTCGAGTTCGATTTTCTTCAGTAGAAAATCGTCCCAGAAGGTGAAGCCGACATGCGTATCGATCTTGATGCGCACCGAGTAGTAATCGGGCTTCTTGTCTTCGAGGTTCTTTCCTGAATTGAAATTGAACGTGTAGGCCTTCTCGTCACCGGACTTGTCCTTGATCCGGAAGGTGCCCACGACGATCTCTTTCGCGGACGCCTTGCTCGGCTGCTTCTCGAAATGTGCGATCACTTCGACGTAGTGGCCGTCCCCTGCTTGCGTTTGCACATCCGCGACCGTGACGGTGAGCGTGGACGCTTTCCCCGTCTCCGCTGCAAATGCCGTCTGAAACGCCATGCCAGCCGAGGTAATCTTGGGGAACGAGTCGGCACTATCGCCCAAATGAATGACGCCCGACCAGAGCGTCTTCTTGGCATCGGCAGCAGGGCCGAATCTGGGTGATAGGATCGTTGCCAGCAACGCCAGCATGCAGATGATTGACTTCATCGACTACTTCTCACCCGAGTAACTCGCCCATAGGGCGTCGATCGTGTGGGCCACCCAGATATCGGGGGCGACCTTCTTGAGATGGCGTGACACCTGCATCAGGCAACCGACGTTGCCCATGAAGACGGCCTGAGCGCCCGTCGCCCGGATGTTGGCGACCTTGCGTTCACCCAGTTTCTCGGCCATGTCGGGTTGGGTGAGGTTGTAACTGCCCGCGGCCCCGCAGCAGAGTTCACTCTCGGGGAGCGCAACCAATTCGAGTCCCGGGATCATCTCCAGGAGTTGCCGGGGCGGCCGGGCGATCTGCTGAGCATGCCGTAAGTGGCAGGCGTCGTGATAGGTCGCCTTCATCTTCAACGGATGTTGCGGGGCGATAGGGCCGAGCGCGACCAAGAAGTCGCTGATGTCCTTCGCCTTGGCGACGAACTTCTGGGCGGCCTCTTCGTGTTTGGTGCCATGCAAAAGGTGGGCGTAATCCTTAATCATCGCCCCGCAACCCGCGGCGTTGATAATGATTGCGTCTACGCCGTCAGCCTCGGCCGGGGTCATGCCGAAGGCGGTGCAGTTCGCGGCCGCGAGTTCACGAGCCTCGGGTTCCATGGCCGAGTGGTAGTGCAAGGCGCCACAGCATTGCTGCGAGCGGGGGATCCACACCTCGCAACCGTTCTTCTGGAGAACGCGTGCCGTTGCGATTTGTGTTTCGGGATAGATGGCGTCGGCCACGCAACCGAGAAACAAGGCCACGCGGGCTCGTTTCTTGCCCTCGGCCGGCAGCACTTCGGGTAGCGAACCGTAATGCCTCTTCAACCGCGGCAACATCCCATGCATCTCACGCATCGAGCGCGGCGCGAGTTTCAGGAGCGTATTGCGCAGAACCCAATCGACACCGGTCCACTGCATCAAACGCGTCGGAGCCAAAGCGAGGCGTGTACGCAATCGCGAAGGGAAAATGTTCAGCATCATTCGACGTTGCAGCCAGTTGAGCGACTTCAACGAACGGCCCGGTTCGAGTTCCTCCATATGCGCTCGGAACGGCTCGATGAGCTTGCCGTACTGCACGCCGGAGGGACAGGCCGTCTCGCACGCCCGACAATTGAGGCAGAGATCAAGATGCCCCTTCACAGTTTCGTCAAGCTCGAGCTTGCCGTCAATGACATTGCGCATCAAGTAGATGCGGCCGCGCGGGCTATCGGCCTCGTTCCCGGTTTCGACGTATGTGGGGCACGCGGACGTGCAGAGCCCGCAGTGAACGCAATCGAGCACGAGTTCGTAGTCGATCTTCGGCCCGTTCTTCAACGCGACGACAGGCAGTGTGGTTTTTTCGGCAATGGCTGACATGATGGAAGAATTATCTCGAGGAACGAATAAGAATGAGGTCCACCTAATTACCAGTAGCTCCCGGGGGGAAGATGCTGCTAACCGGAATGCGGAAACCGGGAATGACATCGCCGCCATCCAAGTAGTCAGACGAAACAAGCTTGCGAATCAACGATGAAGAATCGTACACATGGACCTGCCTCACCTTGCAGTAGACGATCCAGATGAGACGCACGCCCGCTTCGAGATACTCCTGAATTTTCTCGATCAGTTCATCACAGTAATCGCCGGGACCAACTACTTCCACAGCGAGATCGGGAACAACATCTCTTGCGTTGCCGCCGAAGGGAAACGGGCGATCCTGGGGCCAACGTTTGTAAGACGTGAAGGCCACATCCGGGATGCGATTGCGATCCTTCGGCAACGCGAGCCGGAATAGCACTTCGTGCTGGGCTTGCCCGAGTTCGCTCCCTTCCAGGAAGACACTCAGTTTTTGAAAGACTCGGTTTCCAACTTCAGATGAATAGACGCTCATTGGGGGCAACTCCACCTCGACGCCGTCAATGATTTCGCAACGACCCATCGGATCGCCGAGCAAATCATGCTGGTTTCGTGATTCCAACAATGTAGCGGACATGGTCTACCTCCTCTCTTAAATTCCATCCACAAATCGGCCGGGGTTGAACACGTTCTTCGGGTCAAGTTTCTCTTTGACCGCCTTCATTAGTATACGATCGGGACTCGGTCTTCCCCAGAGGGATAGCGTAGACTTCCAGTCTGCGGGGCACCGCGTGACGATCAGGTTGCCGTGAACTGATGATGCCAATGCGCCGAACTTCTCCAGAAAAGTGCGGGCCTGATCGAGAGTTAACTGGGTAAAATGGCCGATGACGATGCCATTGCCCGCATGGGCTTGCAGCAAGGGAGTGGGCAAAAACGCGATTGCCTGCTTACAGAAATCGACCATGGCACTGGGGACAACATTGGCCTTGAACGTCAAACACGCATCCGGCCGGAGGGCAAAATCGCGAAGGGTGCCGAGCGTTTTCTCAAGCAGGTCGCCCGTCAGTTCTCGAAGTCGGCCATTAACAGGTTCGGGCAGTTCTTTCCGGAGTTGCTCGATTTGCCAGGCGACCGCCTTGGCGTTGTCTTCAAAGCCGATGTAAAAGCACCCATCGGGTGGGACAACGCCGCCATCCAGGTAGTCGATGGCGATGGGCCGGGTGCGCGTGGCGTGCAGCGTCTCCAGGACGGCAGGCGCCTCGTTGAGCGAGGCCGGCAGAGCAAGCCAGGCGGTTGCCTCGGAGAGCGGCTTGAGTTTCAACGTCACCTGCGAAATGATGCCCAGCGTGCCGAGCGAGCCGGTGTAGAGCTTCATGAGATCGTAGCCGGCCACGTTCTTGACGACTCGGCCGCCGCCCTTGATCTCGACACCCTCATCGTTGACGACGCTGATGCCGATGACGTAGTCGCGCAGCGTGCCGAGACCGAAGCGGCGTGCCCCGCTGGCGTTGGCGGCGATCGCTCCGCCCAGCGTCGCCTGCTCGGGAAAAGGGACATCGATCGGCAAATGTTGCCTTTCCGCGTTGAGGATCTTGCGAAGCTCAGCAATCGTGATGCCGGCCTGCACGGTGATCGTCATGTCGCGGGCGGGGTAATCAATGACCTGTTTCCATTGGCGAAGATCGACAACCGTGCCCGTTTTGGTCGGGATGCCGCCGAGATCGATCATCGTACGGCCGCCCACGGGATAAATCGCCTCGCCCTTGACCGACGCGTGGCGGATGAGTTCACCCAGATCTTGAACGCTGGCCGGCGCCACGATCGGAAAATGAGTCGAGCCGTTGAAAGAGAACGTGTTATCCAAGAGTTGACTCGTCACGGAAAAAGAATGTCCCATTGATTACAAAGGCCAAGTGAGGCGTGCGCGTTTCATGTCCCAATCATCCGCAACGCCCCAGATGAATTGCCCCCGGATGGATTCGAACCATCGACCCTCGGTTTAGGAAACCTCATTTCTATCACGAAAGTCCTACGGCTTCGATTCGCAAGTCTTTTGTATTCATGGGTTTAGGACGACGTGTTTTGGATACCTTCCAGCCGTGTTGAATGGATACCCACCGTGGATACCTTTTTTGACCATTTTGAAGAGTACCCCCGACAGGAGTCGAACCTGTGACATCAGCTTTAGGAAAGCTGCGCTCTATCCATCTGAGCTACGGGGGCGTAGCGATAACACCTGCTCCTTATTTTAGCTATTCGTAACGAAATGGGCCATGTCGCCTTGGGGCTTCCAGCTTTGGCCCCAGAAAGACAGCGATCCTCAACCCGCCTTCCGCACCACCACGAACCACGCCCTCGGCCCGCCCTCGCTGAAGCTGAAGTCCTTCAAATCATGCCGGACCTCGAACCGGGTCGGCTCGATGCTCTCGACGGCCCACCCCTCGGCGAAGGCGTCCCGGATTTCCTTTTCAGACAACCGCCTCGGCCCCTGGTCGCCCGGCTCCTGGTCGCTGATACAGGGCAGAAAAAGCCGACCGCCCGGTTTGAGGACCGACGCCAGCCCATCAACATATCGTCGCCGATCATCGTCGTTGAAGACGGCCCCTGCTACGGCGACACGTTCCAAACCTCGACCAGCCGCCAGCCTTTGCCGACCTTCACCACGACACCGCCGATGTCCCATCCCGGTTCGCACAGCGCAGTCACCTGCTTCGGCACGGGGATTGGACCGATCACCGAGTTGCCCGCCGTCATGGGATTCAACCAGAGTTTGCCCGGCTCGATACGGTCTATCGTGAAGTGGTCTTGGATTTCGCCGCCGTGTTGGGCTGGAGCATTTTCATCGCAGTGGGCGCTAAGAATATCGAGAACCGTCTGGGCGTTGGGCAAGTCTTTGGCCGCTTCGCCTGCCCGTTCCTGGGCATCTTCGGTGTCCTCGACGTAGCCCTTCTCGGCCAGCCACTTCGCCAGCTTCTTCGTGACCGTGCCAGCCGCTTGCATGAGGTCGTTGCCGCACATCACCTTCCGAGGCATGAAGTAGCCCAGGAATTCGCTGTAACCGCAAGTGACATCTTCCGGCCCGCATGTGGTGCAATAAGTGCCGCCCGCTTTTGTGATCTTGTCGTACTCGCCGTCATGACCGGGCCAGTAGTTTTCCAGATACGATCCGTAAAGTTGAATGATGCTTTGATATTTCGAGAAGGTCTTGGCGCTGATCCGGCCCTTCTGGTCGGCCAGGAAGTCCTCGAAAAGCTGCGAGATGGTTTTGGTGGGCTTGGTCGTTTCCATGATCGTCCCTCCGGGGGTGTTTATGGATCAGAATAAAGCTACGGTTGAAACCAGGGATCGTCTTGAATGGCCTTCATGCACTCGTCCACGGAAAGTCCGGCGTACAGTCCGACCCACTTGCCGGTGTGCCGCATGAACGAAAGAGTGAACTTGGCATCGCCGACGTATTCCATGCGAGCGAATTTCGTCTCGAAGGTTGGCGCAATGGCATTGGGTCCAGGGCAGGCGTAAATGGAAATGAAGTAGCACGTCGAGCCAGTCCATTTGGTCTTGATGTCGGTGATGAAATTGAACTGGCTGCCTTCGGGCGGCGGCTTGACGTGCCTGGGCTTGAGCGTTTTCTCGATCAATTCTCCGGCCTTGGTTTCCACTTCGTTTTTGAGCGTGCCGGGCAAGGACGAAGTGGGCTGCTTTGCCGGGCCGACCATCCACGCTTTTCGTTGCTTTGCCATCGTCATAACTCCTTTTGATTGCTTCCTTTTTCTTCCTTGCAGAAAACAATATGGGCAGTCCTCATCGTGGGGAAGTGACCACGCTCAACGACGCAAGCGAATCACCCTGCCCTCCTCCTCATCTGCCAGATGGCCCACAGATCGCAGTCGGCATGATGTTCATCGGGATACTCGGCCCGCAGAAGCTTCTGGACGTTGAACGCCTGCGCATAATCCGTCAGCAAGCCGCATTCCGAAAGGTCCGTGTGGGAAAACGCCTTGACGAAGACACCGCCGCAGTTCACCAGGGCGCTGATGCCCGTTGCCAACTCCACGAGGTCGAAGCCACGGAATACGAACCGGGGGTCGATAAACGAGCGAAACTCCTCCTCGGTCGGGTTCTGCATCAGGGCCAGGACGTTCACTCGGTCATCCCCGACCACCTTGTTGAGAACATAATCGAGATCGTTAAACAGAGTGTAGAAGTCTATCGGGACGTAGTGATGCCAGTCCTCGTCGGTCAAATCCCGGAAAACGGTCGGACAGAGTTGCCTGTCCATCGAGATGACCTCCCGAAGCTGCGTCAAGCGGGACCAAGCGATGAAGTTTTTCCATTTGTCACCGCAAGCCGGATCGAAGCGCTGCAAGACAGAATAAGAGACTGACATGGTTATCACCCTCATTTCAGCAGCACCAGCAGCCTGATCGTCAAGCATCGAGTATTTTATCTGGATGC
>Ga0105046_10008387_pt1 | contig 16244 bp, 16 predicted proteins | sample MAT03_FD_78385 | JGI IMG/M metagenome (GOLD analysis project Ga0105046, IMG submission 78385) | Freshwater microbial communities from Lake Fryxell liftoff mats and glacier meltwater in Antarctica - MAT-03 (megahit assembly) | ecosystem: Environmental > Aquatic > Freshwater > Ice > Liftoff...
CAGCATTCATCGTAAACCTGCTGCGTTTTGTCGGCGGAATACATCGCAGCAGAATCGACGGTCGCGGCCGCAGTTGTGAAGATTTCTTTGCGAATAACGTCTGAGCGGAGGACCTCGAAATGAGCCATGTCAGCCAACATTTGAGACAATGTTGATTTCCCGGTTCCAGGCAGTCCTGACACTAGGACCAGCGCTGGGCGTCGATCGGGTTCTTCCAGTTCCGACAAGCACCACAGCCAGTGGGCGCGCGACCGAGCCAGTGCCTTGTCACGGTCAGGTTGGGAAATTTCTGATTCAGCACCCAGAATTGCAGCAACCTTGGCTCGGACGGCCGAGCGATAGACCTCGAAGAGTGGCAGCACGTCGCAGCCAGTGACATCGTTTGTTTCGAAGAAGTAGATGTCAGCAAAGCTTTCTGCCAGATCGCGGCGACCGACAAAACTCAACTCCATCACCAGAAATGCCATGTCGGCAGCGACGTCAATCCGCCGCAAGCCTGGACTGAATTCGATTCCGTCGAGGACGACAATGTCGTTGGGAATCGCGCGATCCGGAAACAGAAAGACATGCTCAAGCCGCAGGTCGCCATGCACATCTCGAATCCTGCCGGCCTCAGCTCGCTGAACCAATGTTTCTTCGAGACGCTGCATCCACTTTTCAGACAAAATCTGCAACCGTTCCAGTACCTGAGGCTCAATGACTTCCGCATCCAGTGTCTGTGCGAACATCCAATTCTCGGTCCATTGACGACGAAACTCCGCGTTCGCTTCCAATGCCTGATCTGCGACAACGCGACTTGCCTGCTGATGAGTGGCAGCAATGCGTCGTGCCACTCGCTCAAGATCACGCGGTTGCAGCAATCCATCCTGCAGGCGTGACCGCAGCGTGGCCGACTCCGGCAGACGCCGCATCTTGACCGCCCAGTCGATCACCGGTCCATTTCCCTCGAACCGGATCCCGCCCGCTTCGCGTGTGATCGGCACGACCCCCAGATAGACGTCCGGTGCCCATGGGCGATTGATCCGCACTTCCTCCTCGCAGAAGCGATGACGCAATTTCACCGTCGAAAAATCCAGAAACGGAAGCTTCACGGGCTTCTTGATCTTATAAACCAGGTCGCCTCCCAGAAACACGACCGAGATGTGCGTCTGACGCACGCTTACGTCATCCACCGACACCGGAAACGCACACGCCTGAGACAAGGACTGCACAAGCTCGTCGAGGGAGCCTTCCGTCACGGCACGGAAATTTGCTGAATTGTCCGAGGTCATGAAATGCGCTGCCGAAAGAGTCGTGATGAATTCACTGAGGATAACAAATCGTGCAAACGCCAGTCCATGAATCGGCAATCCTGGCAGTCCTCGTTCGGGGAGCCAGTTTTTCGCCAGGAGTCCGGGCCGTAATTTCGCCGTCCATGACTCCCGGTCGATTCCCCTGTTTAAATGTGTACCTGAGCTTGTCGCCGACTTTGAAGGCTTATCCTGGCGGAATGGCCTGCTGGCAACCACCATCGCGTATCAATGCAATGCCTCAATCAGCCGTTAGTGTTCCTGACAATTCGTCTCGTTTGGCGGGATCGGTGATCAATTCGACGACTTTCTTTGCGGCTTCTTTCCTGTCGGCGGATACAAGCATCGGGACGCAATCCTGAGCCACGTCGTCACGCAGATTTTCATCTTCAATACGGGGAATTCCGAGGAGCACGGATTCCGCGTCTCCCACGATAGCACACTGTAGGCAAGCAGATGCCAGCTCAGAGTCCCTTTCGTCTGCGTCCGGGATCTGCAACGCACCTAAAACCTGATGCATCATGCTGGGCGCAACAGGTTCACTCCGCTGACAACCGCCGGACACGAACAGTACCACGACGAACGGAATGAGTCTGAACAGAGAGCCCATGGATTTTTCCTTGCTGTCACAGCTTTCACAATTCCAAAGGCCAAAATCTGTTCTCACCGTACCGAATACTGTCCGGCACGGTTGTCAATTCGACCAATTGTCATTCTAATGAACATAAGAACGTTGTGGCAACCAACAAATCCCGAACGAGGAGCATTCTATGCGACGTCGTGCTTTTACCTTGATCGAACTTCTCGTCGTGATTGCGATCATTGCGATTCTGATCTCACTCCTGTTACCCGCTGTTCAACAGGCTCGCGAAGCCGCGCGGCGTACGCAGTGCAAGAACAACCTCAAGCAACTGGGGCTCGCCATGCACAATTATGAAGGCACTCACGGCACGTTCCCGCCGAATCTCGTACCCGGCGGCAATTTCCGCTACAGCGCTGGGAATTGGGGCATCCTTGCGTACCTGAGTCCCTTTATTGAACAGTCAAATGTCTACAACTCGATGAATCTCAACGTGCCGACCTATGCGCCGACGTCACCGTACAACATTGCCGATCCGAACAATGCAATCGCCGCCGCGCTGATTGTTCCGTCGTTTCTGTGCCCGAGCGATAAATCTCAATCGTTGGGCGGCGGGTATGGCGTCGCTGCGCTAGGTCCGGCGAACTACTGCGGCAATCAGGGGGACGGAATCTATACGAATGCGACCGGCACCCCTGCCAACGGTTCGCCTTACAATTCCAATGGCGTCACGTTTGCAAACTCGCGCGTTCGGATTGCAATGATCACCGACGGCACGAGTAACACGGCCTGTATTGCCGAGAGTATTCTCGGGCAGCCGAGCGCAACCCTCCCACGTTCGCCGCAAAAGAACTACGGCTATCTGACGACCTACCAAAGCTCGTTGGACGATGTGTCGTGCGCCGCACCGGGTGCGTGGAACATCGCGAATCCCCGCCAGTTTCTCTGGTATTCCGGCGAAATACGCAATACTGCCTACAATCATTATTACACGCCAAACTCCAAAAACTTCGACTGCGTTACAAACGCCTTCAGTCTGGGATACACAGCCATTGGATGGAAGGCTGCACGCAGCATGCACGTTGGTGGTGTCCAAATGCTTCTGTGTGACGGATCAGCAAGATTCGTGAGCGACAACATTGACTTGAACACCTGGAGAGCGCTGGGCACTCGTGACGGCGGCGAAGTGATCGGAGAATTCTGACACCCGGAGATCGCTTCCATGATGATCGATACGACCCAGGCCGCAGGCATCACTCCGGATCAGCTTCAAGCATTCCACGAAGATGGATTCATCAGGCTTCGCGGTGTCTTTTCGACTGCGGAGATGACTTCGATTCAGTACGAGTGCGATCGTTTGCTGGTCGAACAGGCAGAGCTGATCGATCCAGACAACGTGCGATGTCGCTTCATGCCGCATCACGTGAGTGGCGAACCGTTGTTCGAGGTCTTTGACCCAATCAATGATCTCTCAGAGATACTGCATCGCGTTTGTCTGGGCGAAAAGCTGACGTCCAGGCTGGAAGCCATCTACGGTGAACCGGCGGAGTTATTCAAGGAAAAGCTGATTTACAAGATGCCCGGAGCAAAGGGCTACAGTCTGCATCAGGACATTCCTCAAAGCTGGCCGGGGTGGCCACGTTCGTTTCTGACCGTGTTACTCGCGATCGATGGCAGCAACCGGGACAACGGATGCACCGAAGTCTATCGCGGATACCACGCACGATTTCTTTCTTCCGATCCAAATGAATACATGTTGCCATCCGACCGTGTTTGTGAGAGTCGGCGTGAGTTTCTGGAACTCGATCCGGGAGATGTGGCCATCTTCCATGGCCTTACGCCGCATGGGTCCGCTGCGAACAAGTCGACTGGAATGCGACGAGCGTTCTACATCAGCTACAACTCGCGTTCGGACGGCGGTGACCAGCGACAATCGCACTACGCCGCATTTCAGGAAACGCTGAAGAAACGCATGGCTCAGGAATCCACTGGCACTCCATATTTTCGATAGTGCGTTTTGGAACGCTCCATGAAGTCATCAGCATCATTCACGAAGGCGATTCACGAGACATCCAACTACGGCTGGGTGATGGTGGTGATTGCTGCGCTGGCGATGGTGGCCACGTTGCCAGGCCGAACACATGGCCTCGGAATGATCACTGAGCGGTTGTTGAGTGACCCGGACCTGCAGATTGATCGGATGTCATTCAGCGAGATCAACTTCTGGGGCACTCTGTTGGGAGGACTGTTTTGCCTGCCATGCGGCTGGCTGATTGATCGGTTCGGACTTCGGATCACCTTGACGCTCACAGTGAGCGCACTGGCGGTCGTCGTCCTCTGGATGACGCGATTGAGTGGACGTCAGGAATTTGCTGTTGCGGTGATGCTGACGCGAGGATTCGGACAGAGTGCCCTCTCGGTCATCAGCATCACAATGGTTGGCAAATGGTTTGCCCAGCGGACCAGTCTGGCGATGGCAGTCTATTCTTTGCTGCTGTCGCTTGGCTTTGCATACGCTGCTCAGATTGCAAAACCGTGGGCAGAAGCAGACTGGAGAGTCGTCTGGGAGGCGATGGGATATTCGCTGGCCGCATTCGTCCCCGTGTGTCTCATATTCTGCAGGGATCCACGTCCAGGCGGACAATCCCCTGCTGTTCAGACACCGCCGGCTTTGAATGAGTGCTGCAGACTTCCCCAGAATCAAAGCAATGAGAGCCTGACTTTGCTTGAAGCACTCCGGACGCAATCGTTCTGGGTCTTTGCCCTGGCGACCTCACTTGTGGGATTGATCGGGTCAGGGCTTTCGCTGTTCAATGAGTCGGTGCTGACGTCGCAGGGTTTCTCAAAAGAGGTCTTCTACAATCTGATTACCTTGACGGGGACCGTCGGACTTCTGACAAAGCTGCCGATTGGATGGATTGGTCAGCGGTGGCCATTGAATCGTCTTTTGACTGTGGGCTTACTGCTTCAGGCCACTTGCATGGCGGCGCTGCCATTTGTTCGCTCGTTGCCCGGCATTACACTTTACGGAGTCGGAATGGGAGTTTCCGGCACCATCACAACGGTACTGTTCTTTACGATCTGGAGCCGAGCGTTCGGTCGGCAACACCTCGGGCAGATCCAGTCGGTTGCTCAACTGCTGACTGTCATGGCTTCTGCAGCCGGTCCGGTCATCTTTGCCCGCAGTCTTGAACAGTTTGGCAGTTACTCCCCTGCATTCATGACTCTTGCGATTGTCTCATCCGGATTCGCTGTTTGGTCGTGGTGCATGTCCGTCCCTGATCCCGCGCAGTCACGTCAGAGTTCTGTCCCCTTAGAAACAAACGCAGCCATTGGATTGCCTCAACCGGCGATCACTGCAATGCAGGAGAATTGATGATGTCCACAGTCGTTCCGTTGTCTGTTCCGCTGGAAATCCGATCGTCCCGAGCGGCTTTGCCTGTCTCTGAGGTCGGCACGCGTTTTCATCTGTCACTGAATGTTTCCAGCATCGAACGAGTTGCCGCCTTCCTGCAATTGGTCCTTGGGGTCGCACCCGCGAAACAAAGAACGGACTATGCGAAGTTTGAACTGGACTCACCACCGCTTGTGTTGTCACTTGAGCCCAATCCGCCGCAGGAGGCAGGTTCGCTGAACCATCTCGGGTTCCGATTTGCAGATACAGCCGATCTTTTGAACGCTCAGAAACGCATTGAGGCGGCCGGGATCTCCACACAGCGCGAAGAAGGAGTCGAATGCTGCTATGCGAAACAGACAAAATTCTGGGTCCATGATCCCGATCAGCGGTTGTGGGAATTTTACGTTCTGGAAGGCGATCTGGAGCACCGCGGTGGCGGACAGTCACTTGAGCAGATGGTTGGCGATCCGACGTCCTGCAGCATTGCCACTGTTCAGATTCGTCCCGTGATTTGGGAACATCGTATGGGAAGCGAATTTACTCTTCCTGCTGCGACATCGGATCAGATCCGGCTGCGCGGCACCTTTAATGTCCCGATTGCAGATACTGAAATGGACCGCATCATTCGCGGGGTTTACAGCAATCTGAAACCTGGAGGTCAATTGGAACTGCATATGCTGACGAGTGAATCGCCACTGACTGGTTCGATCGAATTACCGGGACCGGCGGCTCATGTGAAGCATGTCCCCGTGAGAAGCGTCCTGATGCAGAAACTGACCGAAGCGGGGTTCGTCGATAGCCGTCTGACGACCTTCCGATCAGGAGCCTGCTTTCAGTCCAATGGGCAGTCTCTTCGGGAAACGAAGGTAGTTGCCGTGAAACCATCAGTCTCTGCGGAATCGAGCCATGTCGCACTTGTCTACCATGGTCCCTTCGCTGAAATCCGGGATGACTATGGCATTGTGTGGCATCGTGGTGAGCAGAAGGCAGTTCCAACAACTCGATGGGAGGAATTGCAAAAGGCTGGCCTTGAGGCTTCGTTCACGCTGGTTCCTCTGGCCTCAACGCTTAGCCAGTGTGGCACTTGAGGCTTTAAAAAATGGGTCAGGAACCAATCGCCAAATGGCCCGGGGGGTGCTCCGTTATAGGTTCCGGACCGCTTTTTTAAAGCGCAGTATTGCACTTGAATGCCACCGACGCGGGGCAATCGATCCGATGTTCCGATTTTGCTCCCCGGCGATTTGCAACGCGGCTCTGCTGTGAGTACCATAATTTGTACGATCTGATGATCTTCAGAATATGATTCCGGAATGGTGAGCAATTGTGGCGCAGGAAGTTTTTGATGCTGATTTTTGTGCCGCACGACTCAAAGCCCTGAGTGATCCTCATCGCCTGCGAATCGTCAATGCGCTGCGGTATGGGGAGCTGACGGTCGGCGATATTGCCGAACTGCTCGAAGCAGAAGTCGTCACGGTTTCGCATCACCTCAAGATCATGAAGTACGCGAATCTCGTCGAGGTGCGACGTGAAGGACGATTCATGTACTATCGCCTGCATGAGGAGCTGCAGTGCATCGGGGGCACAGGGACGAGGTTCCTGGACCTCGGATGCTGTCGACTTGAAGTTCCCGATCGGAAATAGTTCTCCTGCACTTTTAACGAAGACTTCAGGCACACATCTGGAGCCTGAAATTCCCTGATAAGAAAAGAAGAAGATGAAGCCCGTTTACATTATGGTTGGTGGATTTCTCGGAGCAGGAAAAACATCCACAATTTCTCGACTCGCCCGCCATTACATGGAACAGGGCAAAAAAGTCGGCATCGTTACGAACGATCAAACCACGGATCTTGTGGATACACAAAGCCTGAGATCTCAAGGCTTCGATGTGGGTGAGGTGGCAGGCTCCTGCTTCTGCTGCAATTTCAATGCACTCACTTCGACGGTCGAGCATCTGGGTGAAGGGCAATTGCCGGACGTGATTCTGGCCGAGCCTGTCGGAAGCTGCACGGACCTCGTGGCTACTGTGATACGTCCGTTGACCGAAGTTTATGGCGTGCCCCTCGATATCGCACCTTATGGGGTGATCCTGAAACCCAGCCATGGACTGCGAATTCTGCGCGGTGAAACGACCAGCGGATTTTCACCGAAGGCCAACTACATCTTTCGCAAGCAGATCGAAGAAGCCGACTTTGTGGTCATCAACCGTGTGGATGAGTTGTCGCCAGCGGAAATCACCGAGTTGCAGACGCTGATTGAAACTGAGTATCCCGGTCGGCCTGTCCTGCGTTGCTCCGCGAAGACGGGCGACGGTTTCACGGCATTGATCGAAACACTGGAGCAGCGGGGCCGTTTTGGTCGGCGCGTGATGGAAGTTGATTATGACATTTACGCCGAAGGCGAAGCCGAACTGGGATGGCTTAATAGCCAGGTCGTCGTGGAATCAACTCAGGATTTCGATCTGGATGCTTTCCTGATGGATCTGATTCAGCGGCTTCATGCCCGACTGTTGTCGTCCAGTGCAGAGGCGGCTCATTTGAAGGTGATCGGTTTGTGCGATGACAGCTTCGCGGTGGCGAATCTCGTCAGCAATGCCACTGGCCCGGAACTTTCATTGGCATCGAATTCCAGGACGCTGTCCGCAAACGTCGTGGTGAATGCACGCGTTGCCACAGATCCCGCAGATCTGGAATTGATCGTCCGCGAAGAACTCTCCGCAGCAGCAGCTGCGATTGGTGTCTCCCAGAATGTCATCTCCCTTCAAAGCTTCCGCCCGGGGCGTCCGGTGCCAACGCATCGCATCATGTAGGTGCAGTTCACAGATGGCGGCGCGTAGGGATTGGACATGGCACCCTCAAATCGCATCGGTGACTTCCGTGTACAGAAACTGGACACCGCCAGTGGCATAGTTCGGGACGTCAGCAACCGCTGCCTGGCCTTCCGGCGAAGCCAGCAGTGTCTCAAACTCTTCTTTCGATTCCATATAGAGATCCGCAACGTAGTAGAAGGGAGAGGGGCTGCCATCCGGCGTCGCTGTGACTTTGCCAATGGTCCACTTTTTGAGTCCCTTCATCTTTTTTGCGATGGGGATGTGAACTTCACGATAGTGCCGATCGAACGCTGCGGGATCTGTTGGGTGTCCGTACAACACAAGCAATCTGATCATCCGCATCCACCTTGTGATAGAGTTCGATCGAGGCACAGTTCGTGGCCACGGTTACGAGCACATTTTTTCACGACCGTGCTGTGCTTACGAAACTATGCAATGGGTTCGTTGGCATGTTGGCCCTTTGCATAAGTTGTGTAGAGATAAATCGGGATTGGCAGATCACCTAAATGCTGCACGATCAATGGATGAACATCGGACCATTCCATGCCGCCCACGCCTGTGGCCAATTTGGGCATTGCCAGACTCTTCACTTCGCCCGACTCAAGTTCGTGTCGAAGTCGACGCAGGCAATGGCTGACGTTGGCCAGGCTCGCTCGGCCCGGTCTGGTTCCATGACCGTGCTCTCCCTCTTGCGTGAGCAGATTAAAAATTCGGATTCCGCCAACGCCGCCCCACACCCAAAGCTCGCCCGGTTTGGGGTGCGTCTGATGAGCGTAGTGCCGAAAGTCTTTGGCCATTGCAGGCCATTGCTCGCGGAGGGCCAGAGCGAGTCCGCTGTCAAAATGATCGTTTGGCGCGACTCCGTGCGCAACGGCCTGTGCCTTGGTCAGCAAAATATCGCCAGCAACTTCGTGAATCATGATCGAGTTTGCCTTGAGAGTGCATGTTGGAAAAAAGTGTGAATACCTATCGAACCATCAGTCATGGGCACCTGACATCGCATGTGCGATTCCGGCTGAGCCAGCCGCAACCGCAAGGAAGACCCATTGAATATGTTCGTCGAGAAATCCTGTCGTCAGCCCCACGACGGGAATTGCTGCGGCAAGCAGAAAGTTGACAACGGCCGACTTCCGCCAGCCGCTATACCACAAACCGGCCCCCGGCAGGATAAAGCTCAGGATTGCGGCCTTTGCTGATCGCTTCATGGCAACTCCCGGGACTTCTTCGCCGATCGAATGCTCAGTTCCTCACGCAGGAGAAAGTCATATTAACCCGAAGCGTCAGCGAGGGATTTAAATCCCTCGCTGACGCTTCGGGTTGATAACCAGTGCGCGAAAAAGTGTCAATTTCGACCGCGCGGAGTATAGCAATTTGCTGCCACAAGCGAAACCGTCCCAGCTTGATCAGGTTCAACGACTCTTGATCACTCTTGTCCCTGGGGGAGTGTCGTGTCATCCGCCGGGAATCCTGCCAGGCGAATGAAAAATTTCAAATCCTGCACTGACGACTGCGGTAGACCCGAAGCAAAATCAAGCCGAAAGGAATCAGCCAGATCAGATCATTGATCGGGATCAGATACAGAACGCGGTCGCACACATCGCCCTGATAAACGCTCCAGGCCATTCCGATCGGGCCGAGCAATTTTGACAGCAGGCCGATCAGGACGATCAACCAGTGTTGCGAAGGATTCGTAGAGGCGATCCCATAGCCGATGCCGAACAGTAAGATCACCAATCCCATCCCCTGCCACAGAAACAGTTCCGCTGGTGGCTGAGTAAATCCGTAGGCGAGCGAAGATCGCTCGGGCCACACGATGATGAACACTCCCCAGATGAAGCATTGCAGCCCGGCGACGAGCAATACAATGCGTTGCCAGCGTGGCGTTCCACTGTGAAGCTGTGAATCGGGATCACGAACCGTGGCGGTCACGACAGTTCATGCTCCAGACAGCCGACCAGTTCTGGATAACGAAACTCGAATCCCTGTGCCTGCAGCTTCTTCGGAGTCACGCGAGCACTGGAGAGCAGGAGTTCACTCGCCATTTCGCCTAGTACCAGCTTCGCGACAAATGCAGGCAGAGGAAACAATGTTGGCCTATGCAATGCGCGACCGACACCTTTGGTGAAATCATAGTTCGTCATCGAATTCGGACTGACGGCATTGACCGGACCATGAATCGAATCATGCTCAACGCAGAAGGCGATGGCACGCACCAGATCGTGCAGGCCGATCCAGCTCCAATATTGCTTTCCTGACCCGATGATCCCGCCGGCACCCAGCTTGAACGGCAACAGCATTTTGGCGAGTGCTCCGCCTTTGCGGCTGAGTACGACTCCGATTCGCACTTTGACAACTCTCAGGCCCAGTCCCGAGGCCGCGTCAGCCTCATGTTCCCATTCGCGACAGACATCTGCCAGAAATCCTTCTCCCGCAACCGCATCTTCGTCCAGAAGCGTGTCACCGCGTTCGCCGTAGAAGCCGATTGCTGATGCGCAGACGAACGTTTTCGGACGGTGGGCGATCGCCGCGATCGACTTCACCAGGCTTCGCGTGCCTTCAACCCGACTTCGACGGATCCGATCCTTCAATGCCGCTGTCCAGCGTCCGCCGGCGATGTTCTCACCAGCCAGATGCACGACCGTATCGACAGACTCCAGCTGAGAAGGATCTCTCAAACCGCTCGTGGCATCCCAGACGATGCTTCCTTCTTTTGGCTCAGACGCCGTCCGCGTGATCCTGAGTGGAGTATGCCCGGATTCCCGCAACACATTTGCCAATGCCGTTCCAACCATCCCTGACGCACCAGTGATAGCAATCGTTTGTTTTCGGTCTGTCATCTCAAGTTTTCCGTATCTGAATTCGTTGTCACTTTGCGCAGTCGAAATTGACGCTTTTGCGCTCACTAAAATCGTAACCCGAATCGCCAGCGAGAGATTGGCATTTGAATCGCCCGCTCACGCTTCGGGTTAATATCACTTTCCACCGCGTGAGGAACATGCTGTGCAATCCGGGTCGGCGACTGCAACCACGCGCCGCTATTATAGATTGGTGCGCCCAAAAGACGAGCGCCTCCATGCAGACCACCCCAACGACAATGAGAAAGTCACTGTCCAAATCGAGGATCTGGCGGGAAAAGCACCGAATATCGATCTTTCGATTGCCGCGTTTAGCGAAAAGCGTACCATTTTCCTGTGGGATACAGGCATCTGCCCGCGAAACAGCAGTCCGAGGTTCGTATTCCCGGTTTTCTCCCGCCTCAAATCTCCCCATCAAGTTGTTCCGAGCCAGCCCATTTGTTGGCCTACCGCACCTGCGGTTGGGAATTCACGGTCAACGTCCGCCATGACTATCAGATTACCAAAATCAGTGCTCGCCGGATTCCGTCGCGTCGTCGCTGTGGTAGTTCTGTTTTCGGCATCGCAGCGTGCTGCCGTGGCTGATGATGCACATGATTTTTTTGAACAGCGTATTCGACCGATGCTGCTCGAAAAATGCATCGAATGCCATGGTCCGACCAAACAGGAGAACGGTGTTCGGCTTGACCGACGTGATGACGTGCTGAAGGGCAAGGCAGGTGATGCGCTGCTGATCAATCTTTCGGCTCCGAACGAGAGTCGATTACTGAAGGTGCTGCATTATGTGGAAGACGATACACAGATGCCGCCGTCCGGAAAACTTGACGATGAGCAACTTGCGTTCGTCCAGCAATGGATCACCAGCGGAGCCGTCTGGCCCGAATCGGCAGACCTTGAAGGTGAAGCCAAACGCCGCGCAGAACGGTGGCGAGAACACTGGGCGTTCATTCCGCCGGTGATGCCCGATCTGTCCGCTGTCCCCGAGAACGAAAATCCGATCGATCATTTTGTGAGAACTCGGCTGGCTGCAAAGAATCTGACTCTGTCTCCAGCCGCATCGCCTGGAATCCTCGTCCGCCGGTTGTCGTATGCGTTGGTGGGATTGCCACCTGAATCGAACGATCTCGCTGCCGCTGATGCGGCAGCCGCAAACGGAATTCTGGCGGCATGGAAGTCAGAATACATTGACCGCCTGCTTGCGTCGCCGCATTTTGGCGAACGCTGGGGGCGATATTGGCTGGATATTTCCCGGTACGCCGACACAAAGGGTTATGTGTTCACTGAAGATCGCGAATATCCGGACGCATGGAGATTTCGCGAATGGGTGATCAAGGCTCTGAACGAAGACATGCCCTACGATGAATTTCTCAAGCGACAACTGTCTGCGGATCGCATGCCAGGCTGCGACGATCCGGCGCAATTGGCCGCGATGGGATACCTTACGCTGGGGCGCAGGTTTCTAAACAATCCGCATGACATTATCGATGACCGCATCGACGTTGTGACGCGGGGCATGTTGGGACTTACCGCCACCTGTGCTCGTTGCCACGATCACAAATTCGATCCGATCCCTACTGCGGACTATTACTCGTTGTATGGCGTGTTCGCGTCTTCCGACGAACCGAAGAATGAACCTTCGACGCTGCGACTTGTGGACCTTCCGAATCCAGTCGAGCCCGTGATTTTTCAACGCGGCAGTCCGGGGAATCGTGGGGAGGCAGTTCCACGTCGATTCCTGACTGCCCTGTCTGCACCGGATGCGCCGTCGTTTTCGGACGGCAGCGGTCGACTTGAGCTGGCAAATTCGATCGCCAGCCGCAGCAACCCGCTCACCGGACGCGTGGCCGTGAATCGCGTGTGGATGCATCTGTTTGATCGCGGGCTGGTGGATTCGCCTAGTGACTTTGGCGTGAGGACGGATTCGCCGACGAACCCGGAACTGCTCGATTATCTTACGGTCAGTTTTATGGATCATCAGTGGTCGATCAAGTCGCTGATTCGGCAGATCGTGACGTCGGAGACCTGGCAGCAGAGTTCAGACCGTCGCATTGATGCCGAGGCTGTTGATCCCGAGAATCGCCTGTTTGCCCGCATGAACCGCACGCGACTGGACTTCGAAGGGCAACGTGATGCCGTGCTGGCCGTGGCTGGACGACTTGACCTGGCAATCGGCGGCAAGTCTGTGGATGTGACGACCGACACTGGCACCGGACGACGCACGATTTACGCCCGCATCGACCGTCAGAATTTTCCTGGACTGTTTCGCACATTCGACGTCGCCAGTCCCGATGCCCACGCGGCAAAGCGTTTTCAAACGACGGTTCCGCAGCAGGCATTGTTCCAATTGAACAGTCCTTTCATCATGGATCGCGCGGCAGAGATTTCCCAGGCGACAAAATCGGCGGAAAGTTCGGACGATCTGACGGGCCGGATTCGCCTGCTCTTTCAGACGATCCTGCGGCGACAACCAACGCCTACTGAGGTTGCTCAATCTGTCGCGTACGTGACACAACTTCAGACAGAACAGCAGAGCACAAACGGTCCGACTGGCTGGAGCTACGGCTACGGAGCATTGGACGAAGCCAATCAGACAGTCACCTTGTTTTCCGAGTTTCCCTTAATGAAAGATGGAACATTTCAGGGCGGGGAAAAGATGCCAGACGAGAAACTCGGCTGGACGTCGTTGAACCGTCGCGGTGGACACCCCGGTGGCACATTGTCCCTGTGTGCAATTCGCCGTTGGACGGCGGATTGTGATTGTCGCATCTTCGTGAACTGCGTCGTGGTGCATTCCAAAGAAGAAGGTGACGGCGTCCGCTGCCGGATTGTGACTCCCGGGCGTGGCGTGATGGCGGATGCAACCGCACATGACTCGACTGAGTCGGCATCGGTTGAAGCATTCGACGTCGCTGCCGGCCAGAACATCGACTTTGTGATCGATTGCCGAACCAGCGAAGCACACGACTCATTCCAGTCAAAGATCATGATCACGCAGTCTGTCGATAAGAAGATTCAACGCATCTGGAAGTCGGACGACGACTTTCGCGACAGCCCGGGCGGGGGCAGGCTGAGTGAATGGTCGCAATTGGCTCAGGCATTGCTGCTGACCAACGAATTTGTTTTTGTGGACTAACTTTATGAATCCGTCGATACCAGGACCCGACAATTCCCCGATTGCCATCGGTCGCCGCGGAATGCTGACGCGCTGCGGCATGGGATTTGGCTCAATGGCGCTTGCCGGGATGCTGAACGCCGATGCATCACAGCCTGGACTCGGAGCGGAATCGTCAAATCCGATGTTGCCGAAGTCGGCACAGTTTCCCTCGAAGATCAGGCACGTCATTCATCTGTTTATGAACGGCGGGCCTTCGCAGGTGGACACGTTCGACCCGAAACCAGAACTTCAACGTCGCGGCGGGCAGACGATTTCAGACGGGAACCTGAAGACCGAACGTCCCACAGGGGCGTTGTTCCCCTCGCCGTACCGCTTTCATCGCTACGGTCAAAGCGGCATTGAAGTCAGCGAATTGTTTCCGCATGTGGCGCAGCATGTGGATGATATGGCCATTATTCGGTCGATGCATGCCGACGTTCCGAACCACGAACCGTCACTGCTGCTGATGAACTGCGGCGAAGCGAGGCTGGTGCGACCGAGTATGGGATCGTGGCTGACCTACGGGCTCGGAACTGAAAATCAGAATCTGCCGGCCTTTGTGGCTATGTGTCCCGGCGGTTTCCCGATTCAGGAGTCACAGAACTGGCAGAGCGGTTTCCTGCCCGGCGTCTATCAGGGCACTTACGTCGATACGAAACACACCGATATTGAAAATCTCATTGAGAATATCCGCAACGATCGCATCACTCCGAAAGATCAGTCCCTGCAGCTGGGTTTGCTTCAGACTCTCAACAGAAAGCATCTGGCCGAACGACCTGGCGACTCTCAACTGGAATCACGCATCCAGTCCTTCGAGCTGGCTTTTCGAATGCAGACTCAGGCGACTGATGCGTTCGACATTTCCCGCGAACCAAAACATATTCGGGACATGTATGGCGAAGGTGTACAGGCGCGGCAGATTTTGATTGCTCGTCGTCTGATCGAACGCGGCGTGCGTTTTGTGCAGGTGTGGCATGGCGAAGGTCAGCCGTGGGACAATCACGATGATATCGAAGTGAACCACCGACGCCTGGCACAACAATGCGATCAGGCGATTGGCGCATTGCTGACTGACCTGAAACAGCGCGGGCTGCTGGAAGAAACGCTGGTGATCTGGGGCGGTGAATTCGGACGCACACCCGTTGTCGAACTTCCTCAAAACGGTGCAAACGCCGGTAAGATCAATGGTCGTGACCATAATCATTGGGGCTTCACGATGTGGATGGCAGGCGGTGGAGTCCGTGGTGGCTACGTGCACGGAGCAACCGACGAATTCGGTTTCCGTGCGGTTGAAAACAAGGTTCATGTCCATGATCTTCATGCCACGATCATGAAACTGGTCGGCTATGACCATGAAAAGTTCACGTATCGTTACGCCGGCCGCGACTTCCGCCTGACCGACGTGCATGGCAAGGTCGTGGAAGAGCTGATCGCGTAGGTTTGAAACCCCCGTCGGCGAGCGGCATGCGTCAGCTTACCGGTACATTCGCATGTAGGATGGACATTCATGTCCGTCGCACTACCAGACGATCTGGTCAATGGGAAGAATGTCGATAAAGAAATATGGTTCCATGTGGGATCACTCTACCTTGTTAGTCTTACTCATACTCATAATCGAATCGCAGCCCCGGTCGCTCGGCAACTGTGGATCTCCCACGTCGTAAGGAGTGATTAAGATTAAGAGTAGGATTAAGATTAAGAGTTGAATGCAACATCATCGAAAATGCGACGTTACCTGGCCAATACCTCGGACATGAATGTCCAAGCTACAGCAATCGCACTATGTCCATGTCCGGGCAGGTCGAGTCCGCAGGCGGTTGGCTTCGTCGTCGTTGACAAACGCGTGATTGGCCGGATCAAACGTGAGTTTGCGTTTGAGGATCCACGACAGAGCTGCGGCATGACAGGCGATGTGTGAGTTTCGCATGACTTCCGGATTCGCCACGGTCGGTCGTCGTGACTTCACGCTGTCAAAGAAGTTTCGAGCGTGGGCCGTGACGTCGAGCCCCTTAACCTTTGCCGCCGCATCCTGGAGTTCGCGACGCAGCGTATCCGATGAAACTTCTGTTTCGCCGCTGTCACCGGTTTCGAGCCAGCCTTCGTCGCCGACAAATCGCACGGGACATGTGCCGAGTCTGGTGA
>Ga0105046_10008389_pt1 | contig 16242 bp, 14 predicted proteins | sample MAT03_FD_78385 | JGI IMG/M metagenome (GOLD analysis project Ga0105046, IMG submission 78385) | Freshwater microbial communities from Lake Fryxell liftoff mats and glacier meltwater in Antarctica - MAT-03 (megahit assembly) | ecosystem: Environmental > Aquatic > Freshwater > Ice > Liftoff...
GATCATGTTCGTGATCGCCGCCATTGGAATACGCACCGTGCTGCGCGCACTGGAAGCGCGCACCGATCTCGCGCTGGATCCGCACGACAACCTTGGACTTGGGCAGAAGGCGCCGCGCCTTTCCTTCTTCTTCCTTGTCTTCTGCCTTGCGCTCCTGGGCATTCCCGGCACGCTGGGCTTCGTTGCGGAAGACCTGCTCTTCCACGGCGCGCTGCACAGCAATCCGATCATCGGCATCGCGCTACCGCTGGCCACCGCGCTCAACGCGATCCATCTGCTGCGCACCTGGCACCTGCTCTTCAATGGCAGGCTCGCCAAGGACGTGGCGAGCATCCCCGATGCCCTTCCGCGCGAGCGCTGGCCGCTGCTGGCCTGCATGCTCTTGCTGATCTTGCTCGGGGTGATGCCTCAGCTCGTGATCACGTGGAACATGCCTGCTGTGGAATGGCTCGCGTCGCTGCTTCCATCCCTGCCTCACTGAACCGATCGAACATGAACAAGCTATTCTCTGAATGGAAGAAGGACTTGCCAGCGTCGCTGGTGGTCTTCCTCGTTGCTGTGCCACTCTGCTTGGGCATCGCACTCGCCAGCGGGGCGCCACCCATTTCCGGTCTGATCGCCGGTGTCGTCGGCGGCATACTCGTAGGTGCGCTGAGCGGATCGCAGCTCGGCGTGAGCGGTCCTGCGGCGGGTCTTTCCTCGCTGGTGGCCGCCTACGTCGCTGACCTCGGGTCTTTCGAGATGTTATTGACGGCCGTGGTCCTCGCTGGCGTGATCCAGATCCTGCTGGCCATCGTGAAAGCCGGCGTTGTCGCCTACTTCTTCCCGAGCAGCGTGATCAAGGGCATGCTCTGCGGCATCGGCATCCTCATCATCCTGAAACAGATCCCGCACGCGGTGGGCTACGACAAGGACCCCGAAGGCGATGAGTCCTTCTTTCAGCCGGACAACGAGAACACGCTTTCGGAGCTGGGTAAACTGACCGACTACTTCACACCCGGTGCGTTCCTGATCACGGCGGTGTGCATGGGTATCCTCTTGCTGTGGGAAACGAAATGGGTGAAGCGCTCGAAGGTCTTGAGCGTCGTGCCGGGTTCGTTGCTGGCCGTGATCGCGGGCATCATCCTTGGCGGACTGCAAGGCGGCTTCGGCGAGCACGGCCTCGATGCCGAGCACTACGTGGATCTGCCAGACCTCAGCACAGGCTTCGGGGCGTTGACGTTCCCCGCCATGTCCGGTCTCTTCAACTTGAAAGTGTGGATCGCCGCAGGTGTGATCGCGTTGGTAGCGAGCATCGAAACGTTGTTGAGCGTGGAAGCCACCGACAAGCTCGATCCCGAGAAACGCATCACTCCAACCAACAAAGAGTTGCGTGCGCAAGGGATCGGAAACATGGTGAGCGGCCTGCTGGGCGGATTGCCCGTGACCCAGGTGATCGTGCGCAGCAGCGCCAACCTGCAGAGCGGCGCGAAGACGCGCATGAGCGCGATCATGCACGGCTTCCTCATCCTGTTCGCCGTGCTGCTGATCCCCGGAGTACTGGAGCTGATCCCCCTCGCAAGCCTCGCCGCCGTCCTCTTCATGGTGGGCTACAAGCTCGCCAAGCCCTCGCTCTTTGCAACCATGTGGAAGAACGGCTGGGACCAGTTCCTGCCCTTCATCGTCACGGTGATCGGCGTGGTCTACCCCAGTTTGCTCACCGGCGTGATGCTCGGGATGTCCGTGGGTATCTTCATCCTGCTGCGCAACAGTTACCTCACACCTTTCCATTTCGACGGTGATGTGACGGACCCGAACGAACCGATCCGCATCGAACTGAGCGAAGAGGTCACCTTCCTGAACAAAGCCAGCATACAGCGAACGCTGGCGAGCCTGCCAGAGGGCACGCAGGTGGTTATCGACGCCAGCCACACCATGAACCTGGACCCCGACGTGCTGGAGATGCTCGAGGAAGAGATCGTGCGCAGCCGGGACCGCAACGTGGCGATCGAACTGATCTACCGCGCCGACCGCCCAGCAAAAAGCACCAGCACCCTTGCGGCCGGCGTATTGCGCGCGGCACGGCGCGCAGTGCGCGGCAACTAACTTCCTTTGTAACCTACAACGAACAAACCATGCTCGACATCAAGGCAGACCTGCACAAGATCCTCCTGGGCCGTAACAAGGAATGGAGCGATAAGATGATGAAGGAGAACCCGGAAATGTTCGAGGAACTCGCCAAGCACCAGACGCCTTTCTTCCTGTGGATCGGGTGCAGTGATAGCCGCGTGCCGCCCAACCAGATCACCGGCACCATGCCCGGCGACATGTTCATCCACCGCAACATCGCCAACATGGTGGTGCATACCGACATGAACCTGCTGAGCGTGGTGGACTACGGCGTGAACGTCCTCGGCATCGACCACCTCATCGTGTGCGGCCACTACGGCTGCGGCGGCATCAAGGCGGCGATGGGGCCCGAGTTCGGCGGTCCGGCGGCTAGTTGGGTGCGGCATATCCGCGATGTGGCACGCATCCACCACGCCGATCTGGAAATGATCGCCGATGATACCGAGCGTTTCGACAGGTTGGTGGAACTGAACGTGGCCGAGCAGGTGTACGACCTGAGCCGCACAGCCGTGCTGCGCGATGCATGGACCAAGGATCGGAAAATACAGGTGCATGGTTGGGTTTACAGCCTGCACAATGGCCTGATCAAGGACCTCGGCGTAACACGCCGCCACTACGAGCATGAGGCAGGCGGGGTGGACTTGGAGTAGGTGCCGATAACTTCGCCCACGCACCCACCCGACCCAATGAGCCAGTTCACCGTTCCCGCCCCCAAGAACGAGCCCGTCCTCTCCTACGCGCCGAATACCGCCGAGCGCACGGCTTTGCAGGCCGAGATGGACCGCCGCCTGCGTGCGCGTATTGACGCGCCGATGTGGATCGCGGGGCATGCGATCGAGACCAACGACCTGCGCAAGATGAGCCCGCCGCATAAGCATGCGCACAACCTGGGGTCCGCGCACTTCGGTGAGGCCAAACACGTGCGCGCCGCCATCGACTCCGCATTGAAGGCCAAGCGGGATTGGGAGAACATGCCCTTCGAAGAGCGCGCCGCCATTTTCCTCAAAGCCGCCGATCTGCTCGCCGGTCCTTACCGTGCGAGCATCAACGCGGCCACCATGCTGGGCCAGGGCAAGAACTGCTACCAGGCGGAGATCGACGCAGCATGCGAATTCATCGACTTCCTGCGCTTCAACGTGGCCTATGCGCAGCAGATCCACCGCGACCAACCGATCAGTTCGCCCGGTGTTTGGAACCGCTTGGAATACCGAGCGCTGGAAGGATTCGTCTTCGCGCTCACGCCGTTCAACTTCACCGCCATTGCCGGGAACCTGCCCAGTTCTTGCGCGCTCATGGGCAACACGGTGGTATGGAAGTGCGCCGACAGCCAGTGTTACAGCGCCCAAGTGCTGATGGAGGTTTTCAATGCCGCAGGCCTTCCCCCGGGCGTCATCAACCTGATCCATGTGGATGGTGCGACCGCCGGTGACGTGATCTTCAAACACAAGGACTTCGCCGGCATCCACTTCACGGGCAGCACCAAGGTGTTCAGGCACATCTGGCAGACGATCGGTAACAACCTGCCGCTTTACCGCAGCTACCCACGCATCGTGGGTGAGACCGGCGGCAAAGACTTCGTGATCGCCCATCCCACTGCCGATCCGGTCGTGGTCGCCACTGCCCTTTCACGCGGGGCGTTCGAATACCAAGGGCAAAAGTGCAGCGCCGCGAGCCGCGCTTACATCCCGGAGAACATCTGGCCGCAGGTGAAGAAGGAACTCCTCGCCGACCTTGCCGCGATGAAAATGGGCGACCCGCGCGAGTTCTCGAACTTCATCGGTGCGGTTATCGACGAAAAGAGCTTCGACAAAATCGCTGGTTACATCGACGGCTTGAAGAAGGACAAGAAGAACGTGCAGATCATTGCGGGCGGGAAATACGACAAGAAGACCGGCTACTTCATCGAGCCCACGGTGGCGGTTACGAAGGACCCGAAGAGCACCACCATGTGCGAGGAGATCTTCGGGCCCGTGCTCACCATTTATGTATACAGCACCAACCGCTGGATGGATACCCTTAAACTGGTGGACGCCACCGGCGAATACGCACTAACGGGCGCCGTGATCAGCAACGACCGGGAGAGCATCGTGCAGGCCATGAACGTACTGCGGCATGCCGCCGGCAACTTCTATATCAACGACAAGCCCACCGGCGCCGTGGTGGGCCAGCAGCCCTTTGGTGGAGCGCGCGGAAGTGGCACGAACGATAAGGCCGGCAGCTACCTGAACCTGGTGCGTTGGGTGAGCGCCCGCACGATCAAGGAAACGTTCGTCCCACCGACGGATCATCGGTATCCGTTCCTGGGCTAGATCAAGGCGACTTAGCGTGTTGGGAATTCCTACCTCCCACCGCTGCCTGGCATCCCGTACGGCGTGAAGACCGCCTGCTGATCGCTGACAAACCCTGCCCCTCCTTTTCCCGTAGGAACGCACGCCGGAACCAACCCCTCCGGTCTTCGTTCTGTTGAAACGTGCTCCACGTCGCTCCGCGCGCAAGGTCCTGCTGGTGATCTACGGCATCATGCTGGCCGTATGCGTCGCGGTGATCTCGCTGGCGCATATCAACGAACGACGTGACCAGCGGAGCGAAGCGATGGCACGCATGGGCGGCGTCACTTCGACGCTCGCCACGCAGCTCAACGGCGACCATGTCGAGATGATCCTGGAGAAGTACGACGGTCGAGGGATGGTGATCAAGAACACGCAGGACGCTTGGTACTATGTCTTGCACGACCACCTGCGCAAGTCCGCTGAGAGCATGGGGGCAACGGGACCTTTGCGCGTTGTCGCTTACGATAGCCTGAAACAGGAACTGCAGATCATTGTCACGTCAGCGGTTCGACCCGCTTTCCGGGAACCGATCGACCTGGACGCCGCAACGATCCTGGCCGCTTACACCACGGGTGGTCGTTTCGCGCTGCCGGCGAAGAACCCCAGTGATCTGGTCGTCTTCGACGCGCTGCTGAACAGCGAAGGCCGGGTGATCGGCGTTGTGCTGGCCAGGGCCGCCGTGAGCGACGCCGACGCCAGCGCAATGGCCGCATTGTGGCGCAACATCCTCATCGCCCTGATCCTTTTCGGAGCGGCCGGTGTGGCGCTCTTCACCTCCGTGGGCCGCTGGCTGAAGCAGGATGAAGTGGCACAGCATGCACTGGAACAGCGCCACGAAGGCATCACGGATAGCATCGCGTACGCCGGGAAGATCCAGCGTGCGCTGGTACCCTCACCCGATGTGTACAACGAACTGTTCGATGGATCTTTCGTGATCGACCGGCCCAAAGACGTGGTGAGCGGAGACTTCCACTGGTACCATCGCACGGGACCGGACTCCTGCTTTGTAGCCGCTGGTGATAGCACGGGCCATGGCCTGCCAGGTGCGATGTTGGCCGCGATCGGCTGCTCATTGCTCAATGAGATCGTACCGCAGAACCCGAAGAAGGAACCCGCCGAGTTGCTGGCGATGCTGAACACGCGCCTGGTGAACACCCTGCACCAACAAGGGCAGCGCAAGGGCGCCGGCGATGGCATGGACATGGCCTTGTGCCATATCGACCGGCGTGAGCGGGAGATCCTTTTCGCCGGTGCTTTCCGTCCGCTCTACTGGCTGCATCACGGGCAGCTCACGGTCATCAACGGCGACCGGCGACCCATCGGCGGTGGGCACCAGGAACTGGACCGGCGCTTCACAGGCCACCGCCTGGCATACGAACCCGGTGATCGGATCTACCTCTTCAGCGATGGCTACGTAGACCAATTCGGTGGTCCGGAACGCAAGCGCTTCATGGCTTCCCGGTTGCATGCCCTGTTGAGCGACCATCAGCAGTTACCCATGGACCAGCAGGCAGCGTTGCTCGATAAGGCCTTCCTCGACTGGAAGGGTGGCGAGGAGCAGGTGGACGACGTCTGCCTGCTTGGCTTGGGCGTCTGAGCCAGCGGCCAGCGTACACTTCTATCCTTCTATCTTTGAAACCGACGATACACGCGTATCATCGATCATCGCGCGATGGCAAGCAAAGCAGAGCTGATCTCCAGGCTCGAGGAACTGGTAGCACAGGAGGACGTGGAGCACGCCTCGGAAGGGGTCGAAGGCGTCAAGGAAGCTTACGAGGCCTTGGTCGCGGGCGCCTTGCAACAGCAGCAAGCCGAAAGTCCGGGCGAGGCCGGGAAGCAGGCTGAGCCTGTGACCGAAGCCGCTGCGGTCATGGAGCACGGAACACGATCCGAGAACGGATCGATACCCCCACCGGCGCTCGAACAGATCGCGATCGAATCGGCTCAACTCCTGGACGAGGAGGACAAGCGTTTCAAGCAATTGCTCGACGCCTTCAACCAGCGCGTCAACGACATCCGCCGGAGGAAGGTCAAGGAAGAGACCGACAACCTGGCCGCGAAGAAGGCGATCATGGATGAACTCAAGAGCGTGATCGCTGGCGAGGAGAACATCGGCACCGCTTTCCAACGCTTCACCGACCTGCAGGAGAAGTGGAAGGGCGTAGGCCCCGTGCCACAGCAGGCCTACCGCGATCTCCAGAGCGACTACTCCCACCTCCGCGACGAGTTCTTCTACCACATCCGGATCTACAAAGAGCTGCGCGACCACGACCTGCGCAAGAACACCGCCGTCAAGCAGGCCCTGATCGCGGACATGAACAGCCTGGCGTTGAAGGACAACGTGAAGGAGTTGGAGAGCGGCGTGAAGGATTACCAGGAGAAGTGGCACCAGATCGGTCCGGTGGTGAAGGAGGAATGGGAGGCCATCCGTGACGGGTTCTGGAACGCGACACGGTTGGTGTACGACAAGGTGCATGAGCACTACAAGGCCCGTCGCGCGGAGCACGAGGTGAACCTCCAGGCCAAACAGGCCATGGTGGAGAAAGTAGCGGAGATCGCGCGCCAGACGGAGAACGCCACCGCCAAGGAGTGGAAAGCGTTGACCGACCAGGTGCTGGAAGCGCAGAACGCGTGGAAGAGCATCGGTTTCGCCACAAAAAAGGACAACGAGCGGATCTGGAAGGACTTCCGCACGGCGTGCAACACGTTCTTCGATGCGAAGAAGGGGTATTTCGACAAACTGAAGGACCAGTTCAAGGACGCACGCGAACGCAAGCAGGCCCTGCTCGCCGAAGCCTTGCTTTTGAAAGACAGCACCGAATGGCGCCAGTCCGCTGACAAGCTGAAGTCGCTTCAGCAACAGTGGAAGGAGGCCGGTAGTGCCGGCCCGCGCGACGAGAATCGTCTTTGGACACGCTTCCGTGAAGCTTGCGATGGTTTCTTCCAGAACCGGAAGGCCACCTTCGAAAAGCTCGACGCCGAGCAGGCCGTGAACGCACAGGAAAAGGAGGCATTGCTCACGGAGATCGAGGCGTTCCAACTGAGCGGCGAACGCAACAAGGACGTCGAAGCACTGAAGGCCTTTTCCCTGCGCTGGATGAACTCCGGCCGTGTCTCACCCAAGCAGTACGATGCTTACAGCGAGCGGTACCGCGCTGCGCTGGACAAGCAATACGGCCAGTTGAAGGTGGATGGCGAGGAGCGCGGTCGCATGCGGTTCCAGAACCATGTGGACGAGTTGAAGAGCGGGCCGGACGGCAAGTTCCAATTGGAGCGCGAGAGCCGTTTCGTGAAACGCAAGATCGAAGAGCTCGAGACCGAGATGCGCCAGATGGCCGGCAACATGGGCATGTTCAACTTCAAGAGCGCCAGTGGCGAAGCGATGAAGAAGGACATGGAGCAGAAGATCGAGAAGCTGGGCCGTGACGTGGAGCGTCTCAAGACGCAGCACCGCGAACTGCTCAAGGAACTGCGGTGACCGCGATCCCCGCTCATCTGGTCCAACAGCTGGCGATCCCGATCGCATGGGGCGATCAGGACGCTTTCGGGCACCTGAACAACGTGATGTACTTCCGCTACTTCGAGAGCGTGCGCATGCAGTACCTCGAACGGATCGGTGTGCTCCGTTCCCATGAGCAGGACGGGATCGGCGTGCTGCTCGCCAGCACCGCGTGCGATTTCCTGCGCCCGGTGAAATGGCCGGCGCTACTCACGGCGCATACCGGCTGCACCCGTGTGGGCAACACGAGTTTCACATTGGAATATTTGATCGTGGATCAAAAGGGCGAGACGGTCGCACGCGGAAGCAGTGTTCAGGTGATGTTCGACTACGCGCGCTCCACCAAAGTGGTGGTACCGGACGTGATCCGTGCCGAGATCGCCTCATGGCAGGGCACGTAACTTGCACCCATGCAACGCCACTGGCTTTCCCTTCTCCCCTGCGCGCTGCTTCTCTCTTGCGGTGCGCCTCCGTCCAATGAACCGATGCCGGCCGCTCCTTCACCGGAGGACACAGTAGCACACCACGTGGACCCCACAGCGGATGCCTGCGGCCTGCTCGCGCTGAAGCTCGAAGGTGAATGGCTCGACGTACAGGAGGACGGCAAGACCGTGTTCCACGAACAATGGGAACGCACGGACGATCGGTTCCATACCGGACTTGGTTTCGTGATGTCCGGCGAGGACACCGTATTCATCGAACACCTCAACATACACGCCGCTGAAGGAGGGGTTTTCTATTCGGCACGCATCCCGTCACAGAACAACGGAGCTTACGTGGACTTCCGATTGACCGCTGCCAATACGGACTCCATGGTCTTCGAGAACAAGGAGCACGATTTCCCGCAACGCATCGTCTACGCCTTGCGGTCGGATGATACCTGGAAGGTGAGCGTATCGGGTCCGGGCAAGGAACGTCTGCGCACCGAACACTACCACTTCCGTCGCGCAGGAGGAAGTCCCGACTAGAGGGGTCGCTCCCGCGGTGCGGGGATGGAACACGCCGATAGATCGGCACGAAAGGCATGTGGCGCTCCCGCTTCTCATCGATATCCTCAAAAGTGATGCATGTGAGCACACCGGTGCTGGCCGTATTGCTCATCGGCCTGGTCTACTTCCTCGGCATTCGCTCGGAACGCACCGGCTTCGTGCGCGAAGTGCTCGATCCGGGGATCAAGCGTATCACCCAACCGGTTCTGAACGCTTTCCGTGGACGGCCACCAACGGTGATGCAGTTGCACCTCGCATTGAGCGACACCACCCTCAAAAGGCTCGCTGCGCGGTACGCCAGTGCGCGGCCGGCGGGTTGGCTCGTTCGCGGCGGGTCGAGCGCGATCGGACGTTGCGCCTGGGATGAACGAGCGACCGACGCCTTCATCGGCCTGCGCCCCGGACCGTTCGATGCACGGGAGGAGAAGCGCTGGCCCTTCCAGGTCCTGATGCAGCAGGCGGACACCCTGCTCCATATCCAGTCCTTCGACCTGATCCCGGTGATCGACGATGCGCCCCTGCGGACATCGCTGCTCGCCCGCGCGCTGAGCGATCAAGGACTTCCATCACTGGAGATAAGCCTTGTTGAATTAAAATTGAACGATCGCGACCTCGGACTCTATTCAGCAGAGGAACGGGTGGACGCCGCCACCCTGGAACGTTGGGCGCGCGGCCCAGGGCCGGTGCTGCGGTTCGATGATGAGTTGCGCACAGCGGTGGAGGGAACAAAGCTCCGGTCCGCCCTGCGCAGCGATCCGCTGCCGCAGGAGGATTGGATGGCCGCCCCGATCATGGCCTCGCAAGGTGATGTCCAACGCACTGCGCCCGGTGCTGCGCGCCGATACCGGCGTGCGGTGCAACAGCTCGATGACTTTCGCTCCGGAAGCCTTCCCGCAGCAGAGGTCTTCGACGTGCGCGCCACGGCCCGGTTGTTCGCGTTATGCGATCTGCTCGGTGGCCAGGATGCGACCAACTGGTGGAACCTGCGATTTCTTGTGGACAGCCTTTCAGGCGCGCTCATAGCACTACCCCAACGCGGCGGATCGTTCACGCCCATCACGTCGATCACCGCGCTCCTGTCCGGATCCGCGATCCGTTCCCCTTCGATCAATACCACCTTCCACGAGCGCCTCTTCGGTGATGCGTTGTTCTACCGTAGCTACATCGCCTGTCTTGACAGCTTTACCGCGAATGGCTGGCTGGAGGGTCTTTTGCGCCGCCTTTCACCGGAATACGCCATTGAACAACGCATCGTCCTCAGTGCTTACCCACAGTCACAGCCGGACGCTTCGGTGTTCGCGCATAACCGCGATGTGATCAGGCGGACTTTGCGACCACCAGATCTCGTCCTCGCCTATACCCAGGAGGATCCGACCGCCGATGCATCGCCCGAACGCGAGCTTGCCATCGCCAATATCCACGCCCTGCCTGTGGAGGTAACCGCCTTCATCGCTGGTACGGATACCCTCGAACTCCCCGCACCGATCGTGCTTTGGCCGCGGCAAGCCGACAAGCCATTGATCTATGTCCCTGCAAGCATCCGGCCCCCACGCGGTTACCAAGGCTCCATTACGTTGTTAGTACACGTGATCGGAACGCACGAGACACGGGGTGTGCATGTACGCACGTGGAGCACCTTCACTGCGAACTGAAGGCCTCGACACGCGAGCCGATACCTTTAGCGCCCACCTTAAAAAAAACCACGTCCCATGGGCATGATGAAGGAGTTCAAAGAGTTCGCGATGAAGGGAAACCTGATCGACATCGCGGTGGGCTTCGTGATGGGGGCGGCCTTCACAAAAGTCGTGACAGCCTTCACAAGCGGCGTCGTATCGCCCGTCATCAGCCTTTTCACCGATAAGTTCAAATTCGATGAACTTGAAGTGGTGCTTCGCCAGCAGGTGGTGGACGCGACCGGGGCTGTCACCACGGCGAAGGTCGCGATCACCTATGGCCTGTTCCTCACGGCGTTGATCGATTTCGTCATCGTGGCCTTCGTGATGTTCATGGTGATCAAGGGCGTGAACCGGTTGCGCAAGCAGGAAGCCGACGTGCCCGCCGCACCTCCAGCACCCAGCAATGAAGAAAAACTCTTGATGGAGATCCGCGACGCATTGAAGAAATAGCCGGCACTTCCGTTGCCCGGTTGAAGAGCCCCTCCATCACGGCGATGGAGGGGTTTTTCATCTCATCGTGGCCGGAAGGATGCGCTGGCTGGATCGAAGCGAAGGTGCTCATCCGCGAAGACCTGGTCCATGATGCCGCTGGAGAGCGCTTCCGCCGGGCTTCCCTTCCATGCCTTCCCGTCATGCACAATGATGAAGCGGTCGCAGAGATCGAACGCCGTCTGCACATCGTGCGTGGAAAAGACCACCGCCTTGCCCAGTCCGTGCGCGATATCCCGTAACAAGCGGAGGATCCGCACACGGTTCACAAGATCGAGATAGGCGGTGGGTTCATCGAGGAACATCAGCGGCGTGTCCTGCGCCAGGGCACGCGCGACCAGCACCTTCTGCCCTTCGCCATCGCTGAGCGTGTGCAGGCCGCGCGCCACGAACGCGCCGATGCCCGTGTGTTCGATGGCCTTGTCCACCGCGCGCTGGTCCGCTTCGGTCAACCGACCCAGATGACCGGTCCATGGCTGGCGGCCGAGGGCAACGAGCGTGCGCACATCGAGCAACCCCGCCTGTGGCCTTCCGGTGAGCACCACGCTGATCAACTTGGCGCGTTCGGTGCTGCTTATCTCTGTGAGCTGCTGTGCGTGTACCATGATCGTTCCTGAAAGAGACGGCTGCAGACCGGCCAATGTGCGCAGCAACGTGGACTTGCCGCAGCCGTTCACACCGATCAAGGCCACCAACTCACCCTGAGCAAGTTCAAGATCGAGCCCGGTCAGCAGCGCGGTGCGCCCGTGGCCGACCGACAGGCTTTGTGTATTCAGTATAGTGCTCATGCCGCGCGTGCCCAACGTTTCCCACTGAAGAGCACCCAGGCCACGACGGGGACACCCAGCAGTGAGGTGATCGCGTTCAACGGAATGGTCGATCCCACACCAGGCGAACGTGCGATGAGATCGCACAGCAAGGCGAGCACCGCACCGCATAGGATGGTAGCAGGCATCAGGCGCGCATGATCGCTAGTACGGAAAAGGCCGCGTGCGACGTGCGGAGTGGCCAGGCCCAGGAAGGCGATGGGACCACAGAACGCGGTGATGGTACCCGCCAGCAAACCGGTGATCCACATGATGCGACGGCGGGCGGGCTTCACCGCGACGCCCATCGATGCGGCGTAATCCTCCCCCATGAGCAAAGCGTTCAGCGGCTTGATCGACCACAATGCGGCGATGATACCAGCGAGAACCGGCAGTGCGAGCCACGCCATCCGATCAGGTCCCACGCCGGCGAAAGAACCCATGCCCCACAGGACAAAACCTTTAAGCGCACCCTCCGGGCTCGCCACCTGCAACACGTTGATGACCGCGGAGCAGAGATAGCCCACGAGCAGGCCGATGATCAGGAGCGTGATCCCATCGCCCACCCGGCGATCCGCCAACAGGATCAGGATGAGCACACCCATCGCTCCGGCCAGCGCAGCGATGATCAACGCCGCGTCGCGTGGTACCGGCACCAAGGACCACAACGGTTGCGCGAGCATCAGCACGGCCACGCCAAGGCTGGCGCCTGAACTGATACCCAGTACGGACGGGCCGGCGAGGGGATTGCGGAAGAGCGTTTGCATCAACAGGCCACTCGCAGCAAGCCCCGCACCAGCGACGCCAGCGGTTATGGCTTGCGGAAGGCGCACCTCGCGCACGATCACCGCCCAGGCCGGATCGGATACATCCCCGGCAAGGATGGACAACACCGCAGCGACCGGAACATCCACCGATCCCACGAAAAGGTGCAACAGGAAGAAGCCAGCGCCCAGCAAGGCCAGTAGCACGAAGGGCCATCGGCGTCCTGATCGCATCGGGCAAACTTACGTGCAGCGGCACAGGGCTTGGTAGGTATTTTCGCCCACCACCCCCGACCCAATCGGGATGAGACACATGCGTATTGTCTTCCACCTGCTGATCATCGCTACCGTTACCTCCGCGTGTTCATCCACGCGCAAGGAAATGGAACATGCGGCGGTCTACGAACGCGAAGGGATGTACCAGGAAGCGCACGATCAGTACACGGAGTTGTATGGACGGAAACCGAAAGTGGTGGAAGCGCATGTGGGCATGAAGCGCACGGCGCAGGCCCTGTTCGATCGGATGCAGGACAAGGCTTCGGGCCTGTACATGGTCAACGACCTGAGCGGTGGCGACCGCGCACGGCAGGAAGCGCTGTACTTCCATGGCCGGATGGACCAGAAAGGGATGGAACTCGCCTGGAGCCCGCTCTTCGAACAGCGTCGGATGGAAGCCGCACGCTTCGAAGCGGACCGGTTGTTCCAGGCAGCCGATGCCGCCTATCGTATCGATCGCTTCAGCGAAGCGGAGGAACTGGCGGCTCAGAGCTTGCGGCTGCGACCTGACCGGAAGGAAGCGGCCTACCTGCTGCAGCTCGCGCAACTCGAACCGCGCTATCGCCAGGGACAACGGGCCATGGAGACCGGCCTGTGGCGCTCTGCCTTCGGCGAGTTGAAGCGCGTGACGGATGCGGACATGGGTTACAAGAACGCCTGGGCCTTGCAGGAGGAATGCCGGAAAAAGGCGGCCTATACACTCGCCTTCGTGCCGCTCTACAACAATGCGCTGTACGTGAACAACCTGGGGGTTGGCGAAGGTCTGCTCGAGAGCCAGTTGTCGGCGAACGTCAAGCAAGCGGTCCTCGACCTTAACGATCCGCTGATCATGCTCGTGGACCGTGACAACACCGACGAACTGCTCGCTGAGCAACAACGTCAGATGACCGGGGTCTACGATGATCGCTACGTTTCGGAGGCCGGCAAGCTCCTCGGTGCGCGCTACGTGCTCACGGGGAAGATCCTGCGCTTCGATGACCTGCTGCGCAAGGAGATCGAGGTACAGATCCAATTGATCGAGACCGAGACCGGGCGCATCCACGAGAGTGAGATCGTGCGTGTGAACAAGCAGGAGATCGCACGCGGCGCGCCGCGCGCACAGCTGCTTGAACGCTCCTCCAAACGGATCGCGGCGCGCATCGCGGCGTTCGATCCGTTCAAGCGCTGATCTTCCGGCATTCGTTGTTGTGCGGCGTACTTTTAGGCGAAACGCGTTCGTCATGATCCCACGTTCCCTCCTGCGTCGGCTCGCTTACGCTTGCACCCTGCCGTTCTGCACCGCTGCCTTCGCACAAACAGAGATGAGCGTGTTCACCACCACGGGCCGGGCCGCCGCCACCACATTCGTTACGGACTATCAGGCCGTGGGGATCAATCCCGCCAACCTTGGCTGGAAATGGCGGTACGAGAAGAAGCACATGGCGTTCGGTCTGGCGGAAGGATCCTATTCCATCTACTCGGAAGCACTGACGCGTGACGACCTGCGCAACCGGGTGATCAATGCCGACCTCGACTTCACCGAAGCGGAGAAGCAGGAGGCCGGACGAGCCTTCGCCGACGCTGGCGCGACGTTGAACGGCGACGTGATGCTGCTCGGTGCCGCATACACGAACGAGAAGCTGGGTGGCTTCGCCTTCCAGATGCGCGACCGCGCGCAATGGACCTCGACGTTCGGACCGACGACCGCCGAACTGCTGTTCGAAGGCTACCGTTCGAACTACTTCGACCTGCTTGTACTGGTGACCGGCGATACGATCACCAACTACGCGAGCCTGTCCGAGGATTCACTCGCGCTGATCGCGAGCGGTCTGGCTACCGATCCACAACTGCTCAGCCGGGTGCTCGATGGCTCGAACATCAGCTTCACCTGGTACCGCGAGTTCAATGTCTCCTACGGCCGGCGCATCGCGAAGAGCGAGAACGTGGAATTTTTCGGTGGTATCGGCCTCAAGTACCTGCTCGGCATCGGCATCATCGAGATGCGCGCGGAGAACAACGACTTCGACGGTTTCTCCTCCCTTTCCCCCTACTTCGACATCAACTACGGCGATGCGGCGCTCAACAATCCTTCACGCATCACCGCCCGGAACACCCTGCTGCCGGAGGCCGTGGGCAAGGGGTTCGGGCTGGACCTGGGCCTCAGTGCGGTGATCAAGGAAAAATGGAAGGTCGGCGCTGCGGTCACGAACATCGGTTCGATCAATTGGAAGGGCAACGTCTATACTGCGGACGATGGCGCGCTTGTCGAGCTGGCTTCTGATGGGCTGGACAACTACAACTTCTTCGCGGGCATCGATGACTTCGTGACCAACGGAGGCTTGCTCACTTGGGAAGGATCGTCCTCACGCCGCGTGTCACTCCCAACGAACGCGCGCTTGGGGCTGGGACGCACCTTCGGCCAGATGGTGGAGGTGGGTATCGATGCGGTGCTTCCACTGAACGACGAGCCCGGGAACTACGAGAAGGCGGTCATCGGACTCGGCGGCGACGTGCGGCCGCTGCCTTGGCTGCAGTTGAGCGCGGGCATGGTCTTCGGCGGCAACTATGACACGAAGATCCCGGTCGGCATTACCTTCTCCACGCCTTCCGGAACCTGGGAAGCGGGCATCGCATCGCGCGACATCGTCACCTTCTTCACTGAAAAGAACCCCACGGTTTCGCTGAGCATGGGCTTCCTGCGGTTCCGATTCTGAACCTTGGATGAAAGTTGAGTTCATTCTGTACGTGGCCGACCAACAGCGCAGCCGTGACTTCTACACATCCCTGTTGGGCCTCACACCGACCCTCGATGTACCTGGCATGACCGAGTTCGATCTCGACGGCTGCAAATTGGGCCTGATACCCGAGGACGGCATCGCACGGATCATCACCCCTGCCCTGCCCCAACCCTCAGTTGGCGCAGGTGTGCCTCGCTGCGAACTCTATCTGGAGGTGGATGACATTCTCGTTCCCATGGAACGTGCACGCAGCGCCGGTGCCCGTATCGTGGACGCAGCCAAAGACCGCGACTGGGGCCATCGCGTTGCCTACTTCGCCGACCCGGACGGGCACGTGATCGCCTTCGCACGATCCGTTGCACCATGAGCCTCCACATTCCCTTCCGGATCACGAATTGGACCGAGGTGCCGAAGACGGTCGTGAACGGCACCACCGGCACGGCCACCATGCGCATCCAACAACTCGGCGATCTTCGCATCCGCATGATCGAGTACAGCGCGAACTACCTCGCGGACCACTGGTGCGAACTCGGGCATCTGGTCTTCGTGCTCGAAGGCGAACTGATCAATGAACTGAAGGACGGCGC
>Ga0105046_10008391_pt1 | contig 16238 bp, 13 predicted proteins | sample MAT03_FD_78385 | JGI IMG/M metagenome (GOLD analysis project Ga0105046, IMG submission 78385) | Freshwater microbial communities from Lake Fryxell liftoff mats and glacier meltwater in Antarctica - MAT-03 (megahit assembly) | ecosystem: Environmental > Aquatic > Freshwater > Ice > Liftoff...
CTGCCCGTCTGGCTTACCACCGCAGGCAACCCGGCCACGTGGCGCGAGGCGGGGCAGATGGGGACCAACGTGCTGACCCACCTGCTGGGCCAGACAGTGGCTGAGGTCGGCGAAAAGATCACGATCTACCACGACGCCTTGCGCGGCGCGGGCCATGATCCGGCGCGGTTCAGCGTGACGTTGATGCTGCACACCTACCTTGCCGCCGACCGCGACGCCGCACGCGAAACCGCGCGCGGGCCGATGAAGGATTACCTGCGGTCCGCCGCCGCCCTGATCAAGCAATACGCCTGGGCCTTCCCCGCCTTCAAGAAACCCGCAGGGGTGGCGCAGCCGATGGACATCGACATCGGATCGCTGGCCCCTGAAGAACTGGACGCGATTCTGGACTTCGCGTTTCAGCGGTATTTTGACGATTCCGGGCTGTTCGGTACAGTGGACGATGCCTTGGCCCGCGTCGAAGACCTGAAACGGATCGGTGTGACCGAGGTGGCGTGTCTGATCGACTACGGTATCGCCCCCGATGTGGTGCTGGCCGGTCTGCGCCCGCTGGCCGAGGTGGTGCGGCGGGCCAATGCCGGGGGCCATGTGGCTGGGGACGATTTCTCGATCGCGGCGCAGATCGTGCGGCATGGCGTTACCCATCTGCAATGCACCCCGTCGATGGCCCGGATGATCGCGATGAACGACGACAGCCGCCGGGCGCTGGCCGGGGTCAGGACGATGATGCTGGGGGGCGAGGCGCTGCCAGCCGCATTGGTGACCGACCTGCGCGCGGCGACCAAGGCGCGGATTTTCAACATGTACGGGCCGACCGAAACCACAATCTGGTCGTCGGTCGATCAGGTGGACGGCGCGGTGACCATCGGCTCGCCGTTGGCCAATCAACAGATGTATGTGCTGGACGCGGCCGGTGCGCCTGTCGCGGTGGGGGTCGAAGGCGAGTTGTGGATCGGCGGCGATGGCGTGACGCGCGGCTATTGGCAGCGCGACGACCTGACGGCGGACCGCTTCCGCTCCGATCCGTTTGTTGCGCCAGACCGCGCTTGCGCTTGGGGCGCGCGGATGTACCGGACGGGCGATCTGGTACGCTGGCGCGGCGACGGGCGGATCGAGTTCGTCGGACGCGCCGATCATCAGGTCAAGCTGCGCGGCTACCGGATCGAACTGGGCGAGATCGAGGCGGTGCTTGATGCGCAACCCGGCGTCACACAAGCCATTGTACTGGCGCGCGAAGATACTCCCGGCGATCTGCGGCTGGTGGCTTATCTGACCGGCACCGCATCGGAGGCAGCCCTGCGCGCCGCACTGGCGCAGGCCCTGCCCGACCACATGATTCCAGCGCATTTCGTGACGCTTGCCGCGATGCCGCTGACCCCGAACCGCAAGATCGACCGCAAGGCGCTGCCTGCGCCGCAGGCTCAGACGGCGCCAGCGGTGTTCGTGGCACCCGTGTCGGATATCGAGGGCCAGATTGCCGCGATCTGGGCGCGGGTGCTGGGCGTGGCGCGGGTTGGCGCGCGCGACAACTTCTTTGCGCTGGGCGGACACAGCCTGCTGGCGGTGCAGGTCCACCGCGAGATCAAACAGGCGCTGGGGGCGACAAAACTGTCGATCACCGACATTTTCCGCTTTCCCGTGCTGGGGCAGTTGGCGGCCCATCTGGACGACGTGCCCAAAGCGGAGACGCCGCAGACCAACGACCGCGCCGACGCCCGCGCCGATGCGATGGCGCGCAGGCGGGCGATGCGGTCGGGCCGGGTCGATGCCTGACGCTTTGGCCGCCGCCCTGCGCGCCGCGTTGCCGCAGGGCGTGGCACTGGGGGTGGCGGGGGATGGTCCGCTGTGGCCGGGCGAAACCCTGCCGGGTGCGGTGCCGCAGCGTCTGACCGAATTCGCGCAGGGCCGCAGCGCCGCACGGGCCGCGATGCAGTCGCTGGGCCATCCGGCGCAAGCGATCCCGATAGGTCCAGACCGCGCGCCTCAGTGGCCGGACGGCCTGACCGGCAGCATAAGCCATTGCAAAGGCGCGTGTTTCGCGATTGTCGGTGCCCGTGCCGTCTGGGCGGGGCTGGGGCTGGACATCGAACCCCGCATCCCCGTGTCGCCCGATCTGTGGCCGACGATCCTGCGCCCCGAGGAAATCGCGGCCCTGCCTGCCGCCGATGCAGGGCGCGTGGCGCTGCTAATCTTCACGGCGAAAGAGGCGGTCTACAAGGCGCAATATGCGCTGACGGCGACGCTGTTCGACTTCCAAACGCTGGCGGTTTCGCTGGAAGGTCACCACTTTACCGCGACCTTTGCAGCCCCCGTCGGGCCGTTCGCCAAGGGCCACAGGATCCCCGGACGCAGCCTGCACGCGGGCGGCTTTGCTGCAGCATTCTGCGCAATTACAGCGTCATGATTCCGTAAGTCCCCAACGGCACAACGCGCAGCAGCGAGGCATAGGACAGCGACAGGATATTGCCCTGATTGACCGGCAGCGGGTCATAGATTCGCAACGTGCTGCTGCGCCCGTCCGCCCCGTGCGACCCACGCGCGCCGACGATCACATAATAGTGCCCGCCCGACCCCGCGCCGCGCCGATAGGCACGCGGATCGTGCAACATCTCCATCATCAGCGGCCCGCGACCCAAGAGCGCCAGCAACCCCGACACCGACCAGCTTTGCGGCGCGTGATAGGTCAATCCATGCAACCGCGCATAGATACGGTGCAGGTCAAGCCGCGCGCCGCGTTCGGATTCGTTCAACAACCCGCCGTCCGACGCCAGCATCGCGGCCGGCGTGCTCATCCTGATGACCTGTACGGTGCTGCCCTTGATCATCGCGGTGGCGGCGGCCCAGCAGGTGGTGGGGGTCGGCTGGCTGAGCATCCGGACGTTGTGCAGGATCGGCGCATGCTGTTCCGTCTCGTAAATCGCGTCCAGAGTGCAGGGCCCGGCGATGCCGTCATCTTCCAGCCAGTTGGCGATCTGAAACGCCCGGACCGCGCGACCCGTGGGGATATCGAACATCCCGTTGACCATCAGGCGGGGGCTGGGGTTCAGACGCGCATTCAGGGCAAGCTGCAAATCGCGCACAAAGGGGCCGGTACTGCCGGGGCGCAGAATGGGCTGCCGCATCAGTGAAAAACCCCTCCCCGTAACGCGGCGCGCACAAGCACTTTGTCATTTCCCCGACAATGTTCGGGATATCTCAGTCTAAAGCAAGATCCGGCAAGGCTCAAGCGATGCTTGGGCGCGGCGGCTGTGGCAATCTGTTGCCGCCTTGCTGTGGGTTGGTATGAACCTGCCTCTGCCTGATATAGAAAGAGACAGACAGAAGTCAGGAGGGCGGGATGCGGATTGTCATGGCACTGATCGCGGCGGCATCGGCCACCGCCCTGATACAGCCCTTGTGGGCCGAAGATCGCGCGCTGGTGATCGGGAACCAGAACTATGGCGATGCGGCAGACATCACCGGGGCGGATGCCGCGCAACTGGCGACGCGCAGCCTGCAAACCGCGGGGTTCACCGTGATCGAGGGCCGCGACCTTACCACCGAAGACATCCGCTCCCGCCTGAGCCAGGCTTTGCTGGAAGGTGTCGAGGATGGGCGGTTGGTGATCCTGCTGGTCGGTCATTTTGCGCAATCGGGCAGCCAGACGTGGTTTCTGGGCACCGATGCCTCGGCCCCCGATCTGGTGACGGTCGGCGCGCAGGGCATCGCGCTGGCCACCGTGCTCGATGTGGCGGCGACGCAAGCCGGGGGGGCGGTGGTGCTGCTGGGCACCGAGGCGCGGCGGTTGCCGCTGGGCCCCGGTCTGGTGGCGGGCATCGGGGCAGTCGAGGTGCCGCAGGGGGTGACGCTGATTACCGGGGACGCCGCCCGCATCGCCGATTTCGCGGCGCGCTCGCTGGCGGGGCGCGGGCAAAGCCTGCCTGCGCTGCTGTCGGCGGCCCCCGACCTTGTGGCGCAGGGATTTTTGTCCTCGCTGGTGCCGTTCCGCCCCGCCGACCCCGCAACACCACCCGTCACGCCCCAAGGCCCCGATGCCGAAAGCATCTTCTGGCAAAGTACCCGCGAACAGGCCACGCCCGAGGCATTCGATGCCTATCTCAAACGCTACCCCGCGGGGCGTTTCGCCGATCTGGCCCGTACCGAGGCCGCCCGCATCCGCTCTGAACCGGGTCGCGAGGCGCGGCTGGGGGAAGAGGCGCTGATCCTGTCGCGCGATGACCGCCGCGCAATTCAGCGGGCGCTGTCGCTGCTGGATTACAACCCGCGCGGCATCGACGGGCTGTTCGGGGCCGGGTCACGCACCGCGATAGCCGCCTGGCAAAAGGCCAACGCCCAGCCCGCGACCAGCTATCTGACCCGGACTCAGGTGGTGGCCTTGCTGGATCAAGCCGACCGGCGCGCCGCCGAACTGGAGGCGGCGGCGGAACTGCGCCGCGCAGAACAGCAACGCCAGGATCAGCTTTTCTGGAACCAGACTGGCGCTGCGGGCGACGAGGTCGGCCTGCGCGCCTACCTCAAACGCTTTCCCGACGGGATCTTCGCCGAACTTGCGACTGACCGGCTGGCGGTGATCGAGGCCAATCTGACCGCCCAAGCCGCCGCCAAAGACCGCGCGGCATGGACGGCCGCTGAAACCGGCGACACCATCGCGTCGTACCGCGACTATCTGGCCGCCTTCCCCAAGGGTGCTTTCGCAGCCGAAGCCCGCGCCAGGATCGGGGCCTTGCAGGACGATGCCGCAGGCAACGGCGACCGTGCCCGCTGGCAGGCGACCGAGGATGCACTGAACCTGTCCGACCTCGCCCGCAGCCTGATCGAGGGTCGGCTGGAGGCACTGGACCTGCGCCCCGGTCCGGCAGACGGCGTGTTCGACGATCAGACCCGTCGCGCCATCCGCCGCTTTCAGACCGCGCGCGAACTGGACGTGACGGGCTATCTGGATCAGCGGACCATGGTCAGTCTGCTGGCGGACGGGGTGTTGAAGCTGGGGGATTGACGGGGTTTGGGCGGGGGTTCCTCCCCAGGTGCCCGGCCCGGAGAGCGGGGGTTCCACACCGCCGCACCCGCGCCAAAGAGCGGGGGTTTCACACCGCCGCACCCGCGCCAGAGAGCGGGGGTATCACACCCCCGCACCCGCGCCAGAGAGCGGGGGTTTCACACCCCCGCACCCCCGTGGGATATTTGGGCCAAGCGGAAAGGGATCAGGCAGGCAAGGGGCGCCTGATCAGCGGGGCGGCTTCCAGCACAAGGGGCCGCAGGCCCGCGCCGCCTGCGTCGATCAGGTCAAAGAACTGTCGCCGCATCCTGGGTTCCCAGAAGTCGTTGATATGCGAGGCGAGGCTTTCGACGCCCTCGGCATGCGGTTTGGATTCCATGAACCTGGCGATCTGGTTGGCCATATGGGTCAGTTTTTCAGCCGACATGGGCGCTCTCCCGGATGCGGTCGGTATGGGTGAAGACTTCGAACCGGTCAGGGCGGGTCAGCCCGACCAGCGTGATGCCACAGGCTTCCGCCAGAATAACCGCCTGTGCCGTGGGAGCCGACACGGCGATCAGCATCGGCAGGCCCATTGCGGCGACCTTTTGCACCATGTCGATCGACACCCGGCTGGTCAGGACAATCGCACCGGGGCCGTGGGGGTGGCGGATCAGGTGGCCTGCCAGTTTGTCCAGCGCGTTGTGGCGGCCGACATCCTCGCGCACCGCCGTCAGACGGGTTGTCCAGAAGCCCGCCGCATGAACCGCGCGGGTGGCATCGTGCAGCGGCTGCGCGCCGGGCAACGCCGCCGTTGCCGCCATGATCTGTGCAGGCGACATGCCGAAGGCACCGGGGGCCACCGGCGCCATCTCGCGCAGCGCCTGATCCAGCGAATCGATCCCGCACAGCCCGCAGCCGACCGGCCCCGTCATCGTGCGGCGGCGGGCCGTCAGGCGCGCCTCGGCAGTGGGGCCCAACCAGATCTGTGCCTCGATTCCCTTGGGATGGCTCACAAGATCGACGGAGTCGATCTGATCCGGGGTCGCGATGCCTTCTGTCAGGGCAAAGCCATAGGCGAAGTCCACGAGGTCAGCGGGCGTTGCCATCATCACCGCCTGCGTCGTGCCGTTGAACGACAGCGCGACGGCCACCTCTTCGGGCAGCAGCCGCTGGCCTTGGCTTTGCCCGCCCGCCCCGAAAGCCAGCCGGGGCAGGGCGCGCGCGCCCTCCATCACTCGGCGGCCAGAATGCGGCGCGACTGGGCAGCCTGGGCGGTGTAATCCTGTTGCCAGTCCGAAGGCCCGTTGCTGGGCGAGATTTGCACCGCCGTCACCTTGTATTCGGGGCAATTGGTGGCCCAATCCGAATAATCCGTCGTGATCACGTTGGCCTGCGTGTCGGGATGGTGGAAGGTGGTGTAAACCACCCCAGGCGACACACGGTCGGTGACGTCGACGCGCAGCGTGGTTTCGCCCGAACGGCTGGCCAGTCGGACCCAGTCGCCATGCTTGATGCCGCGCAGTTCGGCGTCATGCGGGTGGACTTCCAGCAGGTCAGCCTCGTGCCAGATCACGTTGGCGGTGCGGCGGGTTTGTGCGCCGACGTTGTATTGCGAAAGGATGCGCCCGGTGGTCAGCAGCAGGGGGAAGCGCGGTCCGGTGCGTTCGTCCGTCGCCACATATTCGGTGTTGATGAACCGCCCTTTGCCGCGCACGAAGCCGTCGATGTGCATCAAGGGCGTGCCTTCCGGCGCTGCGTCGTTGCAGGGCCACTGGACCGAACCCATGGTTTCGAGCTTTTCATAGCTGACCCCGGCGAAGGACGGTGTGGTCAGCGCGATTTCGTCCATGATCTGCGACGGATGCGTATAGGTCCAGCCTGCGCCCATTGCGTTGGCCAGCATCTGTGTGACTTCCCAATCCTCATAGCCGTTGCGGGGGGCCATCACCTTGCGGACCCGGTTGATGCGGCGTTCGGCGTTGGTGAAGGTGCCGTTCTTTTCGAGAAAGGTCGAGCCGGGCAGGAAGACATGCGCGTAGTTGGCAGTCTCGTTCAGGAACAGGTCGTGGACGATGACGCAGTCCATCGCCGCGAGGCCCGCCACGACATGCTTGGTGTCGGGGTCGGATTGCAGGATGTCTTCGCCCTGACAATACAGCCCCTTGAACGATCCCTCGACGGCGGCATCCAGCATGTTGGGGATGCGTAACCCCGGTTCATTGTCGATCTTGACGCCCCAAAGGTCCTCGAAGATCGACCGCACGGCGTCGTTTTTCACATGCCGGTAGCCGGGCAGTTCGTGCGGAAACGACCCCATGTCGCAGGCGCCTTGCACGTTGTTCTGGCCGCGCAGCGGGTTCACGCCCACGCCAGGGCGTCCGATGTTGCCGGTCAGCATGGCGAGGTTCGCGATGCCGATGACGGTGGTCGAGCCTTGCGAATGCTCGGTCACACCCAAGCCATAGTAGATCGCACCATTGCCGCCCTTGGCGTAAAGCCGGGCTGCGGCGCGAAGTTCGGCTGCGTTCACGCCGGTCAACAGTTGCACCGCTTCGGGGCTATGGTGGGGGGCAGAGACGAATTCGGCGTAATCCTGGAATTCATCCCAGTCGCACCGCTCCATTATGAACGATTGGTCATAAAGGCCTTCGGTCACGATCACATGTGCCATCGCCGTCACCACGGCCACGTTGGTGCCGGGGGTCAGGGGCAGGTGATGGGCGGCCTTGACATGCGGCGATTGCACGATGTCGGTGCGGCGCGGGTCGATCACGATCAGCTTCGCGCCCTGACGCAGGCGTTTCTTCAGACGGCTGGCAAAGACCGGGTGGCCGTCGGTCGGATTGGCCCCGATGAGCAGGACGACGTCGGTCTGCTCGACCGAATCGAAATCCTGTGTTCCGGCAGAGGTGCCGTAGGTCTGGCCCAGACCATAGCCGGTGGGCGAATGGCACACCCGCGCGCAGGTATCCGTATTGTTGTTCATGAACACGGCGCGCGTGAGTTTCTGCACCAGATAAGTCTCTTCATTGGTGCAGCGCGACGAGGTGATGACCCCCACCGATTGCCTTCCGTGTTTGGCCTGAATGGTGCGCATCCGGTTGGCGGCGAACGTCATCGCCTCGGGCCAGGACACTTCGCGCCACGGGTCGGTGATCTGATCGCGGATCATCGGGTTCAGGATGCGGTCCTTGTGGCTGCTGTAGCCATAGGCGAACCGCCCCTTGACGCAGGAGTGGCCGCGATTGGCCTTCCCGTGTTTGTAGGGCACCATCCGAACCAATTCGTCGCCGCGCAACTCGGCCTTGAAGCTGCAACCGACGCCGCAATAGGCGCATGTAGTGATAACGGCGCGTTCCGGAGTGCCGATCTCGATGATCGACTTTTCCTGCAAGGTCGCGGTCGGGCAGGCGGCGACGCAGGCTCCGCAGGAGACGCAATCGCTGGTCATCGCGGTGTCGGTCTTGGCCCCGAAGGACACGCGGCTGTCGAAACCGCGCCCCTCGATCGTCAACGCAAAGGTGCCCTGCACCTCTTCGCAGGCGCGCACGCAGCGGGAGCAGACGATGCATTTGGCGGGGTCGTAACTGAAATAGGGGTTGGAGTCGTCTTTGGGCCACCACTGCGGATTGGCGCGGCCAGAGGTGTCGCGCGCCTTGAAATGAGTGTCCACAGCCTCATACCGCACATCGCGCAGGCCGACAGCCCCGGCCATGTCCTGGAGTTCGCAATCGCCGTTGGCCGAGCAGGTCAGGCAATCGAGCGGGTGGTCGCTGATGTAAAGCTCCATCACGCCGCGCCGCAACTGTTTCAGTCTGGCGTTCTGGGTGTGGACCTTCAGGCCGGGGGCAACCGGGGTGGTGCAGGAGGCGGGGGTGCCGTTGCGGCCTTCGATTTCGACCAGACACAGACGGCAGGAGCCGAACGCCTCGACACTATCCGTAGCACAGAGTTTCGGCACAGTGATGCCGATTTCTGCCGCCGCACGCATGATGGAGGTGCCTTCGGGCACGGTGATGTCGAATCCGTCGATGGTCAATGTGACCATCTGTTTGCTTTTTGCCGCTGGGGTGCCGAAGTCGCGGTCGGGGAGGATGAAGTCTTTCATTCTGCGGCTTCCTTCAGGGGCGAAAAGTCGTCGGGAAAATGGGTCAGGGCAGACATCACCGGGAAAGGGGTGAACCCGCCCAAGGCGCAAAGCGAACCGGCCTTCATCGTCTGGCACAGGTCGGTCAGCAGCGGGATTGCAGCGGTGTCGCCGCGTGCAATCCGGTCCATGGTTTCGACGCCACGTACCGCACCGATCCGGCAGGGGGTGCATTTGCCGCAGGATTCGATGGCGCAGAACTCCATCGCGAAGCGGGCTTGTTTCAGCATGTCGGCAGAATCGTCGAACACCACGATCCCGGCGTGGCCGATCAATCCGTCGGCGCTGGCGTATTCCTCGTAACCGAACGGCAGATGGAACATCGAGCGGGGGAAGTAAGCCCCCAACGGCCCACCGACCTGCACCGCCTTGACGGGGCGACCCGAGGCGGTGCCGCCCGCAATGTCGTCGATGATCTGCGTCAGGGTCAAACCGAACGCGCATTCATAAAGCCCACCGCGCGCCACGTTGCCTGCGATTTGCAGCGGAATGGTGCCCAAAGACCGACCCAGACCAAAGCTTTTGTAGAACGCAGCCCCCATTTCGAAGATCGCAGGTACCGTCGCCAGCGAAATCACGTTGTTCACGACGGTCGGCTTGCCAAGGAAGCCTTCCAGCGCGGGCAAGGGCGGTTTAGCCCGAACCACGCCGCGCTTACCCTCCAGCGAGTTCAGCAGGCTGGTTTCTTCGCCGCAGACGTAAGCTCCGGCCCCGGTGCGAATCTCCATGTCGAACGCGTGGCCCGATCCCAGAACCGACGCGCCCAGCATCCCCGCCGTGCGCGCCAGAACCACGGCTTGGGTCATTACCTCGATCGCATCGGGGTATTCCGAACGAAGATACACAAATCCTTTGGTCGCCCCTACCGCCACCCCGGCGATGATCATGCCTTCGATCAGGGTGAAGGGGTCGCCCTCCATCAGCATCCGGTCGGCGAAGGTGCCACTATCTCCCTCATCCGCGTTGCAGACGATGTATTTGCGGTCAGCCACCGCCCCCAGGACGGTTTTCCATTTGATGCCGGTCGGGAAACCCGCGCCACCCCGTCCGCGCAAGCCCGAGGCCGTGACCTCGGCCACAATCCCCGCGCCATCCATCGCAAGCGCACGCTGCAGGCCGGTCAGCCCGCCATGCGCGCGGTAATCGTCCAGCGACAAAGGGTCGATCACGCCCACCCGCGCAAAGGTCAGCCGGGTCTGTGCCACCAGCCACGGCAACGCATCGGTCAGCCCCAACGCCTTGGGGTGCAGGGACAGGTCGCCGAACAGCGCCGCCACATCGCCTGCGTCCAACGGCCCGAACGCCACCCGTCCGGCATCCGTCACCACCTCGACCAGCGGCTCCAGCCAGACCATGCCGCGCGATCCGTTGCGGACCAACTCCACCGCCACACCGCGCCGCAACCCTTCGGCCATTACAGCCGCAGCCACGTCATCAGCCCCCAAAGCCTTGGCGGCGGCATCGCGCGGGACGTAGATCTTCATGCGTCCACCTCGGCCATCAGCCGGTCAAAGCGCGCCTCATCGACGCGGCCCACCACCCGGCCATCGACCAGTGCGGCAGGGCCGCAGGCACAGAGGCCCAGACAGAACACCGGCTCCAGTGTCACGCCGCCCATCGACGTGCCGTGCCATTCTACCCCCAGTGCCGCCTGCGCGTGGGCGGCAACCCGGTCGGCCCCCATCGCCTGACACGCCTCGGCGCGGCACAGCTTGATCACATGGCGACCTGCGGGTTCTTCGCGGAAGTCGTGGTAGAAGCTGACGACGCCATGCACCTCGGCGCGGCTGATGTTCAGGTCCTTGGCGATGAGCGGCAGCGTAGCATCCGGCACATAACCCCAGACCGCCTGCACCGCATGCAGGATCGGCAGCAAGGCCCCCTCCATCCCGCGATGGTCGGCCAGAATTTCGGGCAGGCGGGTCGAAAGATCGGTTGGGGGCGGCAACATGCGGGGTCTCCGGGCATTTCCGCCACTCCTACGCGGATTGATTGGCAAAGCAATAGTGATTTCCCGTCATTCGATAGGATACTCCTATCGAACTCCCAGCCGCCCCGCCGCCTCCAGCAAGGCCGCCAGAACCGGAGTCTGCGGGTCGCGCCGCGCCGCGATCAGCCCGATCAGATGCTCTGCCTCTGGCTCGACAATTGGAATCGACACCAGACGCCCTTGGGCGAACATCGCGGCCAGCCGCATCGGCACCACAGATGCCCAGGTGCCGGTCAACACATGCGCAATCAGCGCAATTGCCGAGTTGCTTTCGACCATCGCGCTGACCTGCACCCCCGCCGTCGCCAGATGCTGATTGACGATGCGGCGATTCTGCATGTCGGCGGTCAGCAGGCACAGCGGTTCGGCGGCCACCTCTGCCCATGTCACGCGCGCCCGCCCCGCCAGTGCCGTCCCCGGTGCGCAAAGCAAGCGGTAGAACTCGGTGTACAGCGGCACCTGCGTAACCCGCCCCAGCGGTTCGTTGTCCAGATAGGTGATCCCTGCGTCCAGCTCCAGCGTGTCGATCCCGGCCAGAATCTCGGCGCTGGTGCGCGACAGCACGGTGACCCGCACATTGGGATGACGCTGGGTGAACGGCTCGGTCAGTTCCGCCACCATCGGCAGGGCTGTGGGGATCACCCCGATCCGCAGGTTGCCCGACAGGCCCGACCGCACCGCGCGCATCTCGTCCTTGAGGCTGCGCATGTCGCCCGCGATGCGGATCGCCCAGTCCAGCACCCGCGCGCCTTCGGGGGTCAATCCCTGAAATCGGGAACCGCGAAACACCAGTTGCACGCCCAACTGTTCCTCCAACTGCCGGATGGCTGACGACAGCGTGGGTTGCGTGACCCGGCACGCTTCGGCGGCGCGGCCAAAGTGGCGCTCGCGGGCGAGGGCAATGAACATTTCCAGCTTGTCGATCATCCCCGCAGGATGCCCGCACCCCCGCGCCGGAACAAGCGGTGTTCCCGCAGTGAAACACCGCCGGAGTTCTGTGCCCCGGCACCCGATTCGCACGAGCCGCTGCCCCAGACCATGCCGGATCCGAAATTCCGCACCGAACAGGCGGTTGCCCCAGACCCCGGCGCATACTATCTGACGGTCATGCGCAAACTCATCCCCTTCCTGTCCCAACCGGCCACGGTTCCCGTCATCCGCCTGCAAGGCTCCATCGGGGCCGGGGCGCGGGGCCTGTCTGACGCGGCGCTTGCCCCGTTGATCGAACGCGCCTTCACGCGGGGCAAACCGGCGGCGGTGGCGCTGATCATCAATTCGCCCGGTGGATCGCCGGTGCAGTCCAGCCTGATCGCCGCCCGCATCCGGCGGCTGGCCGAAGAGAAAAAGGTGCCGGTCCACGCCTTTGTCGAGGATGTCGCGGCCTCGGGCGGCTATTGGCTGGCCTGTGCGGCGGATCACATCTGGGTCGATGCGTCGTCGATCGTGGGTTCCATCGGCGTGATCTTTGCCAGCTTCGGTTTTCCCGAACTGATGGCCAAACAGGGCGTTGAACGCCGCATCGTCACGGCAGGACGGTCCAAAAGCCTGGCCGATCCGTTTCTGCCGCAAAAGCCCGAAGACATCGACCGCCTGCGTGCTTTGCAAACCCCGATCCATCAGGCGTTCATCGCGCATGTGCAGGACCGCCGTGGTGCGCGGTTGGCGGATGCAGACTTGTTCAATGCCGATGTGTGGGTCGGGCAGGGGGCCGTCGACATGGGACTGGTCGATGGGCTGGGTCATCTGGTGCCGAAACTGAAACAGCTTTATGGCGATAAAGTGCGCCTGACGCCATTTGGTCAACGCCGCAGCCTGATGCAGCGGTTTGGCCTGAACATAGTCGACGATACCCTGTCGGCGGTCGAGGATCGCGCCCTGTGGTCAAGGTTCGGTCTGTAAATGCTGTTCAAGATCATGCTGGTGTTTCTGGTGGCGATGGTGGGCATCGGGATGGTCGGCAACGTCCTGTTTCCCGGCGCTTTGAGCAGGCAGGTCCGCAGCCGTCTGGCCGGACGAAAAGCCACCACTTGCCCGGCCTGCGGTCGCCACAAGATCGGCCGCACCTGCGATTGCAGCAAGAAGGGATAGCCGATGCGGGCTTTGGTGACTGGTGGGGCCAAACGGCTGGGTCGGGCGATGGCGCTGTATCTGGCGGGGCGGGGGTATGACGTGGCGGTGCATTACGCGTCGTCGCATGATGACGCCGAGGCATTGGTTGCCGAAATCACCGCGATGGGGCGGCGCGCCGTGGCCTTGCACGCCGACCTGCTGGACGAGACGCAGACCGAAACCCTGATCGCCCGTGCCGCTGATGGGCTGGGCGGTCCGCTGGACGTACTGATCAACAACGCCTCGATCTTTGAATACGACAGCATCCAGACCGCCACCCGCACCAGTTGGGACCGCCACATCGAATCGAACCTGCGCGCGCCGTTCGTGCTGATCCAGCGCTTCGCCGCACAGTCCCCCAAGGCGCAGCCCGATGCGGCGGGCGAACCCATCTCCAGTGCGTTGGTCGTCAACATGATCGACCAACGGGTTCACAAACTGACGCCCGAATTCATGTCCTATACCGTGGCCAAGATGGGTCTCTGGGCGCTGACCCGCACCGCCGCCCAAGCGCTGGCCCCCGACATCCGCGTCAACGGCATCGGCCCCGGCCCGACGCTGCAAGGCGCACGGCAGACCGACAGCCACTTTGCCCGGCAGCGCGCGGCCGGTCTGCTGCATCGCGGGGCAAATCCCGCCGACATCACGGCAGCGCTGGGGTTTTTCCTCGATTCGCCCGCCGTCACAGGGCAAATGATTTCGGTGGATGGCGGTCAACATCTTGCCTGGCAGACCCCTGATGTGTTGGGGGTCGAGTGACCTCGCGCAACGCATTCGCCAAAGTTGTGCACCGTTGCCTCTCTGTTCACATACCCGTTACAAATTCCTAAGGCTTATCAGCGATTTGCCCGATGGGAAAATTAAACCTATGAAAATCAATGCTTTGGTAAATAGCTTAAAAAACAGGCACATCAACGAACCGGGCCAAATACAAAGGAAATTCCACGCTCCCGAAATGTTGTGCGCAGAGTTGTCCACAGAAACCGGGGACAGCTTTTCTCTTGCCACAGCCCGATTATCATTGCAGCCAAGACCTGGAATCAACGCCCCAGACAAAGGCCCCCGCGCGTGACCGACAGCCCGACCCAACTGACCGGATACGAGGTCGTTCAAGGCTACCTCAAGACGCTGGACGCCTCTCCGGGGGTCTACCGGATGCTCAACGACAAGTCCGAAGTGCTGTATGTCGGCAAGGCCCGCCAGTTGCGCGCGCGTGTCTCGAACTACGCCCGCCCCTCGGGTCATTCGGGGCGCATCGCCCGGATGATCCACGAAACCGCCAGCATGATGTTTCTGACGACGCGCACCGAGATCGAGGCGCTGTTGCTGGAACAGAACCTGATCAAGCAGTTGAAACCTCGCTACAACGTGCTTCTGCGCGATGACAAATCCTTTCCAAACATCCTGATCGGCAAGGAACATCCCTTTCCGCAGTTGAAAAAGCACCGCGGCAAGAAGTCGGAAAAGGGCAGCTATTTTGGCCCCTTCGCCTCGGCAGGGGCGGTCAATCGCACGCTGAACCAGTTGCAGAAGGTTTTTTTGCTGCGCAACTGCACCGATTCGATGTTCGACAGCCGCACCCGGCCGTGCCTGCAATTCCAGATCAAACGCTGTGCCGCGCCCTGCGTGGGCAAGGTCGATCCGGCGGGCTATGCCACCCTCGTCGCCGATGCCGAACGCTTTCTGGCAGGCAAGACCACCGACGTGCAGGCCAATCTGGCGGTCGAGATGGCGACCGCCTCCGACGCGATGGAGTTTGAACGCGCCGCCGCCCTGCGCGACCGGATCAAGGCGCTGACGCAAGTGCAATCGTCGCAAGGCATCAACCCCGCCGGGGTGCCCGAGGCGGATGTGGTCGCCCTGCATCTGGATCAGGGGCATGCCTGCGTGCAGGTGTTCTTCATCCGCGCCAATCAAAGCTGGGGCAACCGCGACTTCTATCCCAAAACCGGAGCAGGTGCCGAAGAGCCTGAAATCATGGAGGCTTTTCTTGCCCAGTTCTATGACGACAAGGAACCGCCCCGGCTGATCCTGCTGTCGCATGGGGTGGAAAACCCCGATCTGGTCGGCCAATTTCTGTCCGATCGCGCAGGTCGCCGGGTTGAAATGGCAGTTCCCCTGCGCGGCGAAAAGGCCGAACTGGTCGAAAACGCCGCCCGCAACGCCCGCGAAAGTCTGGCGCGCAAGATGGCCGAAACCAGCACGCAAAACCGCCTTCTGGATGGTCTGGCCGAGGCGTTCAGCCTCGACGCCCCGCCCCGCCGGATCGAGGTTTACGACAACAGCCACATTCAGGGCACCAACGCGGTGGGCGGCATGATCGTGGCGGGGCCCGAAGGCTTCCTCAACGCGCAGTATCGCAAGTTCAACATCAAGTCCGACGCAGGCGCGAACAGCGACGATTTCGGCATGATGAAAGAGGTGCTGACCCGCCGCTTCGAACGCCTGATCAAGGAAGACCCTGACCGCAAGTCGGAGTCATGGCCCGACCTCGTGCTGATCGACGGCGGCGCGGGGCAGGTGTCGGCGGTGGCGGGGATCATGGCCGAACTTGGCGTCGATGACATCGCGATGATCGGTGTGGCCAAAGGCGTCGACCGCGATGCGGGCAAAGAGGAATTCTACCGCCCCGGCGAGCGGCCTTTTGCCCTCCGGATGAACGATCCGGTCCTGTATTTCGTGCAACGCTTGCGGGACGAGGCCCACCGCTGGGCCATCGGCGCGCACCGGGCCAAACGCGCCAAGGCGGTTTCGGCGACTCCGCTGGACGATATTCCGGGGGTCGGGGCCGCGCGCAAAAAGGCGCTGCTGTCGCATTTCGGCTCCGCCAAGGCGGTGGCGCGGGCGGGCCTGCCGGACCTGCTGGCGGTGAACGGCATCTCGGCGGCGATGGCGACGCTCATCCATGATTTCTTTCACGAGAAGGGGTAAGGGGGCCCGGACAGGGCACAGTCGATAAGGATGCCCGACGAATGCATGACGTTTATCCGACGCGAAAACCGAACCATTGCAGC
>Ga0105046_10008393_pt1 | contig 16237 bp, 15 predicted proteins | sample MAT03_FD_78385 | JGI IMG/M metagenome (GOLD analysis project Ga0105046, IMG submission 78385) | Freshwater microbial communities from Lake Fryxell liftoff mats and glacier meltwater in Antarctica - MAT-03 (megahit assembly) | ecosystem: Environmental > Aquatic > Freshwater > Ice > Liftoff...
AAGGCTAAAATAATGATTGAAAGCACCAGCACCATCTTCGAAGGCCGATGGCTGCGTTTAGAAAAACGCGGCAAATGGGAATATGTCGCGCGTACCAATCCTGGTGGGGCGGCCGTAGTGATAGCGGTCACGCCGGAGAACAACGTGCTTTTTGTCGAACAATTTCGCGTTCCGATTCAGTGCCAGACCTTGGAATTTCCGGCGGGATTAATTGGTGACAGTCCAGATATCGCCCATGAACACGCAGCGATTACGGCTGCGCGTGAGTTGGAAGAAGAAACCGGTTGGCTACCGGAAACCATCGAATACGTGCACGGCGGACCATCGTCTGCGGGCATGAGCACCGAATTCATGCACTTTTTCCGAGCCAGCAGGCTAAGCCGCACGGGACCAGGTGGTGGCGTTCCAGGTGAAAATATTACGGTGCATCAAGTACCGTTTGCACAAGCGGCGCAATTTGTTGCCGATAAAGCTGCTGCCGGATTTGCCGTCGATCCTAAAGTCTATGCCGGACTTTATTTTTTGCGCTTTGACACGCACGGAATCGAATTACCAAGTCAATGGTGGCTGTGAGTTTCCTTCAGCCAAGCAGAGCAACTAAAAGTGGTGCACCGCTTCCAACTCGACCAAAAGCTCCGAGCGACACACTTCACCGGCTAATACACAATAGCTTGAACTAGGGAAGCGTTGCTGCATCAATGCCGCGACTTCAAATTGCCGCTCCTCGTCGCGCACATAGGCGCGCATCACTGAACGCGCGCCGAAACTGGCTTGCACACCAAGCTGGTAAGCCGCTTGCCCGAGCACAATATCCATGTTTCGAGCGGATTCCGCAAACTGCGCGACCAAATCCTTTGGGTGCTGCGAGAGCTCGCCAACGATACTTGCGGTTCCTGAAATCAAGACTGCATGGCCACGCGTACTGCTGAGCAACATGCCACGCGAAAACCGCGGTGGTTCTTGCCCGTATGCCGCGCTGTAAAGCCGTGGCGGTTGTTGTCTAGGGTTATCGACCGGCTTGCCTGGTTGTTTGCCCGCAAGCCAAATCATATGCAGCCAAGGGGAAGCCGAACCAACGCGCCCAATGACGCTTGCTGCCGGGTCGCTTTGCCGCAATAGCTCGTTTGCGCTCGATGCGCGCGCCCGTCCTACGCAAAATTGTTTGTAACGCTCCGCTTCGCCTGCGCCCGCATTAATCGCAGAAAAATAAGTCCAGGTACGCAGCAAGTGTGGGTAGCCGCTTGCGGTTGTGTAATCCATCATGCGCCGGTAGGCATCGCTACTGGTGCGAATCAGGCCACCGCCCTCTTCTTCATGCAGCAGCATTTCTGCCAGCATAAATTCGTCATCACCCGCAAATGCCGCAGCGCCTAATTGCCCACATTTCAATTGACCGCTGGACTGCCAGATTTCTGAGTGTGGATACAAACTAGGTAAATCACATTGAAATTGCCCGATTTCACCCAGGCGATAGCCAAAACCCCAGCTTGCCAGCACGCTGCGCTTTTCGGTTAATGGCACTTGCGATTTTGCCAACGTGTCGAGCAGCCAGCGGTTTGGATTCAGCGCACTCACATGCTGCTACCAAAACGTACCGCCTTGTTTGCACAGCGCTTTTGCATTATTGCAAGCTCGCCTTCGCGGCGGCATATTGCGTCGCTAATTGATCTATCAACTCACCCGCAGACTGCACTTTCTCAATAAGTCCGATGCCTTGCCCGCAGCCCCAAATATCTTTCCATGCTTTAGCGGCACCGCCTGCAGTGCCAAAATCCATTTTGCTAGGATCCGCTTCCGGCAAATGCTCTGGATCAAGGCCCGCTGCCGCAATTGAACCCTTCAAATAATTGCCATGCACGCCAGTGAAAAGATTGGTGTAAACAATGTCAGCGGCATGCCCGTCCACCACCGCTTGCTTGTAGGCCTCAGTTGCGTGTGCTTCTTTGGTGGCAATGAACGCCGAGCCGATATAGCCAAAATCTGCGCCCATTGCACGCGCCGCTAAAACCGCCTGGCCTGTGGCAATCGCGCCTGAAAGCGCAATTGGGCCATCAAACCAAGCGCGGGTTTCCTGCACCAACGCAAATGGGCTTTGCGTACCAGCATGACCGCCCGCGCCGGTCGCGACCAAAATCAATCCATCAGCGCCTTTCTCTACCGCTTTGTGCGCAAACATTTGATTGATCACGTCATGAAACACGATGCCGCCATAGCTATGCACCGCTTGATTCAAATCTGCGCGCGCGCCAAGTGAGGTGATCACAATCGGCACTTTGTGCTTCACGCACATCGCAAGATCTTGCTCTAGGCGGTCATTACTCTTGTGCACAATCTGATTGACTGCAAACGGTGCCGCAGGCCGGTCTGGGTGCGCTAAATTATGCGCATCGAGCGCTTCGCGGATTTGGTGTAACCATTCATCCAGCAGCGCCTGCGGCCGCGCGTTTAATGCTGGGAACGAGCCAACAATTCCGGCTTTACACTGAGCGATCACTAACTCTGGCTGGCTCAAGATAAACATCGGCGCGGCAATCGCTGGAAAACGCAGTTGCTTCAGTAAATTCGCTGTAATCGGGGACATATTTCGAAGCTTTACGGGCGGAAAGTAGCGATAGTACGCGAGCCGCTGAGTAACGTCAGTCAAATGCATATTTGGCAATCGCGCGGTACACTGCTACCGTTGGGCGGTCAACCTAGAAAAGCGAGTTACTGCGATGCCGAATCTGCGCCATATTATTTTATTTCGCCATGCCACCGCAGAATCACAAGCGGCCTCCGGTAAAGATATGGAGCGCGAGCTTTCCGCAGTCGGTGTCAAGCAAGCCGAAGCCGCTGCCGCCTGGCTTAAACAACACCTGCATGATGCCCCCCGCATTGTGTCCTCGCCAAGTGCACGCACCCGCGCCAGTACCGCCGCGTTACTGGTGCAGTACCCAAAGGCGAACGTGCACTATCTCAACGATATTTACGAAGCAACACCCGCAAAGCTGCTAGCAGTTTTAGACAGCGATCCACACACACCGCTGCTGATCGTCGGCCACAACCCTGGCTTGGAATCAGCGCTTGCCCTGTTAACAACCGGGCAGAGCAGCGCCGTGCGCGGCATGACGCCGGGCGCAATTGCTTGGTTGACAGCGCCGGTGGGCGCGGTTTCCCCAGGGTGCGCGGAATTGAAGATGTTTTGGAGCCCGTAGCGTTTTTTGTCCGCGGCGAATGGTCAGTCTGGGCTGAAGTTAACTAGTATCAGGCGATTCATCCCGCAAGATGATGAGCAGTCGCACCCTAATCATGCCCAGAACGCTTAAAAGTCGATCCTAAGCATGACTTTTTGTCCACCAACTTGGCTTTGCAAACGAATTAACTGGAACTTTGTTCTCACAACAAGATACCGGTGAAATGCAGCAAAATGACCTAATCGCCCAGCTTGAGCTAAAGTTGCAGCGAAATGGTGGCGAGGCTGCGCACGGTTTTTATGTTTGCCAAGCAACTTTTGAAAGAGTAGCTGCGCGAAACCTGTTAAACGTGAAATTAGGATTAAGTGATGTCAGCCACGAACTTCAAAACGGAAAACAATACTTATCGGAAAATGATTGGTAACGGTTTGACGTATCGCATTCCCAGATTCCAACGCGACTACAGCTGGACGGAAGAAGAATGGGAAGATTTGTGGGCCGATATCTTAGGCACGATCGCGGAAAATGGCGAACCGGCGCACTACATGGGCTATTTAGTATTGCAATCATCCGACGAAAAGATTTTCGACGTTATAGATGGGCAACAGCGGCTAACGACCATCACACTCATCGTGTTGGCAGCGCTGAAAAACCTAAAGCGCCTGATTGACGAAAACGACCAATCTGAGAAAAATCAGCAGCGCATGGAGCAAATCCGCCAGACCTATATTGGTTATTTGGATCCCGTGACGCTGATTTCGCGCAGCAAAATATCGTTGAATCGCAACAACGATCATTACTTTCAAACCTATTTGGTGCCATTAGAACGCCTGCCGCAGCGCGGTTTCCGCGCTTCAGAACATAGCTTGCGCAAAGCTTTTGAATGGTTTGAAAAGCATGTTCGAGACTACTCAAAAAAATTCGGCGGCGATGAGGGCGTAGCACTCGCAACGCTGGTAGAAACGATGAGTGACCGACTTTTTTTTACCGTCATCAATGTCACAGACGAACTGAATGCTTACAAAGTTTTTGAAACGCTGAATGCGCGTGGAGTACGCCTATCCTCTACCGATTTGCTGAAAAATTATCTGTTTTCCGTGCTGCATCGGGAACACGAACGTGACCACGAAATGAAGGCCTTAGAAGATCGCTGGGAAGCGATGGTCACTCGCTTAGGGAGCGAAAGTTTTCCAGATTTCCTACGCACGCATTGGATTAGCCGCAAGACTTTTGTGCGGCAATCGGAATTGTTTAAGACCATTCGCGCGCGCGTGAACAATCGAGAAGCGGTATTCGGTCTGTTGCGTGATATGGAGCAAGACATGGACGCCTATTTGGGATTGACCAATCCTGAGGCTTCAAACTGGCCGGCCGAGCATAAAAGCTACGCACAAAACCTGCGTATGTTCAGCGTTCGTCAACCCTTTTCCATGCTGATTGCGGCGCATCGAAAGTTAAATCCTGCTGATTTTGAAATCCTGCTGCGTAGCTGCGTGATGATTTCCCTGCGCTACAACGTGATTGGCAACTTGCCAACGAACGAGCAAGAAAGCACTTATCACCGCGTGTCCCAAAAAATCTCTAACGGTGAACTCAGCACGGCGGGAGACGCATTAGCCGCGCTGGCTGGGATCTATCCAAATGATGACGTATTCCGGATCGCGTTCGCTGAAAAGTCCATCCGCACCAGCAACTCGCGCAACCTGCGTATTGCTCGTTATCTGCTCTGCGCTCTCGATAAGCAAGCAGGCGGTCTAGACTACGATTTTGATAGTGACACCTTTAACGTCGAGCACGTTTTACCACAGCACCCGGAAAACGGCTGGAACGCATTTAGCAACGAAGAAGCGGACGCATTGTGCTACCGGCTAGGCAACATGGCGCTACTCAACAGGAGCAAGAATCGCGACCTGGGTAACACCGAATACTTGCAAAAACGGCCAATACTGGCCGCCAGCGCATTTGTGCTGACAAAGAAACTGGCCGAAGAAGCCGATGACTGGACCCCCGAACGCATCGGCACGCGGCAAAAAGCACTGGCGAAAATTGCCACGAGCGTTTGGCGCATCGCACAGTTATCGTAATTCAACCATGAAGTTGGCGCTCCACATCCTACCATCCGCTCAGCGCGCAATCTGGCTGCAACTTTCAGCGGTGCCGAGCGACTTTACGCTCTACGGCGGCACCGCTATCGCGCTGCAGCTTGGACATCGCGAGAGCGTAGACTTTGATTTTTTCGCGCGCACTGACTTTGACCCGCAGCAGCTTTTGGAAAATAACCTAATATTGGAGCGCGCAGAGGTTACCGCGATAGCAAACAACACGCTCAGCGTGCGTTTGAATGCGGCTTACGATATGCCGGTATTATTGTCGTTTTTCGGCGTGCCAAAATTGCCCGTGTTGCGTCCAGCTTGGCAAATACATACGCCTGACATCGCCGTAGGGCACTTGCTTGAACTGGCTGGCATGAAGGCGATGGTGTTGCAAAAACGCGCTGAAGCGAAAGACTATCTGGACATTCATGCCCTCATTTTTCAGGGCAAAATTGATTTAGCGACGCAGTTGGCGGCTGGATTAAGGCTGTACCCGCCGCACTTCGCGCCCGAACAAACGCTGAAATCGCTGTGCTATTTTGCCGATGGCAATTTAGCGACACTGGCGAATTCGGTGCGGCGCGACTTGGCCACGGCGGTACGAGGCGTCGATCTGCAAAAGCTGCCGGAGCTATGAGCAACTCAAATTGCCCCTTCGTGATCCCGCTAAACGACGCCACGCGCATAGTTGCCAAGCGCCTCGTTTGGTTTGAGCCACCGGAGCTTGCCCTGAAAGAACCGGTGCGATTTCTAGCGTATGCCTTTGCGAACGCGCGCGACTGCGATATGCGCGTTTTGCGCGCGCTCCTTGGCGATGCCGAGTTGCGTTTTGCGCTACAAAATGCGCCACCCGGAATTATTGATGCGAAATCATGGGCGTACTGGCATTTAATGTTGGATTTGGGTGATGCGCCGGGTTTGCCGACGCGACAGCTGCCAAGTGAAGCCTTGGCCGCATTAATTAACTCTGCGCCAACCCAATCCGACTTTGCTCGCCCAACGGCAAAGTAATTTCCGCCACGCAGCCCGTTTTGTTTTCGCCAAGCAAATTGTCGGTGCGATTGCGCAGATTAAGCAGGCCACCGTGCGCTTCAACAATTTGTCGCGCCAGCACTAAGCCGATGCCGCTACCGCCGGGCTTGGTGGTAAAAAAGGGTACGAATAAATTATCAGAATTGGCCAGCCCGGTGCCTTCATCCAAAACTTCAATCAGTACATCTTTCGCCCGCACCTGCCAGCGCACCTGCACGCTGCCGCCGGTAACTAACGCCGCTTCCACCGCATTTTTCACCAAGTTGATCAACACTTGATCAATTTGATCGGCGTCGAGCGACAAATTAATCGCGCCGCCTTCAATCAATTCGGCGGCTTTGCGCGGATCAAACTTCGCCGCGCGGCGCAACAGCGGCACCAGTTCGGTCGGCGCCAATTTTGGCGGCGGTAAGCGTGCAAGCGTGGCATATGCGGTCATAAATCGACTTAAACCACCGGCGCGATCGGCGATGGTGGCTAGGCCATCGCGCATGTCTTCTTCCCAGTCGTGCGCACGTGGATCGCGCGCTAAAATTCCGCCTAGGCTTTGCGCCATGGATCGAATCGGCGTCAGTGAGTTATTCAGCTCGTGCCCCAGCACGCGAATTAAGCGCTGCCAAGCGCCGCGCTCTTCTTCGCGCAGGGCGCGCGTCATATCGCTCATCACTAGCAGCTGGTGTTCACGACCACGGTCACGAAAAGTGCGTCGGTGCACCTCGAAGCGCCCTTGCCCGCCCGGAAAACCGTGGGGTTCGACGCGCTCGGCGGAGCCGCCTAAAAACTCTGCCAAGGCCAGGTCGTGCGCGGTGACGCTACCAATATCTTTCTGACGAATACGAAACAGCGCCAGCGCGCTTTTGTTCGCCAGCCTGAGCACCGCATCTTCATCAAACGCAAGCACCGAAACATCGACCTCATCCAATACCTTATTAAGCAATGCGCTGGCTTCTTGCGCGCGCAATCGCTCAGATTTGAGCGTTTCTGCAAGCAAATTTACTTTCGAGACCAACGTGCCCAGCGCGCCAGGCCGGGTGCTAGCGCGCAGGGTGTAATCGCCTTCGCGCAATGCTTCCAATAGATTCGTTGCGGTATTGATTGGATAAAACATTTGCTGCACGAAACGACGAATGAAGAAAGCGGTCGCGCATAAAGCCGAGAGCAACGCCAGAATCTTGACGTAATTGGGCCATCGAATGTCATGCAGCAGCACCAACGCCAACACCACGCCCGGCGTCGCCATCAGCGCGGCACGTAGGACAACCGCGCGTTCGAAGCTCGATTCTTTAGCCACGAAGGGTACTTTCTAAGCGCGCTACCACGTCAAATCGTCAGGGATTTGATGCTTGGGGTCACTATAGTCAGGGTGCTCCACCGGCAAGACTGTCTCGCTGCTTGCACCCATCAGCGCGATAAATTCCGGTGCCACTGCGTGCACGGCAGCCACAATCGCGTGTGGCAGCAAACTAAAGTGACCGTCCAATTGCACAATACCCAGCTCGCCCGCGTTGAGTTGGGTACGTTGCTCAGCGGTCAAATAAATTCGACGAATCTTGCGCGCATATTCAAAATGCCGCACCACCTGTTCGCCCTCATTCGTGTTAACGGCTTTGCCAGCGATCAGCGCCAGCGCTTGATTTTTCCGCGCGCGTTTAGCCAACGCTTTCTCAACGTTTAGGCGCTGCGCTTCGGCCAGCTCCTTTTGTGCGGCCAAATCGCGGGCGCGATAGAGTTCAGCCAGCGAGGGTTCTGCTGGCTGTTGTGGCGGCTTGGCAACCGGCACATTTGTAGGGTATTTCGCCGGGCGCGGTGCGGGTTTGGGCTTTGCAGCATCGCGTTTAACTAAGCCTGCGGCGATCAATTGATCTTTCAGGGAAAGGGACATCGAGTGATCCTAAATCGTCTTTGAAGTAAGCATGTTGCGAGTTTAAGCGACACCGATTTCGGTACGCACATCAAATAATTCGGGGAAAAATGTTAGATCCAGCGCTTGTTTGAGAAACGCGACGCCCGCACTGCCACCGGTGCCACGTTTATAACCAATAATGCGCTCAACCGTTTTCATATGACGGAAGCGCCAAAGCTGAAATGCAACTTCAACATCCACAAACTGTTCGCAGCAATGATACGCATCCCAATACTTCTGCGGCGCTTCATAGATTTTTTTAAATACCTGCACTAACTCAGGCTTGCGCCGATGTGGTTCAGAGAAATCGCGTTTTAGGCAGGAATCAGGAATCGCGTGGCCGTGGCGCGCCAGATAGCTCAGAAACTCATCATAAAGGCTCGGCGCATGCAGCACCACCGTTAAGCGCGCAAATTTTTCCGCGTCGTGAGCAAACACGGCCAAGGTATCGGCGTTTTTATTGCCCAACAAAAACTCAATCGTGCGGTATTGCTCGGACTGAAAACCGCTAGCCGGCCCGAGTGAGTGGCGAAAACCTAAGTATTCACTCGGCGTCAGCGTTTCCAGCACCGCCCAGGTTTCATAGAGCTGCTTTTGGATGTGCTTGACGCGCGACAGCACTTTTAGACTCAAATCCACGCGATCAGCATTTAAATGCGCAATGGCCGCGCGCAACTCGTGAATCACCAGCTTCATCCAAAGCTCAGAGGTTTGATGCGCCACAATAAACAGCATCTCATCGTGGTTGGGTGGTTCACAACGCGGATTTTGCGCGCTCAGCAGTTGATCAAGCGAAAGGTAACCCGCGTAACTTAAGCGATCACGCAAATCTAAATGCAGACCCTGATCAAGCGGACGTATATTTTCCGCGCTCATTCGTACAGCTTCAGGGTATCACCGGTCATCACATACGCGGTCGCGGCAATATCGTTGCTCAACCGCTCGGTTTTGATGGTGCCTTCCAGCCAATAGGCATTGAACATATCTGCCGCCGGGATGGGTTTTACCATCTTGACGTAAACGATATTGTTTGGCGGTGGCGGTGGTACGTGGATGCAGGCGCCAAAATAAGGTACGAAAAAAAACTCGGTCAATTGACCGTCATCGGTTTGCTCAACCGGCACGACATAGCCTGCGAGACGGATTTTCGTATTGTTTACACCTCGCACCGTGACGTAACTGCCTACTTGATCACCCTTAGCGTTGTGATCAACGGGCAATCCTTGCGCCTTCGTCAAGGCCTCGACTTCCTCTTTCGGCATCAAGTCGAGCCATTCGGTGTCTTTGTAAATCGAGTCTTTGTAAGTCGCGCTCGTTTCGGCGAGCACGCTGCCAGCAAACCAGCTCATCGCCAGTGCTAGCATCACTTTATGAAGGTACTGAGCGATCAGCAATTTTTTCACGAGATTTAACCGTCTATTTTGGCGTGCGCCAGAACCCATGACTTTACCGCAGCCATCACGTCCGCAAGTCCACGACATCGCGCTTAAATTTTAGGCATTCAGCATGAGTTGCCGCGCCCGCTTAGGCGAACGCGCCCGTTTTGCGCTACATTCAGCCCTACTTACGTTTGTTCAGCTGATCACTGTGTCCAAAATCTTCCCTGAAGCAATTCCTGGCTATCACATGCTGCGTGTTTTGGGCAAAGGTGGCATGGCGGAAGTATATCTGGCACATCAGGATTCGGTAGATCGCGAGGTTGCACTCAAATTGATGAGCCGCCATTTGCTCAGCGATCCGCGTTTTGCTGAGCGTTTCTTGCGTGAAGCGCGCATCGCCGCAAAGCTACAGCATCGCCATGTCGTGAGCATTTTCGATGTTGGTGTCAACGGCGAACAACCCTACATTGCCATGGAATACCTGTCCGGCGGCCCGGTCATGCCCGTCGATGATCAACCATTGGAAAGTGATCAAGCCCTGCGCGTGGTGTTCGAGATGGCGCTGGCTTTAGATTACGCGCACAGCAAAGGCTATATCCACCGCGACGTCAAACCGGACAATATTTTGCTGCGTGATGACGGCTCATGCGTATTGAGCGATTTCGGCATCGCGCGCACTGTTGACAGTGCCACGATGATGACCAACGCGGGCTCAATTGTGGGCACGCCCTATTACATGAGTCCTGAGCAGCTGCGTGGCAGAGAAGTCGATGGCCGCGCTGACTTGTATAGTTTGGGCGTAGTGTTCTATCAAATGTTGACTGGCAAAGTGCCCTACACCGCCAGCGACAGTTTGGCGATTGGCATTATGCACATGACCGCACCGATGCCGCGTTTGCCGCTAAATCATGCACATTTGCAGCCGCTGTTGGATCGCATGCTTGCAAAAGAGGCCACGGATCGGGTGCAAACTGGACGCGAACTAGCGACTTTGGTGCGTGAGGCACAACTCGATGAGCGTTCGTCATCCCAGCGTGGCATCAGAACTGAGCAGCAATCTTTGCCGGTTGCAGCCTTGCCCAGTACACGAAAAATCCCGGCCGTATCAGCACGCATCGAGCCCCAGTTTGATTCCTCGACATCGTTCAACTCAGCACCAACTGGTGAGCAAAGCTTTAAGGCGACTGTGCAGCGCGCCAGTGCGCAACCAGCGGCACGAGAGCGTATTGAAGCTAGTGCGCGCGAGCGCATCGAGCCCAGCATTTCAGCCAACGCCCGCAGCGCAAGTCCAGCCGGCAGGCGCGTTGAACCCACTCTGGGCAAACCTAAGCCGCAATTGCGGGCTGAGCCAGCGTTTGGCCAAATGGATCCCGCGATGGATCAAGCAGCGTGGCGCAGGCCGACGCCACAGCGCGCACAATCGCGGGGTGCATGGCCGTGGATTGTAGGCGTGCTCATAATTGCCGGTGCCGCAGGTGCTTATCTCAAGCGTGAAGAAATCGGCGCAATGATTGCCGGACATCAGGCAAACAGCAACGCTACAGAAATCGCCGCGTTAATGGCGCAAGCGCAGAGCGCCGAAACCGCGGGACGCTGGTTCGATGACACCAAATTTGACGCGATTTCGCTATACGAACGTGCGGTACAAACTGCACCTGAAAATAGCGATGCCCAAGCGGGCTTAGCGCGAAGTTTGTCGACGCTACTTACACAAGCGCAGAATTTGCTTCCCACCGAACCCACACGCAGCGCGGCCTTACTTGAGCGCTTAGCGCGGCTACATGCTGATGACCCACGGGTTGCAACGTTGCGCGCACGCCTGGCCCAACCTAGATCAACAATTCCAACGCCGCCAAACGGTGTCGCAGTCGTATCGCTGGATCAGCAGTTACAGCTTGCGCTGAGTGCTGAGCGGGCGCGCGAATGGCTTGGCGCACGCGGTGCGCTGGCGCGCTACTCAGCGGTACTGCGTCTAGATCCAAACAACGCCCAAGCGCTTTCCGGAGTCACTGCCAGCGAAGCAGCAGCGGCAGAATTGCTGCAGAACGCCATCGCCAGTAAAGACGCAGGCGCAATTGACCGCATTCAGCGCGAATGGGAAAGCGCGCAGGCGGAGTCGGTTACGCGGCAGGTGTTGATGCGCAAATGGCGTGCCGTGCAGAGTGATGGCGACCAGCAGCGCGCGAATATTTCTGAATTGCTTAACCAAGCGAGCACTGCGCTGGCTGCGGGTCAATTGACCTCGCCGCCTGGGCAAAGTGCTGCCGATCTTTTTAAAGCGGTTTTGACGCTGGATCCAAAGAATGCAGTTGCGCTTGCGGGGATGCAAAAAATCGTTGCCGCGCTGATTAGTCAAGCGGAAAAGGCGATCACTATCTCTAGTTTTGAGATGGCGGAACGGCTCATCCAGCAGGCTTCAGATCGCGGTGCCAGCGCCGGCGCATTGCGCGCGATTAACGCAAAACTTGAAGCAAAAATCGCCAGTGGACGCGTAGCCGCGCCGGTACCCGTCGTGCTTGACAACACGGAGAATGATCCACGGCGCGCGCAACTGCTCAGCGATATTGACAGCGCGCTCACGCAAAACGCGCTGCTTGACCCGCCGGGCGCAAATGCATTTGATTTGCTGCGGCAAGCGCAGCGCCTAGGCCCTGGCAGTGATATCGCCCTGCGTATCGAACGGTTAAGCGTCGCGCTAAAAGTGCAGCTAGATCAAAGCGTGGAGAACAGCGATTTCGAAAATGCCGCCAATATCCTGAGCTCATTGCGTTCCCTAGGCCCGGACAAAGCGCTGGACGGCTTGCGCGGGCAGTTGCTGGAAAGTGTGATTAGCGATATCCGCGCCAAAATTGACGCCGGCGCGTTAGATGCCGCTGAGCGCAGGTTGAGTCTGCTCAAACAAATTGATAGCCGCCATCCAGAAATTCCTGAGCTGCAACTGAACCTTGCTACCGCGCGCGGCGCGGGTTAACCCAAAACCGTTTAAGTGGCGTAAGGAGCCAGCGGCAGAGTAAACACCATTCGAAACTGTTGCTATAACCGCCGAATCTGCGCACCCAGACCGCCAAACTTGCTTTCAATATGCTCATAACCACGGTCAATATGATAAATCCGATCAATCACACTTTCGCCCTGCGCCGCAAGTGCGGCCAGCACCAAGGATGCCGACGCGCGTAAATCAGTGGCCATCATCGGTGCCCCAGAAAGGTGCTTTACGCCGTGAATTGTCGCCGAATGCCCATGCAAACGAATGTCAGCGCCTAGGCGCATTAATTCGGGAATGTGCATCATGCGATTCTCGAACACGGTTTCAGTAATCGTGCCCACACCTTCTGCCACGCAATTCAGCGCGCAAAACTGCGCCTGCATATCGGTCGGGAACGCGGGATACGGCGCGGTGGTAATATCGACTGCTTTCGGGCGACGGCCGACCATATCCAGAGTAATCCAATCAACGCCGGTGCTGATCTGCGCGCCGGCTTCTTGCAGCTTTGCTAGCACCGCATCCAGAGTTCCGGGGCGCGCGTGCGTGGTGCGTATTTTGCCACCGGTCATCGCTGCGGCAACTAAAAACGTGCCGGTTTCAATGCGGTCTGCCACGACCGAAAAATCCGCAGCATGCATCCGTGCCACGCCTTCAATCGTGATGGTATTCGTGCCTGCGCCCCTGACACGTGCGCCCATCGCATTTAAAAAATCGGCTAAATCGACAATTTCCGGCTCTTGAGCGGCGTTTTCGATCATGCTGGTGCCACTTGCTAACACCGCCGCCATCATCGCGTTTTCGGTGCCGGTAACGGTCACAACATCCATCAATATCCGAGCACCGACAAGTTTTTTCGCGCTGGCGCGAATGAAACCATTTTCGACATGCACCTCTGCACCCAGCGCTTGCATCGCTTTGATGTGCAAATTCACCGGGCGCGCACCGATTGCGCAACCACCAGGCAAGGACACTTCTGCGTGGCCGTATTTAGCCAGCAGCGGACCCAACACCAAAATCGATGCCCGCATGGTCTTTACTAGCTCATAAGGCGCTACGGTACTGTTTACGCCGCGCGGGTCAGCATGTACTGAAGCGTCGTCTCCCACAACAAACTTCATACCCATTTGCCCCAACAGGGCAATGGTGGTTGTTACATCGTGTAGGTGCGGAACATTGCGGATAATGACAGGCTCGTCCGGCAACAGCGCCGCGCACAATATCGGTAGCACGGCATTTTTAGCGCCCGAAATTCGCACCGAACCGTTCAGCGGCACGCCACCGGTAACACTCATTTTGAACGGCATCGCGTTAAGCCTCAGCTGGCGTAAGCGTTTTTAGCGCTAGTGCATGAATCGCACCGCCCATTTTGTCGCCCAAGCAAGCGTAAACCATGCGATGCCGGGCCAGTGGCAGCTTGCCGACAAACAGCTCAGAGACAACCCGCGCCTCAAAATGCACGCCGTCTGCACCCTCGACGTGGATAACGCTGCCCGGCAATCCGGCGGCAATCATTTGATGAATATCATTGGCGGTCATGCATTTGCTCTTAGACTTAAAGATTACGAATGCTAGCTTTGCTTGCGTGTACGGCGATCAAATTTGCCCAACTGCACGCGAGTAAATCAATCGATTGCTAGCGAAATTCCCGAATTGCGTCGCCTATTGGCACCATTAATTTGAGGACGCCAATGCAATAATCAAACTCGCAACCAGCTCTGGATGCGTCAAAAACGGTGCATGCGCTGCGCTTAAGATTTCAACACGGCCACCACTTAATTCGGCGGCTGCAACAATTGCCTGCGGCGGCACGATGCGATCTCGTAAACCACCCAACCATAGACTTGGCATACGCAACTCAATTAAACGATCCGTTAAGTCAATGCTTCCGAGCATGTCCAGCCCTGAGATCAACGCGGCTGGATCAGGTTTTCCGTGCGCATAAATCGCTGCGCGCAACCAACGTAACTCGGCCTTCTCATTTGGTGAGCCAAGCGCCTCTAACGCCAAGAAGCGATCAACGACCGATTCCCAATCCCCTGTTAGCTCTGAGCAAAAACCCTTAAACGCAACCGACGTCATGCCAAAAGGCCAGCGGTCTGTTGCGACAAAACAAGGCGAACTGGCTATTGAGATTACTGCACGCACTGCCTTAGGAACGCGCAATGCAAGTTCTATCGATATCGCACCACCTAACGACCAGCCAACCAAGACTACAGGATCTAAAGAATTCACGTAGGCGGACAACTCAGCGATCGTGTCGTCGAGTGTAAAATGTTGCCCGACACTTCGCGCATGTCCCGGCAAGTCGACAGAGTGAATAGTGAAATGCGATGCCAAATAGGGCAATAGGGATGCGAAAATACCGCCATGCATCGCCCAACCATGCAGTAAAAGCAAAGGCGAACCCGTGCCATGAACCGAAATATGCATCTACAAGCGCGCCTTCGCGCAAATTTCGCTTAGCTAAACCGGCGACCGAGCAGCAAAACCCCACAGAGTAGGATAAATCCACCAAAAAAATTCAAGCTGGGTACTTGGCTGAATACCACACTACCATTTGTGCAGTGCGGCGGCCCAATGACTAGGCTCTCGATACCCTCGACAGAAGTTGCGGTACTCAAGGTTGCAACGCCAGTTTCGGCGTTAATGCGATAAATTTGACTCGGCAATAAATTCAACCGTGCATCACGGCGTTCAGCAGACGCCCAAAGCTGTCCAGAACTATCGCTTGACAGCCCGCCGCCTTCTATGAAATTTATTCCAGGGCCATAACTTCCCACTAAAGTGGACACGCCCGTCTGAACATCAATTCGGTACAGTTTATCGCTACCTAAACCGTACATTTGGCCATTTGCAACGGCCAAATCGGTAATTCCACCAACCAACGTGCCGCTTGCGGCCACTGCCTCAAACAAACCGGTACTCGTATTCACCCGGTAAAGAGTTTTTGAATTTAACGCTGCTGCGTATAGCTGGCCCGTGCAAGAAAACGCTATGCTCAAATCCTGTGGATTTGACCCCGTTGTTAGGCGCGTATTCCCTTGCGCGTTATTCACGGCCGTCGCGAATCCATTGGCTGCACTTATCGTTAGTAAAGTCTTCGTGTCGTCATCGACGCCAAACAGCTTCCCGGCGGAATCTAACGCCAAACCCTCAACGTCTTCAAATACGCCACCCACTGGACCTAACGGCCCGATCATTGTCGGCTCGCCGGTTCGCAAATTAATTTTATAGAGCCGATCCGCCGTTGCCGCCGTTGTGGCATCTGAACTGACAGCATAAGCGCTGACATCGTCCACTTTTGCCAAATCACTCACCGGCGATGCACCGTTGAGCAAATCCTGTGCACCGAGCTGCGCGCACAAAAGTGCGGTGGGCAAACTAATGAACGCGGCAATCTTGCCGTTGATTTTCATGCGCTTATGATGGCTTTCATTGACGTTTCGGGCGGCCTCTGCGGCATTTGTTAAGGCGCTCTAACGGCGCTATTTCGTAAAGCATACCAAAGTTCAGATTCATCTGCCAACAAATTACTAACCCGACGTTAGCGTCGCTCGTTACTTTTTGACAACCGGCATTCTCAAATTAGATTAACTCAACAGGGAGCCATCAAAAATCGGTCAAGACAGAAATCTGTGCGCACCTATTGCTGCGCGCACTCAGCCACAAAT
>Ga0105046_10008394_pt1 | contig 16236 bp, 18 predicted proteins | sample MAT03_FD_78385 | JGI IMG/M metagenome (GOLD analysis project Ga0105046, IMG submission 78385) | Freshwater microbial communities from Lake Fryxell liftoff mats and glacier meltwater in Antarctica - MAT-03 (megahit assembly) | ecosystem: Environmental > Aquatic > Freshwater > Ice > Liftoff...
CCACGAATTCCACGAATTCCACGAATTCCACGAATTCCACGAATTCCACGAAGTCCGCGAATCCAACGAGCACAACGACTTCAACGAATTCCAATAGCTCCCCGGACACGAGGGCATCCGTACCGCTTGCACCCACGGCATTCTTCGGCGCGCATCCGGCACCTGCCCCACCGTCGTCGCCGTCCGGCGCTCAAGTTCCGCCCGCTGTGCGCTCGCGCCCTTCCGCGGTGACCCACCGCGGCAACACCGAGCCGGCCAGCCGGGCAGAACACAGGGCACCTGCGGACTTCGCGGCTTCGCCCGTCGCTCCGTCGCTGCCCGCCACCTTCCTCGACGGCACCCCTTCGAGCGCGTCGCGTGTCGACGTGCCCGGCGAAGGCGATGTGCAGGTGACGGCCGACGCCCCCGAGGCGCGGCGGCGAGACCATGTCGAGGACGCGACCGCGGCGCCGCTCGATCCTGCGCGCCCCGGTGAACGGACGACCTTCGATCACGACGGTCCGAAAGCAGCGGCGCCGATCGCGAGCCCCCGGCAAGACGCGGGCCTCGAGCGCGCCGGCGACGCACGAAAGCGCCAGGAAGTCGTCGAGCGAGGCGTCAACCGCATGACGGCCCGCAACGCGGTGATCGCATCGGTCCACACACCGGAGCTGGGTCACGTCCTCGTCGATGCCCATCGACGAGGCCAGGCGGTCGACGTGTCCATCGTGGTGGACCATGCCGATGCGGTCATCGCGATCGAGGGCGCTCGAAGCGAGCTGGAGCGCGAGCTTCGCCAGGATGGCGTGCGCGTCTCCAGCCTGGACGTCCGAACCTCCGGCGCGCCCTCCACGGGGAGCGGGGAGGGCCACCGCTCGCCCTCCCAGCGCGGTGACTCTTCGCCCGATGGTCGCGAGGCTTCTGCCGCGTCGGCGCGGACCGAGCCGCATCCATCAGGCAATTTGCCGCCTGCAGGCGGGCGGGTCCGGATCGTGCTGTGACCTTCCACCATGGTCGTGAACAACGTCGCCGGCGCTGGCAGCGCCACCCCCCAAGATCCCTCGAGCGGCGCTGCCTCGTCCGGCACGCTCGACAAGGACGCGTTCCTCAAGCTCCTGGTGGCGCAGCTGTCCAACCAGGACCCGACCCAGCCGATGGAAGGGACGGAGTTCGTCACCCAGCTTGCCCAGTTCTCGGCCGTCGAGCAGCAGATTGCACAGTCGGGAAAGCTCGATCTGCTCAGCCTGCAGCTGGGAGGCATCGCCAACAACAATGCGGCGATGCTGGTCGGCAAGCAGGTGACGGTGCGCGGAGCGGCCATCGCGTTCGACGGCAAGACCCCCACCAGCGCCAGCGCCACCCTTGACGGGCCGGCCGCCAAGGTGACGGTCGATATCGTCGGTCCCGATGGGAGGGTAGTGCGCACCATCGACGTGGGGGCGCGCGGCGCCGGCCCGCTGCCCATCACGTGGGACGGCAAGGATGCCGCGGGCAACCCTACCCCTGCCGGCGCCTATACCTTCGCGGTACGCGCCGAGAATGCCGCCGGCGAGGACGTCGGCGTCACCCAGGACGTCACCGGCCGGGTGACACAGGTCACCTTCGACAAGGGCTATCCCGAGCTGGTGCTCGACAACGGCGTGCGTGCACCGATAAGCGATCTGGTCTCGGTGAGCGGGGCTTCCGGAGCCGGAGCCGGCGTCCCAATGAGTCTGGGAGCAGCGTCCCGCTCGAGCATCTCGGCAGAGGAGCTGGCGCGCTTCACGCGCACGCTGGACAGCACCATCGCGCGCTGAATCGAGCACGTTCGGGGGTTTGAGCAGTCGTCCAACAGGAGAAGACAAACATGTCGGTCACGAGCGCAATGTGGGCTGGAGTTTCGGGGCTGAACGCCGAGGGCCAGGCCTTGGGTGTCATCGGCGACAACGTCGCCAATGCCAACACCGTGGGCTTCAAGGGTTCGCGCGCGCTCTTCGAGGACGTGCTGGGCGGCGCGGCCGGCTCGAACCTCGGCGCCGGCGTCCGCATGACGCGTGCTCAACAGATCTTCGGGCAAGGTGCCATCCAAAACACCGGGCAAGCCACCGATCTCGCCATCTCGGGCGACGGTTTTTTCGTGGTGAAGGGCGTCATGAGCGGCGTGCAAGGGCAGTACTTCACACGGGCCGGCCAGACGGCGCTCAACGCGGACGGCTTCCTCACGACGCCGAACGGCATGCGCCTGCAGGGGTATGCGGTCGACGCAAACGGGGTGGTGGGGGGCAACCTCGGGGACGTGCAGATCTCGCAGCAGCCGCTGCCGCCCAAGCCCACCTCGGCGATGGCGCTCGACGCGAACTTGGACGCCGGCGCAACGCCGCCCATCAATCCATGGGATCCCGCTAATCCCGCAGCGACCTCGAATTTTTCGACGAGCACGACGATGTACGACTCGCTCGGGCAGCCCCACGCGGTCGATACCTACTTCGTCAACACCGGTCCCGGCACGTGGGAGTACCACTCGGTCACCGACGGCGCCGAAGTGGCGGGCGGCACACCCGGCACGGCGCAAGAGATCGCGTCCGGAACCCTCACGTTCGATGGCAATGGGGCGCTCGCCGACTCCACTGCGGCCGGTGGCACCGTCGACTGGGCGGGCGCGACGCCCGGCCAGGCCATCACGCTCGACTTCGGGACGTCGATCGCTGCAGGGGGCACCGGCCTCGACGGCATCACGCAGTACGGCTCTCCAAACAACATCGGCCAGCAGACCCAGGATGGCTACGGCTCGGGCTCGCTCGCCGGCATCCGGGTCGACGCCGACGGAACAGTCAACGGCGTCTACTCCAATGGGGAGGTCGTAGCGGTTGCGCAGCTCGGTATCGCCAAGTTCACCGCCAACGACGGTCTCGATCGAACGGGACAGAACATGTGGTCTGCGACGAAGGAGTCGGGTGAGGCCGCCATCTCCGCTGCCGGTAGCGGAGGCCGCGGCGCGATCGTCGCGGGGGCGCTCGAGCAGTCGAACGTCGACATCACCCAGCAGTTCGTCGAGCTGATCGTCCATCAGCGCTCTTTCCAGGCGAACTCCAAGACGATCACGACGGCGGACGAGATGTTGCAGGAAGTCGTCAACCTCAAGCGCTGACCGGCCAAGGCCGGCTCGGTAGAGATGCCACCCAATGAGCACCCCCGATAAGGATGTGCCGGCCGTGCCGGACAAGCCCGCTGCCGCCAAGAAGGGCGGCGCGGTGCTGGCCATGGCGAGCATCGTCCTGACCGCAGTGATGTCGGGGGGCGCCGCGTTCGCGGCGGTGCGCTTTGTCGGCGCGCCGAAGCCACCCCCTGTCGTCATCGAGCACGTGGCTGCGCGCCCCCCCGGGCCGACGGTCCCACTCGAGCCGTTCGTCGCGAGCTTGCCCGACGCGGCCGGCCAGATGCGGGCCCTCAAGCTCACCATCGCGATCGAGCTGGAGCACGAAGGAAAGGCCGAGGATTGCGTCCCTTTCGTGCCTCGCATTCGAGACACCGCGCTCAGCTACTTGCGCGAGCGGACCTTCGAGCAGGTGACCGCGCCGACGGCAGTGGAGGTGCTCCGCACCGATCTGCTCGCACGATTCGAAGCTGCTGGTCTCGTTCACGCTCGCAAGGTCCTCGTCACCGACCTCATCACGCAATGAGCCGAGAAGCGTCGTGAGCAAGGTCGATGTCAAGAGCATGCTCGGCGAGGCGGTGCGGCGTGGTGGCCAGTCGCGCGCTCTGGGAGCGCTCGACGAGCGCGCCAGCGATCTCGCAGGCGCATTGCGGCGGAGCGTCCCGGTGCTGCTGCGGCGGGGCGTGCCGATCCAGCCCGCCCCCGCCCGAATGGCACGGATCGCGGAGCTGATGGCGGAGATTCCAGGGCCCGTCTTCGAGGTACCGCTGGTGACCGACCCTGGCGGCTCGCGCGCTCTGCTCTGCTTTTCCGGTCCTGCCACCTCCTATTTGGTGGACGCCGCGTTGGGCGGCACGGGCGAGCCTGATCCCTCACAGCCCGAGCAGCGCGACATCAGCTCGCCCCAGCGTGCAGTTGCAGCCCGCATGGCCGGCGAGATGGTCGGCGCGATCTCGGACGTCCTGGCTGGCCTTGGTCTGCGCCTGCGCCGCATTCCGACTGGTCCCGATGCGCCCTTCGGCGGCGAGCTGGTGGTGGTGACCTTCCAGATCGGGGACGCGCCCAACCGCCAGATGGTGCTGGCCATGAGCCGGGACGTCGTCCAGGCCTCGACCGTCGGCGTGGCCACCGCCGGGCGCTCGTCGGACGTCGCGTCGCGAGTTGCCGGGGTCCTGGCCCAGGTGGAGGTCGAGATCAGCGTCGAGCTCGGACGAATCCGGCGGTCACTCCAGGCGCTCGAGCGCCTGCGCATCGATGATGTTCTGCGCCTCGATACGCCCATTCGGTCGCCGCTGGTCATGCGCTGCGAGGACCGCCCGGTGTTCCTGGCGCTCCCGACGACAGCGGGAACGCAGCTTGCAGTCACCGTCCTCGACCGCATCGAGGGGCTTCGCTCGGAGCGCATCGAACGCGCTGGTGCGAGCCCCGTTGGCGCCATCGACAACGAACCGTGAGGTAGGCATGTCTGCAACTGGAGATGAGGCAGGCGCGATCGTTCGCGCGCCTTTGTTGGACGCGGGTGCCCTGCACGTCCTGCGCGACGTCGAGGTCGAGATCACCGTCGAGATCGGCCGATGCCGCCGCCGGATCGCCGACGTGCTCCGTATCGCACCGGGGCAGACGATCGAGCTCGGCAAGGCAGCTGGCGAGCCGGTCGACATCTACGTCAATGGCCAGCTCATCGGGCGGGGCGAGGCCGTCGTTCTCGGCGACCGTTATGGCGTCCGCATCACCGAGCTGGTGTCGGCATCCAACTCCGGGGAGGCTCTATGAAACGCGTTGTCATCATTTTGGCGCTCGTCGCCAGCGCCCTGGCGCCCGCAGGCGCGCGGGCCGAAGGAGCGTCCGACTCGGCTGCCGCGCTCGCGGAAGACGAAGCGATCGACAAGGCCATCGCCGAGGCCGAACGCGAGGCGATCGCCCCGGCGCCGCCGCTCGCCGTACGCCGCGACAAGCCTCTCGTGACAGCACCACCGGCCGAGGGTCTGGGCCTCGCTCCCAAGCTTGCGCTGTGCGCGTTGCTCGCAGGCGCCATCTTCTGGGTCGCGCGCAAGCGCCTTGGGGGACGGCTCGGCCCCGGCGCGCCGACCCAGAGAGGAGACAAGCCGCGCGTTCTGTCACGCACCGCCATCGGCCTGCGTCACGAGGTCGTGGTGCTCGAAGTCGAGGGGCAACGCTTCCTGCTTGGGGTCGCGCCGAGCTCGATCGCATCGCTGGGGCTTCTCCCCGACGAACCCGTGCTGTCGAGCGCAGAGCACGAGCACGAGCGCGAGCGCGAGCGCGAGCGCGTCGCGGGTCTCATCAACGATGAGCCACCGCTTCCCATGGCCGACGGCCTCGCACGTCTGATCGCCGCCTCTCGCGTGGCGACCGGTCGGGCAGACGGTCGGCCTGTCGCCAGCAGCGGCCCGCTCGCCACTGGCATCCACGAGCGAGCGCGCGGGTTGTCGCGCGAGGACGTCGCCGAGCTGACCCCGACTCGCCCGACACGCCTCCCGCAGCCCGCGCGCAAGCGGACGTCTCGCCCCGAGGCCATCGGCGGCGACTCGGCTGCCGAAGGACAGGTTCGTGGCCTGTCCCGCCGGGCCGCGCCGTGAGCGGCGACTGGATGGCGGAGCTGTCCAAGGTCGGCTTGCCGGCCCGGCTCGGAATTCTCGCGCTCCTCACCGTCCTGTCGCTGCTACCGGCGATCGTGCTGACGATGACGAGCTTCACGCGCTTCGCGGTGGTGCTCTCCTTCGTGAAGACCGGAATCGGTCTGCAGCAGTCGCCACCGAGCCAGGTCATGGTCGGCCTGGCGCTCTTTCTCACGATGTTCACGATGGCCCCGGTCGCCGACCGCATCGCAGCCGATGCCTGGCAGCCGCTGTCACGTGGCGAGATCAGCAGCGTGGAGGCGCTGGAACGTGGGGTCGTACCCGTCCGATCGTTCATGCTTCGCCAGACGCGGGAAGCCGATCTCGCGCTGTTCTACGACGCGGCCAAGCTCGCCTATCCGGTGACCGAAGATGAAGTGCCGCTCCGCATTGCCGCGCCGGCCTTCCTCGTGAGCGAGCTGACCACCGCCTTCGAGATGGGGATCCTCGTCCTCTTGCCATTCTTGCTCATCGACCTGGCCGTCAGCTCGGGATTGATGAGCATGGGCATGATGATGGTCCCCCCATCGCAGATCAGCCTTCCCCTCAAGCTCATAGTGTTCGTCCTGGTCGATGGGTGGCACCTGCTGGTCGACTCCTTGCTGCGGAGCTTCGTATGACGACCGACGAGATGACGACGCTGGCGATCGGCTTCCTGAAGGCTGGCGTTCTGCTCGCTGCGCCGGCCGTCGCTATCTCCGCGGTGATCGGCGTCGCAGTCGGCGTCGTGCAGACCGCGACGCAGGTCAACGAGCCGAGCGTCAGCTACGCCGCCAAGGTCGTCGCGCTCTTCGCGCTGTTCGCGCTCGCCGGTCCAGCGCTCTCGGACCAGGTGATGCGCTACACGCGCGCCAGCTTCGAAGCGATTGCCCACGTCACCGAGTAGAGCGACGAGGTGCTCGCCGAGCTGCTGCTGCAACGGGCGATGACCGTTGCACTGATCGCGACGCGACTCGCCGGCTTCGTCATCGTTTCGCCCTTTCCGGGCGAGTCGACGCCGCGCCAGGTGAGGGTCGGATTCGTCCTCCTGCTGACTTGGTTCATCGCCTCGACCGACGAGCCGGTGGCACCGGCGTCATCGCCTGAGCTCGGCTACGAGGCGCTCTTCGGCGTCACCTCCGAGCTCGCCATCGGCGTCCTGGTGGGCCTTGCATTCCGGACGGTCATCGGCGCAGCCGAGATCGGGGGAGAGCTTTGCTCCCAGGCCACCGGCCTCGGTTCGGCGTCGCTCTTCAATCCGACCACACGGGCGCAAGAGACGCCCATCTCGCGGCTCTTCTGGCTCGCGGGTGCCGCCTTGATCCTGACGACCGGCACGCACCGCGTCGTGCTCGGCTACCTGATCGAAACCTTTGGCGCCATCCCCCTGGGGACTGGAATCGCCCCGGGCGGCGCCGCCCCCGCACTGCTCGACCTGGTCGCAGGTTCGATGGTGGCCGGCCTTCGCCTCGCCTTTCCCGTGATTGCGGTCGGGCTCGTTGCGCAGGTTGGTCTCGCGCTGGTCGCGCGCATCGCGCCAGCACTGGGCGTCTTCCAGATCGGCTTGCCGGTTCTGGTCGCCGCCGGCCTCATCGTCCTCGGTCTGTCGTTTCCATCGGTAGTGTCCCTGCTGACGACCATCCTGGCCGGCACGCCGGCGGCCGTGGAGCAGCTCCTGCGCGATGCCTCGGGCTGAGGCGCAGTTCGTGCTTGGGGCTCGTGACGAGGCGAAACATTGTCGGAGAGCGACGACGACGACCGGACCCACGACCCGACGCCGCAGCGGCGCGAGAAGTTCCGCAAGGAAGGCCAGGTAGCGCGCTCGCGCGATGCCGGCGGCGTCGCGTCCGTCCTGGCCGCGGGGGCGGCCATCGCCTTCACGCACGATTCGATTCGGCGCGCCTTCGAGGAGCTCATGCGGGCGACGATCGGCAACGCCGACACCCTCGGACGTGGCGAGCTCGAAGGCGTGCGGACGGCACTGGCCGGTGCGGCGTTGCGCGCGATCGGACCTCCTTTGGTCGCCGCATCGATGGCCGGCGTGATCGTCGGCTTCGCGCAGGCCGGTCTCCACCTCGAGCTCGACCTCGCCGCGCCCAAGGCGGAGCGCCTGAACCCCATCGCCAAGCTGGGCCAGATGCTCTCGCCCAAGCACGCCATGGGCGAGATCGTTCTGGCGTTGGCCAAGGTGCTGCTTGTTGGCGTGGTGGCGTACCGCGCCCTCCTGGACGAGCTCCCGGCCCTGATCGGGCTCGGCGCCGCTGACCTTCCGACCGCGACCGGCACGCTGGCGGCCGCGGTGGTCCACGTTGGCCTCCATGCGATCGGGGCCGCTTCAGCCATTGCGCTCGCCGACTACGGGTGGAGTCGATTTCAGCTCGAAAAGCGCCTGAAAATGACGCTGCAGGAGTTAAAGGACGAGATGCGTCAGGAGGACGGAGACCCCAAGGTCAAGGGTCGCATGCGCGCCCGCGCACGACAGCTTGCGCGGTCGCGGATGATGAACGACGTCAAGAACGCGGCGGTCGTCGTCACCAATCCGACGCATGTCGCCGTCGCACTCCGTTACGATGACACCGACCCCGCACCGGTCGTCGTCGCCAAGGGTCACGACCACGTCGCCCTGGCCATTCGCCGCGAGGCCCGACGCGCCGGGATCCCGATCGTCGAGTCGCGAGCTCTGGCGCGCACGCTCGATGCCGAGGTCCCGATCGGTAAGCCCTCGCGGGTGGAGCACTTTGCCGCCGTCGCCAAGGTCCTCGCGTTCGTCTACGCGCTCCGTGGTCGCAAACCCACCGCCCGCCGCGGAGCCGCTGGGCCACGGGTGGCACGTCGAGTGCAGCAGCCCTTGACGTGAGCGCAGCGATCACAGCGGAGTCGGCGGACAGCAAGGCCGACCTCCTCGTGCCGATCTTCATCGTCGGCACCGTGCTGATGATGGTGCTGCCGATGCCGGCGGTCCTGCTCGATGCCCTCCTCACGGTGAGCATCGCGCTCGCCGTCGGCGTGTTTCTCACCGCGATGTTCATCGAAAGTGCCCTGGAGTTTTCGGCATTCCCAGCGTTCGTCCTCGTCGCGACGCTCCTGCGCCTGAGCCTCAACGTCGCAACGACCCGCCTGATCCTCCTCCACGGAGCCGAAGGCCACGGCGCTGCCGGAGGGATGGTCGAGGCCTTCGGGCGCTTTGTCGTGGGCGGCAACGTCGTCGTCGGTCTCGCCATCTTCCTCATCCTCGTCGTGATCAACTTCGTCGTGATCACCAAGGGCGCCGGCCGCGTCGCCGAGGTGGCGGCACGCTTCACCCTCGACGCGATGCCCGGCAAGCAGATGGCGATCGACGCCGACCTCGCGGCCGGCCTCATCGCTCCCGAGCAGGCCAAGGTGCGGAGGCGGAACCTGGAGCGCGAAGCGGACTTCTTCGGTGCGATGGATGGTGCCAGCAAGTTCGTGCACGGCGACGCCGTCGCGGGCCTGCTCATCACCGGCATCAACCTGGTGGGCGGCCTGATCCTCGGTCTGGTCGCCGGAATGGACATCGCAGCAGCAGCCGAGACGTTCAGCATCCTCAGCGTGGGTGACGCGCTCCTCGCGCAGATCCCGGCGCTCCTCGTGTCGTCCGCCAGCGGCATCGTCGTGACGCGGAGCGCGACGGGCGAGCAGCTCGGTCGCGCCTTCGTCTCGCAGCTCGCCGGTCGAAAGCGCAGCGTGGGCATCACCGCCGGCATCGTGGCCCTGCTCGGGCTCGCGCCCGGCATTCCGACGATCCCGACGTTCGGGCTCGCCATCGCACTTGGTTGGCTTACGCACAAGCTGCCACGCGAGGGCGCGGCGGCCAGCAACGCGTCCGGCCAGGCCCCGTCGCGGGCGACGTCGGGGGACGGTGTGGCCGCCCCTGGGCAGACGACTGGGCGCACCGCTGGCGAGGAGATCGACGCCGCGCTCGCCGTCGAGATGCTGAGCCTCGAGCTCGGCTACGAGCTGGTCGCCATGGTCGACCAGGCCCAGGGAGGCACCCTGCTCGACCGCGTGGTGGGCCTGCGCCGCGAGCTGGCGCGCGAATGCGGTCTCGTCGTGCCGCCGATCCACGTCTGCGACGACCTCGACCTCGAGCCTTGCATCTACCGCGTGCGACTCCTCGGCAACGAAATCGGAAGAGGGGAGTGCCGCCCCGGGCGGCTCCTCGCCATCGACGCGACCGGTGATGCCGCGCCAATCGAAGGCGAGCCGACCACTGACCCGGCGTTCGGGCAGCCGGCGCGGTGGGTCCTCGCACGGGACCGCGAGATGGCCGAAGCGCTGGGCTACGTGGTGATCGACCACGCCACCATCGTCGCGACGCACCTCGGTGAGCTGGTGCGTCAGCACGCCGCCAAGCTGCTCGGCCGCCAGGAAGCGCAGCACCTGCTGGACGTCCTGGCGCGGTCCGCGCCGAAGCTGGTCGATGACGTGATCCCGGCGCTCCTGTCACTGGGCGACGTGGTGCGCGTGCTGCGCAACCTCCTCGCCGAACGGGTGGGCATCCGGGACCTGCGAAGCATCCTCGAGGCGCTCGCCGACGCCTCCGCGCAGACGAAGGACGTCGAGCAACTGACCGAGCTTGTCCGCGAGCGGCTCGCATCGCAGATCACCAGCCGCCTCATGGGCAGCGATCGCTCGATCGCCGTCATCGCTCTCGATCCTCGCGTCGAGGAGGCCTTGCGTCGCTCGCTGCGCGAGATCGCCTCTGGATCGGGCGGCGCGCTCGATCCCGAGCTGCTTCGCCACCTCACCACGGCAGCCGAGCACGCGCTGCCGAAGTTCAACGCGCTCGGCGTGTCGCCCGCGCTCGTCGTGCCGCCCGACGTCCGGCGGTTCGTCCGGGCAATCTTCGAGCGCAAGCTTCCCCAGCTCGCCGTCGTGTCGTTCCGCGAGCTCGAGCCCACCGCCGGCTTGCGCGTCGTGGAAACCCTCTCCGCGGCGGTCGCCGCACCCAACCAGCTGCCGCGCGCCGGCACGTCACCCGCCACGAGGTCCGCATGAGCCCGTCGACGTATCGAGGACGCACGTTGGAGGCCGCCACCCGCGCCGCGCACGAGGCGCTGGGCGAGGCCGCACAGATCGTGGCCACGCGAAAGATCGCCCTTCGCAGCTCGCTGCCGTTCCTGGCGAGCTTCGAGTTCGAGGTGACCGCGGAGCCCGCTGAGGCTCATCAGGCGCGCCCCGACGCCCGACACACGTTTGCGGCCGCCGTGAGGCTCCCGGGCGACAGCGAGGTCCAGGTCTCCGCGATCCGCAGCGAGGTCCGCGGCGAGATCCGGGCCCTGCGGGCGATGCTGGCGCAGCGGATGACCGACGACGACGACGGGCGCGCCAGCCGGCGCGAGTTCGAAGCCGAGATCACGAACCTCCAGGAGATCGTCGAGACGTTTCGCTACGCCGGTGAGGAGCTGCCTCCCTCGGACCTGCGGCGCATCCTGGCGACCGCCGGCATCGAGGGCGCCGCCGCGCATCTCGTCGCGAAGCGCGTCCGCAACCGCGGTGACGGCGCATCGCTCCAAGAGTCCTATCGCCAGGCCCTGCTGGAGACCCTCGACATCGGACGGTTCCCGCTCGCCGATGCAGCGCGCAAGATCGTCGTCGCGCTCATCGGGCCCTCTGGGGTCGGCAAGACCACAACCGCCGCCAAGCTCGCCGCCCACGCCGTGCTCGCGCAGGGTCGCTCGGTGACGCTCGTATCCACCGACACGTTCAGGGTGGGCGCACGCGAGCAGCTGGAGCGGTTCGCCGAGCTGCTCGGCGCGACCTTCGTCACGACCCACACCCGAGGCGAGCTCGACGTGGCCCTCGCGAGCTCGAAGAGCGACGTGACCATCGTCGATACTGCGGGCCGAGGGCCGACCGAGCGCGACGCGATCGAGACGGCTCTATGCCGCACCCGACTCCCCGCTGGAGCACGCCCCGAAGACCGCCACATCTTGCTCTGCGTGCCGGCCGCGCTGCGCGAGCTGGAGGCCCGCCGATTCGCGCGCGCCTTTGCGGCCTGCCGTCCGACCGGGGTCGTCGTCACCAAGATCGACGAGACCGACGCTCCATCCGGCCTGCTCCACGGTCCGCTCGCCGCCAAGGTGCCGCTCGCGGCGATGTGTTTCGGCCAGCGCGTTCCCGAGGACATCGACGAGGCCTCGCACCACGCCGCGCTCGCTGCCCTCTGCCCCCCTCGAAGGCCGTCCAGGGCGCGCACCAGCGCGACCTGAGCACCCTTCACCGACCCATGAAACCCCATGCATCGCATTGGCTCCACCGCTTCGTCCTCGCATGAGGCTCCCGCCACGCACGTGTTGACCAGCGAGGATCACGCGCGCTGGGCGCCACTCGTCCGCCGAACTGCCATGCGCGTGGCCCGGCGGGCCCCCTCGGGCATATCGGTCGAGGCGCTGTGCCGCCGGGGATTCGTCGGGCTGCTGGATGGCCTGACCACCGCTGCGGCGATGGCGCCCGGAGAGACGCTCGAGGCTTACGTCGAACATCGCATTCGCGGAGCCATGCTCGACTTCATGCGCTCTGCGAATCCAGCGTTCGCCGCAGCGCGTGCCGCATCGCGAGACCTCGCGCGGCTGCTGCGACGCCTGCGCGACGAGGGCTCGCCTCACGCCGGTGCCGACGAGCTCGCCAGCGGACTCGGCCTCGACGCCACCGCCTACGCCGACCTCCTGACGCGCATCGCCGAGGCCGGCCTCGCGCGTATCGACGTCATCGACCTCGAGGAGGGACCCCAGCAGGACCCCAGCGGCGAGGAGCCGCGAGCCTGCCGGCGGACACTCGCGAACGCGATCGTGCAGCTCCCCTTGCGGGAGCGGAACCTGCTCGGGTTGCTCTTCGAGGAGGAGCTGTCCATCGAGGAGGCATCCGCCGTGCTCGGCTGCACGTCGCGCGCGGTCACCTGCCTGCTCACGCAGACGATTCATCGCCTTCGCGCGGATATCGGGAAGGAGTAGTCGCATGGCCAAGGGCATCTACACAGCACTCTCCGGGGCGCTGGCGGCCGAGACGTCACTCGACGTCACGGCGCAGAACCTCGCCAACACCTCCACCGCCGGCTACCAGCGGCAGCGCGCCCTGTTCCGCGAGGTCCTCGGCACGACGACCGCGCCGCGTGGCACAGCCAATCCCAACCGGTTCGTCGGGGCCGGTGCGACCGTCATCGACCTGACGGCCGGTGTCATGCGGCAGACGGGCAACAAGCTCGACGCGGCGCTCCCGGAAGGGACGTTCTTGTCCGTTCGGACGCCGACCGGCGACCGATTCACGCGCGCCGGCTCGCTCTCCACGAGCCCCGACGGGGCGCTCCAGGCCGCCGGCTTCCCCGTGCTCGACAGCGACGGCGAGCCGATCGTGGTCGACCCGTCCGGCCCGCCTCCCGAGATCGCCAAAGACGGCGCCATCCTGGCGGGCGGGGCGCGCGTCGCGCAGCTCGGGCTCACCCGCTTCGAGTCGCCCGAGCGCCTCGCCCCCGAGGGACGCGGCCTCTACGCGCCGACCCCGGCGAGCGGCATCGGCATGACGGCCGACGGAGATCTGACGGTCGGCGCGATCGAGGACTCCAACGCGTCGCCGACCCTCGCCATGACCGAGATGATCGGTACGACCCGCACTTTCGAGGCCTTTCAGCGAGCAATTCAGGCGTTTCGCGACGCCGACCAGAAGGTCGCCGGCATCGTCGGAGGCTGAGGGGCCTGGCGCGGCTCTTGCTGAATGTCTAAGCGAGGCCGGCGGTCACGCAACCGGCGACGGAACGAACCCCTTCAGGAGACCCCATGGCCCTCTATATCAATACGAATGCGGCCTCGCTCGAGGCGCAGCGCTCCCTCTCTGCGAACACCACCATGCAGGCGACGACGTTCCAGCGGCTGGCGAGCGGCCTGCGTATCAACTCCTCGGCCGACGACGCTTCGGGCCTCGCGCTCTCCGAGCAGATGAATGCCGACGTCCGGTCCTACGGGGTCGCCGAGCGCAACGCCATGAACGCCACCAGCATGCTGCAGACGGCAGACGGGGCGCTCGGTCAGTTCAGCTCGATGCTTCAGCGCATGCGTGAGCTGTCGGTGCAGTCGGCCAACGGCGACCTCACCGCCCTCGATCGCGGCTACATCGACGAAGAGTTCGGTCAGCTCAAGGAAGAGCTCGCGCGCATCGGCGCATCCACCCAGTTCAACGGCTTCCAACTACTGAGCGGTCCCGTCGCCGTGATCGAGTTCCAGGTCGGCATCGACGGCAACGCGTCCGACCGCCTGCCGGTCGACTTCGGGGGCATGACCGTGGCCGATCTCGGCCTCAGCGCCAGCAACGTCGCCGGCGTCGATGCGACCAGTGCGCGGGCCGCCATCGGCGAGCTCGATGCCGCCATGGAGATCGTCAACGGCCGGCGCGCCGACTTCGGCGCCCGCATCAATCGCCTCCAGATCACCGCCGCCAACCTCGGGTCGATGCGAACCAACCTCTCCACCGCGCAAGGCCGGATCACCGACGTCGACGTGGCCGAAGAGTCCGCCAAGATGGCGCGGCAGAATGTGCTCTCCCAGGCTGGCGTCGCCATCCTCGCTCAGGCCAACCAGGCGCCCCAGGCCGCCCTTCAGCTGCTCAAGGGCTGAGCTCGAGCTGAGCCCCGGCAGTGCCCGACAAGGATGAGCCGCCGTGCGTATTCCCAGCGCCGCGCCTCAGCGACCCGACGCGTCACGCGACGCCGGCGGGGCCAGCGACCCCCCGGCACGTCCAGCGAAAGCCGTCCCGCCGCAGAGAACCGCGCTGGCGCCGAGCGAGATCCGCGCGGCGCTCGCCCGTGCCCACCAGCAGCTCCACGGCAAGGCCATCGATCCCGAGCGGCTGGGCGTGCTCACCGCGCAGGTCTGTCACGAGACCGGGTTCGGCGCGAGCATGTACAACTTCAACTTCGGGGGCATCAAGGGCACCTCGCCCGAGGGGCTGACCGCGCGCTGCCGCACCAAAGAAGTCCTCGGCGGCGAGGTCAAGTCGATCGTCGACGGATTTCGCGCCTACTCCAGCGCCGACCGCGGCGCCGCCGACTACCTCTCCTTCGTCGAGCGCCGCTACGACCGGGCCTGGCAAGCGGCCGGCGACGGCGACGTCAATGGCTTCGTGCACGCGCTCAAGGCCAAGGGGTACTTCACCGCCGACGAAAGCGGCTACGCGGCAGCCGTTCGGAACGTCCTGGCTCGCGCAGGCGATCCACGCCCGCAGGCGGCCACGACCGCCGTGACGTCCGCGGCGGAAGCGTCCGCTCCTGGCGCGACCATTGCACTCTTTCCCGAAGGCCCCACCAGTGTCGCCCTCTGCAGGGTGATGGATGCGATCGCCCACGCCTCGGCCCGCATCGCAGGTCCGGCGACCGAGGAAACCTGAGTTTGCAAGCCCCTTAAGCCGTGGCACGCGGGTGCCGTCGATGAGGATGTCGAGGCCGACCCGGCCCGACCCCACCGCAAGACGCGGTGCGGATCTCTCCAAGAAGGGGAAACTCACATGGCACTCACGATCGGTACCAACGTCGCGGCAATGCAGGCTCAGCGATCTCTGGCCACCAGCCAGGCATCACAATCGCAGAACTTCCAGCGACTATCGAGCGGCATGCGCATCAACAACGCGTCGGACGACGCTGCGGGCCTCGCCATCAGCGAGAGCCTCAAGACGCAGGTCCGAAGCTTCGGCGTTGCGGAACGAAACGCAAACAACGCAGTCAGCATGGCGCAGACCGCAGAGAGTGCGCTCGGCCAGGTCGGCGACATCATCGGCCGCATGCGCGAGCTCGCGGTCCAGGGCGCTAACGGTGACCTCGGCGCCACCGACCGTGACTACATGAACACCGAGTTTTCGCAGCTGAAGCAGGAGATCACGCGCATCGTGGACTCGACCACCTTCAATGGGAAATCGCTCCTGTCAGGCGTCGCGGCGAACACCACCTTCCAGGTCGGCATCAACAACACCACGGCAGATCGAATCGACGTCAGCTTCGGAGGGTCCAATCTGGCGGACCTGGGGCTGACGGCGACCGCGGTCGACGGCGCGACGGCGGCCAACGCCCAGTCCGCAATCGACGACCTGGACGGTGCGCTCCAGGTCGTCAACGCAAAGCGCGCCAGTCTCGGCGCTTCCATCAATCGGTTCGGCTCCGCCGTCGCGAACATCCAATCGATCAAGATCAATCTCTCTGCCGCGAACAGCCGCATCCGCGACGTGGACGTGGCTGAGGAGACTGCTTCGATGTCCCGCAACCAGGTTCTGTCGCAGGCCGGCGTCGCCGTGCTCGCGCAAGCGAACCAAGCCCCGCAGCTGGCGATGAGCCTTCTCCGGTAGTCGCTGACGCCCGCCCCCGCCGCGCTTTTGCGGTGGGGCGCCGGGCGGGCGTTCATTCTCCATTACCTGGGAGCCCCACCTCGTGCCTACGATCAACTTCGGCGGGCTCGCCACCGGTATCGATACCGAAGCGCTGATCAGCGGCCTCATGGCAGCGGAGCGGCA
>Ga0105046_10008397_pt1 | contig 16231 bp, 14 predicted proteins | sample MAT03_FD_78385 | JGI IMG/M metagenome (GOLD analysis project Ga0105046, IMG submission 78385) | Freshwater microbial communities from Lake Fryxell liftoff mats and glacier meltwater in Antarctica - MAT-03 (megahit assembly) | ecosystem: Environmental > Aquatic > Freshwater > Ice > Liftoff...
AGCGCGCAGGCAGCGCGCGGGCAGCGCGCGGGCACTTCAACGTGCTCTACAGACCTGGTTCAGGCGCGGCGAACACTTCCTGCGACATGGCGCCGGACTCGGGGATGATGTAGACGAGTCCGCGACCAAGGCCGAGCAAAGGCGCCACGACGGCGTCGTAGAAGTCTTCCGGCACCACGACGCAGCCGCTCGACACTCTGCGTGCCATTGCGTCTTTCGACCCCATTCGTTCGGTTCGCAGCTTCTTCGACGGACCGGGCCGCACCCTGTGGATCGCCAAGGCGGTGGCGTAGTCGATCCACACAATGGCTTCGCCGCTGCTGTTGCGGCCCGGCTCCGATGCGAAGCGGCCTGCCGGCGTGGTCAGATCGGCGGTGCGCAGCTGGCGCTGCTGTGTGCGCTCGCCGACACCGGCAAGGCTTGTGTCACCCAGCGTCTGGCCCAGCAATGCTGGGGACGCGCCGACGAGCCTGCCGTTGGCGGCATGGATCACGATCATCGCTGAGGGTTTGTCGACGATGGCGAAGGGCAGGCCGCCGTGATCGCCACTGACTATCACCCACCGGGCCAGTTGTCGCGCAGCCTCTGGCACGGTAGCGACGCTGGCAACGCTGGCAATGGGCGCACGGCCGGCTTGCTGTGACGCGTGGCCCGATGGGCAAGTGATTGCGCACGCCAGGAACAACGCCGCCCACTTCAGCCATATCGATTGCATACCGCGCACGCCCCTGGGCCTTGCCTGTCTCGGAATGACAGGAGGCCAACGCCGCTGCCGTCGCGCTCAAAGGCGGCTCGAAATGAGCCGATTGGCGCAACGATCGTAGGCAAGCTGCATGCATGAAGATGCCTTGATAAGCGAGGCAAAGACACTGCATTTCCTGCGGCGAGTAGCCAGTAGCCAGTAGCCAGTAGCCAGTAACCAAGTGCGTCGTTGCCAGGGTGCACAGGCCACGTCACCCTTGTCGCGTTGCCTCGCCCCGGTCGGTTCGCTATCGAACGGATGCTTGCAGTCAACTCTGAGACCATCCTGCATCACGAATGAGTCGAACGAGCAGGGTTCTTCATCGTGCCGCACAGCCGCGACCGGACACGTCAAACCGAAATGCAAGCGATGAAAACTCGTGCCCGACCAATCGCGCCAGCCCTGCTGCGAACGCAGGGCGGCAAGCGCTGATGGACACCCTGGGCCTGATTCAGTGGCCCGCGATGCTGGTGACGGTGCTGGCGTCCTGGTACATCGCCTCCACCAACAAGAACCGCCGCAAGGCCGGCTTCTGGTTGTTCTTGCTGAGCAATCTGCTGTGGCTGGTTTGGGGCTGGCATGTGCAGGCCTTCGCGCTCATCACCCTGCAGCTGTGCCTGGCCGTCATGAACATTCGCGGCGCCAAGAAGGCCGACGGCGCAGGCTGATGATCGGTGTCGCAAGCCTTCGCATGACGCTGCAACCATCGCCCCGTGCTGGCCGCCGTGCTGGCCGCATCATCGCTGCGTGTGCTGGCGCACAGTCAGTCCGGTCCCGTGCGGCGATGCTTGACCGGCACGAACCGTGCGGTAGCTTCAGGGAGTTTCCATGGCCAACCCGATCGAGGACGCGTGCCTGCGCGCATGCAACGAATGCGCTGCGGCATGCTTGCAATGCGCGATGGCATGCCTCCAGGAGGCCGACCCGAAACCCATGGCGCGCTGCATCGCACTGGATCTGGAATGCGCCGACATATGCCGGCTTGCCGCTGCGTCGATGGCCAGGGGCGGTGAACACATGCAGGCCATTTGCGCGCTTTGCGCCGACGCCTGCCGCGGCTGCGCAGCGGAGTGCGGCAAGCACAGCATGGATCACTGCAAGCGTTGCGCCGAGGCGTGCCAGCGTTGTGCAGACGCCTGCCTCGCATTGGCTCACTGAGCACCCCCAATTTACCTAGGAAATACCGTGAAACTCAAGACCCTCAATCCCGGCCAGGCCTTGTTCCTCTTTCCGATTGCGGCACTTTGGTTCGCCTCAGCCGGCGTCCAGGCGCAGACCGCTCCTGCGATTGCGCCGTCCGCCAGCATGCCCATGGGGCAGATGCACAAAGGCGCATCCGCGCCGCATGACATGAAGGCGTCCATGATGATGGGCATGGACGGCATGCAGAAGATGAAGATGACGGGCGCCACCGACAAAGACTTCGCGATGATGATGAAGCTGCACCATCAGCAAGCCTTGAACATGGCGGAGATGCAGTTGGCCCATGGCAAGTCGCCCGAAATGAAGACCATGGCCAAGCAGATCATCGTGGCACAGAAGAAAGAGATCGCGCAGTTCGACAAGTGGCTTGCCAAGCAGAAGTGACCTCCTGGTCCGAGGGTGTTTTTATCGTCGAGGCAGGCAGCCGCGACGTCATGCCTGTTTCTTGGGGCGCACCTTCGCGACAGCCTTGCGGGCGGCGACCGCGCCACTGCCTTCGCTGCGCGCAGCCCCGCTCGCGGGCTTGCGCTTCGCCAGACTGGCAGCCAACAGCGCCGTCAGGTCCACGACGTTGCCAGTGCCTGCCGCGGATGGCGTCTCCTCCAGTGGCGTGACGGTTTCGGTCTGGCCGGCCGCCACCTTCTTCCCCACCAGCTCGCGAATGGCGGCACTGAACTTGTCGGTGTAGGCCTGCGCGTCCCATGGGGCCGTCATGTCGCTGATGAGTTGCGCTGCCATCTTCAGCTCAGCCGGCTTCAGCCCGGCGGCGGTCTTGCCGGCGGCAGGAAGTTTGAGTTGATCCAGGGCCCGAATCTCGCTGGCCCAGCGGATGGTGTTGAGCACCAGTGCGGGACCCGCCGGCACCAGCGCGGCGAGATGCTCCTTGGTGTGCATCACCACGCGGGCAATGCCGATGACGCCGGCCTCGACCATCGACTCGCGCAGCAAGGCGTAGACCTTCTCGGCTTTGGCCGTGGGTTCCAGGTAGTACGGTGTCTCCAGCAGTGTGAATGCGATCTCGCTGGCCTTGACGAAGGACTCGATCTCGATGGTCTGCGTCGATTTGGGATAGGCGGCCTTGATCTCGTCCTCGCCCAGGATCACATAGTCGCCGTCGTCCTGCTTGATGCCCTTGACGATGTCGTCGCCCTGAATCTCCTTGCCGGTGCGCTTGTTCACGCGCTTGTAGCCCACTGGGTCCATCGAGCGCTTGTCGAGCCAGTCGAAGTCAATGCCGACATCCTGAGACGCCGGGTACAGAGCGACGGGCACGTGCACCAACCCGAAGGTGATGGCGCCTTTCCAGATCACGCGTGGCATACAAACTCCTCGATCAGCGCTGTGCAGACCCGGTCAAGGTGTACCCAAGGGTCGCCATCGCCGCCGTCAGACTGCGCGCCAGCTTGGCGTAGTCTTTCCAGGGTTCGTTGCCGGTGTCCAGGCGTTCGTGCACCGTCTTCACCGTCCAGTGGGCGCCACCGCGCAGCGACGGCAGTTCGCTCCATGCGACGGGCACCGAGATGCCCAGCCCCGGCCGGGCGCGTGCCGACCAGGCGCAGACAGTGGTGGCGCCAAGGCCGTTGCGCAGGGTGTCGATGAAGATCTTGCCAACCCGGTTCTTCGCGCCGCTCTTGGCCACGAAGCGTTGTGGAATCGTCCGTGCCATGTGCTGCACGATGGCCTGCGAGAAGCCCTTAACCGTGTCCCAGTCGTGCACCCTTCGCACGGGCACGACGACATGCAGGCCCTTGCCGCCGCTGGTCTTCAGGAACGACGGCAGACCGAGTTGCTCCAAGAAGGCGTGTGTCAACTCTGCCGCCTCCTGCACGTGGGCCCAGGGCACCGCCTCCCCGGGGTCGAGGTCGAACACCATGCGGTCCGGGCGCGCGAACGACGCGGTGCCCGTGTTCAGGGTGTGGAACTCGACGACGTTCCACTGTGCGGCGGACAGCAGGCCCTGGGTGCTGACGACTTCCAGCATCGCCGGATGGCTGTGGTCAAGCGCCGGGTCGAGCTGGCGGATGCCGGGCAGCTTCTCGGTCTCTGCATGTTTCTGGAAGAACAACTGACCGTCAACGCCATCGGGCGCACGCACCAATGACAGCGGGCGACCCTTGAGGTGTTTCATCATCAGTGTGCCGACAAGGCCATAGAAGCGAACCAGTTCAAGCTTCGTGGTGCCGCTGCTGGCGTCGATCACCCGTTGCGGATTCGTGATCTTCGGCGACCGAGCCGTCGCGCGCGCCGAGGGTAGGCGGGTGCTCGAAACGAGCTTGGGTCTTTTTACCCGCATCGCCTTCTCGCGAACGATGGTGCTGGCATCCTTGTCGGTTCGAAGGCCGCGAAACACGGCATGACGGATGTGAGCCGCGCGTGTCCACCCCCCAAACGAAACCTCGGCGACCAGCGTGGGTGCGACCCAGCGCGGTTTGCCTTCAATGTCGGCGTGCCCGCCGAAAGGGCTCTTGGAACTGGCCAGCGCGACCAGCGCCTTCTTCAATTCCCCCAAAGTCCCTTCGCTGAACCCGCTGCCGACATTGCCGACGTGCTGCAGTGCGCCCCGGGCGTCGTGCACGCCCAGCAGCAGCGCGCCGAAGCCAGCACGTGCGCCTTTCGCGTCGGTGTAGCCACCGATGACGAACTCCTGGCGCAGGCCGCACTTCAGCTTGATCCAGTCAACGGAGCGGGCAGACTGGTAGCGAGAGTTGCGCCGCTTGGCGATGATGCCTTCCAGGCCCAGCTTGCATGCCGACTCCACGATGCCGTCCGCCGCCGCGTCGAACGTCTCGCTGAATCGAACCTGGTCCGACGGCGCAGTCAACAGCAGTTCCTTGAGCACCGCGCGGCGCCGTTCGAGGGGCAACTCGCGCAAGTCGTGGCCGTCGAAGTACGGCAGGTCGAATAGATAGAGCACGACTTCGTCTGTGATGCCCTGGTCGAACGCCTGCTGCAGCGCGCCGAAGTCGGGGATGCCGTCATCGTTGGGAACGACGATCTCGCCGTCGAACCAGCCGGGCGGCCACTTCAGACCTTCGATGGCCTTCTGCAAGGGGCGAAGTCTGGACGTCCAGTCGTGCCCGTTGCGGGTGAAGAGCCGGGCCTTGCCCTGCTCCACGCGAACCAGCATCCGGTAGCCATCGAACTTGATCTCGCAGAGCCAGTCCTCGGGCTGTGCGGGTGGGCCCGCGGCCAAGGTGGCCAGTTGCGGCGACAGGGCGTCGGGCAGTGCCGCTGCGATGCCCATTGACGTCGTTGCAACCGTAGGCATGGACACGGCAACCTGGGCGCCTGGTGGACCCAAGGCCTTCACACTGCCCGGCCTTTCGTCCACCACGCTGAAGTCGGCGGATGCGCGGGCCCAGGCGTCCTTCTCTTTGATCAGCAGCCAGGGCGGTTGCTTTTCGCCTTTGCCTTTCATGCGCACCAGCACCCACTTGCCAGCGAGCTTGTGGCCCTGCAACTCAAACTTCAGGTTGCCGTCGCGGTAGGCCTGCAGCGGGTCGTTCAGCGGTGTCCAGATGCCGGCATCCCAGACGATGACCTTGCCGGCACCGTACTGCTTCGCAGGAATGGTGCCTTCAAAGGTGGCATAGGCGACGGGATGGTCCTCGACCTGAACGGCCATGCGCTTGACCGTGGGGTCCAGGCTCGGACCTTTGGGTACTGCCCAGCTTTTCATCGTGCCTTCCAGTTCCAACCTGAAGTCGTAGTGCAGGTTGCTGGCCCAGTGCTTCTGCACCACGAAGGACAACGGCCCATGGCCCCGTGTGCCACTGTCACCCCCGTGCTCCGGCTCGGGCGTGCGCGCAAAGTCGCGTTTGGCCTTGTAGATCTGAAGGGGGTCGACGGGCCGCTGCAGCGGTCTCGTTCCGGCCTTGGTCACGAGGCTGCTGCCGCAGCCGGCAGCCCGGCGACCCCTACGCATTCACCGGCCCGACCCCCATGCCTCAATCATCGCCTCCCGGCAGTCCGAAGCTCGCGCCTTGCGACTTGTGCGTCGTTGTTGGCGTCTGGCTGGGTGGCAGGGGCGACTGGGTGGTGCCGATCGACTCGACGATCGGACCAGCTATCGGGCGCTGCGGGTGCCGAAACCCTCCCAGCGCACGGGTCAGGTGGTAGCGTCCTGCACTGCACCGCAGCGCCGGCCGACTCGCTCCTGCCCAGCATTCAACGACGCGGTATTTGTGCACGGGGAACTCCATCGCGGACCGGAAAGTAGCAGTCCGGTTCCACGCGGTCCGTGCGATTCCGTACACAAGAAGCCATGCTGCTCGACGGCTGCGTGTCCTTCGGCCAAGTGGTCATGCATGGTCATGTCGCAGAGTGTTCGCAATGTCGCCGCTCACCCCCCCATCCGCGCCAGCACCCGGTCCACCATCACGCCGCTCTGCCCCAGGTAGTTGGTCGGGTCCAGCATGCCTTCCAGCGCCTTGCGATCCACATGCTTGGCAATCTCCGGGTGCGCCACCAGCAGATCAATCAGCGGCACGTGTTTCGCCAGCGCTTCACGGCACAAGTCGTACACCAGGTCGTGCGCGTATTCGCGGCCGATGTATTTGCCCAGGCCCATCATCACGGCTTCGCTCATCACGAGGCCCTGTGTCATGTCGATGTTGCGGCGCATGGCGGCGGCGTCCACCTCCAGGCCTTCGACGACCGCGATGCTCTGCTTCAGCGCGCCGGCCATCAGGCAGAAGGCTTCGGGCAGCACGATCCATTCGATCTCCCACGGGCCGGTGCTGCGTTCGTGGTCGGCCACCATCGCGTCCAGCAGCGCGGCGGCATGCTGGCGCACGACGCTGATGGCGGCGTGGATGTAGCAGCTGGCGATCGGGTTGCGCTTCTGCGGCATGGTGCTGCTGCTGCCGCGGCCGTGGTGGTAGGGCTCGAAGACTTCGGCCACTTCGGTCTGCATCATCAGCTTCACGTCCATGCTGAGCTTGCCGAGCGTGCCGCCCACCAGGCCCAGGAACGTGCCGCACTCGGCAATGTTGTCGCGGATGGTGTGCCAGGCGATGACGGGCTGCTTGAGGCCCAGCTCGGCGCACAGGCCAGCCTGCGTTTCCATCGCGCCGGTTTCCAGGGATGCCAGCGTGCCGGCGGCGCCGGCAAATTCGCCCATCAGCACGCGGGCTTTCAGCTGCTGCAGGCGTTCTTGGTGGCGCTGCACGGCGGACAGGATGCCGGCCATCTTGAAGCCGAAGGTCACCGGAATCGCCTGCTGCAGATTGCTGCGGCCAATGACGGGCGTGAGGCGGTGTTCCCTGGCGAGTTTGGCCAGCGCGTTGGCCAAGGTCGTCAGGTCGGCCTCCACCAGCACCAGCGCTTCGCGAATCTGCAGCACGGTGGCGGTGTCGGTGATGTCCTGCGTGGTCGCGCCCCAGTGCACGTATTCACCCAGCTTGTCGCGGCACAGCTGGTTGATCTGCGTCACCACCCCGAGGATCGGATAGCCGATGCGTTCGGTCTGCTGGCGCAGGCGGTCCATGTCGATCTGGCTCAGTTCGCAGTGGCTGATGATCTCGTCAGCCGCCTCCTGCGGGATCAGGCCCAACTTCGCCTGCACCTTGGCCAGCGCGCGTTCGACGTCGATGTACTTGGCGGTGCGGTTCTCGTCGCTCCAGACGTCGCGCATGGCGTCGCTGCTGAAGATGCCCTGGAAGATGCGCGAGTCGATGATGCTCGAAGCCATGCAGTGTCTTTCGGAAGTTATGTGATCGGGCTGCTACATGCCACGGGCCGCGATGCGGCGCGCGCGTTCGGGGACGGGTTTGTCAACCACGCGGGCGTCGATCTGGACACCGCCTGCACGGCCGGCGGCGGCCAGAGGGCCGGTCGCCCGGTACAAAGAGGTAGGTCCGCGGCACATGCATGGTCAGATGGCTTCCGCGGCGCGCAGCTGCGCGATTTCAGATGCGCTGACACCCAGTTCGCGCAGCACCGCGTCGGTGTGCTGGCCGAGTGCGGGCACGGCGTCCAGGCGCGGGTCGCCGCCGTGGTCCGGACCCCAGCTGCCGGGTGGCAGCAGTGTGGGCACCGGGCCGGCGGGTGTGTCCACCTCACGCCAACGGCCGCGCGCGGCCAGCTGTTCGTGCTGCCACAGGCCCGCCATGTCGCGCAGTTCGGCATTCGCAATCTGCGCGTCTTGCAGGCGCTGAACCACCTGCTCGCAAGTCATCGCGGCGAAGGCGTCGACGATGAGCGTGTGCAGCGCGTCCCGCTGCGCTGCGCGTTTGGCGTTGCCCAGGAAACGTGCATCCTTGGCCAGCGCCGGTTGCAGCAGCACTTTGTCGCAAAACTGCAGCCATTCGCGTTCGTTCTGCAGGCCCAGCATGACCGTCTTGCCGTCGCCACACGGGAACGGGCCGTAAGGGTAGATGGTGGCGTGCGCCGCACCCGCGCGGGGCGGCGGCTTGGCGCCTTCAAAGGCGTAGTAGAGCGGGTAGCCCATCCATTCGCCCATCGCTTCGAGCATGCTCAAGTCGATGCGCCGGCCCAGGCCGTCGATGTTGCGCTGCAGAAGCGCGGCCAGGATGTTGCTGTAGGCGTGCATGCCGGCGGCGATGTCGGCAATCGGCAGGCCTGCCTTGCTGGGTTCATCGGCTGTGCCGGTGATGCTGACGAAACCGCTTTCGCTCTGGATCAGCAGGTCGTAGGCCTTCTTGTCGCGGTAGGGGCCGGGTGCATGGGGGTCGTCGCCGTAGCCCGAGATGTCGCACACGATGAGGTCGGGGCGCTGGGTCTTGAGCGCCTCCCAAGACACCCCCAGCCGCGCCGCTGCACCAGGCGCCAGGTTCTGCACCACGCAGTCGGCTTTGCTGACGATCAGCTGCATCAGCAGTTGTGCCGCGCGCGGGTGCTTCACGTCCAGCGTCAGGCTTTCCTTGCTGCGGTTGGTCCACACGAAGTGCGATGCCAGGCCGCGCACACGCTGGTCATAGCCACGTGCAAAGTCGCCCGTGCCGGGCCTTTCGATCTTGATGACGCGGGCACCCAGGTCGGCCAGTTGGCGGGTGGCGAACGGCGCCGCGATGGCGTGTTCCAGCGTGACGACGGTCAGGCCTTTGAGCGGTTGCATGGCGTTCAGGTTTTCAGGGTCGCGACGGCGTCCATGGTCAGCCACCCTTCGTGGTCCTGCGCCCAGAGCCTGACGGTGTTGCCGTCCCGCTGACCGTTGACCTTGAACGGGTGCAGATCGAAGGTGGGGCGCACAGCTTTGAACCTGAAACTGATGACCTCGGCGTCGGGCGCGTGGCGTCGCAACAGGTCCATCAGCAGCGTGGCAATCAGCGGGCCGTGCACGATGAGTCCTGGGTAGCCTTCGACCTCGGTGACGTATTTGCGGTCGTAGTGGATGCGGTGGCCATTGAAGGTCAGCGCGATGTAGCGGAACAGCAGCACGTCGTCGGGCACGATGCTGCGCTGCCAGGCGGCGCCGATGGGCGCGGCGACCGGCGGCGGATCGACATCCGTGGGCTGCCTGGCCTCGCGATAGACGATGTCGTGAAACTCCACGATCGCGGGGTTGGCCGCGCCGTTGCAGCGCAGATCGTGCCGCACTTTCACGAACACGAGCTTGCCGGTGCGGCCTACTTTCTGCGTCACGTCGGTGATGGTGGACGTGCGTGCCACTGCATCACCCACACGCACCGGGGACCTGAATTCAAACTGGCTGCCGGCCCACATGCGTCGCGGCAGCGGCACCGGCGGCAGAAAGCCGCCGCGCTTGGCGTGGCCGTCGGCGCCAATGTCACTTTGCCGGTGCATGGGCAGGAAGTACAGCCAGTGCCACAGCGGGTGCAGCGGCATGCCGGCGGGCAGGGCGGCCAGGTCGGCCGTCGGGTGGTCCAGCGTGGCGGTGAGCGCGGTCACAGGCGTCGCAGTGATGGTGTCGTGGACCGTCTCGCTGCGGCCTACCCAGGCGGTGATGTCATCCAAGCGGTCGTGCAAGCGCATGTCTCCGTCAGAAGCCGTGGCGCATGCCGAGCTCATAGCCGCTGGAGTCCTTGTCGCCGGCGAGACCGGTGGGGCCGCCGGGCACCTGGAAGCTTGCTGCGCCGTCGTTGGCCACGCGCGAGTATGTCGCGCAGAGCGCGCTGCGCTTGCTCAGGTTGCAGAGGTATCCGACTCCGACTTGTTGGCCGTCACAGGCGTCAATGGCGTTGCTGCCCGACGCGCTGCGGCGGCGCGGGCGGGGGTCAGGCGGCCTGATCCTGGCGTTCTGCGTCGCCCGTTGTCCCGACAGCTGCGGGCCGGCGGGCAGTCCTGGCAGGCTGGCGCGCACGCGCCCGGGCGGCATGGGCCGCATCGTCCAGTGCCAGCACCTCGCCACCGTCGGCCAGCGGCTGGCCCAATGGCTGGCGGCCCTCGGCCAGCACCGCGGCCGGCACAACCTGCAGCCCCCACACGAGGCGCAGCGCCTGCATCGCGCGGATGGTGAGATAGGTCAGATCCAGCTGCCACCAGTAAAAGCCGGCACGCGCCGCGTTCATCGCGCGGTGGTGGTTGTTGTGCCAGGACGCACCCAACGTCGGGATGGCCAGCAGCCAGGAATTGGTGGTCGTGTCGCCGGTGTCAAACCGCCGGTGGCTGAAGATCCCGGGCCGCCGGCCGTGCGTCAGGGTGTTGACGGCAAAGGCGGCGTGCAGCCCCAGCACCGTGGGCACGAAGAAGGCCCACACCGCGGCGGCCCAGCCCATGCCCGTGCCGCCGAAGAGCGGCGTGTAAGCCCCCAGCAGCACGGTGGCCACCAGCACGCCCAGCGGGAAGATCATGTGCCAGCGATTGATCCACACGAGCTCAGGCACGCGGGACAAATCCTTCACCGCGTCGAGGTCCGTGTCCACCGTGGTCGGCAGTGTCAGCCAGCCCATGTGGGCATGCCAGAAGCCGTGTGTTACCGGCGAATGCACGTCCAGCGCTTCGTCTGAGTGGCGGTGGTGCTGGCGATGGTGCATGGCCCACCAGATGGGCCCGCGGTGGCCGCTGGACGCCACCATCAGGGCCAGCAGAAACTGCACGGGCCGGCTGGTGCGAAAGGCGCGGTGCGAGAAGTAGCGGTGCGCCGCGAGTTCCATCGCCAGAACGCGCCAGACATAGCCCACCACGCAGGCCAGCATCAGCTCCGGCGTCAACGGCACGAAAAAAATGCCCAGGCACGCGAGATGCGATATCCAGATGCGGACCTTGATGACCGTGTGGCTCTCGGCGTGCTGGATCCCGGTGTTTGTCATGGTGCGGTCCGTAGGAGCGATTCACCCCTATCGTAGACCGTGACGGACTTCACAACCGGCAGAGGCGGTAAATGAGTGTCAGCCGGATGACCCGCGGGCACCACGGCAACAAAGCGCCTGCCCCGGGTCAGCTGTACTCGCCCTCGAACTCCTCGGTATCCACCTCGCTGCGCGCCTGGCTGCTGTAGCGCCCGCCCGACACGCTGCGCTGGTTGACGGCTTCGTCCAGCCTTGCCAGCAGCGCGGGCGCCAGCACCACGCGGGCCGCCGCGACGTTTTCGCGCAGGTGTTCGGCACGCGCGGTGCCCGGGATCGGCAGCACATGGTCGCCGCGCGACAGCAGCCAGGCCAGCGCCAGCTGCGACACCGTGCATCCGGCCTCCTGGGCCAGCGTGCGCAGTCCGGCTTGCAGGGCCAGGTTGGCGGGCCAATGGGTGCTGTCGAAACGCGGCATCGTGCGGCGGATGTCCTTGGCGTCCAGGGTGGCGGTGTCGGGCGGCGGGTCGCTCAGAAAACCGCGTGCCACCGGGCTGAAGGCGACGAAGGTGGTGCCCGTGTCGCGACAAGCCTGCAGCACGGCGATCTCGGCATTGCGCGTCCACAGCGAATATTCGGTCTGCACGGCGGCAATGGCGTGCACCGACTGCGCCTTCTTCAGTGTCGCGGCTGACACCTCCGACAAACCCAGCGCGCCCACTTTGCCTTCTTCCCGCAGGCGCGACATCTCGCCCACACTGTCTTCGATGGGCACCTGCTTGTCCCAGCGGTGCAGGTAGTAGAGGTCGATGTGGTCGGTCTGCAGGCGCTGCAGGCTGTCTTCACAGTTGCGGCGGATGGCCTCGGGGCGGCCGTTGATGACGCGCTTGACGCCGTCGGCAAAGCTCACGCCGGCCATGCCGCCCTTGGAGCACAGTACAATTTTCTGCCGGTGTTTTTTCAGCACCCGGCCGACCAGGGTTTCATTGGCGCCAAAGCCGTAGAGCGCGGCGGTGTCGAAGAGCGTGACGCCTTCGTCCAACGCCGTCAGCAGCAGCCGCTCGGCCACGTCGGCCGGCGGCGGTGCGGCGTAGGCGTGGCTCAGGTTCATGCAGCCCAGGCCAATGGCCGGCACGGTGAATTCAGCGACAGGGCGCGTTGCTATCATCGGTTGCAGGGGGTGTTGATGGCGCCTCAAGGCACGGATTTCCCCGGTTTTTTGGGGACAGCGGGAAGCAGTGATCAGAGTATGACAACCCTCGAAGTGAACGGCCTGGTCACGTCGTTCCGCACGCCGCGCGGCACGTTGCGTGCCGTGGACGGGCTGTCACTGCAGGTGCCGGAGGGCAAGACGGTCTGCATCGCCGGTGAGTCGGGCTGCGGCAAGAGCGTCACCGCGCTGTCGATCATGGGGCTCCTGCCCGACAACGCGCGCATCGAAGCCGGGCAGATCCACTTCCGCGGCCAAGACCTGGTGCAGCTTGACGCCGCCGCGCGCCGCAAGCTGCGTGGCCGTGAACTGGCGATGATCTTCCAGGAGCCCATGACGGCGCTGAACCCCGTGCTGTCGGTGGGCGAGCAGATTGCCGAGGTCTTCCGCATCCACGGCACGGCCGGCCCGCGTGAGGCGCGCGACCGCGCGCTGCAGATGCTGCAGCAGGTGAAGATTCCCGACGCGCAGCGCCGCTATGGCGAACACCCGCACCAGATGAGCGGCGGCATGAAGCAGCGCGTGATGATCGCCATGGCGCTGGCGCACCACCCGGCCGTGCTGATCGCGGACGAACCCACGACGGCGCTGGACGTGACGATCCAGGCCCAGGTGCTGAACCTGCTGGCCGACTTGCAGCGCGAACTGGGCATGGCCATCGTCTTCGTCACCCACGACCTGGCGGTGGTGGCTGAAATTGCCGACGAAGTGGTCGTGATGTACGCCGGCAAGGTGGTGGAACGTGCGCCGGTCAGTTCGCTCTTTGAGAATCCGGCTCATCCCTACACCGTGGGCCTGTTGGGCGCGCGGCCGCGGCCCGGGCAGACGCGGCATGACGGCAGCAGCTTGAACGTCATCCCCGGCAGCCTGCCGGCCTTGCACGAACGGGGTGTGGGGTGCCGCTTCCGCGCCCGCTGCCCGCGGGCCTTTGCGCGCTGCGCAGAAGCTGAACCGCCCTTGCGCCCGGTTGCGCCGGGCAGCCCCCACGAAGCAGCCTGCTTCCTGCTGGGTGAAGCCGCATGACAGGCACGCCGCTGCTGCAGGCCGAAGGCCTGGACATGCACTTCGCCATCACCGGCGGCTTGCTCAAGCGCGAGGTGGGCCGAGTGCAAGCGGTCACGGGCGTGGACCTGGCGCTGCATGCGGGTGAAGTGCTGGGCGTGGTCGGCGAGTCGGGTTGTGGCAAGACCACGCTGGCGCGTGTGCTGACGGGCCTGTACGCACCCACGCGCGGCACGGTGCGCTTTGCCGGGCGCGACCTGCAGGCGATGTCGCCAGATGAAAAGCGCCAGATGTCGCGCCAGGTGCAGATGGTGTTTCAGGACCCTTTCGCATCGCTCAACCCGCGCCAGCGCGTCGGCCAGATCCTGCACATGCCTTTCGACTTGCACGGGTTGCCGGGCGGTGCCCAGCGCGAACAGCGCATCCGCGAACTGCTGCAACTCGTCGGCCTGGACCCGCAGCACCTGCAGCGTTGGCCGCATGAATTTTCAGGCGGCCAGCGCCAGCGCATCGGCATCGCGCGCGCCCTGGCGCTGCAGCCGCAGGTGGTGGTGCTGGACGAGCCGCTGTCGGCGCTGGACATGTCGATCCAGTCGCAGGTATTGAACCTGCTGGTGGCGCTGCAGGCGCAGCTGAAGCTGGCCTACCTGTTTGTCTCGCACGACCTGTCGGTGGTGCAGTTTCTGTGCGACCGGGTGGCGGTGATGTACCTGGGCCGGGTTGTGGAGACCGCATCCGCTGCAGAACTCTTCGCGCAGCCCCAGCACCCCTACACGCAGAGTCTGCTAGCCGCTGCGCCGTCGATCGACCCGCGAAAGCGCCGCACGCAGGCCCCGCTGCAGGGCGACGTGCCCAGCCCCAGCCGGCCGCCGCCGGGCTGCGCCTTCCACACGCGGTGCCCGCGGGTGGTGGCGCGCTGCCGCGAAGAGATGCCGCTTCTGCGAACGATCTTGCGGCCAGTCAGTGGGCCTGTTCACCAAGCCGCTTGCCACCTGATTTGAAAAGGGGAGCCACCATGCATCGCTTGCTCACTGCCGTGGGTCTGTGCGTCGCCTTCATCACTGCAGGCGCAGGCGCAGTCGCCCAGGTGCCCAAGGTGCTGAGCGTGGCCCGCACCGCCACTTTCGACTCGCTGGACCCGCAGCGCCAGTTCGACATCTCGTCCAACGATATCGTGTCGATGACCTACAACACGCTGCTGCGTTACAGCTACCTGGAGCGGCCCTACAAGTTGCGGCCCGACCTGCTGGAGCAGATGCCGCAACTCAGCCCCGACCAGCTCACCTACACCTTCACGCTGAAAAAAGGCATCCGCTTCCACGACAACGCCTGCTTCCCCGGCGGCAAGGGCCGTGAACTGAACAGCGACGACGTGCTCTTCTCGCTGCGTCGCTATGCCGATGCACGCATCAACACCAAGAGCTGGTTTGCGATGGAAGGCGCCGTGGCCGGGCTGGATGCCTACCGCGCGGCCACCGCCAAGGCCGCCGCGGGCACTGACCTCTCGGCGGCCGACATCGAAGGGCTGAAACGAATCGACAGCCAGCGTTTCAGCATCCGGCTGGTCAAGCCCAACCCGCTGTTCCTGTACGCGCTGGCGCTGTCGCCGACGGCCGTGGTGGCGCCCGAAGCCGTGCGCCACCACCAGGACCGCTTGAGCGTCAACCCCGTCGGCACAGGCCCCTTCATGCTGGCCAACGCAGAACGCAAGGGTGTGCTGCGGCTCTTGAAGAACCCGAACTACCACGGTGTCTATCCGGCCACCGGCGCGCCCGATGATGCAGAACGCGGCCTCTTGAAAGACGCGGGCCGCAAGCTGCCGCTGGTGGATGTGGTGGAAATGCCGCTCGTCGAAGAAGCCCAGCCCGCGATGCTGCGTTTCCTGAACGGTGAATTCGACCGCCAGGCGCTGGACCGCGCCAACTTCATCAAGATGGCCAAGCTGGTGAAGGACGCTGGCAATGACGCTGTAAAAGACAGTGCGAAGGGCAGCAGCATCCGCCTGAACGACGAGTACGCGGCGCGCTTTGACCTGCACGGCACGCCGAGCCTGACGGTCTTCTACTACGCCATCAACATGAAGGATCCGCTGCTGGGCGGCAACAAGCTGCTGCGGCAGGCGCTGGCGCATCTGGTGGACTCGCCGGGCGAGATCGACGTGCTGCTCAACGGCCGCGGCCATGCCGCGCAAAGTGTGGTGCCGCTGGACCTGCCGGGCAGCGAGCGCGAGACCGGCGCGCGCTGGCGCGGCCACGACCTGATGGCCGCGAAACGGCTGCTGGCAGAAGCCGGTTACCCGAACGCCAAAGGCCTGCCGGCGCTGACCATCACCCATCAAAACACCAACAGCGCCACGCGTGACCGCTCGGATTTTCTGCGGGCACGCTTCGCACAGGCCGGCGTGGTGCTGAAGTCGCAGTACATGGACTACCCGACCTTTGTGAAGACCACCGAAGGCTCCAACTTCCAGATCGCGGACTACGCCTGGAATGCCGACTACCCGGACGCTGAAAACTTCTACCAGTTGCTCTACGGCAAGAACGTGGCGCCAGGGCCCAATATCGGGTCTTTCGCCAGTGCTGCTTATGACAAGGCCTACGAGGCGTCGCGCCACATGGCCGACGGCCCGCAGCGGCTGGCGCACTTCCGCGCCATGAATGCCGTGCTGTTGGACGAAGCACCGCTGCTGCTGAATTACAGCCCGCTGCGGGTGTCGATCACGCAGAAGTGGTTGCGCAACTTCAAGCGCAATCTGATGCAGCCCGAGTTTGAATTCATGGACGTTGACGCGGCGCGCAAGGCGCAGCGCCGTTGAAGCGCGCCAGAACACATCACCAAACCGACAGGACCACCCGATGAACCTCA
>Ga0105046_10008400_pt1 | contig 16227 bp, 12 predicted proteins | sample MAT03_FD_78385 | JGI IMG/M metagenome (GOLD analysis project Ga0105046, IMG submission 78385) | Freshwater microbial communities from Lake Fryxell liftoff mats and glacier meltwater in Antarctica - MAT-03 (megahit assembly) | ecosystem: Environmental > Aquatic > Freshwater > Ice > Liftoff...
GAAACCACAGAATCTACCTTCCAAGGCATCGGCATAACTCCTTGTTTCCAGGAGCCATTTACCGTACCGAAAGGTGTTACCCATGTCCCCGAACGAGTGTTACCCATGTCCCCGGTCTATACAGAGGGCTGGGGAGGGGGGCCGCGCTCGGGCGGACTTCACCAATCCCCTCCGTCCCAGGCTCCGCCTGGGCCGAAACTAACCCAAGGCTCCGCCTCGTGAACCGCTAGCGTACGTCCCTATCTATGCCAGTGGATTCCGCAGCTCGAGAAGATTCCCGATGACGAGCGTCTGGGCCCATCAACCCGAAAAGTTACGCGCTGACCACAGCGCCCGCGCTAACTCGCAACCCGCAAAGTTACACTGGCGGCCAGCAGAATGGGGCTCCCTCCCACTGGTGGGGCTGTAGCAAGATGATCTGAGCTCAAAAGGACGTCGCGATTAAGGCGGCGTTGACGGCTCATTCTCTATTTCAAAGGGGATGCTCGACTCGTACTCGGCCTCGAGCCTGTCGCGCTCGGCTCTCGCGAGCCAGGCTTGGTAGAGGTAACCCATGATGATCACCGTATGCGCCAAGGCAACAAACACCGTGGCAGCCGCTGCCCGCCAGAAGCTGAGCTGACGTGCCGCTACTACTTGCGAACTGCACCGCCCCGTGTAGTTCGCCCGGATCGCCGCCGCCCAACGCCAAAGCGTATAGGACATCGCACCGAAAGTTAGCGCATAAAAAAATCGGCTGGAACCTGTCAGCAGCAGGTCGAACGGCGACTTGCGCATCAAGTCGTACATCTCGATGTCCCACGAATTCCACCAATAGATGTGGAGTAAGACTTGAATCGAGAAGAAGGCCGCAAAGAGATAGCCAGCAAGCGAGAACAAGAACATGTAGACGCGGCTCTTGGCCAGCGATCGCTGCTCGTCCCGCGTGATGGGGGGCGGATCGGCAGGCGGCTCGGAATCGTCCGACTGGGGAGACCGGTAAGGACTATCAGACGCCATGGACACCGCCCCCTGCAAAGTGTTCTATTTCCGCTCGTGGCGCCAGGGCTTTTCAGCCTGATAGCTGGCCAGTTCCTTCGCGACCGATTCCTTGGCCGCTCCTTGAGACTGCGCGACGGCCTTTTCGGCGATCTCGATCGCTTGCTTGAAATCCCCCTTCTCAGCGTGCGCGGCAGCCAGCGTGCTGAGATACTGCGGCTGCTTGTTGTCGGTCAGCCGGCAGGCTTCGGTGGCCAGTTCCACGGCACGCTTACCGTTGCGGACTTTCTCGTCGGGCGAGGTTGCCAGCAGCCAGGCGAGATTGTTCAGCACGTAGCTCTCGCGGGGATTTCGCTCCAGCACGCGGCTGTAGTCGGCTACTGCCTCGGCGTTCTTGCCCAGCGCGGCCAAAGCGTCCCCTCGGCCGATCAGGGCCGGCTGCGAGTTGGCGTCGAAAGACAGCGCGGCGGTGAATTGCTCGGCCGCCCGGGCGTAGTCGTTCTTGGCCAGGTACAGCACGCCCAGCTCGACTCGTTTGTTGGCAGCGTTCGGATCGCTCGATTCGCTCGCCAGTCTGTGCCGGGATTGTTCGATCTCGGCATCGAGTTTGTCCAACCGAATCAGCAGCGCCGCGCGCATCCGGTGCACATCCATCGCCTGCGGCTGAAGCCGGACCAAGGCGTCCAGATCGACCAGCAGCGGTTCGGCCTTACCGGTTTGTTCCCAGATGCCCGCCCGCATGACCAGCGCGGCCACATTGGCCGGTTGCAGTGCCAGCACCCCGTTCAAGTCGTTCAGGGCGCGTTCCATGTTTCGTCGGTTGAGATGCAAGCGAGCGCGTGCCAGTCGCGGTCCAGGGGCACGCGGGACCAGAGCAATGGCATGATCGAGCTCCTGCTCGGCCTCGGTGAACTTCCCCTGGGCAGCCAGGATGACGGCTCGCCCTTCGTGCATGCCGGCGTGGTCGGGCTCGAGCTTTGCCGACTCGTCGAGATCAGTCAGAGCCTCGGTGAACTGGCCAGCCTGTGTGCGGATCGCTCCGCGCAGCCGCAGGGCGTCTGCGTTTTGGGGATCGAGTTTAATCGCGGCATCAAGTGCGGCCAGCGCTCGGGTGCGATCTCCGCCCGGCAGCGCCAGAATACGTGCGGCGCCCAGTTGGGCCGCAACCAGTTGAGGATTGTGCTGCGCAGCTTGCTCGAAATCGGCCAAGGCTTGCCGGGCGAGCGTGGAGATCTGCGCCTGATGCTGTACGGCATTCTCCATCGCCAGGCGGATCATGCCCTCATAGAGCTGGACGGCCCGTTCCTGTCGGGCCAGGGCCAGCACCTTGCGAACCTTCGCGGCTTCCGCAGGCGATGCCTTGGGAAGCACCTCTTCCAAGGCCGTGATGGCCGCGGTCCATTCCGACAGGCTCTGCGCCGTAAGGGCCAGACGGGCGGCGCGATCGACCGGGGTCGGCTCTGCCGCTTGGGTGTGTCCCCAAGGGAGGCACAGCAGCGAACAGGCCAGGGCGAGGCAGCAAGCACGCAAGGGCATGCAACTGGCGCCTCCGGCGCGCGGGCAGGTGCCGCGCAGCAGCCTACGGCGCAGCACTCAACAGGCTGACTCGAAATTCATCGCAACGCGATGAATGGGTGTTCGTTCGGCGGGCGGGGCGACAGGGGTCGCTCTAGACGCCCGAGCCTGAATCGAAAAACTACACGCCCAACAGGCGGGTGCGGCGAGCGCGACGCTCGGCCCGAAGACGGGCACGACGGCGGCTATCGCTCGGCTTTTCGTAGTACTCTTTCCGACGCATTTCTTTCTTGATTCCGCTGCGCTCGACCAACTTGCGGAAGCGACGGACGGCTTCCTGGATCGACTCCTTGTCACGCACTCGCAATTTAACCACAGATTCTCCTCGCCAAGCGCCCACTAAAGGGGCAGGTGTAAGGGAACAGGATACGGAAATTGGTAATCGGCGATTTTAGCCATCAAGGGTGTGCCTCGTCCAGCCGTACCGGCAGATTTTGACAGCGGAAGGGCAAAGTATCCAAAAAATTCTCCCGGTCCCCCCAAACTGCCACCTGTCTGCCGCGGAATCTCTGGCGTTCTGTTCGTTCGACGGTCGATGTTGGGGTGGCTGCTCGGAAGAACTGCCAGAAGTCCCGCCCCACGGTTGACGAGGTCCTCGATGTCGCAGGAAGCCCCACGAACTCCCTTGCTGGCAGCCCTGGAAGCCCGCCAGGACGAAGTTCTGAAGCAGCTCGAGGAGTTGAACAAGCAACTCGAGGCCGCGCTGAAACAATACGCCAAAACGCCCCGCGAGGAGGCCCGCGCGGAGCGAAAGGTCGCGGCGTAGGTTAGAAAGTTATGCGGATCTGGAATCTTCGCTGCTAGCATCATCCCGTCGGACGAACCGCCTGCCACATTCTGCACGTTCGCGCTCGGCAAACTCCGCCTTGAGGCGTTCCGTCCTTTCGGCTACGTTGCCCGCCCCCCCCGTAGGGGAACACTTCTCCCGAATACCGACTCATCTCTCGGAACCGCGCGCCATGTGGCAGATCGACCGCCCAACCCGACGCTGCGCCTCGACAGGCCAGGATCTCGGCGAGGGGGACGAGTTCTACACGGTTTTGCTGCCGCAAGGGGACGCCTGGAAACGTGCCGATTATTCGGCCAAAGCCTGGACCGGTCCGCCGGAAGGCGCCGTCGCCTGGTGGCGATCGCAGGTTCCGACCCGCGAATCGACCCGCGCCCGCATGGCCCCGACCGAGGCTTTGATCGAGTTCTTCGAGGACCTGATCGAGCGGCAAGGCAAGCCCGAGATGATCTATCTGCTGTCGCTGCTGCTGCTCCGCAGGCGCGTGCTGCGGCTCGAGGAACAGACGGCCGACCGCGACGGCACAGAATGGTCGACGCTGATCAACCTGCGAAACGACGGGCAATATCGCGTGCAGGTGATCGATCTGGCGCCTGAGGAAATGGTTCGTGTGCAGGGGGAGTTGGAGCAGTTGATGTCGACAGGGGAGTAGGTTCGAGCCCCGGGCGGAGCCTGGGAAATTGCGGGAAAGGCAGCCCTTCATGCAGAGTCTCTCGCGTCGCGGCGCAACTCCGATGTTGCTCGCCGGCCTGCTCCTTCTGGGCACGGCTCCCGGCTGCGCGTGGCTGCAGCAGCTCACCAACCGCACCCCGCTTCCGACCACACGCGTGCTGGCCGAGAACCTCTCGCTTTCGGAATTGATCGCCGAGGTGAATCGTACCCCGTCGCAGATCACGTCCCTCAAGACCACCAACGCGACCATCAGCGGCCGCGCCGGCCTGATGCCGATCCCGTCGCTGTCGGCCAACATCGCGATTGAACGCCCGCAGCGATTCCGTCTGGTCGGAGAGCTCGGAACGCTGGGCGGGCAGGAAGTCGACTTGGGGAGCAACGACGAGCTGTTCTGGTTCTGGGTCCGCCGGAATCAGCCCCCTGCCATTTATTACAGCGGGCACGAGGAGTTCGCTCAGAGCCCCGCCCGACAGGCCTGGCCGATCGATCCTGTGTGGCTGATCGACGCCTTTGGGTTGGCCACGCTCGATCCGAACGGGCAGCATTCGGGCCCGCAACCCGTGGGCAAAGGCCGGCTTGAGGTCCGCACCATCGTTCCTTCGGGAACTGAGCAGTGGACCAAGGTCTCGAAGATCGATCCGTACTTGGGGCAGATTGTCGAGCAGCACGTCTACGATCAGCGCGGCACGCTGGTGGCCAGCGTGATGATGAGCGGTCACCGGCCCGATCCGGTTTATCAGTTGATGGTGCCGCGCAATTTGGAAATCAAATGGCCGAGCACCAATCTGACCCTCAAAGTGAATCTGGGGGACGTGGCGGTCAACCAGGTCGAAGAGCCCAATCCTGCTCTCTTCGCGATGCCGACGATTGCGGGCTTTCAGCCGGTGAACCTGCTGGAGTTGCAGCCGCAATTCGGCGGCGGCACCGATCCGGCCACGCCTGGCGTGCAAAACGTGACGACACTGGATCGTCGCGGCCCGCAGGAACCAGCCCGGGCTGCGGCGCGAGAACGACAGCCGCTGCTGAACTGGCTGAAATAGCCTTCCGCTACACCTTGCGGACGACGCCCACCACGATGCCCAAGACCCGGGCGTTCTTGACGTAGATCGGCTTCATCGTCGAGTTGGCCGGCTCCAGCCGAATACGGCCGTTCTCCGGAAACCATCGCTTCAGCGTGGCTTCGTTCTCGTCGGTCAGCGCGACGACAATCTCGCCTTTATGGGCGGTATCTTGCTTGCGAATCACCACATAGTCGCCATCGGCAATGTGGTCTTCAATCATCGAGTCGCCGTTCACTTCCAGTACGAAAAGATCGTCGGAGTTGAAAAGCTCGCCGAAGTCGATCCGTTCGTGCTGTTCGATGGCAGGCGAGAGCAATCCGGCCGCGATGCGCCCCGCCAACGGCAGGCCGGTCCCCTGCGGCGTTTCGGTCGCCAGTTGAATTGCCCGCGACTTTTGCGGATCTCGGGTGATCAGCCCCTTCTTTTCCAGGGCCTTCAGGTGACACATCACTCCGTTGGGGGAGCGAATGTCGAAGTGCGTCCCCACCTCGCGAACGGTTGGACCATAGCCGCGGGTGCGGATCAGGTCGCGGATCAGCTCGTAGACTTCGCGCTGACGTTCGGTAAGCCGTTCCAGATTGGCCATGGCAGGGTTCGCAGGAGGTAGAAAAGGTCGATGAGGTCAACCACTCGGACTGGGAGGAGTGTAATATACGATTGTACACAGTCAAGAGCATTTGTACACTGTCGGCGTTTTCGGGGGAGAGACTTCAAATCGAAGCACTTCGCCAGGGCAAGTTCCGGCGGGGCCCCGTGTCTCGTTTCGCTACAAGTGTTTCACTTGAATACAGCAAAATACCCCAGTCGCCCAAGTTGTCAGTCCAGTGACAACGCCAGCCAATCGTTGTATCCCGCGCCGCACTATATGGTAACGGACCATCCGCAAGCCTGTTGACAGCGGGGCATACAGTTTGCTGCCTGATGCTTCGGTCTTTGCATCGTCCGCACGCCCAAGTCTCCCAGTCGAGTGGAAAAGCGTGCCCGTGCAAGGCTGCTAAAGGTGTCCAAGGAACGTCACCGTTCTGCGGGCCAGCGGAAGACAGTTACGCCCCCCATCACGAGAACCTGCTCAGGTCCACGGGCCTGCACTCAGGAGGGCACTCCCATCGCCTCTCAAATTGCCGTACTCAACTTTGGCGAGTATCTCGAGCTGCTGCTCAAGAGCCGCCTCATTTCCGAGACCCAGCTCATCCCGCTGGCCGGTCGGCTGCCGCGCCCGAACGAGCCGTCGGCGGTCGACCGCCTGTCCAAGGCCTTGATCAACGCCGACCTGCTCACGCCCTGGCAACATCAGCACCTGATCAATGGGCATTGGAAGGGCTTCTTCATTGGCAAGCACAAACTGCTGGCCAAGATCGGCGTTGGCGGCATGGGGACCGTCTATCTGGCCGAGCACACCATCATGCGCCGCAAGGTGGCCATCAAGGTGCTCCCCAAGGCGAACGTCGGCAAGTCGAGCTACCTCGAGCGTTTCCTGCAAGAAGCCCGGGCGATTGCCTCGCTCGATCATCCCAACATCATCCGGGCGTATAACATCGACAACGAAGGGGACCTGCACTACCTGGTCATTGAGTACGTCGAGGGACCGAACCTGGACCAACTGGTGGCCGAGAACGGCCCGCTGGAGTTCGAAGAGGCCGCCGACTACCTTCGTCAAGCCGCCGATGGACTGGCCCAGGCCCACGACCGCGGGCTGATTCACCGCGACGTGAAGCCCTCGAACCTGCTGCTCGATCGAACCGGCGTCATCAAGGTCTTGGACATGGGTCTGGCGCGGCTGACCAATCCGGGCGAGTCCTCGCTTACCCTTGAGCAGGGAGAGCGAGTGCTGGGAACGGCCGACTATCTCTCGCCCGAGCAGGCGCTGGACAGCCACGAGATCGACCATCGCTCCGATCTGTACAGCTTGGGCTGCACGCTCTATTTCCTGCTGACGGGCTCCACTCCGTTCCCGCGCGGGACGCTGGCTCAGCGGCTGGTCGCCCATCAAACCGAGACGCCCCCTTCGCCGACCGTCCTTCGCCCGGAGACTCCGCCCGAACTGGCGGCCATCTGCTTGCGACTCTTGTCCAAAGAACCCAGCGATCGCTATCCCACGGCCAGCACCTTGTCGCAGGTTCTGTCGGCCTGGCTGGCCATGCGATCTCGCGAGCGACGGGGGTCGCGCGGGCCGCAGAACTCGACGCCGTTCCCGGACGAGTTGGCGCTGCTGATCTCCGAGAACGAGACCCGCTGCAGCTCACACTCCGATACCGACATCCGCTGGCTGACCAGCGAGCTCCGCACGCAGCAGCCGCCCCCCAAGATGCCGGCGGTGCCGCCAGTCCACCCGCCGATCACGTCTCTGTCTCGCGGCAAGGGACCGGCCGCTAAGACTTCGCAGCCGCTGGCGCCGATGTTGCTTGAAGTTTTGGAAGTGGATGAGGAGCCCGAGGCGGCTGAGGAGGGGGATTCGGTCGATGGGTTCGTGGAGCAGATGGGATCGCGTTATACCCCGTCGATGACTTACGTCGCGCGGGGCAAGGCTCGTAACACGCTGGAGTTCCTTGTTTGGCTGGGGGCGAGCGTCTTGGTGATGGCGTTGGTGGGCATTCTGTTGCGACGTTGAGGGAACGTTGGACTAGAGAAAACGCCCGGATTGAGCGAGTTGACAGCGCCGGTCGGATCGTCTAAAAATCGATCAACCCGCCCCCATCGTCTAGAGGCCTAGGACACCGGGTTCTCAGTCCGGTAACCGGGGTTCGAATCCCCGTGGGGGTAGTGTACGAGAGTGCATATAGCCCCGGAAAAATCGGGGCTTTTTCATGCGCCCCCTTCGGGTCTGCGAAGCAATTCGACTCTCGGCGTGCGCTTGCTGCGCTGTCTGTTCTGCCTTCACGGCGCGGGCGAAATGGTCATCAGTCACTTGGAGATAGTGCTTCTTGGCGATGGCTTCGCTGTTTCCGATCCTGGCGCAGACGACGTGGGCCGGGAACGTCTCCATCAACTCCGTTTCCCGCGTGCTTCGCAGGTTCTGCCAGACTTCTCCCAGGGGTTCAGACCGGCCCGCCGAATGATCCTATGCAATTGCGTCCGTAGGTTCTGATCGGCCGACCGATACCGCGTGATGACGTTCGTCTTGTCTGCGGCTACGTCGCCTCATAGGGATCAGTCGCGATTCCTTCCCCTGGATATGCTCCGTCTTGGGGCTTGGTGCGAATTCGGTCTTGGTCCCAAAGAACGTCCTCCCCCAGCTCTCCCCACCGAGTGGGAGGGTGCAGGACAAGGAATGGTTGTAACTTTGCGGGTTGGGGCGCGGAGGCCACACGGGGCGCCGGCGCCCCGGGGGGCGCGCAAGATTGCGAGTTGGGAGGCGCGCCCGCGAGGCTTGGCCATGTAACTTTGCGGGTTGGTTGAGCGGAACGAACTGCAGCTCGCTCCGCAGCCCTCCCCACGGAGTGGGAGGGAGCGGGATGAGGAAGGGTTGTAACTTTGCGGGTTGGGACGCGGAGGCCACACGGGGCGCCGGCGCCCCGGGGGGCGCGCAAGATTGCGAGTTGAGGGGGCGCACCCGCGAGGCCTGGCCGTGTAACTTTGCGGGTTGGTTGAGCGGCTCGAACTGCAGCTCGTTCCCCAGCCCTCCCCACGGAGTGGGAGGGAGCGGGATAAGGAAGGGTTGTAACTTTGCGGGTTGGGACGCGGAGGCCACACGGGGCGCCGGCGCCCCGGGGGGCGCGCAAGATTGCGAGTTGAGGGGCGCGCCCGCGAGGCCTGCCTTGTAACTTTGCGGGTTGGTTGAGCGGAACGAACGGCAGCCCCCCTCCCCAGCCCTCCCCACGGAGTGGGAGGGAGCAGGACAAGGGAGGGTTGTAACTTTGCGGGTTGGGGCGCGGAAGCCACACGGGGCGCAGAAGCCACACGGGGCGCAGAGGCCACACGGGGCGCCGGCGCCCCGGGGGCGCGCAAGATTGCGAGTTGGGAGGCGCGCCCGCGCGGCTTGGCCGTGTAACTTTGCGGGTTGGTTGAGCGGAACGAACGACAGCCCCCCTCCCCAGCCCTCCCCACGGAGTGGGAGGGAGCAGGATAAGGGAGGGTTGTAACTTTGCGGGTTGGGGCGCGGAGGCCACACGGGGCGCGGAGGCCACACGGGGCGCGGAGGCCACACGGGGCGCGGAGGCCACACGGGGCGCGGGCGCCCCGAGGAGCGCGCAAGTTTTCGAGTTGAGTTCGGCAGCTTCGCATTTGACGCTTCGGATTCTTAATCCAGGTCCTCGTTGCCGAGGTTGTTTCCCGTAGGGGAGATCTATCTCCAAGCCCGCGCGCGGAACGGACGCATCCCGCCCCGGGTCCCCACCCTTCGGGAGCCATCGATCCCTGCACTGGCCTTCTATCCATTACGCATTATAGCATGTCATCAGTTTGTTTTAAATCTAATTTGTCGATTTTATTGGGATTTTGAAATGGGCCTCTTTCCTTTGGGAACTCCAGTCAGTGTGGCATCTGGCTCCGCCGCGTGCATTCGGAGGGACGGAGGGAGCCTGAGCGACGTTCCGGCAGGCGGGACGCCTGCACCACCCTAAGGCCGTTGCCGCTCGCCGATCGTTTTGTTCAAATGACGGGCGCTGTAGGGACGCTTCGCACGGATCGCTTTTCCGACTCGTCAGGATGATATGAGCAAACACTGGCGCATTCGCCCCTTCGATCGCGAACGTACGGCCGCCCTGAGCCGCGCGGCAGGACTCCCCTCGGTCGTGGCCCAACTCCTGTTGGCCCGCGGCATCGCCGACCCGAAGCTCGCCCGCGACTTCCTGGACGCCAAGCTGACGTCGCTCCGCGAGCCCGATCTGCTGCCGGGCGTCCCCGCGGCAGCCGAGCGGATTTACGCTGCCCTGCAGGAAAAGCGAAAGATTGCCATCTACGGCGACTATGACGTCGACGGCATGACGGGCACCGCACTCCTGTGGCGCTGCCTGAAGCTGCTGGGGGGAGATGTCTCGTACTTCGTCCCCAATCGCCTGGACGACGGCTACGGGTTGAACGACAACGCGCTGACCAAGCTGGCCGGCGAAGGGATCTCGCTGGTGGTGACCGTCGACTGCGGCATCACGAGCGTGGCCGAGGCCAAGACCGCCCGCACGTTGGGGCTGGAACTGATCATCACCGACCACCACACGCCCGGGCCCGAGTTACCCGACGCATCGGTGCTGGTCCATCCGCGGCTCCCCGGCTCCGATTATCCTTTCGGCGGACTCTCTGGATCGGGCGTGGCGTTCAAGCTGGCCTGGGGACTTTGCCAGCGGGCCAGCGGCGCCAAGCGCGTCGCGCCGGCGATGAAGGAGTTCCTGCTGTCGGCGATTTCGCTGGCCGCGCTGGGCACGGTGGCCGACGTTGTTCCACTAGTCGACGAGAACCGCGTTCTAGTCCGCCATGGGCTGGTGAGCCTGAAGGATCGACCGGGTCTGGGGCTGCGCGAACTGATGCGGGTGGCGGGCATCGCCGACAAGCGCGCGCTGGAGAGCGAAGACTTTGGCTTCGCGCTGGCGCCCCGATTGAATGCCGCCGGGCGCTTCGGCCAGGCCCTGTTGGGCGTGGAGCTGCTGATCACCGACAATCCGACTCGAGCCGCCGCGCTGGCCGAGTACGTGAACGAGCTGAACGACAGCCGCCAAAGCCTGGAACGCAGCATCTATCTGGCCGCGCAGAAGCAAGTCAAGGAGAAGTTCGATCCCGAAGCGGACTCGGCACTGGTTCTCGATGCTCGCGGCTGGCACGTCGGTGTGATCGGCATTGTCGCCGGTCGGCTGGCCGAAAAGTACCATCGCCCCGTGGTAATGATCTCCTGGGACGAGCAGGGGGCCAAGCCGGGCGTGGGCTCGGCCCGTTCGATCGAAGGCTTTAATTTGTACGAGGCGCTGGCCTCCTGCGGGCATCATCTGCTCAAGCACGGCGGGCACTCCGCGGCCGCGGGCCTCTCCATCGACGAGGACAAGATCGAGGCCTTCCGGGCGGACTTTTGCGAATATGCTTCCGGTGAGATTTCGGCCGCAAACCTGATCGCCGAGCTCCACATCGACGGCGAGTTTCCCCTGAGCGCGTTTACCCTGCAATCGGTCGAGCAGCTCGATCAGCTCGCCCCGTTCGGCGCGGGGAACTCGCGTCCCGTCTGGTGCGCCACAGGGATCACGCTGGCCGAACCGCCCAAGACCATCGGCGGCGGCAATCGGCATCTGTCGCTGAAGCTGGTGCAGCATGAGACCCGCATGCGCGCGGTCGCCTTCGGCGGGGCCGATTGGGTCACGGAACTGAATGAAGCCGAAGGGCCGCTGGAGTTCGCCTTCAAGCCGATCGTGAACGAGTTCCGCGGTCGGCGCAGTGTGGATCTGCAGATTCTGGATTGGCGTCCGGCCTCTGTACCCGCCCTGCGGCCGTAAACGCAAACTGCGTCATCAGGTAGACGCGGCACCTTCCAGGGGCGCGTCCAACAGTTCCCGGATCTTCTGGGCCAACGCACTGGGCGAATAAGGCTTGGCGAGAAAATCCTTCGCGGGAACGCCTGCTTTGTCGTGGCTGAAGCTTTCGGTAAATCCCGAGAGATACAACACCCGCAGGTCCGGACGAAGCCCACGCATTCGTTCGGCAAGTTGCCGACCTCCCATCCGCGGCATCACGACGTCGGTTGCCATCAGATGAATCGGACCGGCGTGTTCCTCGGCTACTTTCAGCGCATGAGGTCCATCGCGGGCTTCCAGGACGACATACCCGGCTTTTCGCAGGATAAAGCACGCCAACGTGCGGACGTCGCATGAGTCATCGACCATCAGCACGGTTTCGCGGCCCTGGGGAATCAACCCGCTGTTTGCGGACTTTTCGCCGGCCTTTGCGATCGCCGGCAAGCGGGGGAGCCAGATCATGAACTCGCTGCCAAATCCCGGCTGGCTGGTGGCGTCGATAAAACCTCCGCTCTGCGTGACGCTGCCATAGACCGACGCCAGTCCCAAGCCCGTTCCTTTGCCTACCTCTTTGGCGGTGAAGAACGGTTCGAACACGTGGGCCAGCGCGCGAGCATCCATGCCAACACCCGTATCGCGAACCACCAGCTTCACATACGGACCCGCGGGGATCTCCACACGTTCGCGGATCTCCGCTTCCTCCAGATCGATATCTCGAACCAATATCGTCAAATCGCCCCCCTGCGGCATGGCATCTCGGGCATTGATCGCCAGGCTGAGGATCGCCTGTTCCAGTTGCGATCGATCCGCGCGGATCTGCCCCAGCCCCGGAGCCACATCAACCTTTAAGTGGATGTTGTCGCCCAGAAGTCGGTCCAGCAGGATCACTGTTTCTGACATCAACACGTTGAGGTTGAGCACTTTGGGAGCAAGGATCGACTTGCGGCTGAACGCCAGCAGTTGTCGGGTCAGATCCGCGGCGAGCGATCCCGCTTCGCCGATCCTGGCCAGCATCCCTTTGGTTTCGGGATCGCCTGCGAACCGCTCCTCCAACATGGAGCAATAACCGTTGACGACCGTCAGCAGATTGTTGAAATCGTGGGCAACTCCTGCGGCCAGATGGCCGATCGCTTCCATCTTCTGGACTTGACGGAGTTGGTTCTCCAGGCGGCGGCTTTCGGTAATGTCTACGATTCGGAAGAGGAGCATTGCGGGCAGTTGCTCAGGCCGCTGCAATCGTCGGGCGTTGAGCAGCAGAATTCGAGGACCGATCGCCGGAATCTCTAATGAAACTTCAAAATCGCGGAAGGCGTTGTTCTGCTGCAATGCATCGCGCAGCAACTCGATCAACTCGGGGATCTCCCATTGGCGATCGAACAACTCGATCAGTAAGTGGTTTTCCACTTCGCCGCCTGGCATGCGAAAGTCCTGCTGAAACGACGCATTCGCCGAGACCACACGCAGATCGCTGTCGAGAACCAACAGAGGAACCTCGATCGTGCTGATGATGCTTTCCGCATAGTCGCGCGACTGCTTGATCGCCAGTTCGCTTTGCTTCAGGGAGTCGATGTCGATCACGCTCACCACCGCCCCTTCGACGCGGTTCTCCTGAGCGAGATAGGGCCTGATCACCACGCGGTGCCAACGTCCTTCGAGGTCGCGAAGTTCGACCTCGTGCGTGGCCAGTGTTTCCAGGACACGGACGATACGGGCCGGCGGATCGGCATCGACCAGGCGGGGGGTGATATCGGCAATCGGCCGCCCCACATCGCTGGCGATGAAATGGAACAGTTCGACCGCGCTGGGGGTGAATCGACGGATGCGAAGATCCTGCCCGACGATGACAATCGGGATGTGAGCGCTGCGGAACAGATTCGACAGATCGTCGCTGAGCTGCGTCGCCTCGCGATTGCGATGCTGCAGCTCATCGTTCACAGTGTTCAGCTCTTCATTGGTTGCTTGCAGCTCCTCCTTCGCAGTCTGCAGCTCTTCGTTGGTGATCTGCAACTCTTCGTTGCTGGAAATGATCTCCTCATTGGCGGCCTTCAGCTCCTCGTTGCTCCCCTCAAGCTGCTCGATGCTGGTCTGCAGATACTCCTTGGTGCCGGTCAGCTCCTGCTGCAACTGGGCAACCTGTCGTTCGTACTCTGGTTCGGCCCTGGCCGGCTGTTCAACAACGGTCGTGGCGCTGGCAGTCGGCTCCTCGAACAGCACGGCGAAACAACGCTGCTTACCGATGGTGATCGGCAGCACCCGCAGATCGAACGCTGGCGATTCACCGGCTGATCGCACCCGTATTCCGGTGCGGAGCGTGGGGGCGTTCGTCTGCTTGGCCTCTTCCAGCGCCGAACGCAGAACCAACAGCAATCCGTCGCGGGCCATCTTCAGCAGGTTCAAACTCGCCACACCCGGCGAAAGCGAAAGATACGGGCTTGTCTGTCCTCGCGACTGCAGGATCTCCAGATCCTCGCTCACCACAACCCCGACGGGTGCGTACTGAGCCAAGACCACGCGATCCGCTTCGCGTTGAATCTCCATTCCGCTGATGGCGCCACCTGCACGATCTAGAGGTACGGGCATCAAGCCCGGTGGAAGGTTATTGCCGGGGAAATCGAGAAGCACGCGGCCTGCGGTGGGCTTCTTTGAGTAGATCTTCTGCTGCGAGTCGACCGCGGCGAACAGGTCGGTCAGCGCACCGATCGACTCCGATCCGCCGAGCAACAGAAATCCGCGCTCGCTCAGTGCGTAGTGAAACACGGGCATGACCCGTTTCTGCAACAGCGGGCCGAGATAAATCAGCACATTGCGGCAACTGATCAGGTCCAGACCCGAAAACGGAGGATCGCGCGTCATGTCGTGCCGCGCGAAGACGCACAAATCGCGGATTGACTTTTGAATCTGGTAACCGGTCTCGGTTTGAATGAAATACTGGCGAAGTCGCTCGGCCGACACGTCGGCGGCAATGCTGGCCGGGTACTTGCCCGCACGCGCCTTCTCCAAGGCATGCTCACTGACATCTGTTGCAAACAGCTTGATAGGAGTCTTTCTCGCCCGATCTCCCAGGAACTCGAACAGCCGGATCGCCAGCGAGTAGACCTCTTCTCCCGTCGAGCAGCCCGCCACCCAGAGTCGCAATGGGGCTTCGGCCGACCGGTCTTTCATCAAGGCGGGAAAAACCTTGGCGGCCAAGGCATCGAACGCTTGCGGATCGCGAAAAAAACGGGTGACGTGGATCAGCAGATCCTTGTGCAACGCCGTGAGTTCTTCCGGATGGGACTCCATGAATATCAAGTATGCCTGCAAACTGTCGAGGCGATGCAATATCAGACGTCGCTGCACGCGCCGCATGACGGTTGTCCGCTTGTAGTGAGCATAGTCCATGCGTGTCGCATGAAGCAGCATTTGAAACAATGTATCGAGCGACGCCTGGTCCTGCGCTCGAACGTCGGGAGCCGCATCGTTCAGGACCAGGGGATGCTGACTGATTCTCCCTAGTTCCAGGGCGATTTGTGCAGCAGGCAGGATGAAGTCGACACATTCGCTGTTGATGGCCGCACGCGGCATCCCTTCGTGCGGCGCGCTGCTGTCCTGGGCAAAGGTGATTCCTCCCTCGGACTTGATCGCCTTGATGCCGAGGGTCCCGTCCGAACCTGTTCCCGAAAGGATCACTCCAATGGCTCGGCCATGGCAATCTTCTGCCAGCGACGAAAAGAACCGATCGACCGGAGTAAAGGTACCTCCGTCGCGCGCGATATGCGGCGAGATGGCGAGTTCTTCAATTCGCGGCGAGAGTTGCAACGTTCCGCTTTGAATCGTCAGGTAGGTGTTTGGGGCAATCACATAAACGTGATTGGGCTCGACGATCTGCTTGTGGCAGGCCTCGGAGACTGGCATTCCACAGGTCTTGGCCAACAGGTCGACCAGGTGGCTCTCATGAACAGGATCCAGGTGCTGGACCAGCACAAACGCCATTCCGGTATCTGCCGGTAAGGCGTGCAGCAAATGGGAAAAGGCTTCCAGACCTCCGGCCGACGCCCCGATACCCACTACGGGAAAGTTCGAGGCGGCTTCGGGAAACGGAACAGGGGCGCTGATCGAATCGGGAGGTTCGAGGTTCATGCCAGACACTTCCCGATTTACGCCAAGTTGTAGGAGTGGCTGCAAGACAGCCCACCCGTGTGGCTATCACTATCGCAGTCGCGACACGGCGCGTCCATAACCGTGGGCATCGTCCTTGAGCCCCGTTTACGGGGCTTCTTCGGCGAAGCCGTCTTAGGCCCGTGCTTTAGCACGGGTTTTGCAAGCCAACAAGAATGCGGTTTGGTCATGCATTGCAGCCCCGTTCACGGGGCTTTCCGATCAACGGCTTTAGCCATCGATCATCGAAACATCTCCTGATCGGAAACGATGCCGAGAAGGCCGATGGCTAAAGCCGATTCAGCGAGAAGCCCCATGAAATGGGGCTCCTAGATTCCGACAATCTCAAGGTCGACGAGGGGTCGCGTTCAGCCCGTGCTAAAGCACGGGCCTAAGACGGCTTCGCCGAAGAAGCCCCGTAGACGGGGCTCAGTTCGGACACCATTGTCGAGACACCATCGCGAAAGCAGGACGTAGGGTGGGCAGAGGGCCGCGAGGCCCACCGCTCTGGCGAGCAAACTCCTGTCGCTGGACGAGATCGACGCGCGATTCCCTTCGGGGCGGAATCCTCTGGCCAAAGCGGTGGGCC
>Ga0105046_10008403_pt1 | contig 16218 bp, 12 predicted proteins | sample MAT03_FD_78385 | JGI IMG/M metagenome (GOLD analysis project Ga0105046, IMG submission 78385) | Freshwater microbial communities from Lake Fryxell liftoff mats and glacier meltwater in Antarctica - MAT-03 (megahit assembly) | ecosystem: Environmental > Aquatic > Freshwater > Ice > Liftoff...
AACCTGTGAGGCCATGAAAGGCCTAACTGAGGAAGCGGAAGAAATTATGGACAACTGCGAAGAAGGTGCGATGCGAGATGCAGGCATCATTGCAGCAGGACAAAAAGTAGAACATTATGAAATTGCTACCTATGGCACACTTCGGCAGTTTGCCGAAACACTCGGATTGACAGATGCGGTTGCTTTACTGGAGCAAACGCTTTCTGAAGAAAAGGCCGCCGACCAAAAATTATCTGAGGTGGCAATGAGTGCTGTAAACGTAGAGGCTGCTTCTGCCTAGGTCTAAATTGTTATAGTTTAAAAAAGCGTATTGACAATGTTAATGCGCTTTTTTTTGTTGTCTTAGTTATTGTAAATAATCTGCAGTTAGAAAGACATAAAAAAAGCCCCGTTCCAAACGGGGCTTTTTTTATGTTGACTTATTATTTCTAATCAATCTCAACTACACAATATTTCGTAAGACTCCAGAATTTGCTGTAATCTGAAATTTTCAAGAACACTTCTTCACCTGAAGTTGTAAAATAATATGAGTTTTCAGGATGAGCAGAAACTACCTTTTTCTTCTTGATCAAACCCAATTTAATTTCTGACAATGATTTGATATTGACTTTCTTAAATTTTGAATTGTCTAATTTTTCAGAAATTTTAGAAATCTTTCCAAGAAAATTTCCTTCGCGTTTAATCACACCCTGATCGGCAAGTTCTTTTCTTGTTCCGAATGTGAAATAACCAGTAGTAAGCTCAGTTTCTTTAGATTCTATTGTCTTCTGACGCTCTACCAATTCATTGTCTTTTTTAGAAAGTTCATCATTTTTAACAGAGATCTCCTGATCTTTTGTCGCAACGGTCTGATTCAATTCACCAACTTTAACCTCAAGCCCTTGAATGGTTGATTGCATTTCCACGATTTGAACTTCCTTTTCGCCGATTTGCTTTTTCAAAGCAGCGATCATTTTCTGCATCGTTGAATTTGCTTTTCCAGCTTTTTTAGCCTTCTTTTCAAGTGCTTCCATTTTGGCTTTGTTTTGCTCCATGTAGCTGTTGATTCCCGCTATCATGGCATCTATTTTCTCCTTTTGGTTGGAATAGCCTTCTTTATTAAGCTCGCTTACAACCATTTGGTCTTTTGCAACAGAATCTAGATTTGATTCTATTTCTTCCATCATTTTGGTAAGCTCGGCATTTTCGCCAGACTTTCCAGAACTGACCGCCGAAACGGAATCGTATTTGGCCTGAAGCTCTTTATATTCTTTAGAGGTTTCAACAGACCCGCAAGAGAAAGCCAAAAAGGCCACACCTACAAAAAGTAATTTTTTCATTATTGAGTGATTTGTACTTTGTTATGAAGTAAAACGCAAATAAACGAAACCTATTTGAAATGAAAACATAAGTCAATTAAAAGGTTGGAAAAATACAAACAATATTTTTTTTGCTATAAATTTTGAAGATCCTAAAGGTTGATTTTTAGATTCTAAAGGAAACAAATCCAACAGTTCCTTTTTTTATCCTTCATTTGCAATGGGCACACACTTAAATTATATGCGAAATTTTTTATTCTCTCCACTTCTTTTCTGTCTTGCATTCAACTTCTCTTCTCACGGTCAAATGCTTCAGGTTTCACCTTTAGAATTAAATTTTGGCAATCAAAATGAAAAGAAGCTTGACAGTCTGAGTTTTACGATTACCAATCCTGATGCCAGTCCAACTGATATTGTCATCAAACAGCCTTTTCGAGTTTTCAAGAGCAAGCCATTTTGGTTGAAAGATTCAGCATTTACCTTGCAGGCCAATGAATCGAAGACTGTTTTCGTGTATTGTAAAATTTTGCACAATACCCCAAATCCTGCAAATCTGATCATTACTTCCTCACAGAATCCCAAATCAGGAGATCATTATGTGCGGCTAAAATGCCAGGGAAACTTCACCAAATCCTACTACAGCACAACCTTAAATTTATCTGAAGAAGCTTTGAAACAGGCACTTAAAACCAGACTTGTTCAAAATGTAGTTTCATTTTCTTATGATGCTGCTCGAGACAAAATGTATGGGCAAATTGATAATAAAAACGACAGCGTAACCTGCATTTATACAAACAGGAAGGCAAAGTTTAACACGACTGGTTCTGGGCCAAGTGGTTCAAATACTGCCAACTTCAATTGTGAGCATACTTTTCCACAAGGTTTTTTTGGTCAAGGCTTACCCATGCGCACAGACATTCACCATTTGTTTTCAACTGATGAAAATGCCAATAACAGCCGTGGAAATCTACCTTTTGGAATTGCTAAACAACCTATAGATGCTGTAGCTATTAATGCACCCTCAAAAAGGGGTGGGGGTATTTATGAGCCACAGGACAGTCATAAAGGCAACTGCGCCAGGGCGATGATGTATTTTGTATTGCGTTATCAGGATTACCAAAATTTTTATGCCTCTGCAAAACAGGATAGTGTTTTTAGGGCTTGGAATGCATCCTTTTTACCAAAACCAAAAGATACGCTGAGAAATGCCATGATATTTTCTGAGCAAAAAAATAGAAACCCATTTATTGACTATCCGCAATTTGCTGAAAGAATTAAAAGTCTTTTGGCCAATTCTGTATCCGATTCCATTCAAAAATTGGGCCGATCATCTGATCAGATCATTTACGATCAAAGTGCTCAAGATCAATCTATTGTGCTTTGGAATGAAGGTAATAAAAGAATTAAAGTCAACAACTTCCGATTCGCCAACAATCTCTCAACTTTTATAAACAATTCAGGACAGAACGTCAATCTGGGATACAATGAAGCCACAAAAATAACCTTCACAACGCCTTCTATTGCCGGAATGTTAGATACTTTAATTTTCAACGCAGACGCTCCTAGCCAAAATTTGATCAAGATACCAATAGGGTTTGCAATCGTTTCTAACTTAAAGCCCAAAGCATCTTCCAAGCCTTTCATCTTTCCAAATCCTGGTTCTGATATAGCTTTTGTGGAAAATTTGTCAGAAGAGGGACAGGTTGTCAAGATTGAAGTGGTTGATATTCAAGGAAAAAGCATAAAAGAATTTTCTTTGGAGAATCCAACTGGTAAGTCGCAGATCAATGTTTCAGAACTTGCTTCAGGACTTTATCTGATAAAAATTCTTCAAAAATCAAGAATTGATCAATTCAAGTTTGTAAAGCCTTAGGAATTTGAATGCAGTAGAAAGTTCGTTAGAACTTGGGTCAACTAATTTTCAGATCGATAGATAAATCGCTTCGTGAAACTCATTTTGTTGTCTTTCCAAACAACGAAATAAGCACCGGATCTATATCCAGCCATCGTCACCTCAATGTTGTCATTGGCTGGAGTTTCTATCAGTTTGTTCCCAAGAATATCGTACAAAGCAATTGAGCCAGAAGCATTTAAGGACCTTATGGAAATTTGTAGCCTTTCGTTGTTCATTCTCGTTTCTATAGGATTTTCTCCATGGTTAGCAAATGATTTTGCGCTTGTTATTCCACTCGTAATGGTTCCTTTTGAAACCCGACCATTTGTAGAAACCATCACAAAATATTGAATTCCAGCACCCGCGATGGCTATTTGGCCAGAGCCGGAGAGTGAAAATCCACCAGCAATTTGAGTGGTACCAGAATTTCTCCAGGCCGATTCACTCACCTGGCGAATTGAATATGAATCTGGAAGGTTGAATTCTACCGTGTCTCCGTTATTCACAATTAAATTAATGGCATTGCCGTTTACGGGCAACTGGTTTATGAAATGCCTTGTTGCAAATGCAGAAACACAAAATGCAATGCTGAAAATGTATAGAATTAGTCTTTTCATATTTTTGGTGGCTTACATACAAATATAATAAGGCCCAATCTTTTGTGAACGATTCAAAATCAAAGATTTATCACATGGATTTTACATCAGGTTTTCGATTAGATTGGTTGTTAAAATGATCCTATCGGCTCTTTTACCGATCCCCCCTTTTTTTAGATTTACTTTTACCTGTTCATAATTCAATTTATACTCTGATGTTCTGGATTCTGCTACCAGGATATCCAGCAAATCTTCTTCCTCCCTGATGGGTGTTTTTCAAGGGTATTCAATTCGATAACGATAGCCTTTCTGCGATTTTCCTGATCTGTAAGGTTGCTGATTCATTTCATAATACAATTATAGGTTCACTTGAAAAATTGACGGCTCTTTAAAGCCAACTTATTTGCCGGTTTCTCTTTCAATCCATTATAAATTTTAAGCACGTACGGCGTATTTTTATTCACAGTTCAAAAGTCAATTCTGGAAGGCACAAGGCCAAAACCCAAAACCTTTAGGCCTATATTTGCGCTCCTTTTCCGAAAAAATGAAACGCCTGATTCAAAACTTAGAACTCCATATTCGAAATGCGCTTGTATCGATTGGTATATCTGAATATCAAATTCCAGCCATATCGCTTCAATCCACCAAGGTAGAATTTGTAGGAGACTTAACCCTTGTTTGCTTCGCATTTACCAAAGTTTTAGGCAAAAATCCTGAACAAATTGGGCAGGTAATCGGAGAATATATGCTGGCCAATTGTCCTTATGTTGAGCAGTTTAATGTTGTAAAAGGCTTTCTAAATCTCTCAATCTCTGATCAAACCTGGCTGGAAGGTTTTTCAGATTTCAACCAGAGCCGGGTGACCGAAGGCTTGCCAAAGCGGGATGAAAAAGTATTGATAGAATACTCTTCGCCAAACACCAATAAGCCGCTTCACCTTGGTCATTTGAGAAATAATTTTCTGGGATCTGCGCTCTCTGAACTTCTTAAGTTGGCTGGTTATGAAACCATTAAAGCCAATCTTGTGAACGACAGAGGCATCCACATTTGCAAGTCTATGGTTGCCTATTTGAAGGAAGGAAATGGAGAAACTCCTGAGTTAAGTGGCTTAAAAGGCGACCACCTTGTGGGGAAGTATTATGTAAAATTTGATAAACTTCTCAAAGCTGAAATTAGCGATCTCATTGCAAATGGAAGTTCAGAAGATCAAGCAAAAGCCAATGCGCCAATTGCCCTTGAGGCAAAAAAAATGCTTTTGGATTGGGAATCCGGCAATGGGCAAGTGATTGATCTTTGGAAAAAAATGAATGCTTGGGTTTATTCAGGATTTGATACCACGTACAAGCGAATGGGTGTTGAATTTGATCAATATTACTATGAGTCAAACACATACATTTTAGGAAAGGATATCGTAGATGAAGGGCTTTCCAAAGGGGTTTTCTTCAAAAAGGAGGATGGCTCTGTTTGGATTGACCTTACGGCTGAAGGTCTCGATCAAAAGTTGGTGCTCCGTGCTGATGGCACTTCCGTTTACATAACCCAGGATTTGGGAACTGCAGATATGAAATACAGAGACTTTGCAATGGATCGATCTGTGTATGTGGTTGGAAACGAGCAAGATTACCACTTTGTCGTTCTTTTTCATATCCTAAAAAAGTTAGAAAGGCCTTATGCCAATGGATTGCATCATCTCAGTTATGGGATGGTAGATCTGCCCAGTGGAAAAATGAAAAGCAGGGAAGGTACTGTGGTTGATGCGGATGAGTTGATGGATGAAATGGTTCAGACCGCAAAACAAAGAACAGGTGAGTTGGGGAAAATTGCAGATTTCGAGCCTGCCGAACTGGAGGTTTTATATGAAATACTTGGCTTAGGGGCGATTAAATATTTCTTACTAAAAGTAGACCCAAAGAAAAGAATGCTGTTCAATCCCGCCGAATCAATAGAATTGAATGGCAATACGGCTACTGCTATACAATATACACATGCGAGGATTTCCTCCATTTCCAGAAAGGCAATCCAACAAGGAATAGATCTGAAGTTGAATCACTTACCTAAAGATCTTCAAAAAACAGAACGCGATTTGATCAAACATCTGCTTCATTTTGAATCTATGATTGAAGAGGCTGCTAGAGAATACAGCCCAGCGGTGGTGGCCAATTATTTATATGAAACAAGCAGGTTTTACAACAGTTTTTTCGCCCATGAAACCATTTTTCAGGCATCTAGCCCTGAATTGATTCAATTCAGAATTGCACTTTCGGCGATTACTGGTGAAGCAATTCGTTCTTGTGGAAAAATCTTGGGAATCACAATGCCCGAAAGAATGTAAAGGCGTTCGAGCCTAAACGATTCTTCCGTCTTTCAACGTAATACATCGGTCTGAACGTGCCGCAATGCCTGGATCGTGCGTCACAATCACGATGGTTTGTTCGTGTTTTTCGCTTAGTTCTTTAAAAATATCAAAAACGATTTTGGCGTTATTGGAATCTAGATTTCCCGTTGGTTCATCGCCAAAAATAATAACAGGATCGTTGATCAAAGCCCTGGCAATGGCCACCCGCTGCTGCTGACCTCCAGACAGTTGACCGCCTTTTTTATTTATTTGGTCCTGAAGCCCAAGAATTTCCAATTTTTGAATGGCCCTTTCTCTAATTTGAGATGGGGTATATTTTTTGAGTTTCATGGCTGGAAGACTTACATTTTCCAGCACTGTGAACTCAGGTAACAAATAGTGAAACTGAAAAACAAAGCCAATGTCTTTATTTCGAAGTGATGAAAGCTGGTTGCTGTTCATGTTCTTCAAAATATTTCCATTTATTTTAATTTCTCCGTTGTAGTCTGTGTCTAAGGTAGATAGCACATAGAGCAATGTAGATTTGCCGCTGCCAGATTGCCCTGTAATGGCCACAAATTCGCCTTTGGCGATTTCCAGACTTACATCTTTTAGTGCCTGAAATTGTTCAGCACCTTTGTAAAACTTGTTAAGTCCTTCTGTTGAAATCATGAATATTTTCGAAGCCCAAAAGTAGGACTGAATATTGAATAGAAGCTATGGATTTCGGTATTTTTATGGAATTCTGAAGCCGAAAACAAGGATGTCATCAATTTGAGGCGAGGCTTTCGCAAAACTCCGTAATTCATGTTGAATCAACCGCTTTTGTCTTTCTGCTTCATACGAAGAAACGGTTTTAATCAATTCTCTAAAGTTTTTGGTTAAATATTTTCTTCCCGTTTCTGAATCGAACTGACCCACAAATCCATCAGAAAACAAATAAATCATATCACCTGATTGAATGTCAATTATTTGCTCAGTAAAATCAGCATTTTTAATTTCAAGAAATCCACCACCCACGCCAAAATTATTGCCTTTGTATTCAATCAGTTCTCCCTCACGAACCAGATACATGGGGCGATGGGCACCCGCAAAACTGAGTTTTGAAAAATCTTTTTCTATGGCAACCAAAGACAACTCCATACCATCTGTAGATCCCGCCTCCATGCTATCCTGTTTTAGCATTTTTTGGAGCTTTCGTTCCAGAGAATTTAAGATCAGGGATGGCTTTTCAATACCTTCTTCAAATACAATTTTATTTAGTTTTTCGTAACCAATCAGCGACATAAAAGCCCCGGGTACTCCATGACCAGTGCAATCTATGGCTGCAAGTAAGAGTCTGTTTTGCTTTTCAGCAAACCAATATAAATCCCCGCTCACTACGTCTTTTGGCAAATAAACCACAAAAGTATCGGGCATAAAAATCTGAATATCAGCAATATCGGGTAGAATTGCTCTTTGGATTTTATTTCCATAGGCTATATTGCTCCAAAGCTTTCGGTTGTTTTCTTGCAACAATTCTTTGTCTTCAAGTATTTCTTTTGCCTGGGCTTCAATCCATTTATTCTTTTCTATCAGTTCGTTGGTTCTTTTTGATACCTGATATTCTAACCTCTTGTTCCTTTTGGCAATTCCATAAATCCTTGTCCGATAGATGATAAACATCAGGAAAATAAAGCAAAATGTACTGATGATTTTGAAGGCATCTGTTTTCCAATAGGGTGGAATTAAGATGATTGGCATTCTTGCAATGTCGCTTTCCATCCCTTCGCTATTGATTGCTTTTACCTCAAAAATATAGTCTTTGTAATCCAGATTTGAATAGCTTATTTCTCTTTTATTTTCAGCTTCAATCCATTCATTTTCAAGTCCTTTTAGTCTGTAATAAATTCTGGTTTTTAGTGGAAAATGAAAATTTAAAACAGCAAAACCGATAGAAAAATAATTTTGCTTGTTGCCTAAAACTATTTCTTTTAATTCTGAGATTGGCTTTTTGAATTCTATTTTTTTGTGTAAAATTTCAAGACTGGCAATTTGAACCTTTGGGCGATAATTCTGGATAAATACCTTTTTTGGATTGAAAGTCAAGATGCCATCTAAGCCACCAAAAAGGATTTTTCCGTCTGTGGTTTTGCAGGCAGCCTTATCGCTGAAATCTTCAAATGGCAAGCCATCGCTAAGTCCATATTTAGAAAATAATTGACTTTCAATATCGAACCTATCTATCCCTTTTTCTGTGCTGATCCACAATGAATGCTTGTCTGCCTGGACAATTGAAGAAATATAGTTATTGCCTAATCCATGAAACTCGTTGTAAATTGTAAAGTCTTGGCTGTTAGGTTTTAGCTTGCAGATTCCAGAGCCTTTGGTTGCAATCCATAAATTCTTTGCCGAATCAAAGAGCATGGGAGAAACTGTTCCAATCGGAATAGAAAGACTATTTCCGGGTTCATTTCTGAATGATTGAATTTTTGCTTTCTCTGGTTCAATCAAATTTAGGCCCTTGTTGGTGCCTATCCATACTTTGCCATCTTCATCGCACAAAATCTTTGAAATTCGGTCGCTAAGTAGTTGACCATAAGTCTGATTGTGCCTGATCTTTTGGTCGATCCAGGTAAATTTATTGGTCGATTTTTCCCATAAACAAACCCCGTCATTTTGCGTTCCGATCCAAATATTCCGATTTATATCTTTTTCCAGTGTGCTTATTTCAACCTTGTTTTTTGAAGGGCCCAAATTGATTTTACGAACTGAATTTCCTTCAATCTCATACAGCCCCGAAATGGTTCCTGCCAAAACAGTATTTTCAGATGCGACTATGGAATTGCACTGAGGTAGAGGTAATCCATTGTAAATAATGGATTTGTATGTTTTAATTTTATTGATAAAGTTGAAAACGCCTTTCTCAGTTCCAATCCAAAGATTTTGATTTTGATCTTCTTCTATGCTTAAGATATTTGGATTTTGAATTTCTGTTTTCGACTCTGAAAAGATCCTTTGATTTTTAAAAAATTGTGCATACGGATCCATTTTAAAAAGGCCCTGATCGGCAGTTCCAATCCATATAATGCCAATGTTGTCTTCAAACAGACAAAGCATATTTTTGCTTTTGTTGCTTTCAGGATTGTTTGAGTAAAGCCAATGCTGTTTGAGTTTCGTATTGACTATTTGGAAGATTGAGTTTTCATTTGTCCCAATCCAAGTGCCTGAATTTGAGGTTTTTAATATTGAATTGGCCTCTACTTTTTCGTTTGACCAAAACAGCTTAACTTCCTTAGAAGTCGTATTGAAATGTGAAATTCCCGTAGGCTCGGTAACAAGGAGGCTTGAATCTAAGTATTTTGAGATTTTGATCGGAGTATGAAATGGACTCAGGATTTTGTTAAATCTGCGTTTTTTAGGATCGAAATTATATATCCCATTTGAGCCGGCTAACCAAATAAACCCACTTTGAAAAGCAATTGAAGAGAAATTTTTATTCGCTGTCGTTCTGGAATTTTCAAATTTGAATTCCAATTTTGAGAGGTTTTTTGGGTTTATCTGGCTAATTCCCTTTTCTGTTAAAACCCAAATATTCTGTTCTTTATCTGTGATTAATTCAACAATCTCTAATCCACTATGCCTCTCATCTTTTACGCCAAACAAAGGAATAAACTCAAATTTGTTCCTTTTGGGATCGTAAAGGTTTAGGCCCCGTTTGGTTCCAATCCAGATTTTTCCGCCTTGATCTAATTTAAGAGCAGATATATTGTTGTCTGTCAGTGAGTTTTCTGTAGTAGGATTGGATTTGAAAACCTTGAAATTCTGCCCATCAAATCTGTTTAATCCAATTTGAGTGCCAATCCACAGATAGCCTATTTTATCTTGAATGATGCATTGGACTTTTTTATGAGATAAGCCTTGAGGTACAGATATTTGCTCGAAACGAATCTGATTTTCAATGGCAAAAGAACAAAATGGAAACGCCAGGAAAAGCATGAAGATTTCCAGGAGTTTGGGCGTTTTTATAGTTTTGGTTAAAATCAAAATTTGCGTGGAAATTATTTCCAAATGCCAGTCCGGAAACAATGTTAGGTTAATATTTTAAAAAATTAGTTTTCGATTCTTTTTTGAGGTGTAAGTTTTAGCATATTTGGCGGCTCATTATTGGGTTATTCTTGTTTACATCATCTGAATCAAAATGGAAAAATATTTAGGCATCGACATCGGCGGAAACCATGTGAAAACTGGTTTGGTTGATCGCGATGGAACCATACACGATTTTCAAAGTTACCATACTTCTGATATGAAAGAAGATGGAGATTTTATTGGAAATTTTATTGATGTTTTGGCTTTTAAGTTGCTCAATCACAAGGATGTGAAGAAGATAGGCATCGGCTTGCCAGGCATGATTACCAAAGACAGAAAAATACCAGTTGAAATTCCGGCAATTCCCGAATTGAATGGGCAGCCGTTTTATGCCCGTTTAAAAGAGAAATTTCCTGACATTGAATTTATTCTTGAAAATGATGCAAATGCTGCTGCACTAGGGGAGTATTTGTTTTGCAAGGAAAAGCTTCCTGCCTCTTTTGCTTTTATCACATTGGGAACAGGAATAGGCAGTGCCGCAGTTATAGATGGTGAAATTTTTAAAGGTGGAGACGGAAATGGGCTCGAACTCGGTCATATCAGAAGTAGAAATGACCGACATTTAGAAGCAAATATCGGCAAGCAAGGCATTATAAACCTTGCCACTCTTCGCCTGGAAGTTTATCAATCTAAAACTTTGATCCCCAAAGATCAGCCCGTATCTGCAACAAAACTTGTCGTTTCTGCTGCAGAAGGTGATAAATTTTCTCAAACGGTTTTTTATGAAGTCGGGGAGCTTCTTGGTGAAGGTCTGGTTGCCCTCATTCGCATACTGGATGTCAAAACGATCGTAGTAGGAGGGGGGCTATCTGCTGGTTTTGAGTACATAAAGCCTGGCGTATGGAAGATCTTAAACGCCTATTTACCACCATACTATACCAATTCTCTCGATTTCAGGATTGCGTCTTTAGGCAACGATGCCGGAGTTTTGGGAGCAGCAGCACTTTGTTTTTAAGCATTTGGTTCAGGATTTATTTTCAGTTTGGTTTACCTGCTTTATTCACTAAGGATTGTTCTATTTTTTCTTTACATGAAACTACAGGCTTTAGTCAAAAATTGTTGAAAACTCCCTTGTGCTCATTTTTATGCCAAATAGTTTTTGAAGGCGTTTGTTCAGATTCATCTCTAGTGTAAGATTTTGCTGGACTGTGTTTCACATCATTTTTTAAGACCGCCTACATTAGCTATCTCAAAAATCAGAAGTTATACTTCATATAATTTGTTATATGCCTAGTCAGAAATTAAACAATTTGAGTACCGTGTATGATCTCCATAAATCAATGGAAGAGAATCAGGTAATAATAGCCTATGAAGGCGAATTTAGTCCCAATATCACCCAATCCGTGCTTTCACTGGCAGAAAAAAATCTCGATCAAAAACTGGAGCGAAGCCAAAGCAAAAGACGGGCTTTCAATATTGCGGTTGAATGTCTTCAAAATATATCCACACATTCTGATCGGAATGAAGAATATCCCAACAGTATTTTTATAATAGGCCAGGAAGGAAATGAATTTTATATAAGCTCTGGTAACACAATTAAAACTTCTAAGGTCGAAAATTTGCAGCGCAAGCTGGATCAGATCAATAATCTGGATTCAGACGGTTTAAAACAACTTCATATGCAGGCAATTAAGGAGTCAATTAAGATTAAGGAATCAAATAATGCAGGTCTTGGCTTGATCTCAATCGCAAGAAAATCTGGACAAAAGCTGGAATATCAATTTATGCCTGTGGATGCCAACAATGCTTTCTTTTCTTTTCAGGCTACTTTTGTAAAACAAGAAGAAACATCAATTTAAACTATGGAAACTATGATTTTGAACGCAACTTTCGAAACTCCCGCCGTAGTGCTGGATTCATCAACTGGAAAATTAGAATTCGTTGGTCGCTCGCTTCCTGAAGATACGGCAACTTTTTATCGTCCAATTTTAAGATGGATTGAAGACTATTTGTTGTTGAAAAACGCGAAAACAGAAATAGACATTAAGTTAGAATATTTCAACACTGCCACAAGCAAAGTCTTGCTTACGATGCTCAATAAGTTTAAAGAAAGCAACAACGTAATTGTGAATTGGTTTCATTATGAGGAAGACGAAGACATGTTGGAGAGTGGAAAGGAGTTTGAAGAATTGGTCAACATTCCGTTTTCTTACCACACAATGGAATAAGAATTTTTATATGTTTTTTTGTTATGAAAAGAAAGAGGTTCAGTTTTGAGCCTCTTTTTTTATCACCATTTTGAAATCACAGATTCAGATTAAATCGCTTGCCGTTGTTGGGGCAGGTTCTTGGGCAACAGCACTTTGTAAAATATTTTCAGAGTCTGGCATCGAAATCCATTGGTGGTTTCACAGAGCTGAAGATGCAGCTCATTTCCAACAATACCATCAGAATCCAAGATATTTAACTGATGTAGATTTCAAATCGAGAAATATTCGGGTTTTTTCTGAGCTTGATGCTGCGATTCAGAATTCAGATGCTGTTTTAATCGCCATACCATCTGCCTTTGTAAGTCAGGTACTTGCAGCCTTGCCAAAAAATGCTTTTCAGGGGAAGAAAATAATTTCCTCTATAAAAGGCATTTTGCCCGTTGATCTGCAATTGGTTACGGACTATCTGGCCAATAAATTTCAAATTCCTCATTCAGATATGGCTGTCATTGGTGGTCCTTGTCATGCGGAAGAAGTTGCGCTTGAAAAGCAAAGTTATCTTACCATAGCGGCTGTAGATGAACAACTTGCACACTTAATAAAGGAAATGTTAGAGAGTCGTTACATTTCTGTCAAGATTTCCAACGACCCCGAAGGCCTGGAGTGGGCTGCTGTTTTAAAAAATGTTTATGCCATTGCCTGTGGCGTTTGTCATGGACTTGGGTTTGGAGATAATTTTCAAGCAGTATTGGTGTCCAATGCCATGCAGGAAATGAATTTATTTCTAAGCAGTTGCGTCCCGCATCAACGCGATCCTTTGGCCTCTGCCTATTTGGGCGATTTGCTCGTTACTGCTTATTCTACTTTTAGTCGAAATAGGACATTTGGCAACATGGTTGGCCGCGGATACAGCATCAAAGCTGCACAAATAGAGCTCGGAATGATTGCTGAAGGCTATTATGCAATTGAGGCTCTTTATCAAATGAAGGACAAATTTGGAATCCAGCTGCCCATTGCCGATGCCATGTATGCCATTATGTATAAGGGAGAATCTGTGAAAGAAGTGGTTGGCGCCTTAAGAAGAAATTTGAGTTAAATCCCTTTAATAGGCAAAAAAAGTCTGATTATGAGCAATTTATCGCTTAAGACAATTTATTCTGAATCGCTGTGTTCTCAATGGAAAATTGCTCGTCAATACACATTCAAGGATTGATCCAATTCGCTTTATATCCAGAATCCAAATATTGAATAATTGCTCTTTTATGCCCCTGGCTGTGGAGAAATAACCAATCTATGGAGAGTGCCTGAAGAGAAACTACAAGAAAATTTTCCTTTCCTTTTTCGCTTTCAGACCTTTCGGGATCAAAACCATGGAGGTGTTCAGGTAAAGTATCAAATTGACTATCAAGTTCCGTTCCTGGCGGGCTTTCACTCAAATAATACTTTCGGGCACTTAATCTGGTCTCTTGCCAAAGACTTTCTGAAATTTCATCCAATTGATGAAAAGCAACCTGGGCTTTGATTCGAAGTTGAATTCGTCTTGCAGGATCATAAAAGAGAATGGAAGTAAACTCTGATTGTTTCAATTGCGCTACTTTGGGTGATCGTATATCTGTGTGAAAAAACAACTTTCGACCTTCTACTTTTCTGAGTACAACAGTTCTTAGGTCTACGCCAAAATCAGAATTTGTGCCCAGAACAAAACAATGAAAAGGGTCTTTACCTTTTAAACAGCCGTTGGCTATTTGTGTCCAACATTCTGCTTCTATTTTTTCTAATGAAGCATATTTGTCTTCTGCTTCGTTATTTTTCTCAATTTTTTTCGGGATTTCTTTTAGATTCATTTCTTCTACCTTGCTTACCTAAACTCAAAATGTTGAACTTTGTTTTTTCTAACAATTACAAACATCCTTTCATTGTAAGGACTTGAATTACAAATTGATAAGCCCAAAAGTGCTTGATTTTTGCAGAAATCTAAGTTTGCAGGAAGCAAATGCTTTGGTGTTTAAAAAACAGATTTTTCCTGAAATTAGCAACCAATGGCTTGTTGATCAGTTTTTTGCGCAGAAAGCTGCAAAAGATAAAATTTCAGATTGGAGTTCAAATCACAATTTAATTTATCCGGATAAAGTAGCAATTGAACAAGCGACATCTGGTTTGCTTGCCAGGTGGAAAACAAGTTTGATTCCGACAGATACAGAGCTTTTAATTGATGGAACGGCTGGATTGGGCGTGGATACATTTTATCTGAGTAGAAAAGCGCTAAAGGCAATTGCATTTGAAGCGTCTGAGTCTAGATCCGAATTGCTCGTGCACAATCTAAATTCCCTTAGTGTGAAAAATGTTGAAGTGATTTCCAATTCTTTTGAAAATCAATCCATTTCAAGCTTAATCTCAAATCCCCAAAAAACCATTGTCTATTTAGATCCGGACCGGCGACCTGCAGATGGCAACAGGCAAACTTCCTGGCAAGATTCGATACCCAATCTCCAGTTTGTTTATGATGATTGTAAACGGCTCAAAACCAATTTGTTGGTAAAGTTATCTCCCATGGATAATTTAGCAGACCTAAAAGAAAAGCTCCCGGGAATTGTGAATGTTTGGGTAATATCGATTCAACAGGAAGTGAAAGAATTGCTCATCCAATGGGATTTCACCCAACAAGTAGATCAAAATTCATATCGATGCGTTGAAATTCAAAAATCGGGGCAATATGTTGAAATTGAGGTGCTTGAAATTGAAGGAAGCATTTTGAATTTGACCCTACCCAAAGTTGGAAGCCATTTGTATGACCCCTGGCCAACGCTGCGGAAAGGATTTATGGCCCAAAGTTGGATGGCTCAAAATGGGTTTAAAATTCTATCTGCTGAGGCCCAGCTCTATCAACATTCTGATTGTAAGATGAATATACCTTCCAGGATATTTAAAATTGAAAGCATAGTTGACAATTTTTCAGATTTTTCAAAAAAATGGAAGAACAAAAACCTGAATGTCGTCAGCCGGAATTTCCCTGTGAATGCCGAAGAAATAAAGAAAAGAAACAAATGGATTGACGGTGGAGATCAATTCCTTTTTTGCTATCAAACCGTTGACAAACAGAAGGTTTATGTTTTGACAACAAAGCAGGAAGCGCCAAAATCTTCAAGTTTTTGGAAAATATTGCCAAAGGATTAGCCCTTCACTATTGCGGTTGCAAGATGATTTTCTACTTTTGCAGTCTGGTTTTAGACTTGCTTTAAGACTAGGGCTTGTAGCTCAGCTGGTTAGAGCACCTGACTCATAATCAGGGGGTCCATGGTTCAAGCCCATGCAGGCCCACAACTATTAAATTTGTGGTTTGAATCCTCTGGTAATTTCCAGAGGATTTTTTATTTCATCAAAATGAAAAAGATTGTTCTCTTTGGTCCTGGGCCATATTTTAAAGGAGGTTTGGCCAATTACAACATTTCGTTGGCCAGGGCAATGGATGCATTGGATATTTGGGATGAAGTGCATTTGATTTCCTGGACCCAGCAATATCCGGCTTTGATTCCACGAGACTTTGCAGACCGGAAATCAAAAGAAGACAAACTCGGAGGGACTGTTGTAAAGCTGCACTATGTAACCGATTACAACAACCCCTCAACCTGGACCAATACTGTAAATCTTATCAAATCCATTGACCCTCAAGTTGTTGTTATTCAGTGGTCAATTGCTTTACAGGGCCTTCCGCTCGCAAGCATTGTAAAGCGTTTACGGAAGGAATCTAATATGGAAGTGCTTTTTGATCTTCATTTTGTGATTCAAAAAGAGCAAACATTCATCGATAAGTTCTTTA
>Ga0105046_10008406_pt1 | contig 16214 bp, 12 predicted proteins | sample MAT03_FD_78385 | JGI IMG/M metagenome (GOLD analysis project Ga0105046, IMG submission 78385) | Freshwater microbial communities from Lake Fryxell liftoff mats and glacier meltwater in Antarctica - MAT-03 (megahit assembly) | ecosystem: Environmental > Aquatic > Freshwater > Ice > Liftoff...
ATTGATCCAAGCCATTTTCCAGTGAGCCAAAATATGCAGAAAGATAAACGCTAGTACTCGGCAGCGGAAGTGTAACTACTATTACAGGCTCCCCAGACAAGGGGCTTAAGCCCCTTGTTCAAATGTAAGCAAACTTCCGCTGTGCAGCACTAGGAATATATTAAGATGACCTGCCATGCTCTAACACCGTTTGGCCCAATGGAATGGAGCGTCCTCCCCAAACTAAACAAACCTCTATCAAGCGATAGGTGTCCCATAGCACGCTGGTATCGAGCGTCAATGCCAACGTCATCTACATCCCGTTCTAGGCGCTCGGAAACTGCGGCAACAACGGGAAATGGAAGGTCTCGGCGGTGATTTTGAGATTATGGACAAAGTAATTTAATCGTTCCATATGGCTGCGGGCTTGGCAGTCCCGGTGACTTAAATAGGGCAACCAGTTGCTCAGACAGGCGCTTTGAGCTTGTAAAATTGCAGCGCCATTCTTACAAAAAACTTGCAGATGCCGTTGGTATTGGGGACAAATCCATTGACTTCGTTGAGCTTGTATTTGACGATAATGTTGGAGGGGTGACACATCGGATAGCTTTTTGTGTAGAAACTTGAGCTTCCCACGTCGTCCCTCGCTCTGTCACCCTTGTCTCGCCTTGAGACGTCATATCTATCCATCGCTTCAGCACTTTTCTGCACTACTAAGCTGACGACGCTTTTGATTTACAAAATCAAGTTTTAGAGTAAGGTTACTTTCAGTTAGATACAGTAGCAATGTATGAATGAGGATAACTATGCTGAGCATTTCAAAAGTTTCCTCAAACAATATACTAATGGCTATGTATGCGAATGCTTCTGCTTCAGCCAAAACTGACTCCAGCATTTCTAGTCCAATGGCTCCGACCAAAAAGATTAGGGCGGCCAAACAAAACCGTGATGAATACCGCAACGGAAGTCGCTTTATAAAGGGTATATAAAGAAAGCCAACAATCACAACAATGGGAATATATACGAGATACCAAACATAGTAGAAAATGCCTGTGCCTCGACCTATATAATTTTCCAGAATAGCGCCGATAACGCTTTCATGAATTTGTGCCGCTTCATCCATGCTCATTAGCACTAATCCGGCTGAAAGCCCGACCCATTGGGAGTTTGTATTTTTTTTCAGCTTTAACTGGCAAAAGGCGATTATGCCGCATAGCACCCCGGCGAACAGAAGATTTAACGTCGAGATGTAGGTCGGAAAATTAGCTTCTTCCCCCATGTTAAAGAAGCGATATATTCCTGCAAATGGTGTGTTTTTAATATCAAACAAGAAAGACAAGAGGTGAACAATGATGTGCCCTGCTGCGGACAGAGCCACAGCAAATAACAAAAACTGAGTGACCCTAGGGATATTAACTTCCACTTCCAGAGGGTAGTCCAGCGTTTTTTGCATAGTTTTAGAGTTCTGATAAGTTACCCCTATGACTTAACGACATAAGGTTAGGTATGAAGGCTTAATCGTTTAATTAAGATGGCGCGGCTTCTTCACAATTGCCAAAAGCCTTGATTGGCAGTATTTTCGAATACTCTACCTATCTTGTATTTGATTCGTTCCACCTACTTAGCAATCATATTAACATAGGGTTAACGTTGTGTTATAGCAATTATCGATCTGGTGCGCTACAGATCGGAGGGCGAACTGCCGTATCGCCCCTACTCTGATGCACTTCACTAGCATGAGAACCGCTATAAAGGCTGCGGAGATTTATTTCACCTATTCTTTACATTAGGTTAAGCGAGTATAAACTTATACCAATTTTTCCTGAAACCGTTTGATACTGATATCAGCCCATGCCTGACTCCAACGTGTAAAAAAGAGGGGTATATCTGAAGTGGAAAGCTTGGTAGGAGGAACATAAGTTATGACGGATTTTGGTTCAAAGTAGATGGATTTACCAGCTTTGAGCACTGTCAAACACAGATCTTCTTCTGGACCTACATTCATAATTTGTTCATCAAGTGGTCCCAATTGCTCAAAAACATTTCTATGAACTAAGCAACAATGTAATTCAACAACATCGGAAGGCTGACGTTTAAACTCAGTCCGCACTTTTGCCAAAGGAGTTCTAAACCAGGGACGTTTCATTGCTAACCATTTTTGGCCTCCGCGCTGCTTGGAGACCAAAGCGCCGCCAGCCATGTGAACCTTGTCAAAGTTAGCACCTTCCATACAAAGAGGCCCAACGATCCAAGCTCCTGTTTCGTCAGCGCACTGAACGAGTGCTTCCAGCCAGCCGGGTTTTACTAGAACATCATTATCAATAAAGACCACATACTCAGTATCAACAGATTGGAGGACAATATTTCGAGCGCAGTTCGGAGAGATAAAATGGTCAATTTTAATCAACTTGAAATTTTTCTCGATCGCTTTTATTTCGAGATATTGTTTGGTCTTCGATGGGGAATTAGTATCAACATAGACAAGCTTGAAAGGGAGGCTTGTATTCTGATAAATGCTTTCAAGTGACTGTTCAGTTAAGCTAAATTGCTCTCGTTGAACAACGACAAGTGTGACTCTCTGGTTCATGATTTTCTCGGCAGGTGGTTGTTAGAAGTGGTTTTGCTGAAAACTAGTAATTTTCTTGCGAAAGAGGCTGAAGATCAGCAGGATTACTTAAGAAAGTGCTCTTTTCTAAAGGCAAATCGATGTGCCCAAACTACTGTTATAAACGATACAACAAAACTGTTTAGAAACACGGCAAAAGCGACCCAAACAATGCCGTTTTGAACAACAGCCAGAATGGAAAGCACAAAAATAACTGTAGATGCGACGCTGATATACAGAGAAATGCGCGTTTTGTCGATCGCATTTAAGAGTAGTCCAGATGCCCATGCATAAATTCTAGGAATGATTGAAAGGCAAATTAGAATCATAACTGGAATTGCCGAAACCCATTTTTCGCCAAAGACAACGGGCACATAGATAGGCGCAAGAGCTGCCTGCAAACAAATCAACGGCACCAGCACAACAGAGACTTTTTTGAGACTGCTAAAATAGCGCTGCTTAAACTGTAAATAATCATTTCTGACCGCACAAATGTGAGGATACAAAGGAGCCATAAAGGTATTAAGTAAGCTGAGTGTAATTCCCGAGCCAGCATTGAAGGCAAAGTAATACATCCCCAGTGCTTCAATTCCCAAATATTGACCAACAATTAGATAATCTACGTTTGCTCGGACTCTGGTTAGCAAATCAGTCACAAGTAGATTGCCGCCAAAACTTAAAATCTCTTGCCATCGTTCTAAGCTAAAGCGAAGAGGTGGTCTCCAAGAATGACCTCTCCAGGCAAAAATAATCCAGATAGGCATTGTTAGAATCATAGGAAAAATGATTGCCCAAATCCCTAAGCCAAGCAATGCAAATATTGCAGTAAGCACACTTGAAACAAATGATGCAACAAAACTGCAAGCTGCCAAAATCTTAAATTGATTCTCACGTTCAATTAAGCTTAGATGAACCACAAAGAATGGATAAGCTAAATATGTAAAGGAAGAAACAATAAGAGGTAAAGCCAGGGTAGCATTTTTAGGAAAAAAATAAGGTAGCAAAAATGCGAAAAGACATTGCAAAATGAATAGAGAACCACAGGTGATCCAGTTTAACCAATAGGCTGTATTACAAGTCGTTTTGACATCCTGTTCATCTGCCTGAATAATCTTGGCACCAACACCGCCTCTAAGGGTAAAGACTTGAAAAAAATCAGAAAGTGTATAGATGATTGCCATCAGTCCATAGTCTTGCGGGCTAAACATCCGCGCCAATATGACGGTGCTTGAAAGGCGAATGAGACGATTCGCAATTTCTGCACCCGCCATCCAGCCAACATTGCGAAGATATACACCGGATAAAATTTGTTGAAGCCGAGTTATCACCATCACCTATTTCTTAGCCCTTGACTGAATTGATAAAGTGAGATTAATTCTTTGAATTGAAGGTGCCTGTAAGAGTGATCACTCTGCTAAGGTGAGCGTGCGATCGAGCCTATCCCCCTGAATTGAAACAATCTGAATTAAAAAACAGGGGCTCAAAATATTGACAACGATCGTCATCAATATTGTTATCAATATCGTCATCAATGATGGTACTGAACACCACCTTTACGCAGTTTGTACCTGAGATTTTTCAGATAGGTATAGCTGTTTGCACTAAATAGCCGAATGAGTGTTAATGTCAACTGCAAACGGATGTATTTAGGTAAAAATCGCATTGGAGGATAGTGCAGAACTGCCTGACGAGAAAAGTAATTTGCTTGCTCAGGGTTTCCGCCATCAAACATCACTTTCCATGCCAACCATAGCAATACGTGACCATAAGCTTGGGATCGTAAATACAGCAACTCAAGGGGAACCTCTTTGAACTGTTTCTCTATCTTTAATCGGGAGTTGTGTATCATCTTGTCATAATTTTTAGACATATTGCTAGGATGCTGCCGATAGTAGACAAGTACTTCTTTAATCACAGCAAACGGGTAGTGGGCTGCGATGCGAACCCACATATCACAGTCCTCAATGCTGGTTAATTCAGTATCAAAAACCCCAACTTTGTCGAAACAACTTCGGCGGATCATTGCTGAACTACCGCTACCGATGATATCTCCAAGTAGTAGCCTTTGCCATACATTTTCTTCTACATGGGAAGCCGTTACTGCACCTGTAGATTCGCCCTGTTGGTCGATCAGAAGTGTCCAGGCATAGGCAAGCCCAACTTCAGGTTTTGAGTCTAGAGAATGAACCTGTTTCTCTAGTTTTGTCGGTTCCCATAGGTCGTCTGCATCAAGAAAAGCAACATACTCGCCTTGTGCATGGACAATACCTGTATTCCTTGCTCCTGGTAGACCCTGATTCTCCTGAGAAATCAGCTTAACGCGGGGATCAGCAATTTCTGCCATCCATGAAACAACATGATCGGTACTGCCATCATTAATAATGAGAGCTTCAAAATCAATAAACGTTTGCTTCAACACACTATCCAGGGTTTCTGGCAGGTATGTCATGGCGTTATAAGCGGGAATCACGACAGTTACTTTTGGCATAGGAGCTTTTATCTAAATTTTTCCAGGTTAGAGAGAGATTTTGTTGTAGTCGCAGCATCAGGCAGCAAGAAACCACGGAGCTGTTGACCGACTGACTGTGAGGAAAACTGCGTTTCCATTCGCGCCCGCGCCCGTTCACCCAGTTCTCTGGCCCAATCCAGATCATCGATGATCTGAGCGATCGCGCTTGCCAAAGCGGGTACATGATTCCGAGGAACCATTAAGCCACCTGACCCTTCACCTTGCTCTAAAATGTCGGGAATCCCAGGAGCATCTGTCGCCACAATGGGCAAACCACAGGCCATTGCTTCCAGCGGTGCCACCGGAAAGCCTTCCTGACGCGATGACATCACGTAAACATCTGCTGCTGACAGATATTGTTGAATGCGATCGCGGTCGTTAATAAACTCATCGATCCAGATGACGCCTGGTAGCGGGTTGGAAGCAAGTCGCTGATGCAGTTTGGCAGCATCACTGCCAGTCCCAACTAAGAGCAAGCGCAGTTCTCGACCGGGGCGATCGCAACAAACCTGCTCCCAAGCATCCAGCAGCAGATCCAGTCCCTTGCGCTCGATCTCAACCCGTCCATGCCACACAGCCACCTGAGCATCGAGAGGAATACCGATTGCAGCTCTTGCCGAGAGGCGATCGCCCTGCTGCCAATTCGTCAGATCGATCGGGTTAAAAATCCGGGCAATCTTGGCATCGGGTAACTGGTAACGTTGCTGAATTCGATCGATTTCCGTCTGAGTCGCCACAATTACACCCTGACAAGCCCGAAAGGCTAGATGGCGGAAGGGATATTCGAGCCAACTCTGGGTCTGTGTCCCTCCCTGAAAGGTAGCAAATACGGGCAGGTTAATTTGCTTCCCCAACAATACGCAAACATCAAATCGAGCAAATTCATATTCCTGACATAAGATGGCCTGACACCCTTCTTGCTTCAACTCATGAGCCAGCAAATCTAGTGGCGTTGACAGGTATGTTCCAACACTCTTAATCAGATCCTTTAATTTCGTTAGGGTCGAGCGACGAGTCAAGTTTGCATCTGAGATATCCTTAAAGGCTTGTCCTTCATTGCCCCCATAGGAACGGAGTATTTGGTTACGCAGGTAGCGATAGCGACGATAGGACGGGCTAGCCGGAAGAACACAGATCGTTGCGCCAGTCGGCTCATGTCGATATCGAGAAACTTCAGTCACTCGGGCTGAGATACAAAATAAAACAGTCCGAACACCCGCCTGCCTTAAGGCATTAATATAACCAAACATCCAACTCCCAATAAAGACCTGACAGAAATCTGCAAAGGAAAGGTCAATGCTGTCCAGAAAATCATCAATCAAGTCATAACAATGGAGCAGGGCGATCGTCGGTTCTGGGTGATTGCCATCATTAATGGCAAGTTCTGGAATGGCAAGTTCTGGCTGCTGATTTAATTGAGAGGGAGTTTGGTAATCCAACATGGCTGCACTAACGTTAGTTTGCGGTCTATTTAAAGAAGTCAAGAAAGGCTGCCAGAGAGCCGCCGCCGGATGGCAAAGCCAACGGACAGTAATTTGCCGTAAGAGTCTGCTCCCAACCATTGCAGAGCCTTAATCGCCAAGGTCAGCCGGAGATTATTAGAGGAGTAGCGCAGCTTGGGATAGTGGGCGATCGCCTGCTGCTGAAACTGCCAAGCTAGCTGGTGATCCCGATCACGACTTTGCAACGCTTTCCAGGCTACACAGAGCTTTGCATACCCCAAACTGTTGTTTTTCAAATATTGCAACTCAGCAGGAACCGATTGAAATGATTTTTCGATGACTTGAAGAAAAGCCTGTTCCATCACTCTCCAGTTTTTTGACATATTGTTAGAATGCTGGCGGTAGTAAACTAACGGCTCTTGAGTCACTGCAAAGGGATAACGGGCAGCAATCCGAATCCACATCTCCCAATCTTCAACCGATCGAAGAGTGCGATCGAACAAACCAACCTTCTCAAAGCATTGACGACGCACCAGAACAGAAGGACAGTCGATGATATTTCGCTGAAGAATTTCTTCTAACACATTGCCTTGAATATTTCCCTTCATCACTCTACCGGTTGGGTGGCTCAATTCATTAATAATGGCAACCCAGTTGTAAATTAAACCCACTTCAGGATGCTGGTCTAGATAATCAACCTGCTTTTCTAATTTAAGGGGATGCCACAAATCATCGGCATCTAAAAAGGCAATATATTCTCCTTGAGCATGACCAATTCCAGTGTTACGAGCGGCTGACAATCCCTGATTGGTCTGAGCGATTAATTTGACTCGTGAATCTGTGATGTTGTGAGTCAACCAATCTTGAATCAAGTCAGTACTGCCGTCATCAACAATTAAAACTTCAAAATCGCAAAACTTTTGTTGAAATACGCTCTCTAACGTCTCTGGCAAATAGCTCATCGCGTTATAGGCAGGAATGACGACAGAAACTTTAGGCATGACAGTAACTCCAGAAGGTCGATCGCACTGATCGGTTGATTGATTATTCATGAAACGGCAATCGCATTCGCGCTAGCAACCTCTGACTTCTGAGGTTCATCCCACTCCCAGCCTGCCACGGCAAACAGCGCCCACCAGTAAAAGAAAAGGGTGGTATGCGTCCAAATATTCTCTGTAATCATGCCAACAATCATGGCAACCAACATTCCCAATAGGGTCAAACAGAAATCCTGGCGATCGCTATCTGGCGGCGATTGATGAAATAGTTGCAGCAAACGCCCGACTTGAGCACCCAGGAAGACCAAAAAGGCAATAAACCCTACGATTCCTCCTTCCACCAATGCCCGAACATATTCGTTGTGGGCGTAGTTGTGTAACACCGTTAACTTAGAGCAAGTTAGCAGACCATACCCCCAGATTGGATACTGCTGCCATGCTTGGAGCAAAAAAGTCCACTGAGCTAATCGCCAATTGAAACTGTTGTTGTCACTTTGAGACAGTAAAACAGCTCGTGAAATATCGATATCTGGATTCAAGAGTGGAGTATCAGCGATCGATCCCAGTCGCTCTTGTCCAATTTCAGAGTTGGCAAACAAGCCGATCACAGAGGTCAACAGCACAACGCCTCCGAAGAGATTAACAACACTCAATCGAGGCAAAATGATGACGAAAACAGCGACTGCCATCATGATCAAGCTAAAAAGAGATTGGGTGTTGACCAGGAAAAACACCAGGAAACCGAGGAGAACTATCCAGGGAAGGCGCTGTCTGACTTGTTTTAACTTCCACCAACTCAGTAAGATAAACAGAGATAAAAAACTGGAAAAGGTGTTGGCTAAACCCAACGTGCCTCGAACTCGAGATAATCCCTCGATGGGAGCGATCTCTTCCCCTGAGGCTCCCAGAAATACGGGCGGCAGTAGAGAGGGTGCCAGTAACTGCAACGTCGCCACCAGCAGGGGAATTATCAGTGCCCCAAACAGACAAGATACGACTCTTCTAGCAGGAGTCGTGCCTTTGAGTTGCATTACGAGCAAATACATCATCACCCAGGAAAACAGACGAACCCACTCCCGTAAACTGGTGGGCACATATGACCCGTCCATTCCCAGACCCCCTAAAGGTAAGAGGATCACCCACAATCCTTGCAGAGCTACCCAGCTCGCAAAAAACCACCAAAAAGCATCGGTGTAAACCTTTTGCCGAGTCAGAACCTTGACAAAGACATAGAGTATGGTCAGAACGTCTACTCCAAGAGCAAATGCAGCCGGAAGCTGTTGTGCCGAAAAGGGATCGAGGGCACTGCGTAGAATCAGTAATCCTAGAATTGTTGCTTCAGGATTTTTAAAGAGACAGGAAACCACTGCGATCGCAACAATTAACAACATTGGATATAGAGGATTTACACCTGCCAAAAACCCCATTGCTAGCCCAACGAGACTGCCGATCAGTCCAATCCATAGCGTTAAATTAGCAAAGATCCAGCGATTTTTGGCTAGCATTACAGCAGGTTTATCTAATGTTTATCTAAACAGAAAGAGAAGCGACGTAATTGGACTAAGGAGACTCCCAACCGTACTCAACACAGAACTAAACTCCGTTGGAGAGACAATCACTACATCACCCTGTCTTAACGGTTCAGAATTTTCTCCAAACCTCAATTGTTGGCGTTCCAGAGTTCCCTCAGGAGAAATCCGCAGTAAAGCAAGCCTACGACTGGCATCACTCCTGAGTCCTCCAGCGGCCGCGATCGCCGCCGTCACCCCACCACTTGGTGCCACCTGAACTGAACCCGGATTTTGCACTGCCCCAGCGATCTGAACCGTAATCTGACGGGGCGCGATCGTGGAAGTAAGAATCTGTTGCTGATCAGCGCTGCTCACCCTGGCTGTTGGCACAATAATCTCATCTCCATCCACAATTTGAGGATCTGAGGACAGATCACCCGTTTGAATCGCTTGCCAGAGATCGACCCGAATTTCAGTCATTTCAGGTTGATCTTGAGGTTCAGGATCTGAGTTTCGCAGACCTGAATTGAGTGCTAATCGTCGAATCGTGATATTGCGAATGTCGGCATTTGGGGCTACTCCTCCTGCTAATACCAGAGCATCGCTGACCGTCTGAAAATTTTCGCCTCCTGCTGTAGGGGAAGTTTGAGATTGCTGCTGCTCTAGAACCACTACCAGATGCGGTCCTGGGCGCAACACTGCACCTGTCACACTGATCCGAGGCAGACGGATACTGACAATGGCTAACCCAACTTGGGGACGACGAATATAGGGACGGAGCGCTTCGGTAATAGTTATGACTGCTTCAGATGGAGTTTGTCCAGCGATCGCAACAGCGCCAGCAAAAGGAAACTGTAAGGTGCCATCTGCCAAAATAATCTGCTCACCCGAAAGCTCAGGGAAGCCAATCACCGTCAAACGCAGGCGATCGCCCGATTTCAGACGACTGACCAACTGGCTAGCTGATACAACCGCAGATTGAGCCAAAACCACAGGGGACATCATTCCCCCAGCCAGGAGGCTGGTGATGGCAAGCAGCACACCCAAAAGCGATCGCAGTGATCTTGAGTCATTCATGAAGAAGCCTCCAGATGAATTGCTGACCATTGTTGTAGAGTTCTAGAGAGCGGCAAACGCTGTAGAAAATTGATAAAGCGTCTACGATCGTTTGCATCAAAATCATTCCGATCGCTCTGAATATCTACATGGTTGGCGACAAAGCCCATGATTGAAAGTCCATTTCGTTTCAACTCCTCAATGGACTGAGCCAGCCCACCTTGAGTCGTGATTCCTGGACGCACCACAAATAGGAGCCCATCACTATAGCGGCTTAAGGTCAACGCATCTGCACAACTGCTGATTGGAGGTGTATCTAGAATCACGAGATCAAATGTTTTAGCTGCCTCTTGCAACAGTGACTGCATGGCCACTGATTCCAGCAGCAGTGACGGACGCTGCGATCGTTTTCCCCTGGTTAAAACAGACAAATTCTGGTGATTTGTGGGTTGAATTGCCTCACTCAAGGTCATTCTGCCATCAATGATTTCTGCCAATCCAGAATCGAGCGGTGGGTTAAATAACGGTTGTCGTTTTGATCGCTGCAAATCAGCATCAATCACCAATGTTCGTTGAGATAACATGGCTGATACCGCCGCTAAGTGAGAAACAACCGTTGATTTACCTTCATTGGCTAACGCACTGCTGACCACCAACACATGGAGTTGTTTCCCACTGCGAAACTCCAAAGTCTTCAAGAGCTTATGGTAGGGTTCAACCAAGTAAGAATTGTCTAGAAAGAGTTCAGGCTGCTTGAGATGAATCAGAGCAGCAGGCAAGTAAGGCAACCGACCTAAACAGGGTTGCTCAAACAGGGCTTCTGCTTCATCCAGATCATAAATCGCGTTATCGAGAAATTCTAATAGCAGCACGACACCCGCCGACAGAATCAGCCCAAAGGCACCGGCTGTCACCAAAATAGAAGATTTTTTAGGCCATTGCGGTTCAGTCGGAGGTTCAGCAACAGAAATTACCTGAATGTTACTGACAAGCTGAGCTTCTGCAATTCTGGCTTCCTGTAATTTTGCCTGAAGCTGTTTCAAGGTTGATTCCGCTTCTTGGCGTGTCCGATCGAGCGTTGCCAGCGTGCGCTGTTTGACCGGCAGCTCAATCAGACGAGACTGAAGCTCAATGCGCTCGTTTCTGACCAGGCCCACCTTTTGCTCCAGGGCAGCCCGTTCGATATCGCTTGTAATCAACTTTGAAACCAACTCCTGACTCAACGGATCACCCGCAAAATCTCCAGAGGTCGTTGAAACTGTTGATAAGATCCGAGACAGTTTAGCTTGATATAGCTGACGAACTTCATCTCTTTGCTCAATTAATGCCAATAGATCAGGATGCTGATCACCCAAACGCGATCGCACCTCAAACACTTGCGTTGCCAAATCATTCAACTTTGTCCGCAATGCTCTTAACTCTTCATCTTGCCCAACTCGTGCGGAGATGTAGGCATTTTGACGCGATTCTTGCCCCATCAGTTGTTTTAGCGCCAGGGTTTGAGTAGTTGCGTCTTGTAATTGAATGGCTAAATCACGCTCTTGATTTTCGGTTGCCCCCAAGCTCTGCACTAATGCTCTGGTTTGGTCTTCCACAGAAACTAGCCCAGTGGTTTGTCGATAGCGACTCTCTGCTACTTCCGCTTGTTCAAGTAGGGCTCTCTGTTTGGGGACTTCTGCTTCTAAAAACTCTCTAACTGAACGGGCTCCAGCTCGAATATTACCGACATTCTCTTCTCCAATTGCAGCCATGACTGCATTCAGCGAATCGGCCGCTATTTTTGGGTCTTTATCCCGATAACTCAGCTCAAGAATGCTGGTTGCTGGAATAATCTTTACACGCATCTCCTGACTCAACTGACTAACCGTCGGTGCGTTCTTGCCATCTTCAACCTTAATTTTGGCGATCGCCCGTCCCAGAACTCGCTGAGACTTAATCAGCTCTGCCTGAGTCGCCAGCGGATTAGCGCCACCAGCAGAGCCTTCTGGCAATCTTGCTAAATCACGACCCAGATCAGAGACGCTGAGCTGTCTATCATTGATCATCAAGCGAACCGTGGTTTCATAGAGACGAGGTGTTGATGACAGATATGCAAACGCCGCAGCCATAACCGCTGTAAATGCGGCGATCGCTGGCAATGTTCGCCGTTGCAGAGTCGAGAGTAGAATTGATACCTTGGTTGTACTCATACTTAGACGAACGTTTGATTTCATTGCTCGGAACTATTATAGTCACTACTTCATGCAGAACATTCTCATATCCGTAGAGCCGATTATTCGGTAAGGTTGCTGATTCTTCAGTTATTCAATTTTGAGTTGTTTAAAAGTAGGCGACTCTCCTGTGAGATTTTTCAGCCAAATCTTCTAGTCAAATCTTGTGTCCAAACCAACTCACGCGGACTGCTTTAATTAAACTATTTTAATTTAAAGCCTGTGAAGACAGCAGTTCTCGCTCACTTAGATGGCAACCCGATTGCAATTCTCCAAGGCTGAAGAATCAGCCGAAGCAGTAATTTCTCGATAAATGTTCAAGTAGTCAGTTGTAATCTGATCCCAATCGCAATGGGTTTTTACGTAAGTTTGAGCATTTTCGGCCATTGTTGATAGTTCTGGAAGATGGTGAATTGCCCAATCTAATTTAGACAGACAGTCCTTGATATCATTTGCTCGAAACAGAATGCCTCGATCGCGCTCAATTAGCTTTTGGTGGACGGAAATATCGCTAGCTAAAACAGGGATATTCTCTCGCATTGCCTCTAGCAGCGCAAGTGGCTGTCCTTCCAAACGAGAAGGCAAAACAAACAAGCCTGCATTTCGCATGATCTCAGCCAGTCGTTTCCCTTGCAATTCGCCTGTAAAAACAATATTTGGATTTCCCGCTGCCAGGTTGAGTAGATGATCCGAAAAGGCAGGAGCATCACTGTCACCCCCCGCTAAAACAAGCTTCCATCCTGCTGATTGAAGTTTTTGAAATGATTCGATCAATAAGTCAGGACACTTTTCTGGCACTAACCTTCCTAGAAAGAGAATATAGCGGCCTCTATCTAACCCCAATGAAGTACCGTAAGAAAAATCAGGATCAAATTCGGTATATCGAGCTGGCGCATTGCCAATGTAAATTGTCTCTCTCCCATATTCTTTTAGGAAGTAGTGCTGTAGCTCCTCTGAAACAACGACGATCCGGTGAGCAAACTGTACTGCTGCCTGTTCACCTAAGCGAATCAGATGACTGGAGGTTTTACCCCATTTGCTGCGCTGCCAATCTAGACCATGACAAGTTACAACAATTTTAGACGAGGATGCCAGGTGAGGTAATCGTGTCCAGAGGGATGGCCCCAAAGCATGAAAATGAACAATTTCGTATCTCAGTAAGCTGGATGCCGTTGCACCCAAAGCAGAACTTATCAATGCGTCGATTCCTCTCAGCCCTGATCCTGGAAAAGAAACAACGCGAACTCCCTCAAACTCACAGGGATCACGCCAAGTCAATCCCGTGTACGAAGAACGAGCCCATAAATCGACTAAGTGTCCTCTAGCAACCATGCGCGGATAAACTTCAGCACAGTGATGCTCTATTCCTCCTTGCTTGGGAGGCAATCCTTTAGAACCAATAACAGCTATTCTCATTAAAATAAGCCCCTAGAAGACAGCGTAAAAGTTATCCGGTATAAAAAAGTTCTATATTAAATCTCCTATTTAGGTACTGTCACCCGACTTTTTGTCTGCCATCGATGCAGCATATCGCTGTAGACATTGCGAATGACTTCGTAGGCACTGTAAGGTTTTGCGATCGCAATACAGGCAGATGATGGATAGCGGTCAGGGTGTTTTAGTACCTGACGGAGGGCATCAGCTAGCGCTGATGGGGATCGATCTTGAGCCACAACGCCGCTGTTAGTCGTCAGCAGATTGGGCGTTTCTCCACAGCGAGTTGTGACAACGGGAGTTCCAGACAACAGAGACTCTAGTACAACGAGCGGTAAACCTTCATAAATACTGGTGAGGATGAAAACACTGCATAGGCGATGTAAATCAGCCAATTCAGATTGAGAAATTGCCCCTAGCATCGTTACAGAGTGAGATAAATTGAGTCGATTAATCTCAGAACGCACGCTACCAGACAACTCTCCTTCACCCGCAATCAGAAGATGAACATTAGACTCATTTAAATTAGCAATGGTTTGAATCAAAAGCAACGGATCTTTTTGGGGATGTAGACGACCCGCAAATAGAATGAATTGCGTTTCTTGAGATAGTCCTAACTTCTGAGCAAATTGCTGTCTCTTTTGATTTTGTTGATCTGGCGGCACTGCATAGAAGATATCGCTGTCAACTGTGTTTTTGATTAGGGTGACGCGATCGGCAATATCTGGATAGTTCTGACGGTATAAATCAGCTGAATGAGAGTTGCAGGAAAAAATTTGCGTAAACTGATGAACCGATCGCCGTTCAAGCATAAAGTATGCAGATGGGATTTTCTGCCATAAAATTCCATCCTTTTGGCTTTGACTTAATTGAATCTGACTATGAATATCGTTGTGAATAAACAGTGTCTTGTCTGACAGCCAGGGTATGGAAACCAACGTTGGCTCTAAGCGATGGAAATGCATAAAGTCTGATTTGAACTGTCTGCCAAGCAATGCCAATGTGTATTTGAGTGTAGTTGGCACCAACTTTCTAACATTGTCATCTTGAAGATTGAGTAGAGGCATGAAGATTAGCTTTCGTCCCAAGAGCTCTGTCTCCTGCCACTGCCCTATTGGATGAGTGGAATTATCGGTTGTCCCCACTAATCGAATTTCAAACTCATCGGGCGCATACTTGATGTAAGAGTTAATGATGGTTTGAATGCCACCGATGGTTATCTTCCAGGGATTATATTGATAGAAAATTGTGAGAACAGGCTGCTGCATAATGGGAGGTGACTAAGGCAAATTAAGAACTTAGGCTCGCATTTATACTGTAATTAAACAGTTTGCGGATGTCATGGGTTGTTCTACTATCCTCATACAAGATGGCTTAGAAGATCTAAGTAATTTAGCCTAGCTCAGATCTTGCACCATTCCTTATAGGCTCAGTCTGGCAACGACTTGAGTACAATTTCAAACCCATACTTTGCAGCAATATCTGCACTGATTCGGGTTTGCCTGAGTAACTGGAATCAGACAACCGAGGGAAATAAAGTTTCAAGGGTTAAGCGCCTGGTCGCTTTCCAGTTGAGTACTGGCGGCCATGCCCATTGGTCAATCCAATGCGCCAACAGATAGGCAATCAGTGGCAGAACTTGCGGACTCACGTGGCTCTGGAGTTGAGCGCGAATTCCCGCCTCAATCTTCCCCAGATTCGTCATCTGACTCTTATCCGCATCGGCATACAAAATCTTTGCAATCCCCTGAACGTGCTGGTCGAGTACAATTTTTTCTTCCGGGGTCATGGGTTGATACTTCGCGCGCAACGGCAACCTCACCATCATGTAGGTCTTGTTTTTCTCCTGCAAAGGGTGACATGCTCCCCAAGACAACTTCTGTATTAACAGCCTCTGGCTCAATTGACTTAACAATTCCTTTGAGAGCATTCCGCACGCCAATTTCCATTTCTGGCTTCTTTTCCGGTCAAAAAATCTTTGAATTTCACTTAAAACTAATACTTTACCACTTAAAATAAAGCCTTTTATTTGATCTCATTTGATTTTGAAAATAAGGTAAAGTCTAATTTATTTTATTGTTTGGATTAGATTTTATAGAAGTCAAAATGGAAACAAAGAGGGAGATAAATATTTATTGAAACGACCCAAGTTATACAATTTAAATATAACAGGGATATAGCGGTTCTCATGCTAGTGAAGTGCATCAGAGTAGGAGCGATACGGCAGTTCGCCCTCCGATCTGTACCGCACCAGATCGATAATTGCTATACATTATAGACTTGGAACTATTCAGCCAGGTTTGCCGCTATGTCTACCGATCTATCGCCCCTATGGATTTCTCTCAAAACAGCCGGACTAGCGACGATCGCCACCTTCTTGATTGGCACAGCGGCAGCTTATTGGATGTTGGGTTATCGCGGTCGATGGAAATCATTGATTGAGAGTATGTTGATTTCTCCTCTGATTTTG
>Ga0105046_10008407_pt1 | contig 16214 bp, 13 predicted proteins | sample MAT03_FD_78385 | JGI IMG/M metagenome (GOLD analysis project Ga0105046, IMG submission 78385) | Freshwater microbial communities from Lake Fryxell liftoff mats and glacier meltwater in Antarctica - MAT-03 (megahit assembly) | ecosystem: Environmental > Aquatic > Freshwater > Ice > Liftoff...
CGCGAAGCCGGTGCGCGTGGTTACACGATCACCGACGCGGAAGGTGAAGGTGTGCGACAGCGACGAGTTGGCGAAATTCTGGGAGCCAACATCCGCCTTGAGACGATTGTGTCTCCGGAAGTCGCTGAGCGCCTGCTGGGTGTGATTTCAACCGAATATTTTGAACGCTATGCCGTCGTGGCTTACCTTTCCACCGTCAGTGTTATTCGAGGAGAAAAATATGTCTGAGCATTCTCAACATGAACTGCATGAGCAACACGTGCCAACTGGTCATCACCCCGAATTTTCCCGCCGATCTCTGCTGGGGCAGGCAGTGCTTGCGTCCGCCTGCGGGATTGCTGGATTTTCAAAGCATCTTGCAACGAAAACTGCCTTCGCAGATGAGAAGCAGCCTGTCGTGGCGCCAGCGACTCCCGAAGAAGCGCTGAAGGTCCTGTATTCCGGGAATAGCCGTTTCGCATCCGGAAAATCGGAGGCCAATCGTGACATGAATCGAGTGAGAGCCGTGGCTCGTGAACAGAAGCCGTTCGCCGCGTTCCTTGGGTGTGCCGATTCCCGAGTGCCGATTGAGATCGTCTTTGATCAGGGGTTCGGAGACCTGTTTGTGACTCGCATCGCGGGCAATGTGGCGTCGAGTGAGAACATCGGAAGTCTGGAGTTCGGCACAAAGATTCTCGGTGCAAAAGTGCTGTATGTGCTGGGCCACACGGAATGCGGTGCCGTCAATGCGACGATGAAGGGCACGGATGTTCCCGGACAGATCAGCGGACTCTTCCAGTACATTCGTCCCGCCGTCAAATCGTCGGGTGGTGACCTCAACAAAGCCATTCGGCAAAACGTCCTGAACCAGGCGATTCTGCTGGCAGAGGCGTCTCCCGTGATTTCGAAAATGATTCAGCGGAAAGAACTCATTGTGGCCGGTGGTATTTACGACCTTGGGACCGGAGTCGTGACTGCCGTAGATCTCTCACTCGGCTGATGCTGCTCATCAGGATATCCACTGGTGCTGACGCGTCCGAGCCATGCCGACTCGATGAATCCAGCAGAGAAAGCCCGTGTTTAAAACCCTGCGTGCAGTTGCCGCGAGTGCGTTGACCTTTCGATATGTAATCACAGCAAAATGGATGGTGAGTCAGAGAAACTGATCTGACCTTGCCGTTCGGGCAATTGCCAGGACCGCGGGGTGTTTGATTTTTCGCTCGGCGGAAATCGCAAAGAAGTGTTCACGGACACCTTCCATTTCGCCCACGAGTTCCACTTCGTACTGTCGACAGATTTCATCCTGAATCGAAAGGCCGCCAGGGAAGAGTCCCTCGCCTGTTTGACCGAATGCTTTCAGCAGAGCGGTGTCGTCAAATTCGGCACGAATCAGCGGATGCAGATCCCTGCTTTCCAGCCATGAATCAATGGATCGTCGAAGAGCGGAACTGCGGGCCGGCAAAAGCACCGGGGCTCCGTTGAGCGATTCCGGAAAGCCTTTGCGATAAAGACGAGCCAGTTCTTTCGTCGCGAAGAGACCAACCGCAGAGTCTCCCAGAGCGTGATTGTAAGCTCGCACTTTAAACGCGGCTGTGACCGGAGTGTCGGACAGCACGATATCCACATTGTGCAGGATCAGCTCGCTGAGCAATTGTTCCAGCGTATCTTCCACACAGACAAGCCGCAGGTCGTCCGATAATCGCAACGCCGGTTCCAGCAGGCGGCGAGCCATCAATTTGGGCATCACATTGACAATCCCGACAACAAACCGCACCGGCTTGCCCACAGGATGTCCCTTGAGCGTGTCGATCATTTCGCGTCCCAGCGAAAAAATCTCGTCCGCATATCGAAACACGGTCTTACCCGTTTCGGTCAACTGCAACGTTCGACCGGACTTTTGAAACAGTTTCTGTCCCAGTGACTCCTCCAGACTGCGCAGTTGCGTGCTGATCGCCGGTTGCCCGATGTGGAGTTTCTCTGCCGCTCGCATAATCGTGCCTTCGCGAGCGACCATCCAGAAATACAGCAGGTGATGATAGTTGAGCCAGTCCATGCGGCGAACATTACTTTCATTTAATCAATGATTCAAGACTTAACTTTAAATTAGTCAATTCTCGTGAAGGCGGTAGAATTTGGTCGATGGAGCAGGGTGGTCCTCGCACTATGGCAAGGTTCAAAAGGAGCATGAACGATGATGACCTATCAAAGTGACGGTGTGCTGAATCTTGACCTTTTGTCTGATCCCAAAGCACTCGACTCTCACCGCAGGACATTGGTTGATGTGGTGGAGCAGGAACCTCGATGGCCGTTGGCCGGGAGAGATGACTCAGCGCACCAGCGGAACTCAGGACAACTCCGTCGGCCGCGGAAACAGTTCGATGCGTCAGCAGACATCGGCCATACCCCGATGTTTTCCTTGTGCGCATTTTCGGGTGGTGCGGAGCTTGACTGGGACTGGGACTAAGAAATCCTGTCGCCTGGCTTGGTGGTCAGTTCTGGTTACGTATCATCAAGCAAGCGCAACTCTGTTCAAACAGAAATCAATGTTCATGGAAATTCAGATTACGTGTCGCAATGTCTCACTGACCGAAGCTCAAATGGAGTATGTCGAGCACAGACTGCGGCTTGCCCTTGGACGATTTGAATCCAGAATTCGTTCCGCAAGAGTCACGCTGACCGACGTGGATGGCCCGGAAGATGGCACTGACATTCTGTGCCGCCTGAAGGTGATCCTGAAGGAAAAGGGCGACGTCATTGTGGGAGACACCGATGTGTCCGTGGAAGCCGCAGTCGCCAATGTCGCCGACCGTGGGGCCAGATCGCTCGCTCGTCTGCTGGATCGACAGAGAAGTCATCAGGGCATTTAGATGCCAAAGCATGCTGCTGCGGCAGGATCGAACGGCGAAACGCGAAGACTCCGTGATGGGTTCTAAAGAGCTTTCGGCTTCCGAAGCGGCACAACCAGCGGAGATTAGAGGCTGAATCCCGGTTGCTGGCCTTTCTCAGACTCACGATACCATGCATTCTGGCGGTGGATTGAGCAGAGTATGACAGTTCATTTGAATTGAGCTTCGATGATCGCCATCCAGGGCGATACACTGATCCTGGCGGGATCCCGGCTCTACGGGCCCCCCTCGACGCAGTGCCAATGCGCCCGGTCGGGCATTCCAAAATCTCCGTGGGAAGTTGAGCGGCAGATCAATCCTGACGCCCTGTATCGCCATTCATGCTGCCATCTTTTGACAATCTGACGTCATCGCAACTCGCCGCCAACGTGAGCCGGTTTCGGTCTGCGGGCTTTTCGGATCCGGAAGCGGCCGTGCGTGCCATGATGCGAATCATGTCGCAGTGGCGCGATTCGATGACAACGGATTCCGACGCAGACTCGGCGCCGGCTGCTGAGCCAGCGTGGTACTGGAATCTGCAGCGTGTGTGCCATGATGCTCCACTCAAAGATCTTGTCCTCGACGTTGTCGATCAATATGTGCGGAATGCGCATGAACAGTTTGACGTGTTTGCACTGTTCAACGCCACGCCGCGTGCGCTGGGGATTCTGGCAAGACTGGCCTGCGCCAGTCCGTTTCTGACTCAGACACTGCTGGCCGATCCGCAATACCTGACGACGCTCGCGCTGCATGGGCGCACGTCAGAAATGAAATCCCGAGAGCAGTTTGTGCAGGAAGCCACGACGGCACTGGCATCCGGCCGCAAGCGACCGCAAAGGCTCTCCGAACTCCGTCGCTTTCAACGACGCGAAGTGCTGCGCATCGGGATGTGCGATGCCTTCGGTCTGCTGGATCTGAGATTTGTGACTCTTCAATTGTCAATGCTCGCGGATGCGATGGTTCAGTGCTGTCTTGATCTCGCGTTGAAAGAGGCGAAAGTTGCCGACCTGCCGCTGGCCGTCATCAGTCTCGGCAAGCATGGCGGTGAAGAACTCAACTACAGCTCCGACATTGATCTGGTCCTGATCTGTGATCAGGATTCGGCAGTCGTACAGCGCGTGGCGCGGCTGACAATTGACGGACTGGCTGAAGACATCCCGCCAGGATTTTTGTATCGTGTGGATTTACGACTGCGTCCGTGGGGCGAGGCGGGGCCGCTCGTGAATACGATCAGTGGATACGCGGATTATCTGATACACGATGCGGCCACCTGGGAAAAACAGGCAATGCTCAAAGCCCGCGTGGTGTCCGGCGACGTCGCCTTGGGAAACCGATTCCTCAGTCGCATTCGCCCTCTGTTGTTCACAGATTCAGCGCTGGATATTCGCCGCAGTATTCAGCAGATGAAAGAACGCATCGAATTTCGCCTTCGTCAGCGGGGAAAACTGAATTCCGAAGTCAAGCTGGGGGTCGGCTCGATTCGCGATGTGGAATTCCTCGTCCAGAGTCTGCAACTGATTCACGGTGAACGTGAGCCGCGTATTTTGAGCTCCAATACGCTGGACTCGCTTGTGCGGCTGGCCGAGTTTGGTCTGATCAGTGCGGCCTGGTATCGACACTTGCGCGCCGGTTATGTGTTCCTGCGGACGGTCGAGCATTCGCTGCAACTGCTCCACAATCAGCAGACGCATGAACTGCCCGTTGATGTGCGTCAACGGGAGTGGCTGGCCCATCGCATGGACTACCCGGATGCCGCGACGCTGATGCGCCGCTTCGACGAACATCGACACGCAGTCCGAGCGATATTCGCGGAATCTCTGCAGGTCGAATCATTGGCCATGCACACGGTCGCTGCTCCGGCACTGACCATCGATCAGAATTCGGCAGCCATCTCGGATTCTGTCATGTCAATGGACGCTTTGCAGGAGCGACGGCACCGGCTGACGGAGATTTTTGCGGCGGTCGATGCAGGTGCCGACGCAATTGTGTCGCTGCGACAGAATCCTGCGACGATCGACCACTGGGACATGGTCGTCTGCGGCAAAGATTTCTCCGGATGGCTGTCGGTCATTTGCGGTCTGCTTTCCATTTATCGTCTTGATATTCGACGAGGCGATGCGTTGACGGGGGAAGGCAGCAATGGTTTTGGAGATCGTTGCGTCGCCGGCCGATTTCTGGCATGCTTCGAAGTGCGACTGGAAGTCCCTGCTGCCGAATCTTCTGAGTCTTCAATCTTAGCCGAAAAACTGGCAACGTCGTTGCAGGAAGAAATCGGGCGACTCAGTCAACAATCTCGTGGCAGCAGCATTGAGGACGTCCGTGCTGAGTTGCTGTCGCGATTCTGCGATGCCGTGCCGCAACAGTCGGTGTCTGAACCAACGTCCGCTGACGTCGATGTCGAACTGATTCGCTTACCGCATTCCGTACTGACGCAGATGAATATCACAGGTGCGGATTCGTGGGGATTCATGTACGAGTTGGCCAGCGCTCTGTCGCTCAGCCGGTTTCGCGTGCTCCGCGCGATTATTGATGCTGAGGGCAGTCAGGTTCGTGACGTGCTGTATGTTCGCGAACGCAATGGTCGACCCATCGAAAGTGCTGAACGGCTTCAGGAACTGCAACTGGCCGCGACACTGATCAAGCAGTTCACGCATTGGTTGCCGACCACGAATGATCCTCATCATGCACTGGCTCGATTCCGCGATCTGGTTTCCCGCCTGCAGCCTGCTGTCGCGTGGTTCGACAACATGAAGTCTTTGCGTCGCCCCAACGTGCTGCATGCTGTGGCCCGGGTGCTCGGGATCAGCCAGTATCTTTGGGAAGCTTTTTTGCAGTCGCGGCATCAGCAGCTTTTTCCGTTGCTGGCCAATCCGGAAGAACTGGCGATCCGGGATTGTTATGAGTCGCTGATGCTTGATCTGGACAGGGCGTGCGACAATACCTCGGATGCTGCTGCCGCGTGGACGGCTCTGAACGAGTTCAAGGATCGACATTTATTCAGAATCGATTTGCGGCATGTGCTGGGGCACTGTCGCCCGTTCGGTGCATTTTCGGAGGAACTGACGGAGTTGGCTGAACTGGTTGTCGGCAAAGCGATGGAAATCGCATGGCAGCAACAGGTGCCGGAGTACGGTCAGCCAATGTGCGATGGCGGAATCACGGAATGCCACTGGGTTGTTGCAGGCCTCGGGAAATTCGGCGGTGTCGAAATGGGTTTTGCTTCCGACATTGAGCTCATGCTCATTTTTTCGGAGGCCGGTCGTACAAACGGAGTCAATTCCGTATCCAATGCGGTGTTCTTCGATCATCTGGTCAACGCCGTGGCCACCGGGATCGCCGCGCCGCAGGATGGAATCTTTCATGTCGATCTGCGTATGCGACCCTTCGGGCAGGCAGGTTCCGGGGCGGTGTCACTGCAGGACTTTGAAAAATACTACGCGACCGATGGACCAGCATGGCCATACGAACGACAGGCTCTTGTCAAGTTTCGCTGCGTCGCAGGAAATGCAAAGTTCCGAGCCGCCGTGACAGTGGCTTGTCATCGTTCGATTTATGGAACGGGACAGTTTGATTTTTCTGCAATGCACGCCATGCGGGAACGACAGATTCGCCAACTTGTGCATGGAGGAGCGATCAACGTCAAGCTGAGCGACGGTGGTATCGTGGACTGTGAATATGCGTTGCAGGCTCTGCAAATGACGTTTGGTGACGAATTTTTGACGCTGCGTCATCCCAATACATTGCGCGCACTGTGCGAAGCGGCACGCTTGTGTCTGGTTGATCCAACCCACCGCGCTTCGATCGAACTCGCTTATGTTTTCCTGCGTGAGCTGATCGACTGCCTGCGAATGGTACGCGGCAACGCCAAAGACCTGACGCTGCCGACACCCGGCACACGCGACTGGCAGATGCTCGCACGCCGCATGAAATCCATTCACGATTCTGATGTGCCGTTGGAGGAACTGGAGACTCAAATGGCCAACGTCCGCGAGTTCTCCGCCTACGTCGAACAACACTGCCGCAGGTTGCGGGACGTACCGGCTGAATAAATTTCAGATCCCGAAGAAACCAAAGACTGCGAAAAGAATAAACTGCCAGTCGCTGAGAACTGCTCGGCAATCATTTTTTTCGATCACTTTCGTGGCTTTCAATCCTGGCATGTTCCTTAAAGAACTTTACGATCAACGGCGGTGCTTCAGCCGGAAATTTGTGGCCGTGATCTGTGATGAGCGTGATGACAGGGTTTCCGGTTTTCGATGGAAACAGCCTGGCTTTGCCATCCCATGTTTTGCCGTCTTCACACTGGTTGAGTTCCTTCAGGGTTTCAATCATCATTTTCTGCCATTGGTATTTCACAAGCGGATCATTCTCGCCGGCGACGAGAAACACGGGCTTAGGCTTGAGCAAAGTGCGGATCTTCAGAGCTGCGGAACCGGAGGGTGCGAAGGCCGCAAAGTTCTCGCCACGTTCCGCCCACAGCAGGTACGTAAACCCTCCGCCATTCGAGTGCCCACTACTGTAGATTCGGCTTTCGTCGATCCTGTAATCGGTTTTCAGCGAAAGCAGCACGGCGTCGAAGAATTTCAGATCGCGGTCCTTCAGATCGCCCTTTTCCTTTTGCCAGCCGGCTCTAAGCCCTTCCGGATCAGTCAGCTGTCCTGGGGTTTTGAGCCCCTGCATGTAAACCACGATCGCCTCCGGCCACAGTTCGTGATACCGAAATGATCGTGCAGCGTTGTTCATCGAACCGCCATGCCCGTGGAAACCAAACACCACCGGCGTGAGTTCTGACTTCGCCTTTTCAGGCACTGAAACCAGCGACTCACGGACGACGCCGTCCACCGTCCATTCGCGACGAGCCTGGTCAGCCGCGTCTGCGGATGTCGCGACGATCGTGATTAGAACCCACGTGATAAGGTTCTTGAAACGCATCAGTCGTGTCATGGGACTCTTCTTCTCTGCTCAGCAAACGTTGATAATTTTGTATTTCTAAGAAGATTTTTCGCCACCATACGCGCCATCTCCAATCTGCTCCCCGAGTGACGCGGTCAGACTTCTTTGTGCCACGCATAGGACGTCGATCTCAACCATTTCCTGCGTTTTCAATCCCCAGGATCTTTCTGTTTTGCAGTTTTCTGACCGCAGATGGCCCAACGCGGGCTTTGCCCGCAACCCAAAGTAGCCATCACGCTCCGCCGTGATGAGCATTTGTCAATCGACATTCATCAACAAAAACGGGGTCCAGTCGTCAGTCGTCAGTGAATCGCAAAAACAAGCAGCCTGCAGCCGACTGCAAACTGACGACTGCAAACTAAAAACTCCATTCATGTGGCCCAGTTCAAGGCACGGCTAAACGCACCGCGCCCGTTCTGCTATTTTTCGTATTTCGGGATGTTGGGCTCAGCGACTGTGGCGACGAGCTTTCGGATGATCTCGTCGATATCAAAACCTTCGGCCTGAGCCTGGAAATTTGTCGATACGCGATGCCGCAGCACGGGAATGGCCACTTTGCGAACATCGGCGATCGTTACATGCGGTCGGCCATCCATCGCGGCCGCAGCTTTGGCTCCGGCAATCAGATTCTGTCCGGCACGTGGACCTGCTCCCCAATCGACAAGTCGTTTGATGAAATCCGGTGCGCCAGCATCCTTTGGTCGTGTCGCGCGGACGAGTCTGGCCACGTAGCTGATAATGAATGGACTGGCCACGATCTGACTGATCTGGCGTTGCAGGTACAGGATCGATTTTGCTGAAAGAACTTTGCGAACTTCCGCACGTTCACCGGAAGTCGTGGCTTCAAGGATCTTTTCTTCTTCTTCCAACGAAGGATAATCGACATTCACATTGAACATAAACCGGTCCTGCTGCGCTTCCGGCAGCGGATACGTGCCTTCCTGTTCAATGGGGTTCTGAGTTGCAATCACAAAGAATGGCTCCGGCAACTTATACGTCGTCTGTCCCACGGTGACTTCGCGTTCCTGCATCGCTTGTAACAGTGCCGATTGAGTCTTCGGCGGAGTACGGTTGATTTCGTCGGCCAGCAGGATGTTGGTGAAGACCGGACCTTCTACAAAGCGAAACTCGCGGCGGCCCGTGTCACTTTCTTCGAGTACGTTTGTGCCGGTGATGTCTGACGGCATCAGGTCGGGCGTAAATTGAATGCGGCGAAAGTTGACGTCCAGCAGTTTCGCAATGGTGCTGACGACCAAAGTCTTTGCGAGACCGGGTACACCGACCAGCAGGCAGTGACCGCCTGTAAAGATGGCCGCCAGAATCTGATCGATGACGTCATCCTGACCGACGATCACCTTGTGCAGTTCTTCAACCATGACCTGACGGTGCTTCTGAAACTTTTCAAGGAACTCATCAAAGTCGCGTTTCTCAGCCAAGGGTAGTTTCCTGTTGTTTGTAACATTTCGGGGGGTATTTTGATCCGCACGGACGAAATTGACACTTTTGCAAGCACCATGCCGTAACCCGAAGCGTCAGCGAGGGATTGCGATTTACAGCCCTCGCTGACGCCTCGGGTTAATATCACTTTTGACCGCGAAGCATAATCAATCTCCCCTGAACCCTGCCAGCAGATCGGTCAACACCTTTTCATCAGTCGGATAGTGCGACGGTTGAAGCGCACGGAGCGGAAACGGGACATTGTCCATCCGATATGCCGTTCCCGCCGCGTGCAATCCATACACAGCGGTCGTGAAACGTACCGCTGGTGTAAATTCCAGCGGAACGTTGGGGTAGTCGATCACGATCGTCGGAATGGACTTCAGATGGTCTCGGGCTGCGTGCGAAAAGTACGGGATCGTTTCCGCTCCGACAATCACACACAGATCCGATTCGCACCGTTCTAGCAATTCATTTGCTGAGAACTCACCGGGATTGTAACGCGGATAGCCGCGAGCGATATCGACGGCAAACGGATATCCGGTCTGCCAGAGCAAAACATTGTCTGCTCCCGAAACGTCGCCCTGCATTCGCATCCGACGGGCAGTGAAACGTGTCACGGCATTGAGTTCCGCGACCAGTTGCAAAAGTGCCGCGACATGAATATGTCCGGAATTCGTGGGCTGGCTACCCTCCCACATTCGCGACCCCGTCAGTCCAAGGCCGAAGAATACAATCCCGTAGCGGCAATTCTTCATCAGTTCCATCAGTTGCAGCACGGGCTCTGATACATCGCCCGGTCGAGTGCCTCGGAGTAATGCGCGCAGCTGGGCGATGATTTCGAAGTCACCGTCGAGCGGTACAGGAATGACGAGATCCGTTTCGCCGCCGCTCGGAGACAATTTCCAGTCGGCCACTTTGTCCGCTTCGCCAATCATGACCACTTTGCGGCTGTCGCGGCCTTCCGGAGTAAATCGGCCTTTTGCAAACACCGAATAGCGATCAGCATGACGTGGATGCGATGCAGCCGGATGACATCCCCAGAAGATGACGAGGTCGGCACGATTGCGAACTTCGCCGAGCGTGCAAGTCACTTCGCCGACTTCCTGAAGGGCCATGATGGACGGACCGTGACACATCGATGCCGTGGTGTCGATCACGGCTCCAATGCGATCTGCCAGCGCAACTGCCGCACGCTGGCCCGGACTGGAACTTCGGGACAGTCCATAGATCAGCGGATAATCGGCTTGTTGAAGTAACGCAAGCGACTTGCTCAAAGCCGAGTCATAGTCAGTGGCGATGCCGCCAAGCTCAGCGACTGGCTGAGTCGTATCGGAGTGATTCTGAAACCAGCGTTCTCCCAGCGCACACTGCGGCTCAAACTTCGAAATGCGCCCCTCTGCAAATGTCAGCGAGACATCATCGCACAGACATCCACAACCGGGACATGCGACGTTGGATTCGGTCTTGTTCAAGCATTGCTCCAGAAACTGTAGGTTGGTCTTCCCTGCCGGGGCGGTCTTTCGAGCGAAGCTCGAACCGCCCCTGAAACCACCCTCCGCTTCCACGTCGTCCTGTTGACATTCAATCAAGCTGTGTATGGTCGCAGGTTGCGGCGGGGCCGCGAAGGTCTGTCGCATCAACCTGCCTGATGTTTGGGGCGTCTGCTGCAACTGGCTTGAAATTGAGCATTTGCGTCACTGATGGGATCCACCTGCGACGGCTGCACGATCTGCATTGTGTGTTATTTTATATCGTTTTGCAACACATTGAGCCCCGGAAATTACACGCAGCCGGCCTTCGGCAGTGACATCCAGACGTGGGTAGGAACAGCGTCTTCTTCACCCGCATTTTGATCAGGTTGGACGCCCGCACTCAGGCTTAGTGATTGTCTCCTTCCTGCGATTGTTTTCTTCGAAAAGGTTTTTGAAAGCTGCGTTTCATCTGTGGCGTGCTTAACGAAACAGACTGGACTGCCGACTGCTATTGGCTCCATGCTGTGGAAACAACCAGGCTCAAGGTGTCTCGTGGATTCGCATTTGAGCGAGATTGACAGCGATTTGTGCGCCGTCTGGCTCGAACACCAACCTAACCGACGAGGTTCGACTGAGCTGCGCAGAATTCGTGCGTCGCTGGAGTCTGCACATTCTGCCAAGAGGATCCACAAAGACGCGACGTTTTGGCGACTTCAGCCACACCAACAATGAACATTTCAAGATACGGGAAAAGTCTTCCAGAGAATTTCAATGTGAGCCATGCCTCAGAAATCCGATGACCCGCAGCGCATTCCACAAAGACGTTGAGCCGCGCCCCCTGTTTCGCCGTCAGTAGTGCTTGCCTGAGCGGTGATTGAGCCATCGCGGCGAATGACCGCTGAGGCAAGCCCCCAATCGAAACCGGCGCGAGGGCCAGTCCGTACAAACTCGCGAACGCCAGTGGTTCTGACTTGCCCCGAGTTTCAGCAGCAAAATACGACAATGAATTTCTGTCGGGAACACTAACACTGCGGCGGTCAATGCTCAACTTGACGGCGCCTTCAAAACTCTCATCTGATCGCTCTGGATCAGGAACATTGATAGTGTCACGATTGTCATCGGGGGCGTCAGGGCCTGCACACGATGGATCGCGCCATGGAGACTCTGGCTCAAGCGGCCTTTACCGGCGGCAGTGTCTGGATTGGCAATCAGGAAGAAATCGAGCCGCACATCGAATTGGGGCGCCGTTTGCCGATTATTGCACACCTGGCATGATCTATTCGCTCGGGCGCGAGGAGTTTCAGCGGAAGAACGTCGGTCTGTCGATCCATGTCAAACTGGACTCGTCGCTGATTGATACAGACCCCGAGAAGCCAGGACGCAGGGTCAACAGATATCTGGGTGACACTGAAACTATCGGCGGCATCCTCGCACTGGGCAGGCGTCTTCAGGATGAGTTTTATAAGCGATTGACTCGCCGGGGACTGCCGGTCGTCGAACGCGAACACGAATCCGATGTCAAACAGGAAGATCTTCGGCAAAGCCTGAGGTACTCCGCCTCACACATCACCAAGGCTTCACATACTATTTTTGTCGAAGTGGACAAGCAGGAGAATGGAGCCGATCGCGTGTCAGTGCGACTGGTGGATGTCACTTCGGGCCACAATATCTGGGCTGCCCATGATTCACGCACTATTGTTCCAAATCGAAACTGGGGAAACTATATCCTGCACACCGGTGTGCCTTCCGTGGCCGAATTTCAGTCTGACTCTGCACGGGACAGCGTTCTGACACACTTCGAGGCCGAAGGCAGCATCACGTCAAGGCCTCCAAACAAGATCATTTTGATCGACGAAGGCAGCATCGACGGAAACTATCGTGTTCGCTCACTCTACGGACGTAAGATTGTTGAGGTGCCAATTCGCGACATGACTCTGACTGCAATTGCCACTTCCGACGGTGAACGTCTCAAGTCTGACTTCGACTGTAATATCGGCAGGCAAATCCTGCAATATGCCGCCTGGCGTCTGGCCAGACATGTGCCCCCGTTGGCGGTGCGAATTGATCCGTCTGACCAGATCAACGACCCGCGATCGTGGGTGTTGCCGCTTCGATCGGCAAACCACATCGTGCCAGGAAGTCGGTTTCGTCTGCTCTTTCCAACCGTGCAGCCGGATGTGCTGGCGTCATTTCCGTTTGTGGCGTCTGTGACCGACGTCGTGGATGCACGGACTTCACGACTCAGGCTGCCAGGTGATACAAAGAAGGCATTGCCGGAATTTCACGATGCGATTGCCGTCTGCGACTCGTGGGAGCATTTCAACGTCGCCGTCATGCAGCCGCGCGTACCAATCCGGGGTAACATGGGGTTACCGCGAATGAAAGAAACCAAGAATCGCGGCTATCAGCTGGGAGAGAAACTCAAGGCCGCTTTTATTGAAACGTTGTCGAAACGAATTGACTGCATGGCAGGAGACTGGCAACTGCGGAACAAATCGAGACAACAGTTTCCGGATGAGGACATAGATTCGCGGGAAACGTTGAAGAACCTGAAGCGACGAGCGGTGACACACGTGATCTGTGGTGACCTCGAGTCAGACGAGAAGGGAAAACTCAAAGTGCATTATTGTCTGCAGAAGATTGTACCAGGGCCGGACGGGGAATGGATTGAAGGGCCAGTGATTGACTCGATCCGATTTCAGGTCAGCAGTTCGTCTTTATGATCAACGATCCCTGATTGTCTGCATCTGTTCCGCAATCTGTTCCCGGTAACGTCGCACACTGCGAGTAGAAACCTTGAGGCTGTCGGCAATTTCATCGACGGTATTACCAGCCAGCAGCATTTCCATGGTTCTGGCGATATTCGGGTCGAGCGAACGGATCGAGTGTTCGACGAGATCTGCCAGGTCGACGGCTTCCTGTTCTGTTGGTTCACCCAACAGATCAAGCATATCAGGATCTGAAACCGTACGACCGGCACTTCTCTTTTGAGCATCGTGAAGCTTAACCTGATTGCGAATCTTTTTCAGGGCGATGGTTTGCAGCAGTTTCCAGACATCATCGCTCGGAGAAATCAGCTGGCGGCCATCAGCAACCGCACCAAAAAAAGTGCGAAGTACCGATTGAGCCACATCATCTGCATCCAAACGAGACGCAAAACGGCGAGCAATATTTCTCTGGATCAGAGACAGGAGCTTTTCGACGTAACGCCGATGAAACTCGCTGGCAGCGTCCTGCTCGCCTCCCTTCCAGTGGAGCAGCAACGTCTTGTCGCCCGGCGCTGGATCAGTTTGAAGCGGCCTGGTCCGGCGGAGACGTTCCGGATCTGCATCAATTCGTTACTTTGCTTCTCCTGGCCGGTGAAGATTCATCGCTATCGGAGCTGTGCCAGATCGACCTTGAACGCCGCTGGCGTTCCACAGAGGCGTCTGACAAAAAGCGTTTTAGTCACGACTATCTTTGCCTGCCTGAAGTCTTGCTGAATCGCGCCGATGCGATCGCTCTGATTTGCTGGGAATATCATGTGCGGAATCGCTGGGGCGATTTTCCCGGAACGAGATCAATTCTGGCGCAGTGGCCGTAGTACCTGCCCGAAGTGGAAGTCGCTTTGTCCAATGCATTGGAAGAAGTTGGTCGACCTGTTGTTTCGCTTTCCGGCGACCATGGACTGCTCGTGCCATTTCCACTGGATGGTCAACTGGATGTCGGTCGCCAGCGTCCCGGTGATCCGCCGCCCGATGGTCTTGTATCGACACCGGATGGCATTCGCTTAATTGTTGCGGCTGCCCTGGATCCATCCATCAGTCGCCAGCAACTCTTGATTCACCAAACGTCCGAGAGTGTTATTACTGTGGCGAACACCCGCCGCAATCGTGCGATTGCTGTCGCTGGACTCGGGGCCATTGATGCGGGAAGTTCAGCGAATTGCCAGTTTCCCGTTCGGATTCATGTGGCGCGAGCGACATTTCTTTGCATTGACCGGTCCGAGTGATTCTGCGGGAGGTGGTTACGTTCAACGCCGACCGAAGTCTTCGGCTGAATGTCGAACGCAATCGCGGCCTTTTGGCATTCGTCACTCAGAGAGTGCCGGCTACACCAATCAGAAATCGAGTACCGATGACCTGGGAATGCATGTCATGTGCTACCGTGTTCGGATTGAATGCCGGACTTGCCTATCACGAACGGTTAAATTGCCTCGTCATTCCTTGTTTCGAATCGCTACTATGTACATAATCTGGCGAGTTTCTGAGGCATTTGGTCTGCTCTTGTTCTTGTGGGATACAGGGTGATTGGCTTCGATCCACAAAACTAATTGTCGGACCTGCGGCAAGACTCTAAAGGTTCAGTCTGAGCAGTTGGGCCGGACGCTGGGGTGTCCGTCCTGCGAGCATCGATTTGAGTTGCGGTCGATTCGGTCAAGTTCTGAAACGTCCATCGCCGGTACGACGGTCGATGAAGTTTCGCCGGAATCGAACCCGCAATCAAAATCGGTTGTCGGCAAGCTCGAAAAACTGGGACGCTACGAAATTCGGGGCGTGCTCGGCGAGGGCGGTTTTGGGCGTGTTTATCGTGCCTACGATCCGCAACTGGATCGGCAGATCGCGTTGAAAGTCCCCTTGTTCGGTGCCAAAGACAAGGTTCGCACTCAGCGATTTCTTACCGAAGCTAAAGCCGCAGGAAAACTCCAGCATCCGTGCATCGTGCCGACCTACGATTCAGGGCAAATCGATGGCCAGCTTTATATTGCGTCTGCGTTTATTGAGGGCAAACCGCTCTCGGAGATCATTCGTAGCAGCAAGATCGGGATGCGGCGGGCGGCCGAATGGGTGCGAGATCTGGCCGATGCCCTGGCATATGCCCATGAGGCGGGAATCGTTCATCGCGACATCAAGCCCCACAATGTGATGATCGATGCCGCGCACAAGCCGTATCTGATGGATTTCGGCCTGGCCAAGGGAAGCAACGATGATTCAGCCGTCACAACCGATGGTTCCCTGCTTGGCACACCAGCCTATATGTCGCCGGAACAGGCGCGCGGCGAATCATCGAGCGTGGGGCCGGCGAGTGACCAATACAGTCTGGGCGTCGTGCTCTATGAAATGCTGACCGGACGCAAGCCCTTTGAGGGATCACCACACGTGGTGATCGGCCTTGTGGCCAGCCAGGAACCTCCGACGCCTCGATCACTGCGCTCGCAGATTCCGAAAGATCTGGAGGCAATTTGTCAAAAGGCGATGAGTCGCATTCAAAGCGAGCGATATACCGATTGCGAGGCCTTGGCCAGGGATTTGTCTCGTTGGGTGGAAGGGAAGCCAACTCAGGCCCGAACACTGACACTCACCGAAAAAGTATTACGAGGAGTCCGCCAGCGTCTGAGTATCTCGGGCGTCTCGTCCATGCTGGTGGCACTGACCGCCTTGGCAGTCTTATGGTTGACACGCACAGAGAATCGATTGCCGGAGACCAGGGTCGAGATTCCCCCGAG
>Ga0105046_10008410_pt1 | contig 16207 bp, 11 predicted proteins | sample MAT03_FD_78385 | JGI IMG/M metagenome (GOLD analysis project Ga0105046, IMG submission 78385) | Freshwater microbial communities from Lake Fryxell liftoff mats and glacier meltwater in Antarctica - MAT-03 (megahit assembly) | ecosystem: Environmental > Aquatic > Freshwater > Ice > Liftoff...
CCGGCCTTCAGGCCGTTCCGCTCTCCGCCCCCAAAACGGGCTAAAGCCCGGACTCCATACGCGACCCTCCGAGTTCGGAGTCCGGCCTTCAGGCCGTTCCGCTCTCCGCCCCCAAAACGGGCTGAAGCCCGGACTCCATACGCGACCCTCCGAGTTCGGAGTCCGGCCTTCAGGCCGTTCCGCTCCCCTCCCCAATCCCGAAACCACCATCACCACCACCTCGCGCCCATGACCATCGGCGACCTCCTTACCGCCCAAGCCCGCACCCACCCGGACACCTCCGCGCTCATCGACCCGCGGGCCCGCAAACCCCTGCCCCAAACTCTCACATACGCCGAACTCGACCGCGCAATCATCGCCGCCGCCGCCACGTGGCAAACCGACTTCGGCCTCCGCCCCGGCGACGCCGTGCTCGTCTTCGTCCCGATGTCCGCCGACCTCTATATCGCTCTGCTCGGACTCCTCCGCCTCGGCGCCGTCGCCCTCTTCCTCGATCCCTCCGCCGGCAAAGCCCACCTCGAAGCCTGCTGCGCCCGCTGGGCGCCCTCCGCCCTTCTCGCGACTCCCCAAGCGCATCTCCTCCGCCTCCTCTCGCCCGCACTGAGAAAAATCCCCCTCAAGATCGCCGTCGGCAGCTGGCTCCCCTTCACACGTCGCTGGCATTCGATCGTTTCCCCACCGTCAACTACATCGAAGGTCAATCCGACCTCGCCCTCCGCCAACGCACCCGCCGTCGCCCTCACCGATCCCGCCCTCGTCACCTTCACCAGCGGCAGCACGGGAGTACCCAAAGCGACGGTCCGTACCCACGCTTTTCTTCTCGCTCAATACCACGCGCTCGCGCCGAGCCTTCACCTCCAGCCCGGCGACATCGACCTCGCGACGCTTCCCATCTTCGTCCTGGCAAATCTCGCCGCGGGAGTAACCACCGCCATCCCCGACGCCGACCTCCGCCGCCCCGGCCACGTCGACGCAGCCCGCCTTTTCGCCCAGATCGAACGCCAGCAGGTGACACGCATCACGGCCTCGCCCGCCTTCTTCGAGAGACTCATCGAATACGGCGAAACGACCCACCGGACGCTCCCCACGCTCCGCCAACTCCACACCGGAGGCGCACCCGTCTTTCCACGCCTGCTCGAAGCCCTCGGCCGCCTCGCGCCGAACGCGCACGTCGTGGCCGTCTACGGTTCCACCGAGGCCGAGCCGATCGCTCATCTCGATCGCGAAGATATCTCGGCCGCAGACCTCGCCGCCATGGCGGCGGGACAAGGGCTTCTCGCCGGCGCCCCTGTCCCCGAAATCCGCCTCGCCATCCTCCCGGACGAATTCGGCTGCGTGCGAAAACCCGAAACCGCCGAGTCGTTCCGCGCCGCCCACCTTCCTCCCGGAACCATCGGCGAGATCGTCGTCAGCGGCGATCACGTCCTCAAGGGCTACCTCGGCGGCCACGGCGACGACAAAACCAAATTCAAAGTCGGCACCGAAATCTGGCACCGCACCGGCGACGCGGGTTCGCTCGACGCCTCCGGCCGCCTCTGGCTCAACGGCCGCTGCAGCGCAAAAATCGACGACCTTCACGGCCGCCTTTATCCCTTCGGCGTCGAGTGCATCGCCATGACCTTCCCCGAAGTCCGCCGGGCCGCGGTCGTCACTCATCAAAGCCAGCGCGTCCTCGTGGTCGAAGCCAACGATTTCGGCCATGCGTTGGAAGCCCAACTCGCCTCCGCGGTTGCCTGGGCCCGCATCGATAAAATCCGCTTCCTCGACCGCCTCCCCGTCGACCGCCGCCACAACGCAAAGATCGATTATCCCGCGCTGCAAAAGCGTTTGAAGTCCGGCCTTTAAGGGGCCGTTCGACCGTGCGCTCCGAGCTTGGAGTCCGGCCTTCAGGCCGTTCCTATCTCGGCCCCCAAGAACGAGCTAAAGCCCGGACTCCCTACACAACCCTCCGAGTTCGGAGTCCGGCCTTCAGGCCGTCCGAACGAAATCGAATCCGAGTGCGGATCTACGCCTTCAGGCGACACCAAAAATCGAATTTCTCCAAGCAGCTAAAGCCGCGAAACAAATGTTCAAGGGTAAGACCCGTCCCTGTCCGCTCCTCCCGAATCCGTCGCTCGTCCCAGACCAGCCCGACACCGCTCGGCGGGCCTCTTTGTCTCTCGTGCCACTGGTCCAGATAACGCTCAAACCGATGTCCGCGCCTGGAGCCTGCCCAAATTTCGTTCAAGGTCCTGGACGCCGTTTGACGTCCTCCGCGTTCCGGTCATAAACCGAGGGTCCCCTCCGGCCGTTCCTCAACCGTTTCCTTATGAATCGACGCCTGCCGTTTCTCGTGTGCCTAATCTTCACCGTTGCCACCGCGTTGGCCCAAAAGGGGGCACCGACCGTCTCGATCGAGGACTTTGAACCGAAGTCGACCCTGCGCGTCTCCGAGAATCGCCCGACTCGGGCAAAATTTCCGTTCATCGACGTCCATAACCATCAGCGGGACGTGACACCTGGGAAGCTGGACCAGCTCGTCGAGGACATGGACAGCCTGAACATGCGCATCCTCATCAATTCACCGGTGGGAGGCGGAAGCGGCAAATGGGTGGCCGATGCGGTCAAGGCGATGAAAGCGAGAGACGCGGAGCGTTTCGCGGTGATGACCAATATCGACTATACGAATCTCGAAGACCCCGGCTACCCGGCCCGCGCGGCGGCGCAGGTCGAGGCGGACATCAAGGCGGGTGCCATCGGTCTGAAGGTCTGGAAACACCTCGGCATGCTCCTGTTCGACGGCAAAGGACGCGTAAAGGTGGACGACCCGCGTTTCGATGCTGTCTGGGAGGTGTGTGCGAAATACAAGATCCCCGTGCTGATCCACACTGCGGATCCGTGGGGGCTTTTTCAGCCGATGGACAAGAACAATGAGCGTTGGCTCGAGCTCAAACTCCGCGCCAATCGCAACCAATCCAACCAGCACCAGTTCACTTGGGAGCAATTGATCGCCGAACAGCACAGCCTCTTCGCACGGCATCCCCGCACCCTATTCATCGCCGCGCATCTGGGCTGGCTTGGACACGATCTAGGCAAACTTGGCGAACTCCTCGACCGGCTGCCCAACGTTTATGCGGAAATCGGAGCGGTCACCAGCGAGCTGGGCCGCCAGCCACGGGCAGCCCATCGGTTTTTGCTGAAGTATCGAGATCGGATCCTCTTCGGAAAGGACGCGTACAACGTTTCCGAATACCACGTTTACTTTCGTTTGCTGGAAACGGACGACGATTACTTCGATCCGATTCGAAAGTATCACGGAATCTGGAAGCTGTATGGCCTGGATCTCCCGGACGACGTGCTGAAGAAGGTCTACTACAAAAACGCGCTGCACCTCTTCCCCTCGCTTTCATCGGCGGGCTTTCCCGAATAAGCGTAGACACCGCGCCGCTCGGCGCCGCCGGTAAGCGGCAGCTCCCCGAGAGCATAAAGGGTATCGCGTCGACTGGATGGTCGAGATAGGGCAGGCAGCCTTTTGAATCCCATCGGATCGAAACCGGGAAAACCGCCAAGCGGCATCGTGTGCCAGCCGTGGTGCAGCCCGCAAGCGTGGGACGTTCGTGTGCAGGGCCGGACGGGACGAACCCCGGACTCCAAACTCACTCCTTCTGGGCCGGAGTTCCATCCGCTTGTCCGCGAAAATTAGGCGTTGTGCCGTTTGATCCAATCGACGTATCGCTCCATCCACTTCACCAGAAATTCGCGGGTGTCGCTCTTCACGTTCCCGCTCGGATCGAACAGCGCTTCGGACCGCAGGAACGCTTCCGGCTGGCCCAGGGTCGGAACGTCGAGGTACGCGAGAATGTTGCGTAGGTGCTGCTGCGCCAGAGCCGTCCCGATCTGACCGATCGAAACTCCAATGACGCCCGCCGGCTTTTTGGCCCACGCGCTTTGACCGTAAGGACGAGAACCGTGATCGAGCGCGTTTTTCAACACTCCCGAAATCGAACGATTGTATTCCGGGGTGACGAACAACAAACCCTGCGCTGCCGAAACGATAGATTTCATCGTTTTCACGGATTCGGCCGGTTGGTCATCGTCGTCCTGATTATAGAGCGGCAACGTGCCGATTTCCACGATTTGGAAGCTAAAGTCGGATGGCGCGAGCGCGATGAGCGTCTCGGCGAGTTTCCGGTTAAAGGAGTCTTTGCGCAGGCTGCCGACGAAGACGGCGATGGAGGAGGGTTTCATAAGGTACCGAGAGACTCCGGCGAAAGGCAGATGTTCGCAACGAAGATGCAGAGGTGCCTTGCCGCGAGCGTCCGAGTTCGGAGTCCGGCCTTCAGGCCGTTCCGAAAAAAAGGGCGCCTTCGGACGTTTATCGGCACGGGCTAAAGCCCGGACTCCGAACTTGGGCCACGCATTTCAGGTCGGGTACCCGGCCGAAACCGCGCTAACCCGCAGAGATCGCGAGCAGCTCGACCACGAAAATCAGGGTGGCATTCGGTGGAATGGCACCGGGATATCCATCTCGACCATACGCAAGCTCGGGCGGGAGGGTGAGTTTGACCTTATCCCCCACCCTCATGCGTGCGACGCCGAGATCCCATCCGGAGATCACCTGACGCGCCCCCAGCACGAACGCGAACGGTTCCTTGCGATCGACCGAGCTGTCGAATGATTCGCCATTTTCGAAGGTACCGGTATAATGAACCGTCACGAGGTCCCCCTTCTTGGCCGATGCTCCAGATCCGCTCACGAGCGTTTCGAACGGGAAGTCGGGTACAGGCATGACCGCACTGCGCCACAGCCCGAGTGGCGGGTCAAGAACGCCCTCTGCGCCTCCCGCGCGGGAAGGCCGTGCACCGCAACGGTCGAACTCCTCCGTTAAGCGGTTGCATCGCGCTCATTTTGTACTTGGAAGCGACTGTTTCGGCGCGTGACGTATCGCCTTTCGCCAGCATTCGGACGGAACGCTGGCTTGCGCTGGCGGCACCAACTGCCGGAGGCTGAGGCGTGACTTCCGGCGAAAGACTCTGCCTTGCCTGCGGATTGTGCTGCGATGGCACGCTCTTCGATCACGTCAGGCTCGGACCGGTCGACGACGCGAAGAAGTTGAAGGCGCACGGATTGCCGGTTGCGCTCACGCGGTCGAAGCCGGCGGTCGCACACTTTCCCCAGCCCTGCGCAGCGCTGTGCGAAGATCGCACCTGCCGAGTCTATGCCGATCGACCCGCGCAATGCCGCATTTTCGAGTGCGGCGTCTATAAAGACGCTTTGGCCGAGCGCATCCCCTTCCCCACCGCGCTTCGTTTGGTCAAACAGGCTCGGAGGCGGGCGGATGACGTTCGCCGACTGCTGCGCAAACTGGGCGATACCGACGAGCGTCGTCCCTTGAACGAACGGTTCCAACGCACGATGCGATCTGTAGAATCGGGAGTGCCCGATGAAGCCGTCAGGGACACCTTCGCGACCTTAACCCAATCGGTCCACCGACTCACTTTCCTGGCGCACGAAAAATTCTATACCCGCACGCCGTCGTAGCGGGGCATGAAAAGGGATTCCCAAGCCGAAACTCTGAATCCTCTGCGCTTGAAACGAGCGCCCGCGACCAGCCTCACATATGCTCTTCGTAGGTGATGTCGATCTTCGCCGCGAAGGCCTTTTTCTTGGCGGAACCTTGAAAGCGGATACTGTGCGAGAGCTCGTCGTAGACGTAACCATTTTCTGGATCGGCGGCCACCTCCTGGCCATCGACCGTCACGCGGAGGCTCTTCTTGTAGAACGTCGCAGTCCCTTCGACCGGCTCCAGGGCGACGGCGACGGTGTCGGCGATGCGATCGCCGAGCGCGGCCAGCGCCCCGGAGAAATCGGACTCGATGTTAAGGACGGTGCCGCCGGTGAGCTCGGCGGCGCGCCGATGCGAAATATTGTTGGGGGCCACCACCGCGTGCATCTCCAGTTTCCCCCGCTTATTGCCCTTGGCGATGATGAACGGACGAAGCACCCAATAGTTGATGTAGCCATCGAGCGTTTGGCGCGCCACGGGGTTGCTCGTGTTGGCTTGGGCGAGCAGATCGGGAAGTTTGCCGTTCTCGACCCATTCGGCCTTGGGCGGGCCGTTCCTTTGTTCATTAAAAGTGGCCATGCGCGTTTCCTCCTCGTCCATGAAGAAGACAACGATCGTGGTCGCCTCGGGCCGCAGAAACGCGTGCCGTTTGTTGTAATAGCCCGCGACGAAATTATACACCGAAGTGAACGCCGTGCGGTTGCTGTCCCCGGTCGTGCCGACTTTCACCAGCTCGGCAAAAACGTTGTCGGGCGTCTGCGGAGTGACCCACGGCCGAGCCATGACGGGGAGCGTCACCAGTTCGCCATTGCTCGCGACGCGTTTGGTCACCTGCTTCGGCCGATCGCGGCGGTCGAGCACGGGGCTCCCCGCGGCGTCGAGCTGCACCGAGCGGACGTTCTTGAAGTAGGGCTGATCCTCCGACCGACGGCCCGGAATCGAATTCACGAAATCTGTCGTCAGCACCCCGATCCGGTAATCGAGATCGCGCGTGCGGAAGAGCTGCCGGAAGCGGCTCAAATTCGCCGCGATGCGACTCTGATGCTCGGCCATCGAGGGCGAATTGTTGATGACAAAAACGAGGTCGACCTCGCGGCTGCGGGAGCGGTCCACCGCCACATGCTTCACGTTGCGAATCGGCTCGACGTTCACCGTAACGACATTTTCCACCCCGAGGTGCGCGTTGTTTTCGTCGATCGTATAATACTCGAACCGATCCTCGCCGATGAAGCCCGGGTTCGGCGCGTAGGTGAGCTGCCCAGTGGCGCGATCGAGCCTGGCCGTTCCGTTCTTCGCCTTCGCCTTATCGTCCAGCAGATACGAAATCTTCGCTCCCGCGATGACGAGTCGATCGGCCAGCGACATGAAATCCTCGTGGCTGGGAACTTTTTGCGTGACCAGAGTATTCGGCCGGGTGGCGAGTGCGACGCCGCTCACGTTCACGGTGCGCTCGCGGTTGGCGCTGACCTCGAACGTTTGCAGCTCGAGGGCCGGAGGCGGCATAACTGTGATCGCTACTTTGTTCTTGAAAACCAAGCCCGACGTTTCGTTGCGCACGGTGTAGCTGAACGAATCCTCGCCCGCGTAATCGTCTTGCGGTCGATAGGCAAAGTAGCCGAGCCGCGACGTCTTGTTCTTAAAGAAGTCCGCCTCCTCCCCACCTGCCAGGCCCACCCGGCCATAGAGCGGTTCCGTCACGATCGTGTAGACCAAGTCAGCACGCGAATCGGGGCTGATTATCTCCGAAGCAACGACGAGTTCCCCATGCACCCCCGCGCCCTCGGCCTGGATCATCAGCGGGGTTGTCGAGACGATCGCATCCTTATCGCCCGGTGCAGCACGCGTTCCGTCGACCGAATTGGCCTTCGGCACGGATGGCTCGGCAGCAAACGCCCGCGGAATGGCCAGGATCGACGCCAGACCCAAAATACTAACCCCCGTACGAATACCGATTTCGAGACTCATGGTAGAGAAGGTTATACGGCGCATACGTCCTTTCCGTCACGCTCCATACCGCATAGTTCCGCCGTGCGTCCGGACGATATCGTTAAAGCGGTGAATTTGCGATGATTAGCGATTTGCAGCGATGCGGGCCGCGTTTCGGCATTATAAATGCAATTATCTGTAGCTGAGTTATTTATACACTAACGCTGCCGAAAGCAATGCACCACGCCCAACCGCGGTTACGGTGGCTTTATCCGAATTCTTTTCCACGATGGGATCCATGAAGAAATACCACGCGACTTTGTTGATCGTCGACGACGACCCCGACGATCGGTATCTGATCGAACGATCCTTCAGGGCAATCGGCGTGACCGATCCCATACGCTCGGTTGCCGGCGGTGCCGAGGCGATGGCTTATATGTTAGGCGAAGGGATTTACGCCGATCGGGACACCTACGCCTACCCCACCTTCATCACAATCGATCTTAAAATGCCCGAGGTGAATGGATTTCACGTCTTGGAACACCTAAAACGGAATCCGGAATGGGCAATCATCCCCACGGTGATTCTGAGCTCTTCGCGAGACAGCGACGACATCCGTCGGGCCTATCGGATGGGAGCGAGTTCCTACCACGTAAAACCGTCCGGTCTGAGCGAACTCCGCCAGCAGCTTAAGGTTCTCCACGACTATTGGCTAACGTGCGAAGTACCGGAGGTCGACGCGACCGGACGTCAGCTGAAAACGGATGGTACCGGGAAGCTCGGCGAGGGCATGGGCACGGGCAAAATTTGAATACAGGGCCAACGTCCCGTTCAAACTCCGCGCGTCGGCATTCTCCTGGTCGTCGCCGCCGATCGATCGCTCGCCGTTGGGCGATTTCGATGGCCGTTTGCTCGGATTGTACCTGCCCCAACTCGTCTTCCCCGTCGTAAAAGTAAAAACTGCACGACCTGACCCAGTCTTTCGGTCGCTTCGAGCTGCGCCTGGCCGACGACCGCGAACTAAAGATCCGTTCTGTCGCTCGCGTATCTGTATTTTCCTCGATTTCTGGCGAAGCTAGGCGTCCGTCTAAATCCAATCGCTAGCACCTTCGCAGGCCCGTCCGTCACGGTTCCATGCGCGCGGGATCGCGATGACCGGATTGCGGCCAAAAATTCACCGAGTCGTCACCTGTTAACGCTAGCGGGCAGCCGTACCTGCTCTATTCTCTACGCCTCCATGCGGAATTCTTCCTTAACTCGCCTGTGTCGTTTCCTCCTGACCGCCACGCTGCTCGCCCCCATCCTGTCACTGGCTCACGAAGGCGCTCACCCTCCGCCCCGCGCCGTGCTGCCCGTGGACATGTATCGCGCCACCGCAATCCCGGATCGCGTCGTTCTCACCTGGTCCGGCGATCCCGCCACGACCCAGGCGGTCACGTGGCGCACCTCGGTCGAAGTCACCAGAGCGGTCGCGCAACTGGCCCGCGCTCAAGAAAACGCGCAAACGTCTTCCCTCGAAAAAAGCGCGATCGCCGTGCGGCACGAGTCCAATCTCGGCGTCGCGCATCATCACTCCGTCGAGTTCACCGGTCTGGAACCGGATACGCTTTACGCCTATCGTGTGGGCGACACGGTCAATTGGAGCGAGTGGTTCCACTTCCGCACGGCCCGGACCGAAGCGGCGCCGTTTACCTTCGTTTACTTTGGGGACGCCCAAAATGACATCAGGACTCACTGGTCGCGGGTTTTTCGAGAGGCGTTTCGCGAGGCGCCGAGGGCGGCATTCACGCTGCATGCGGGCGATCTGATCAATCGAGCGGAAAGCGATGGCGAATGGGCCGAGTGGTTCGGCGCACCCGCGTGGGTCAATGGCACCATTCCGGTGATTGCCACCCCGGGAAACCACGAGTACTTCAACCTCGACGCCGGGCCGGAGAACGAGCGCCTTTGGACCACCAAACAAGGCGACGCGATCGCCGTCACGACAAGTCTCGCGCCCATACGCGATGCCCAGGGCAATGCGGTCCGTTACGACGTGAGCGCACGCGTCGCCGACGGTCGGCGGGCCCAGGCGACGCTGGACGCAAAAGAGACGTTTACATCCGTGGACGCTGGGTTCACCGCGCTCACCGGTTACACGATGGAGGATCTCGTGGGACGCGAACCCGACAATCCTCCCCTGCGAGACCGTTTGGCGAACCCCGGCACCCGCACCCTCAGCCGTTTATGGGCGCCGCAGTTTACGTTTCCCCGCAATGGTCCGCCCGGCTTGGAGGAGAGCGTGTACTTCATCGACTACCAAGGTGCACGCATCGTCTCCTTGAATTCGAACGAAAGGCAGGCCGAACAGGTCGCGTGGCTGCGCACCGTGCTGACGGATAATCCCCAACGCTGGACCATCCTCACTTTCCACCACCCGATTTTCTCGCCCGCGCGCGGTCGCGACAATGCGTCTCTCCGATCCCTGTGGCGGCCGGCGATCGAAGAGTTCAAGGTCGATTTGGTTCTGACGGGGCATGACCACACCTACGCCAGGAGCGGAGAGGTTTCGGGCGGTCTGCGTGTCGGCACGACCAATGTCGCCGCCGGCTACAGCCAGGTGTACGATCCGGCCATCGGCACCGTTTACGTCGTGTCGGTCAGCGGTCCCAAGATGTACGACCTGACCAACGACACCTGGGCCGTGCGCACCGCGGAGGATACCCAGCTCTTCCAGATCGTCACCGTGGACGGCGACGAGCTGCGTTATGTCGCGCGTACCGCGACGAGCCGGTTGTACGATGCGTTCACGCTCAAAAAGAGGCCCGCTGCACCCAATCTGCTGATCGAATCCCTGCCGCCGGAGCGCCGCCGGCCGATCGCGCGTCAGTAAAAGACTGCGGCGCACGGCGAATTCGGAAGCAGGCACCCGAGGGCGAGAACCGGCGCGGCGCGGGGGCTGGCAAAAAGACGTCGAGTGGCGGATGGTATCTTGGCTTGTTTGGATGGGTTCGCATCGCGCTGGCACAACCGCGCACCGCACACGCATGGAACCAAGCGATTATGCCGGGGGCCGAGTGCGGTATTTATGCGGAGATCGCGTGACAGGCTGACGACGACCTTCCAGCTTCCCCCGCCGATCCCTCGCGTCTGCACTCTCGCCGGAAAGAGCGGGAAAACCCATTTTGGCGCGAATTCCTCGTTCGGATGAATTTCCTCGTGGACCCGTTTCCAGCCGGTAAGCTCAACCGCTCCCATGAGCCGTGCCCCGCTCCCCGTTCCCCTCTCAACTTGGCGATCAAGACGTCATCGGGAGCTCCGACCGTCGTGTTCCGGGTTGCGATTGACGAAGAAGCATCGTGAGCCGCTGAACGGCCGCGCGCCGAGCCGACCGTCCGCTTTCCGCGCGCAGCCGCGACATCGTGCTTTTCTTTTGCACGGACGGAAAGATTGTGGAGGTGAATCCCGGGCCGAGGCCGGTTACGGCTGTTCGCGCGCGGAGTTGCTCGCCGGCTTTGCCGCTGGCTGAAGGATCGCGGCTTCGGCGGCGCCGATGCATTCCTCTTATGATTCTCAAACGACTCCGATCGGAAACTCAGGCTCAACACTCGGCTCTGGAGACGCGGATTCCTGTAATGGATCCGGCGTTTTCGCTCCCGGATTATCGGCGGCTGCTGGCACGGTTTTACGGCTTCTACGTTCCGCTGGAGGCTCGGCTGGTTGTCTGGTCGCGGGCGGAAGGGCGGGGGATCGATTATGCGGAACGGGTGAAAGCGCCGGACCTGGAGCGTGACTTGATCGCGCTCGGCGAGACGGCGGAGACCATCGCGCAGTTGCCGCGCTGCGCTGCGCTTCCTGCGCTGACGACGGAGGCGGACGGCCTGGGATGTTTGTATGTGGTGGAAGGCTCCACGCTCGGCGGGCAGGCGATCACGCGGCAGTTGCAGAAGAGTCTCGGGCTTTCGCCGGAAAGCGGGGCCGCGTTCTTCAACGGTTATGGCGCGGAGACGGGGGCGAGGTGGAAGGCGTTTGGCTTCCGGCTCGAAGAGGCGGCGGCGCGGCTTGAGCAGGACGACTCGATCGTCGCGGGAGCGAACGAGACCTTTCGCACACTCGGGGACTGGCTGATGGCAAACCGGAAAACTCCTCCCGGAAACACCTCGCACCCACCCACCCCATCCTTTATTCCAACGATCACCTCTCCGTGAGCACACCCATCGCCCCTCCGCCCGACGCCTCGCTCCCGTGGGCCTCCGGCCCTTACAGCATCAAGCGTCACGGCGTTTCCCTCACCAATTGCGACAGCGAACCGGTGCAGACGCCGGGGTGCATTCAGGCGCATGGGGCGCTGCTGGTGCTGCGGTTGAGCGACCTCGCGATTTTGCAGGTGAGTGAAAATTCGGTGGAGTTTTTCGGCGAAACGCCGGAGGCGCTGGCGGGGCGGAAGGTCGAGAGCGTCGTGGGCGCGGAGGGCGCGGCGCGGTTGCGCGAGGTCATCGATCGAGAGCCGATCGAGCGGAATTCGCTCTACGCTTTGACGCTGCCGGCGCGCGGCGCGGCGATCGCACTGGATGTGTGCGTGCACACGGTCGAGGGCGTGGCGGTGGTCGAGTGCGAGGCCACGGGGCGCGGCGAGGAGGACGGGGCGGTGGATTATTTCCGCGGGGTGAAGGCGGCGGTCGGGCGGATGCAGGCCGCCAACGGGCTGCGCGAGTTTTGCGGGCGCGTGGCGGAGGAGGTGCGCGCGCTGAGCGGGCTGGATCGCGTGATGATCTACCGCTTTCACGCGGATCTGCACGGCGAAGTTTTTGCCGAGGCGAAGCGCGAGGATCTCGCGCCGTGGCTCGGTCTGCATTACCCCGAGGGCGACATCCCGCGGCCGGCGCGCGAGATTTTTAAACGCATCTGGATCCGCCCGCTCCCGAACGCCGCGGGCCCGCTCGTGGAGCTGGTGCCGCTCGCGAATCCCGACACGGGCCGCCCTTTGAACATGACGCACTGCGCGCTGCGCGGCGCATCGGTGATGTATTCCGAGTATCTCGCGAACATGGGCGTCGCGGCGTCGCTCACCCTGCCGATCCTGCGCGAGGGCGAGCTGTGGGGTCTCATCGCGTGCCATCACTACACGCCCACGCATTTCCCATATCGACTGCGTGCGGCCTGCGAGTTCCTCGCGCAAGTGGCGACGCTGCAACTCAAGAGCGCCGAGCAGAGCGAGCATCTCGTGTATCGGCTGCAGCTCGACGGCGTCCATCAGCAGCTCGTGGCCAAGGCGGCGCGGGATGGCGACCTCATGGCGCTCACCGACCGGCATCCTTCGCTGCTCGATGCGATGGAGGCGGGCGGCGCGGCGCTGTATCATCGCGACCGCTGGTGGTGCGCGGGGAAAACGCCGGAGCCCGCGCAACTCGACGCGCTCGCGGAGTGGTTGAATACACGGCCGGATTTCGCGTCGGCCACGCGGCCGGCGTTCGTCACCGATTCGCTGGCGCGCGACTATCCGGCGGGCGCGGAATTCGCCGCCATGGCGAGCGGCGTGCTCGCGGTGCCGCTCTCGCGCGCGCGGCACGATATGATCGTGTGGTTCCGCCCGGAGACGCTGCAAACGGTGAACTGGGGCGGCAATCCGCACGAAAAGCCGCTCGTCACGGGCCCGCACGGCCCGCGGCTCACGCCCCGGCGTTCGTTTGAACTTTTCACCGAGTCGGTGCAGCGGCGCTCGCTGCCGTGGTCGACTGTGGAAATCGATTCCGCGCTGCGCTTGCGCATGCTCGTGATGGAACTCGTCGTCACGCGCTCCCAGCGTCTCGCCGAGCTGAACGTCGACCTGACGCGCAGCAACGAGGAGCTGGACGCCTTCGCCTACGTGGCCTCGCACGATTTGAAGGAACCGCTGCGCGGCATCCATCGCTACGCACATCAAATACTCGAGAGCGCGCCGGCGCTCGACGACGAAAACCGTACGCGCGTCGAGGGGCTTATGCGCCTCACCGTGCGCATGGACAGCCTGCTCGATTCGCTGCTGCACTTCTCGCGCGTAGGCCGCACCACGCTGGAGCTCGACAAGGTGGACCTCAATGAAGTCGTGGAGGAAGCGCTCGAGATGGTCGGCGCGCGCCGCAGCGACGGCACTTTCACCGTCGGAGTGCCGCGCCCACTGCCGGGGCTAAACTGCGACCGCGTGCGGGTGCGCGAGATCTTCAGCAATCTGCTGAGTAACGCGCTCAAATACAGCGCGCCCGGGCCGGCGCGCATCGAGGTCGGCTATCTCGCACCGGGGGAAACGGGGCCGCGACCGAACGCGCCCGCCGAGTCCGCCGGCCACACGATCTTTTTTGTGCGCGACCACGGCATCGGCATCGAGCCGCGGCACCACGAGCAAATTTTCCGCATGTTCAAACGGTTGCACGGCCGCGACGACTACGGCGGCGGCGTGGGCGCGGGTCTGACGATCGTGCAAAAGCTCGTGCAACGCCACGGCGGCCGCGTGTGGGTGGATTCCGCGCCCGGCGCGGGCAGCACCTTTCACTTCACCCTGCCCCGCGGCGAAACCCCCACGCTGCCATGATTCCCGGGACCATCCTCGTGCTCGAAGATTGCGACGAAGATTTCGAAACCGTCTCCGACGCCGCGCGCCGCGCCGGGATGACGCACCATCTCCGGCGCGCGAAGACGGGTGACGAATGCGTGGAAATTCTCCGCCAGGGCGACTTCCTGCCCGCGTTTGTGCTGCTCGATCTGAATACGGCGGGGGGCGATGGCCGCGACGCGCTGCGTTTCGCCAAGAGCGACGCCCGCCTGCGCTGCGTGCCATTCGTCGTGTTGACGACCTCGGCAAATCCGCGCGACCTCGGCTTCTGTTACGACGACGGCGCAAACGCGTATCACCTCAAACCCGTGCGCCACGACGAGCATCTGCGCGTGCTCGGGGAAATCTTTCACTATTGGCTGCGCGCCGTGGCGCTCCCGCAAAAGTACGAGGCCCTCACGAGAAACGTCGACTCCTCCCCCCGATGAAGCCGCCGACCCGTAGAATCTTGATCGTCGACGACAGCCCGGAGGACCGGGCCGAGATGCGGCGCATGTTGCTGGCGGGTTCGGAGACCCGCTATCGCTTCACCGAGGCGGAACTGGGCTCGGAGGGCCTGCGCCTTTGCCGCGAGGCCGGAGACGGTATGCCGGATGCGGTGCTGCTCGATTTTTCTCTGCCGGACATGAATGCGGAGGACCTGCTCTTGGAGTTGCGCCAAGGCGGGGACCTGCCGCCCTGTCCGGTAGTCGTCATCACGGGCACGGACAAGCCGAGCGGCCCGGAGCTGCTCCGCGCCGGCGCCCAGGATTTCCTGGGGAAGAGCTGGACGACCCCAGAGAGCCTGACCAGGGCCGTGGAAAATTCCATCGAGCGCTTTGCCCTGCTCACCGAGCGCAAGCGGGCCGAAGAGAAGATCGCGCGGCAGGTCCGCGAGTTGGACGCGTTGTATGCGACGGCTCCGACCGGGCTGTTTCAGTTCGACGCGAACCTGCGATTCGTGCGGGTGAACGGCTGGATGGCGACCATCAACGGGCGCTCGGTAGAAGCACACATCGGGCGGACTGTGAGCGAGGTGTTGGACCCGGAAGCGGCCTGCCAGGTCGAGCGCTTGCTACGCCGCGTCATGCAAACCGGAGAGCCGGTGCTGGGGATCGAAGTGCGTGGGGCGACTGCTGCGAGCGTCGAGGAGCGACACTGGCTGGCGAGCTACTACCCGTTGCCCAGCCCGGACGGCGAGGTCGTCGGGGTGTATGGCGTCGTCATGGACGTCACGACGCGCAAGCAGGCGGAGGACGCGCGCCGTGAAAGCCAGCAGTTCACCCGCAGTGTCCTGGAGAATCTCTTTGCCTTCGTAGGTGTGATGACGGTGGACGGGACCTTGACCTACGCGAACCGCGCGCCGGTGGAGACGGCCGGCATCCCGGCCAGCGAGGTGCTCGGGCAGAAGTTCTGGGACTGCCACTGGTGGAACTATTCCCCCGAGATCCAGGCGCGATTGCGGGAGGCGTGCGAGCGTGCCGCCAGCGGCGAAATCGTGCGCTATGACGTGCCCGTGCGCATGGCGGGCGACACGCGGGTGTGGATCGATTTCCAAATCGCGCCGCTGCGCGATTCGGAAGGTCGCATCACGCATCTCATTCCAACGGCGATGGACATCGGTGTGCGCCGAGCTGCCGAAGAGAAATTGCGCGCGAGCGAAGCCAAGTTCCGGCAAATCGCCGACACCATGCCGCAGATCGCCTGGGCGGCGCGTCCGGACGGCTACACCGATTACTACAACGAGCGCTGGTATGAGTTCACCGGGTTTTCGCGCCACGAGTTTGGCCAGCCCAGTTGGGAGCCGATCCTGCATCCGGACGACGTGCAACGCTGCTTGGACACCTACTTCGCCTGCATCCGCTCGGGGACGCCTTACCGCTTCGAACACCGCTTCAAGGATCGCGCCTCGGGCGGCTATCGCTGGTTCCTGGGTCAGGCGCTGCCGGTGCGCGACGAGCGGGGCGAAATCACCCGCTGGTTCGGCACCTACACGGATATCGACGCCCAGAAGCGGGCGGAGGAGAAATTGGAAGCGACCGTGACCGAGCGCACCGCGAAGTTGCAGGAGACCGTTTCCGAATTGGAATCTTATTCCTACAGCATCTCTCACGACTTGCGTGCGCCGCTGCGGGGAATCCAGAGCTTCGCGCAAATCCTGGAGGAGGAATGCCGCGACGAGATCGGCA
>Ga0105046_10008411_pt1 | contig 16206 bp, 12 predicted proteins | sample MAT03_FD_78385 | JGI IMG/M metagenome (GOLD analysis project Ga0105046, IMG submission 78385) | Freshwater microbial communities from Lake Fryxell liftoff mats and glacier meltwater in Antarctica - MAT-03 (megahit assembly) | ecosystem: Environmental > Aquatic > Freshwater > Ice > Liftoff...
CAGCTCAAGGCATCATGGCATCGATCAAAGAGCGATCCGTTAGCAACGAAGAGTTGGGAATGTACTGGCGCGACCTAGAAGACGCTTGGTGGTGGTATCGTGCACCGATCGAATCACAAGCGATGATGATCGAAGCGTTCGACGAAGTGATGAATGACACGGAGTCCGTTGAATCGTGCAAAGTTTGGCTGCTCAAGCAAAAGCAAACCCAGGATTGGAAAACTACCAAAGCAACCGCTGATGCCGTTTACGCGTTGTTGCTTCGCGGCACTGACTTGCTCGCCTCCGATGAATTGGTCCAAGTGTCGTTGGGCGGCACGGAAATCGAGCCCAAGGACGTTGAAGCCGGAACCGGCTTTTTTGATGCACGTTTCGCTGGTGGAGAAATAACACCTGAGCAGAGCAAGATCATCGTCACCAAGGTCGATGACGGAATCGCGTGGGGCAGTGTTCATTGGCAATACATGGAAGACATCAGCAAGATCACGCCTCATGTTGGCACGCCGTTGACCTTATCTAAAGAGCTTTATGTCAAGAAAAACACGGCGAAGGGACCCACGCTTCAGAAAGTCGCCGATCCATTAGCAGTGGGTGACGAGCTGGTTGTACGAGTCGTACTGGGCGTCGATCGCGATATGGAGTACGTTCATTTGAAGGACCACCGAGGCAGTGGGACCGAGCCAGTCAACGTGCTCTCGCAATACAAATATCAAGACGGACTGGGCTACTACGAATCCACTCGCGACACCGCGAGCCATTTCTTCATCGACTATTTGCCGAAGGGGACCTACGTTTTCGAGTATTCAACACGAGTGCAACTTCGCGGCGAGTATCAAACTGGCATGGCGACGATCCAGTGCATGTACGCACCAGAATTCAACAGCCATAGCGAAAGTTTGCCGATCGTCGTGAAGTGAGAATCAACATCATCACCAGCGACAAATGGAATCGATCTGGTCCGCTGAACCATCCCGATGCCATGGATCAAGTTGCGATTGGGCCTTCAACTGTTGCCCGCGTGACGTGGTCGTCGCGAAGAACCGGCACTTGACTTCCGGTAGCGCTGTCATGTCACCCCACAACTTTTCGAATTGCGCGACAGGGAAAACGTCTTCTTGCGCATGCCCCCATCGCTTTTTGACATCCTTCAACGTCACGTAGGTCGGCAGACGAATTGCAAATCGACGCACCGCGTCATCCACAATACGGGTGTTGCCCAACGTTTCTCGGGTTAAACTCAATACGCCAAGCAGACCGTCAATCTCGATCCATGTGGTCATCGAATTGTAATACGTCAACGCGAACTCAGCTTGCTCGCTTGGCATCGCTAGCCCTTCAACCAGTCGTGGACGTCCATCGACCAATGCCAGCCCACCACCGCGATCGTCGAGTCGTCTTCCGATCACTTCGAAGCTAAGTGTCGAACCGCCATCGATATGATGCCCAAGGATTCCTGGATCGACGGACGCACCAAGGGTGTCGATGTTATGAAGCAGCAGATACTTCAGCCCGTTGTTTTCTCGCAGCAATTTGGCCAGTAAGCCGTTGCGAAGCATGTTAGGAATTTCGTACCAGTGTCCGACCGGGTGCATGCACTGGGATGGCATGTTGTCCGTGTAGTCGCTCCCTTCGCCAGCCTCTCGAGCCCAATTCATCAGCGCGGTTCGCAGGCTATCTCGCACCTTTTGCGCTTGAGCATCAAGCATCTGCTGAGCCGTCTCTTCCCACAAGAATCGAAGGTCACGAACCATCGGAATCATCCGAAGTCCGACACTTCTCCCGGCTGAAACATGGAGCGGACCTGCAAAGCCATAGTTGTTATTTCGGGCGATTGCATCACGAATGGGTGTATCGGTCAAATAACTGGTTGTGAAAACATGAGGAATTACGCCTCCATACTGCTCCGTCGCGAATCGATTTTTAGCGAGATGGACCTCAATGAATGATCGATGCCGTCCCGCAAATCGATGGAACGGGTGCAACGCCTTGCAAACGCCTGCACCTTGCGTCCATCGACTACCGACTCCTGCCGCTAAGGTGACAACGGCAACTTCCCCTCGTTCGATCGATTGCTTGCCAAGATCGATGTACTTCGACTCAATCTTGCCACGAAGGTCCGTGACATCCTGAGGCCGGACATCGGAGATGGTTGTGCTGGACAACAGTCGATTCTGGGATAGACCGATTCGACCGCTACGCAGGTCAGCTCGAATCTGCTCGTGTTGGTCACGATCGAATCCGGCCTGCAAAAGCTGTTGGGGAAGCGATTGCATGGATGAATCGCTTTGGATCGCTTGGGGAAGTACACTGTCCAGCAACAAACCCGCCGTATTGGTCGCGACACCCGTTCGACAACGTAACGCGATCCGTTCAAGCTCTCGTCTGGTTTGGACTGGCAGGTCGCGTGGCGAAGATCTTAGTAGCGACGGCAACATCAACGCGTAGTATCGGTCCGGCATGTTGGCCGCCTCGCCGCTAAGCAAATGGGCGTAGGTACCGTTGTCATTGATCTGAAAATCATAGACGACGGGATCCATTGCGAAGGGAAGGGACGTTTGCATTTCACGCTTCGTCTGGACCATCGCGACACTGAGCCAGTCTTGTGCCTCGGACTTTACACCCGGGTCAAAGATGAAGCCCATTCCGCCGCCGGCCATCCCGCCAAGCATCCAGAATCCCCAAAATTTATCTCCGTAACGCTCGCGGCAGATCTCGATCAATCGATCCGTAAAGCGATTGGTTGCCCAAGGTATAATCGTCTGCAGCGGACCTTCAAAATTCTTGGTCGTCAGTTGCCCGATCGCCTTGATGTCACCTCGTTTGATGCTGACCAGAACATCATCGAGGACCTGCATTGCGATCTTGCGACCTTCCCACTGCGTTTCGTTTCGAAGCAAATAGTGCTCGGTAACCATTTCCAGGATCGGTCCAACGTTTTGTGCCATGCCTCCATGCACCAACACCAAACTGTCGTGAAGCTTTTGCCTTGTTGCAGCAGACGCATCGGCCTCACCAAGCACGTGATGCACGGGCATCAAGCGGCCGCGACTAACGCCGAATTCGGGATCGCCATCGGTCGCCGATGCACCGGTGATCAACTTAATTCCGGGCCAAACACCGCCTGAATCTTGCCATCCACCACCTGAACCTCCAAGCCATTCGCCAAGGATCGCTCTCGCCGCGACGAGCCGGCGGTCACGCTCTTGGAGTGGTCCGGTCAGCGATTGGATCTGCGATGTCGCTCGCATCAGTAGTGAAATCAGCGACCCCAGTAGGTTCGTAGATACGGCGAGCCGTGAACCTTTGGGAATGTCATTGATCTTGCTGACAATCTCCAATCCCATTCCGGGCGCGATCAGTCGGTCAAGCAGTTCACTGATTTTTTGTCGACAGCCTTCGAGCCCTGGAGGCACGATTCCTGATGCGATTACGGCTGCCTTCAGCAGTCCGAGATAGTCTCTCGCGAAATCAAAAACATCGGCGATCGTTTCGATGTCGGTGGTCGCTCCAAGATCAACGCTTGTCAAGCGAATCACCGGTTCATCAATGACGCGGACATAGGTTTCGATCGGCGGTTTCGGCTCGGCATCGCGTCCACGCACCCCGAGATCAACCGAGACGTTGATGACTCGCGCGCCCTCGGGAAAGTCCATTCCCAAGAAGAAAATGTCACTCCAAGCACTGTGCGAGAAGTCCATTCGCACTGCGGTTTGTTCTTTGAGTAGCGGAGCTGCACCCGTTGCCGGGTCAATGGCAAGCAATTCCGGTCGCAAACGAAGCGGGTGATCCGCAGGATGGCCAAGGCGAAACATCCACTGGTTCCCGCGAACCATCCGGACACTTCGGCGGACTTGGTCGGCGAGGGTCTGAAACGCGAGCTGGTGGTACGCACCGGCTAACGCGCTAGCGACCCCGTCGCTGATCCCGTCTTTGTCTCGAGCTTCCAAGAACGAATCGATTGCTTCGATAAAACGGCGTTGTAGAAGATGCTCATATCCATCAAAAGGAATGAGGCCACTTTGATTTGCAGCAAGTCGTTTGGGAACGTGGTATCGATAGATCGCTTCGAGAAAAAACAGGGCTCGAACGCGGTGATACAAGTTCAGCTCCTGACGACGAAAAGCGTCAAGTTCGTTCGCGTATTCAAGCAATGTCGCGAGCGACGCGTCGCCGCAAATCGAGTCGAGCGACTGGTCGCGAACCGTTTGTTCATCGGACGTGATGACATCGATCAAGTGACTCATTGAGCTGCCGTCCCTTCTTGCGACTCAACGGTTGCGTCTGCTGGACGATTCGCGACAAGGTCAAGCATCTCGGTAAGAATTTGATCTCGGTCGCGACCAGACAATCCGATCGCTAGCTGCGCGATCAGGAGGCCATACTTGATCCCAATGTTATACCGATTGCCCTGCAACTGATAGGCAAGGTATCGCTCTCGCGCAGGCAACATCGAAGCGGCATCGGACAGCGACGGCTTCGGTTGCGTTGAGTTCGCAAGCAACTGCTCAACAGCTTCCATCACTGCCGGCGTCAACACATGCATGCCAAAGAATCCAAGGTAATGGCCCGAACGTAGACCGGGCGTGACCAGTTCCTGTTCAGCGAGCGTTGGCGTAGGCTTTTCAATCACACGATGGACGTCGAATAGTCGCTCATTACGTGGCACACGAGTACCTGCGATAATTCCAAAGTAAGGCAGATTGCTTTCACGGGTGGATTGAACAGCGCTGACCGAGCATTCGAACTCTTCGGCAACTTGAACCAACTGTTTAGCACAGGGTACCCTGCAACTACTGAGATATAAATGGTCTCCGACAAGGTGCAAAAAAGGTTGACCCGCGACAAAATCTTTCGCTCGATAAATTGCGTCGGCGTAGCCGTTGGGTGACGGCTGCTCAACGAATCTTAGGCTTCCCAGGTGTTCGCCAGCGGCTCGCTCATAGGCGCGAGCGTCTCCTGGCTGAATCACAACACAGATTTCTTCGATCCCAGCCGAGAGGGTTTCTTCAACGATGAATTGCAACGCCGTTTTGTCGCACCCCTGTTGGTCAACCAAACGTTGAAGCGGAAGAGTATTCTGATTCGGAGCGGCTGCGGTAATGACCGCTTTGGTGACCTGCATGACAATAATTTACCAAGCGTAAGGAACGTGAGCGAAGAACGAAACTCGTGATGAACCTATCCTGTGGTTGCACACACATCATCGTTGCCAGAGTAGGATACTTTAGATGACAACGATTCGTTTCATTTTGGTCGGCGGTTTTCTTGGTGCCGGAAAAACGTCAACGATTGCGAGACTTGCTCGCCTTTACGAGGCGAGGGGTCTGAAGGTGGGTGTAGTCACAAACGACCAAGCAACCGACTTGGTTGATACGCAAACCCTAAGGGCCCAAGGATTTAAAGTCGGAGAAGTTGCTGGCTCTTGCTTTTGTTGTAACTTCAACGCCCTGACCAACGCGGCGGAAGACCTTTGCATCAACGGAACGCCTGACGTCATTCTGGCGGAACCGGTGGGTAGTTGTACGGATCTCGTCGCCACGGTCGTGCAACCGATGATGCAGTTATTCGGTCTGCGGTTCGACGTCGCTCCTTACGGTGTCATTCTAAAACCGAGCCATGGCAAGAAGATACTCAGTGGAACTCAAGGAGGTTTTTCCCCCAAAGCGCAATACATTTTCAAGAAGCAACTTGAAGAAGCGGATTTCATCATCATTAATCGCAGCGACGAACTTGCGAAAGATCGGCTGGACGAGCTGACATCGCTTGTCGCGACTCAATCCTTAGGCGTGCCCGTCCTTCGCACCAGCGCCAAAACGGGTGCAGGCTTCGAAACCCTGCTCGAAATGCTCGAACAACGGGGTGACTTCGGACGTCGGATTCTCGACATCGATTACGACATCTACGCCGAGGGCGAAGCCGAGCTGGGTTGGTTGAACATGAGTACCTCGGTCTCTTCGCAGAACGCGTTTTCGTTAGATAACTTACTTGTCGATATCGTCGACAAACTTCGCCAGTCGCTCGCGGCAAACGACGTCGAGACCGCTCATTTGAAAACAATCGGTTTGAGGGAAGGTTTTTCTGGTGTTGCCAATTTAATCGCGAGCGATCTGCCTGCCGTATTGTCACTCGCTTCAGGATGTTACACCAAGACCAGCGAGGTTTTCGTCAACGCGAGAGTTGCAATGGCCCCCGAAGATCTTCAGTTGCACGTTGAATCGGCACTCAAATCCGCATGCGAGCGAATCGATGCCGCTGCGACCGTGCGCCAGACTCAAAGCTTTCGCCCAGGCCGACCCGTGCCAACTCACCGAATGACCGTTGCAACCTAAACGCCGAGTCGCTTCCCTTTGCTCCTCGAAGGAGGAAACTACGGCATCATACGAATGACGGTTACCGTGGCATCTTCGGTCTCCGACGCACCGCCACCTGTTAACGCTTCATCGACAATCTCAATCGCTAAGGTCTCGCCAGTGATCAGTTTCCGATTCTCGTCGATCGCTCGCTTAACTTCATCGGACTTCGGTACGATGCCAACTTGGATTCGATCGGTGTAGTCGCACTGAATCTCTTTTCGAAGGCTCTGAATCGTGCGGATCAGATCCTTCGCGATTCCTTCACCAATCAAAGCGTCATTCAATTCGGTTGACAACACAACGACGCAAGCGATACCCTGCGCCGCTGCCCAGCCTTCACGGGGAGTCAAACGAACTTGAATATCTTCGTCATCAAGTTCAAGCGATCCGCCCTCAAGGTCGAGGGTTATTTTGCCCTCGGACTTCAGCATCGCAAGCAACTTTCCCCCGTCGGCTTTCGCAAGCGTTGCTTTGATCTCTGGCAAACTCTTTCCAACTCGCGGCCCCAGGCGTTTGAAGTTAGGGACGACTTCGTAGCGAACGTACTGGTCACCTTCGGTCGTGTAGTCGACTTGTTTGACGTTCAATTCGTCACATACGAGTGCATCGTGATTTCGCAACCAGTCAATTGCGGTCTTTTCGGTCAACACCACCTCGACTCGCGAAAGCGGTTGTCGCACTTTCAAATTCGCTTCGGCTCGTGCGGCGCGTCCGAGCGATGCAATCTCACGAAGTAGTCGCATGTTGTCACTCAACGTCACATCGATCTTCGACGCGTCGCAGACGGGGTAATCGCAAAAGTGAACGCTCACAAGCACGGCTGCGTGATCCTTCACAGCGAAAGGTTCTCGCAAACTCTTCCACAGCGTTTCGGCGATGAATGGTGTGAAAGGTGCGATCATCTTCGTCACACCGATCATTGTTTCATACAACGTCCAAAACGCATCTAACTTGTCCGGATCGTTCTTGTCACTTGACCAGAACCGATCGCGACTTCGGCGCACGTACCAATTGCTCAATGAATCGACAAGCGAGGTGATCGCTGCAGCAGCGTTGTAGTTATCCAACGCGTCCATCCGCGCGATAACAACTTCAATACCACGGTGCAATTCGCTGATCATCCAACGATCGATTTCACTTCGTTCGCTGACGGGACGATAGCCGTGCGCACCTTCGAACGATTTTGAGGATAATTGTTCGCAAGCGTCAGTACCGAGAGTTGGGTCGAAGCCGTCGATCTCTGCATAAATCGTGAAGAAACTATAGACGTTCCAAAGGCGAAGCAAGAACTCGGGAATCGATTCACGAATCGATTGTTCGCGATATCGAATCGCCGTCCAAGGTGCCTGCCCGCTGTAGAAAAACCATCGCAGCGCATCGGCCCCGTATTTGTCAAAAATCTCGGTTGGCTCGCGGTAGTTCCGCTTGCTTTTCGACATCTTTTGCCCATCTTCGCCCAGCATCAGACCAAGGACAATGCAGTTGCGGAACGGATGTGGACCCGAAAGTACCGGCGACTCAAGCGGCTTACCGATTGCCTTTTGTTCATCGATCGCTTGCTTCGAAAACAGAAGTGTGCTGATCGCCAGTTGGCTGTAGAACCAACCGCGAGTTTGGTCGATTGCCTCGCTGATGAAGTCCGCAGGAAATTGGTCGCGGAAAAGATCATCGTTCTGGTGCGGCCAACCGACTTGCGCGAATGGCATCGCGCCACTGTCGTACCAACAATCAATCACTTCGGTTACCCGGCGCATCCGCGCGCCATTCGCGAATGGCGAGTCGTAGGTGACGGCATCGATGTACGGCTTGTGAACTCGCAGGTGATCAACCAGTTCCGGATTCTTCTTTTTCGCTTCGGCCCAGACTTCGGTGCCTGTAACGCCCGGTTTGGCTAGCAGTTCATCGTAGCTGTCGATTGCTTCCGCGTTTTTAGTCACTTCGCAAACCCAGATCGGTAGTGGCGTTCCCCAGAATCGTTCTCGGGACAACGCCCAATCGACGTTCGACTTCAAGAAGTTTCCAAAGCGTCCGTCTCGAATGTGCTCAGGTTGCCAAGTGATTTGCGAGTTGTTTTCGAGCATCGCATCGCGAAACTGAGTCGTCCTAATGAACCAGCTTTTTCGCGGATACTGGATCAGCGGGTCTTGCTCCGCGCGCCAGCAAAACGGATACGAATGCAAATACTGTTCGATCATCAGCAGTCGTCCCGATTCCTTTAACGCTCGGGTCAGCGGTTTGTCAGCATCTTTGACCCAAACACCTTTCATCTCGGGAACGAGCTCGGTGAATTTCCCGTCTGGCCCAACAGCGCAAAAAAGTTCCAGCGCTTCGGGGTCGACGAACATCGCACGCTGCTGCGCGAGAACATCAAAGTCAGCCTCACCGAACGCCGGTGCCATATGCACAAGTCCCGTTCCGCTGTCGGTTGTCACCATGGCAGCACCCACAACGCGAAAGTACTTGTGTAACGATTTGCCGCTCGCGATTTTCCCGGTTTCGTCCGCGTGAGCCTTATAAGTCCCGAAAGGCGGATCGTAACGAAGGCCAATCAAGTCCGAACCGTGAATCGTACTGAGTACGGTCAATTCCTTCTTCGATTTTTGAGCGATCGTTTCAACCAGCACGCTCGCGATGATCAACTCTTCGCCAGACTCGGTTTCCTTGACGATCGAATATTCAATCTCAGGATTGACCGCAGCGAATTGATTGCTGGGCAACGTCCATGGGGTTGTGGTCCAAACCACTAGGCTTCGATTCGGTTGATCGATCAACGGAAACAATACGAAGACACTGGGATCGGCAACATCTCGATAACCTTCGCCCACTTCACCGGACGATAGTGCCGTGCCACCTTGAGCCCACCACCAAACGATCTTGTGACCTTGGTAAAGAAGCCCGCGATCAAACAGGTTCTTGAGGCTCCACCAAACACTTTCGACATAGCTTTGGTGATAGGTCACATAAGCGGCGTCAAGGTCGACCCAAAAACCAAGTCGACGCGTCAGCGTTCGCCAAGCTTGCATGTAACGCCAAACACTGCGCTCGCATTTTTGGATGAACGGTTCGATACCGAACGCTTCGATCTCTTCCTTGCTATGGATGCCCATCTCTTTGCCGACTTCGACTTCGACTGGCAATCCGTGTGTGTCCCAGCCTGCACGCCGCTCGCAACGGTAACCGCGCATCGTTTTGTAACGCGGGAATATATCTTTGATCGATCGTGTTAAGCAGTGCCCCGGATGAGGCATTCCATTCGCGGTTGGCGGTCCTTCGTAGAACACAAAGGACTTCGCTCCGGCGCGTCGATCAAGAGATTTTTGGTAGATGTTTGCATCGTCCCAGAACTGCAAAACGTCTATTTCCATCGCTGGAAAGTTAGGATGGTTGCTGGCGGCCTTGAACGCAGTCGCGGGTTTGTTCATCAAATGGAGCTCAAGTTCACTCTTTGTCAGGCGTATCATCGGCAACGATGTCTTCGTCGATCACGTCAATCACATCGATTGCATCAATGTCTTCAACATCATCGATTTCGATTTCCACGCCACTCAAACCGAACTCGGCACTGATCTCGTCTTCGATTTCGATTTCATAATCATCATCCAATTCTTCCTCGAAGTCATCATCGAAGTCATCATCGAAATCGTCTTCATCGATGTCATCAAAGTCATCAAACTCATCGTCATCGGAGCCATCGGCAGGCGCATCTCCACCACCAACCTCGTCGTCGTCCTCGAACCCGGACAATTCCGCTTGACTGGCTCCATTCACTCGCGGTGTAAGGATCGGAGAAAGTGCATCGCTTTGTTCAGAATTTACCTCGGATTCCCACTGGCGGATCACCGACGGTTCAAGCGGTTCAACGGGCAACCCACAGGCCCCGATTAATTCGGGGGCATTGACGGCGTCTCGGCCAAGGAAATCCCTCGCCATTTGCTGATCCATCGTCGATTTCTTGGTCAGGATCAGCGGTCTGGCAGTCAACGTCGGAGACATTTGGCTCATGGGATTTCAGGCGGTCGGGAAGTGTGTTGCTGGCGGGCGGAAAAAACGAAACCGCCGTATCCGCCGACGGGGATGCAAGAATAGTCGAAAAATGGGATAGCGTGCAGGCTAGAGAAAGCTGAACCTGCCGCATTTCAAGAAACCCGAGCGTTTTCGAAGTCTGCAAACGCTTCGGAGGGCTGCCCATCGACTACCGCTTTGCCAGCGGTTCGCGAACTTCATAGCGAATTTTTCCACCCACTTTTTGAGGTAACGCCTTCACCAGACAATCCTGCTCACATTCGGCGATCGTCATCCGGTGTGCCACCCAGGCCGAACCGTTGTAAGAAAACGTGTTTTTCTCTCCGTCTTCCATCACGATAAAGGGAACGCCGTACTCAACAGCTTCCTTGAGAACATAAACCGGCTTCTCTCGGTCAACGACCAAGCGACCGCCGCCCGCGGGGTTATTTCTCGCCTTTTTTCCCGCATATTGATTGCGTTTCACCATTTCGATTGCTCCTTTATTTTATGAAAATCGCCTGATCATCGCTCGCAATAATTGCGAATCGACTCAGGCGATTGAATGCGGTATTGATCCGGTCCCGCGCAAAAAAATGAGCGTCACTTTCGTGACGCTCAATCAACTTAAAATTCGCAAAACGGACTATCGACGGTTGTAACCGCCGCCGCCGCCGCCGCCACCGCTGCCGCCACGATCTCGGCCGCCACCACCACCACCACCGCCACCGCTGCGGTAGCCACCACCACCGCCGCCACCGCTACGCTCTTCGCGTGGCTTGGCTTCGTTGACGGTCAGAGGACGACCATCGTGCTGCTTTTCGTGCAGGCCTTGAATTGCCGAACGAGCTCCGTTTTCTTCGCTCATCTCAACAAAGCCAAAACCCTTGCTTCGACCGGTTTCGCGATCCTGAATTACTTCTGCACTGCGAACTTCGCCGAACTCTGCGAACAATTCTTCTAAACTTGAGCTAGTCACGTTGTAGCTCAGGTTACCGACGTACAATTTCTTACCCACTATCCAACTCCAAAAATTCTTAACATTCGACCTATTTTCATTTGGCTTCCAGGTCAGTTAGGAAGCGAGGCCACCGACGGTGACCATCTAGCGGGAAAGACGTGAAAGATTGATCGGTCTTCTAATGAACTCAGGAGAAACCAGACTGTGCATTCCGCATCTGTCGAACCAGAAGTACGAAGCGTAGCAGACTTCGGGGCTCCGTGGACAGCCAAATCGTAAAAATCGAACAGATTCCCGAGATTGGTACCGGCACAACAATCCGACGGGTCGCAATTCGAAAGAAATTTTGTCATACATTCGACTCCAAAACGCAGAACGCATTGCCCGTTTAATCCGATTTGGCCCTAGTTGGCAGCTGAGTAACAGGTCGACTGAATGCAAAAAAGTATCAATCCGTCGGATGGTTCAGTCGTTTTTGAAGGGCCTTGGAGCTCGGAAGCCGATGTTCAGCATTCAATCAGCTCCGCAGCGATTGCAATGAATTCGTGGTCGAGAACGCCGCTGGAGAGTCGCGAGGCGATCGTTCGCCGGTTCGCTGCTTACGTCTCCGAAAATGCAGAGCCGTTATCGCAATTGATCATGCGCGAAGTCGGAAAATTGCGATCCGATGCCGCCGCCGAGGTAGCGGCGGTTGTTGCGAAAGCGGAAATCACGATCGAAATGTTTGGTCTCCGACGCGGCGACCTCGAGTCGGAGGCCGGGGAGGTGATCTCACAAATCCGCTATCGACCGCTCGGTGTCGTCGTTGTTCTCGGACCGTTCAATTTTCCTGCACACCTACCCGGAGGACATATCATTCCGGCTCTGCTTGCTGGTAATACGGTTGTTTTCAAACCGAGCGAACTTGCGCCTGCGGTTGGAGCATGGCTTGCCAGCGCGTGGCAGAAAGCAGGATTGCCAAACGGTGTGCTTCAACTGATCCAGGGCAACGCGGCGGTTGCAAAGGCTGCGATTGAAGATAAGCGAATCGCTGGAGTGTTTTTCACGGGCGGATACCGCTCAGGTACCGCGATTCATCGACAGCTCGCCGGACGACCTGACGTACTGCTTGCTCTTGAAATGGGCGGCAACAATCCGATCGTCGTTGTACCACCCTACGACATCGACGCAGCGGCAAGAACGATCGCAACCTCTGCGTTCATTTCCGCAGGGCAACGCTGCACTTGCGCTCGCCGCTTGATCGTCATTGATAATGGTTCGGGTAGGCAAACGATTGCTCGCCTTGTTGATATTGTTGGCGAAATGAAAATTGGACTTCCCAGCGATGGCCCCGATGTTGATATGGGCCCCGTCGTGTCAGCAACGGCCGCGACTCGATTGCTCGAGACTCAAACCGCCTGGATTTCATCCGGTGGTATCGCGAAACTTTCGATGGAACGCTCGCCACGGTCCAACGCTTTGTTAAAACCTGGAATCATCGACATGACGGATTGTCAAACGGTGGATGACGAAGAGTGGTTTGGACCGCTTCTACAACTCTATCGAGTCAATGATTTTGATGCAGCGATCGAAATGGCCCGAGCAACGAGTTATGGCCTCGCGGCTGGTTTGATCGGCGGAACTGAAGAGATGTTTGAGCGATTTCGAAGTGAATGTGCGGTTGGCATCGTGAACTGGAACGTCCCAACCACAGGAGCCAGTAGCCGACTGCCATTTGGCGGAGTCGGTCTAAGCGGGAATCATCGACCAGTGGGAACGTTCGCCGTTGATTTCTGCAATGATCCCGTTGCATCCATGGTCGTTAAGCCAAAGTAAAATACGCACCCGAGCAAACTGATGAAAACGGAAATCTTTGACGTCAATTTCGATGGATTGGTTGGGCCAACACACCATTACGGTGGCCTTGGCGTTGGCAATTTGGCATCGCAAACTCATCGTTACAATGTCGCCCAACCACGCGCAACGGCGATTCAGGGAATCGAAAAAATGCGACGCTGTGTCGGCCTCGGCGTCAGGCAGGCAATCCTTCCACCGCAGCGACGTCCAAGCTTGACAATGCTCCGACGAATGGGTTTTCGCGGAACGGTCAATGAGATACTGGACCAGGCCTATCAAACCGATCGACATCTGCTTTCCGCGGTTTGGAGCGCTTCATCAATGTGGGCCGCCAACGCCGCCACCGTTTCGGCAAGCTCGTCCTGCGTCGACGGAAGAGTGCATTTTACGATCGCGAACTTGTCCAGCAGTTTGCACCGGAGTATCGAACCGGCTCAGACGCTAAGACTGTTTCGAACCATCTTTGCCGATGACGGGTTTGTCGTACACCGGCCGCTTCCCAGCGGTGTCCCGATGCGTGACGAAGGTGCTGCGAACCATATGCGTCTCACGGATTCAACGGGAACTCGTGGCGTCGACATATTCGTCTACGGAAGTTTCGAAAAGAACGCAGTCAACGGGCATCGTTTCTTTCCCAGGCAAGGTCTTGAGGCCTCGCATGCGATTGCCAAAATGCATGGACTCGATCCGCACAAGACGTTCTTCCTTCGTCAACATCCCGAGGCAATCGATGCCGGTGCCTTCCACAATGATGTTGTGGGTACCAGCCACAAACAAGTTTGGCTGCATCATGAAAAAGCATACATCGATGCCGCCGAGATCATTGCAACCATCGAGAATCGGTTCTATGAAGTCACTGGCGAACAGTTGATTCGGTACGAGATTCCTGAAGCAACGCTTTCGCTATCTGATGCGATCAAGTGCTACTTGTTTAACGGTCAACTTCTTTCGCGAGACCACGACTCATCGATGACGTTGCTATGCCCAGAACAAGTCAACGAAACTCCGTCGGCAATGCAGGCCGTTGCGAGCATTTTGAATCACGGCGGACCGATCACAAAATGTGAATTTGTCGAACTGCGAGAGAGCATGAATAACGGCGGCGGGCCCGCCTGCTTGCGACTGCGCGTCCCAATGTCGTCATCGCAGTGGCACTGTGTCCCAACATCGGTAAAATGGAGCGAGGCCGTCGCGGATCGATTATGCGATGTGATCGAACGCTACTATCCTGAGACACTGACCATTGACGAGCTTCACGACGTCGAGTTCATCAAAGTTGTTCAAACGGCCACCGAAGCGATTGAACGTGTTCTTGGTTTGACATCGCAATGGCAATCCTCGGGATCCTCCGGCGCATCTTAAAGTTAATGAGAGATTGCTTTGATACACGCATTCGATTTCTTAATGTCGCCACCGGCAAAGATTCCGGCAGTTGTGATCGCTTTCGGAAGCGATGACGGGCTTCGCGGTTGGATAATCTCGTACCTGAGTCAAGGCAGCGATCTGACCGTTATCGACGGTGAGACCGCGCGATGGGTCGATTTGAAGGACGATCTATCAACCGCATCGCTGTTTTCTTTTGGCGAACGACGCACCGTTGTGGTCCGAGCCGGCGACAAGCTTGTCAAGGATGCTCGCGCGGAACTAGAAACCTACGCAGCCGACCCCGGAGATGCCGGACAGCTTGTGCTCGAGGTCGAGACTTTGCCAAGCAATACTCGGCTCTATAAGATCGTCGCCAAAGACCAAATGCTGGTACAGTGTGCGGCGCCGCAATCGGGAACGGGTCGTAATGTTCGACCCGACTTAACGAAGATGCGAGCGTTCATGATTGGCTACCTTGCGCCGCGACATCAGACGAAGATCACAAACGGTGCGTGCGATGCGTTGGTCGACATGATCGGTGACAACGCCGCGATGCTGGACACGGAACTCGCAAAGCTTGCCGTGCATCTTCCAGTCGGAGGAACAATCAACGAAGCGCTCGTTCGTGATGTGGTTGCCGGTTGGCGAGGAAAAACCATTTGGGAGACCACCGACGCAGCGGCCTCTGGCAGTGCGGCCGAAGCACTCAAGCACTTGGACAAATTGATGACCGGTGGCGAGCGAGCGATTGCGCTGTTGCCGCAGTTGTCCTGGGCGCTTCGGCGTCTCGGAATGGCGATGGCGGTGATCGACGAGAAGGAATCGGGCGGCGGTCGAAGTTCGCCGCGTGAGGGTCTCGCATCGAGTGGTTTTAAAGGCGGGCCGCAGGACTTCGCGAAGGCTGAGGCTCAATTGAAACAACTCGGTCGCGTTCGAGCTCAGCGTTTATTGGGCTGGTTGTTGGAATCCGACTTGCGTCTTAAAGGCAGCCACAGCACCGAAGGTCGAGACCGCTGGGCCTTGGAGGAGCTAGTCCTGAAAATGACCAAGGGCGTTTGAAGATAAAACGAGCTGGCGTCCATGGGTTCATTGTCTGATCCACGCCCCTCCGCGATCGTGGCGTAGATCCCCTGCCGTTGGAAATCCAATTGTGAAGGAGAGTAAAGCAGATGAATCGGTCGTTTCTCGGGAGCCCACCGGCGAATAGCGAAAAGACCTTGTCCCTAACCGAGATTCTAGTCTCGAAAGACCACCAGCGTCGGCGAGAGCCATTCGTCTGGAGGAGTTGCGAGCAACTTCAACAACGCTTCTTCGACACCCGATTCGGTTGCACGGTGTAAACGGGTCCAATTGGCCGGCGGTGAAAAACCACGCATAACAATGATTTCGGTCGTCCAGCCGTCTCCCGCGCTAATGGGGTTTGAGTGGACAACAGGGACAGAGTGGACAACAGGGACGTGGACAACAGAGTGGACGACAGGGACAGCGTGGACAACAGCGTGGACAACAGGAGGGACATAGGGACAGAGCACTTTGTGGTGGACTTTGAAAACAGCTACTTCGGCGGGAACGAGAGCAATGCACCAGCAGGCGGGACATAGTGCACCGGAGGGACATAAGGACAGAGCACTTTGTGGTGGACTTGGAAAACAGCTACTTCGGCGGGAACGAGAGCAATGCACGGAGACG